>WOYI010650146.1_pt2 | contig 163773 bp, 140 predicted proteins | sample 6423411 | NCBI WGS metagenome assembly WOYI01 (sample SAMN13441803, study PRJNA592873) | oil field metagenome | biome: oil field; feature: oil-well bore; material: oil-contaminated soil; isolation source: oil-contaminated soil from oil-well borehole | place: Germany: Wietze | collected...
ACTTCGGTATAAATTCCACCGCTTGTTAATGGTTGAGTTCCGAGGGTGTACGGCAAATCATTTTCACAAACAGTTACTTCCTGTTCAACCAGCGAAGTGTCGTTCACGGTAAAAAATAAGGTAACCGTGCTGTCGCAGCCATTCACTGCATTAAATACTTCGGTGTAAGTTCCTGAAGCAGCCAGGGATGTTCCGCCAAACTGAACCGGGAGATCGGTTTCGCAAACCGTCATCGCATCGGCAACAATAAAGGTGTCCTTCACAATCAAGGAAAGGACAACGGTACTATCGCATCCGTTTTTACTTGAAAACACTTCGGTATAAATTCCACCGCTTGTTAATGGTTGAGTTCCGAGGGTGTACGGCAGGTCAATTTCACAAACAGTTACTTCCTGTTCAACCAGCGAAGTGTCGTTAACGGTTAACGTAAAATTATAGATACTGTCGCAGCCATCAACTGTGGTAAATACCTGCGTATAAGTACCCGGGGCGTTCAGTGTTGAATCGCCCCAATGATATGGCAGGTCGTTCTCGCAAATGGTGTCTGCATTGTTGAATTCATACGATGGATTAACAATTAAATTTATAGTAACCGTGCTATCGCAACCAAACTCACTTTGAAAGGTTTCAGTGTAAAATCCACTTGTAGTTAATTGTTGTGATCCAAAGGTGTATGGTGTGTCAGCAGAACAAATTGTAATGGCCGAATTCCCGCTTTCATACAATTTCACATCATCGAAATAAACCATGCTGTTGCCATAAAGTTCTACCGAAGTAGGCAGAACCGTTTCTAACAGTGGAAACTCAGTGAGTACTTCGGATCCGTTGGTTCCTGATGCTTGCTCGCCGTTAATGAAAACCTTATACTTGAATGAAGAATAATCATATTCAATTTTGATATGTGTCCAGGAACCAGATACAGCGGGCTGTAGGATATATTTTGTTGTGGCACTACCGCTATGATTATAAGTAATGAAATTTCCACTTTCGGTTTCCACTCTACCTAAAAACGAACCCCATGTAGCAATTGAAGGATTTCCAAGCGATAAACCGCAAGCTCCTCCTGTCAAAACATTTTCAATACGCACCCATGCTTCAAGTGTTACTTTCTCGGGGAAACTGGCTACTGCTTTCGACAGATTAGCTGCCCAACCTGAACCTGAAACCTGGAACGATTGTGCCCCGTTTTTCACCGGATTATTCACAACAATCTGATTTGCAGTCCCGGTGCCACCGTAGCGGATTACCCAGCCATCGGGAAGAGTGCCAAGGACATCATCTTCAAAATCATCCATTACCAAAGTATTCGAAGTTTCTCCAATGGTATCGTTGTACGTTGGGTGAATAGTCAGATTTAACTGAACAATGCTGTCGCAACCTGTAACGGTTGGGTAACTTTCGTAATAAGTGCCGCTAGTACTGAGTTGTTGTGAACCAAAAGTGTAAGGCGTTTCGCTGGCACAAATTTCAGCTACTATTGGTGGAAGTGGAGTTCCTCCAATTCCCTGATAATCGATCATAATTTCTTCAGCAGAAAGCGCTTTGTCATACATTTTGAATTCATCAATGGCACCTTTAAAATATCCGTCAGCAGAAAAATTACTTTTCCCGATAAATTGGGCAGATCTTAAAAGTTTGTTGGGTGTTACCCCATTTGTTTTCTGGTCGATTTGACTTCCATTTTTGTAAATGGTCATTATGCCGCTATTGTCTACTGTGACAGCAAAATAATCCCATTGTCCGGATGTGATGACAGAGGTACTACGGAATTGAGTTTCTGAACTGTTCTTATAAATTGAAAACAAAAAGGTATTTCCTGATTGGTAATTGGACACGATGATGTTGTTGCTGGATGAGCCATTTCCCAGATCAACAATACGGGAATAATTATTGAACGCATCCCATCGAGCCCAGAAAGTAAACGACATGGGGCCACCGTTTTCCCAATCTCCTAAATCAATGTAATCGTTGGTACCGTCGAAATAGTACGCCTGACCGGCATTGCCGTTTCGGTCGGCAGTCGGGATGGCTTCATAAACGGTCCCGTTGTGCCCACGACCACTTTCATCGTCAGCATTTCCGTCGAATGGATAGAATGCAATCAAATTCTCGGGTGCCACCACCGAAAGCCCGTAGCTTTGGTTGACCGTGATGCTTGTATAAACAGTATCGATATTTCCGCTGCTGGACTGCTTTAATATGGCGCTTACGGTGTAATCCCCTGCATCTGCATAGGCATGGTAAGCATCTTCAGAAGCTGCCCGTCCAACAATTGTTGTACTATCGCCAAAGTCCCAGTAAATGCTGTCAACATCAGTGGTTTCGGCAGTAAAGGTAGCCGTATTGTTGGTACATGCCGGGTTGGTTTGTGCGGTAATCGTACCTCGTGGATTAAAATCCTGGGTATACGATTTTGTAAGTGCGCTGCTCCAGTTGCCAACCGAATCGATAAACTGGAAACTGATGTCGTTTGTCCCGCCCGGGAGCGATGAAACATCAATCAACTCGTTAATATCGAGCGTTTGAACAGGAGCGCTTAACGTTATTTCTGTTGCTGAACCAATCTGGTCGTTTGCCCAGTAGCGGTAGGCAACAATTTTATTGTCGGCAGGAAGTATTTCATCTTCGTATTTGCTGAACAGATGCGAGAAAGCAGCGCTCCACACTCCCGCTTCATCCTGAAAACGATAGGAGATAAAATGGAGTCCATCGCCAAGTGCTGACAAATCAAGTTGAGTATCCAGCATGTATTCTGATCCGGCTGGGACCGCTGACTTTACTGCACTGTTAATATCGCCGTCGATCCAGTAATCAACAGCAATTAATTCGTGCATATCGGCTGCTGCATCTTCAGGATATTTGGTGAAAAAGCAACTGTACACCGGGCTCCAGTTTCCAGCTTCGTCGCGGAAGCGGTAACTTACTATGTGCAAGCCATCGTCGAGAGCCGAAACGTCGAGGTTGGTATCCAATGCCAATAAAGAAGTAGCTAAAACCGGGTCGTTTTGAACCGAAGAATAATCGCCATCGTACCAGTATTCCAATGCCGTAATTTGATGCAACTGAGGAAGCGATTCCGAATCCTCCTTGGTAAAAAACCACGATGCAACGGGTCCCCATTTTCCGGCTTCATCCTGTACGCGTAGGCTTACAAAGTTGAAACCATCGCGGAGTGTGGAAATATCGAGCATGCCGGTTAAATCGAGCGATGAAGTTGCCACAAAAGATGAGTCGTGTTTGTTGGCATAGTCATCGTTAAACCAGTATTCTGCAGCAACCAGTTGCTTTAAGCCACTTGTGCCTTCTTTCTTAAAAAAGCGGATTATGGGTGAAGACCAGATTCCACGGTCGTCTTTAAACCGCACGGTTACAGTGTGCAAACCATCAATTAGTGCGCTTACATCGAACAAGGTGTTCAGATCGACACTTGCACCGGGTGTTAATGGTGTTTCAACTGCCGAAGCATAATTGCCGTCGTACCAGTATTCGGCAGCAGTAACCAGGTGTATTCCAATATCCGATCCCGGATAATAGGTAAAAAACTGCGTGAGCACCGAACCCCAGATACCACGTGTGTCCTGAAAACGCGCAGTAAAGGTATGCAGGCCCGGTTCAAGGGAACTTACATCAAGCAAATCGGTGTACACGACGCTTGCGCCCGGTGTCACCGTTTGCTCCACAGCTGTGCCATAATCGCCGTCGTACCAATATTCCACGCCCGAAATATTGGTTTGAGCCAGCGCCCAAATTGGCAGCAGCAGCCAAATTATCAGATAGATAAATCGTTTCATTTTCATTTTATTCAGATTTGAAAACCGATGTTACCTGTTCTGAGCTTCGGCATTGATGTTCACTCCCAGTTGATCATTTGTTGCTTTGGTAGCAATATCCGCCGTGTTAATATGCGGATAATACGGAATGGTTTTATACGGAGTTGTTGTTCCGTAAATTCCGGCATTGGTGCCATCGCTGGCAGCCCCGATAATACTTACCGTCGATCCATCAGATTCTGCTGTTCCTGTTGAACCGGTTTTTAAATGGTAGTCGTTGTCGTAGGAAAAGGCATAAATGGTAGCACTATGCGAAATGTCGGTATAGATATTAGCCGAACCCACATTATAAATGTTATTACTGCCTGAATTTGAATCACTTGGAGGGGTGTAGGGGAGTGAGCTTTGAAAAATGTTGTTGTAAAATGTGTTACTGGTAGAATGGTATAAACCCCATTCGTTTGACCAAACATTGTCGTCAAAGACACAATTTGTACAATCATATACCACCCGGTTTGATGTATTACCCACATTAATACTGTTGTGTGAAAACCTGGATTGAACAAAACTATTCATATAACTAAAAATGATTGATTTTTCAACCAGACAGTTGGAGCCATTGTTGGCGAAGAGTTGTTGGACCACACACTCGCTGATATGAAAATTCAAATCAGGGGTTCCTGAGGTAGCAGCACGCAACGAAAAGTTCCCTATTACCCTGCACCGTTTCATCTTAATATTTTCTGCTTCATCATCCGAACTTCCAAAATTTAGGTTCGAGGTAAAAAATATCCCTTCAAACGAACTGTTATCGCATGCCCCGGTAAATGTTAAGGCGTTTGTAATACGCGTTTGCATTGTCGCACCGGTTTCTGAAGGATAATGCCCGTGGCCCACCCAGTGCAGGGTTTTAGTAATTGTAGCAGGGCTTATGGAAAATCCGCCGCCGGGAATATATAAAGTATCGCCTGCTACGGCGTTTGTAATGGCGGTATTAATATTGTTGTACACTTCGGTTTTTGCTCCGTTTTGCACCACAAACTGTGCCTGCCCCCAACTTAAAAAGCCAAGGAATAACAATGGGAGTATGATTATTTTTTTCATGATATTTCGTTTTGATATTTTAAAATGGATAAGTCCCCTCTGCCTTTGGCATCTCCCCCCAAGTGGGGAGAAAACAGCCTCTTTTTCCATTAAGGGCTTCTATTATTTAGCGTTCCTGTGCGGCAACGGTAATTTGTACGCCCAGGTTTCCTGAAACCGCCTGGTTATCGACATTCGCAGTACGAATGTGCGGAGCATAAGGAACAGCGCCTTCTTTGTAGGGTAGCACGGTTCCGTAAATTCCGGCATTGGTGCCATCGGTAGCCGTACCAAAAATTGCTACTCCGGTTGTGCCATCTTCTGCAGTCCCGGTAGTGCCTGTCTTTAAGTGGTAATCGTTATCATAACTGAATGTATAGATATTACCCGTGATTGTAGTAAATACATTCTGCCAGCCAACACTGTGAATATTTCCTGAACCCGTATGAGTACTTGTTACGGGATCGTAAAACATTCCACCCTGAAAAATATTATTCTGAAAATTACAGTTGGCTGAGGCTGTTTGTCCTTGAGAATAAGCAAAAACATTGTTTAAGAACTGACAATTATTGCACCCATTTAGCAGGTAACTTGTGCTTGAACAAAAATCATTGTGGTTTAAATAGCACTGGTAGAAATAAATTAAACCTCCAAAAATCAAATTCTTTTCCACTCTGATATTGGTTCCATAATTCGCATAAATATTCTGAACAACAGATTCTGACAATGTAAAATCCAGATCGGGATAACCGCCGCTTGTGCTTGTATTATTTCGCATCGATAAATTGCCAAGTACGCGGCAATGTTTCATTACAATTCCGGTTGCTTCGTTGTCGGTTGAGCCAAAAACCAGAGCCCCTGAAAAATAGATGCCTTCGAATGTACTGTTGTCGCAGTTCCCGGAGAAGGTTACTCCATTTGTAATTTGAGTGTGCCCTGTAGCCGAAGTGGAATCGGGGTAATGCCCCACGCCCCGCCAATGCAGGGTTTTATCAACCGCAGCAGAAACTGAAAATCCACCTCCCGGAATATACAAGGTGTCTCCGGCACTGGCTGCCGCGATGGCAGCGTTTAGATCGCTAAAAGTTTGTGCTGTGCCGTTTTGCACAACAATTTGTTTTTGTGCAAATCCTGCGATTGCCAAAAACAGAAACGGTAAAAAGTAAAGCTTTTTCATAATCATAAAAATTTAGAAATTGATCCCTTGTGTGATTTACAGAAGGATGTTCACCGAGCAGGTTTGCCGAATGATGTTGGGTAATGAACAGCAAAAATAAGGGCCACTGGAAATATGGTTATTTTGATCCACATTAGCAGGTCTAACGCTGGTTCAATGAACAACCCTTCTCTTTATCTCACACATTTTTGTTTGAATGTTAGTTAAAATTTTGGTACACATTTCTTCAGGTTCCCAACCCGGGAATATGAGCCATACTGAATAAAATTACTCTGAAAATCAGAGCTTTCACAGGGCAAGCTGTTATTATTCAGCGTACCGTCGGTTCTTGCCAACCAAACGCAACGATTATACAACCAACCGTTTAATACAGAATTAATCTGGATAAAAATGAAGGGTAATTTTGATGTTTTGAGTTCATTTATGCGAAGGAACAATATCAACCCTGTGTCTTAAACGCGAGTATTTTGAGTTCGATTTCCTTTCGTCGGTCGCGGGCAATTTCGAGCCGGGTACCATCGCTCAGTTTTATATTTTTACCGCCAAAAGAAACAATGTGTTCCATGTTGACCAGGTACGATTTGTGTACTCTCTGAAACGGATATTCAGAAAATTCACTTTCCCAGTAACCGAGATGCCGCGAAGTGATTAGTTCTCGTTTTTGGTTTTGGCTGTCGAAATAATGAACGATGGAATATTCTTTTTCGGCATTTAAATACAACACCTTGCCAAGAGGTAAAAATACCGTTTCGTTTTGGCCTTTTATAACCAGTTCTTTTTTATGAAGTGCATCGATGGTACGCAGCAATAGTTCGAGCTCCTGTTTTCGGAATATTTTGTTTTTTGCCTTATCGATGGCCAGCAAAAGATCGTCTTTGTCGATGGGTTTTGTAACGTAATCAATTGCATTGAATTTAAAAGCTTTCAGCGCATAATCGTTGTACGAGGTCACAAAAATAACCTGGAGCCTGTCCCATTTCCAGGCTTTTAATAGCTCAAAAGCATCAAAATCGTCGTTAAACTGAATATCAAGAAAAACAAGGTCGAAGACAAGCGTGGGCAATTTTTCGAGCGCTTCGCGGCCCGAAGATAAAACGGCAACCACCTCCACATCGGGGGCATATTCCTGAAGTATTTTTTGCAGGTTTAGTACCGAATATTTTTCATCTTCAACAATTACTGCTCTCATGTTGGTTTTATCGCTGCCTACAAAGTTAAAATTTCAATTGCAAGTTACTTAAAGTCATCGTGTTTAATTACCAAAGGAATCTGAAAATGCACTTCAGCGCCCGGATTACAATCCTGTATTTCGAACTCGATATTTCGGCTTTTCTGCAATAACCCGATCCGTTCGCGGGTGATTTTGGTCCCGAGTCCGGTCCCCAGCGATTCCGACTGGGCGTTTAATCCTTTTCCGTTGTCGCGAACAAAAATATGTAGAAACCGGTCTACCACTTTTATCTGTATTTCGATTTTTGCATTTTCGACTTTAGCGTTTCCAAAACCATGTTTTATCGAGTTTTCTACCAATGGCTGAAGCATCATGGGTGGAACCAGGATGTTTTCGGGCGAATGCGTGGCCGGGAGTTTAATTTCAAAAATAAAGCAATGATTACAACGAAACTGTTCGAGTTCCATGTATTTGGTCACCATCTCAATTTCGCTGCTCAGGCTGATGGCTTCTTTTTTTACACTTTGCAGAATTACCCTTAACAGTTTCGAGAACCTGACTATGTAATCGTTTGCCTGTTTTTTATATCCTGCATTGATCAGGCCACTGATGTTGTTCAGGCAGTTCATCACAAAATGCGGGTCGAGTTGGGCTGCCAGTGCCTCGCTGCGCAACTGTGTAAGGCGCTGTTGTGTAGCAGCCTTCTGCTTTTCACGGTTTCTGAAAAACTGAACCAGCGCTAATACAACTACAGCAAATACAAGTAGTTCAATAAGCACGAACCACCACTTCTTCCAGAATGGCTGGTTAATGGTAAAAACCGATCGAAGTATTTCTGAACTGGCAATAGAAACCCCTGCATCGGCTTTTACTTCAAATTCGTAGGTTCCGGGCTGAAGGTTATAATACATTATTTCGTTGTTCTCGCCTGGTTCCGACCATTCGTTTTGCAAGCCTTTTAAGCGGTAGTAATACCGGATATTCCCCGAATTGGTAAACGAAACAGCATCCACCACAAAACGAAAATTGTTCCGGTCGAATCTGAAATCTTCCATGTTTCCGGGCACCTCGGCCTGCCAGTGTATGATGTCGTTTGATGATGAAGCATTTAAATAAATGAGTGGAGGATTTATTTTTTTATTGATCAGTTTTTGCGGATCAAAACGGGTAACCAGGTCGCTGGTAGGAATCCAAACCATGCCTTCGGAGTCGGTAATAAAACCATTTTGCCCGCATTCGATACCGGTAAAACCGTTGCTTTGGTTAAACAGAATTGTCTCGAAAACACCACTTTTATAATATTTCCCGAGATCGGCAATGTACAAGCCTTTAATTCCGCCCAGAAACAAATAATGAGGTTCAACAAAAAGCAGGGAATAAAAGGCTTCTTCGGGGCGGGTTGCCACATGATGTAAGGTGTCGCCGGTAAACAAATTAATGTTGCCAATCCCGGCAATCCAAACGTTTTCCTTGTAATCTTTTGCCAACGAATAACTGTATTGCAGATTTTCATTGTTGTAATGAACGATGCTATCTTCCTGAATCACACTCATTCCATTTCGCCCAATTACAAGCATGTTCCCGTATTTGTCGTGCTCAAAATTAAGCACACTCGAAACTCCCAGGTCTTCATAATCCCAGCTTCTGATTTGCTTGTTTGGTTCTATTTTATACAAGCCTAAAACGCCGCTGCAATAAAAGGTCCCGTCAGAATAAATTTTCGTCATTTGGTAGGGCGACTCAGGTAGTCCGCGCACAGGAGTAAACTCGTTGTTTTCGTATTTCAGGATGTTGCATTCGGTCGGGAAATAGAGGGCCGAACCCTTCCGGCTTGCTCCCATATAGTATCGATACCGCTCGGGCACCGGTTTTTTTCTCACATGTTTCACAAGGGCCGAGTTTAATTTTTGGGTGTAATCGGTGACCGAGGTTCCATTCCATTTCCAAAGTCCGTTTTGGTACGATGCAAACCAAAAGTTGTGTTCATCATCTTCAAGCACCGACCAAACCCAGTCTTTGTTCCCCTTATTGAATTTAAAATTCTGAAAATTGAACTGAAAAAAATTGTATAATCCTTCTTCGGTCGAAACCCACAGGTTATCGTCCCTGTCGAAAACCATATCCCGGATTTGTGTCAGATTTTGTTTGATCGCTACAAGTTTATCTTTATAATAGTAGAGATTCTGGTCTGTTTTCACAACCAGCCCGTCGTTTGTGGGTGTCGAAATAATTTTGATAAAACGTCCGGGGTCTTTGATTTCGAAAAGAAACCGGAACGTGTTTTGGTCAATAAGAAAAACCTGATGCAGATTATTGACGGCATAAAATTGGTCCCCGCCCTGCACTATTTGTTCAATGTCTCCGGGGTTATGGATTTTCCGGATGAGATTTCCGGTTTTAACATCCGAAATATAGAACGAATCAGCAGTGGCCTGCCACATATAATTGTTTTCACCTTCCTCTAATAAAAGAATTCGACCTTTTTGGGGATTAACCGGATAGATTTTTAAGGAATCGATGAACGAATAATCCATAACCGAAGGAATCTTTTCTTTTCCGTTGGCCGACATGGTGTACACTTCTTTTTGATTATAGTGTTGCGAATGCGTCGCGAAAGAAACAGTTTGTATGTTTTGCGGATAATTATATTGAATGATGGAATCGCCAATTATTTCTCCAAATTTAGCTGGACTAAAAAGGAGTAGCCTGCTATCCCTGGTTTCACCCATGACAATGATATCGAGGCCTGGTAATATTCCATTGGGGTAGTTTTTGAAACGGTGTCCGTCGAAACGGCTGGGACCGGCTTTGGTCATGCACCACAAATACCCGCGGCTGTCGGTGAACATCGACATTACCTGCATTTGGGCCAATCCATCCTGAACCGTATAATGTTTAAAAGTATATTCCTGCGATACTTGTTGGGCGCTTACACGCGAAACAGCGCCGGCAAAAACCAGACAAAGCGTAAAAATAACTACGGGAAGAATTTGCTTGGTTTGTTGAATAACTGGCATTTTACCTTTGCTTTTGGTTCTTTTTACGAAGATAAAATTTATCGCATTTAAATTGGGGAGAAAGTGGTATTTGAAACAGTTCTATTTAAGATACTTGAATGGGGCGGGCCTGGTACAAAAAACAGGAACCCGAAGGCCCCTGTTTTGTATAAATTGTTATTCCGATAGTTTATCCAGTTCTTTCCAAACCAGTGCACTGGCGCCAACAATAGCGGCATCGCCCGGTTTAAGTTTCGATGGAAGAATTTTGATTTTCTTTTGAAAAATCGGGAGCAGGTGTTTTTCCATGTGCTCTTTGGTTGGCCTGAAAATGTATTCTCCGGCAGCAGTTGGCCCCCCAAAAAGGAAGATAGCTTCAGGACTCAGGTGATGAACCGTTGTAGCCAGTCCCTGGCCAAGCCATTCGCCTGTTTTTTCGAATACTTCGAGCGCAATTTTATCTCCTTTTTCAGCTGCGTCAAAAATCATTTTCGAATCCAATTCCTTAAAAGATTTGTCGGCTAATAAACTGTCATTGGCATTATAATGAACCATCAGCTCGAAAGCAGTACGTTTCATCCCCGGCGCCGAACAATAAGCTTCGAGGTGACCCAAAGCTGAACATCCACAAAGCCTGCCTCCCGGAACAAGCGTAGTATGGCCGCATTCTCCGGCAAAACCGTCGTGTCCGTATACCAGGTCGCCGTTTACTACGATACCACTTCCAACGCCGGTTCCAAGTGTAAACATCACAAAGTTTTTCATGCCCTTGGCGCCGCCGTAAATCATTTCGCCCAAAGCAGCGGCATTGGCATCGTTGGTGAGTGCAATGGCACTCATATCCGCGAAATGTTTTCGAAGCAATTCAACAAAAGGCACCATGCCTTTAAACGAAAGGTTTGGGGCATATTCAATGGTTCCGCTATAGTAATTTCCGTTCGGGGCTCCAATCCCGATTCCCAGGATTTCCACATCCGCGTTCAGCAATTTCACTGATTTTATTAATTCTTTTATGGCGGATGATAAATCGGTAATATAGCGATCGATATCACCGTGCGATGGTGTCGAAATATTGTCTTTTACCATTACATTTCCTTCGGGATCTACTACACCGATGGCGGTATTAGTTCCCCCTACGTCAACGCCTATTGCAACTTTCTTCATTGTATAGATTTTATTTTAATGTTATTGAAATGCTTTTTAGCCGAGCTTGGGCAAATTTAAAAATATTATACAATTCTCCTTGTTATCGGCGCGGCAAACAAGCAATTTAGTGTAAATAAAAATAAGCTTTAGTCAAACAGAAGACGATCGACTTTTATAGTGAGAAATATTTTGTGTTCAGTAACTTTGCGCCTTCATCAATTGGTATGAAAAAGTTGAAGGAAAGAATATTGAAGTTTCTGGGCTTGATTTTACTGGTTCCGGTTTATATTTACAAGTATGGGGTTTCGCCGTTTACACCGGCGTCTTGTCGTCATATTCCCACTTGTTCGGAATACGCTGTACAAGCTATTAAAATACATGGCCCTTTCAAAGGCTTTGTACTCACTGCCAAACGCATTTCGCACTGCCATCCCTGGGGTACTCACGGATACGATCCTGTGCCACCCCGAAAGGAGAAGAAGCGAAAGAATTAGCGATCATCCTTGAATTCAAAAACATAAAACTAAATTTGCTGATCGTTGTTCTATTGTGGACATTTAAACAGATATCATGAAAAAGACCTTACTCATACTGGTAGCGGCGGTAATTTTAGTATCGTGTGGCAGTAAAACAAAAAAACAAACCGACGATACACCCACTGTGATCACCGTCAGTATTTTGCCCGAAAAAACCTTTGTCGAAAAAATTGCAGGCAATGATTTCGAAATCAATGTACTGATTCCTCCGGGTTCGAGCCCGGCTGCTTATACTTTACTCCCTTCGCAAATGAAAGACATAGCGCAATCGGCGATTTGGTTCCGCATAGGTTATATCGGGTTCGAGCACTCGTGGAAGGACAAAATTGCACAGGCAAATACCAAAATGAAGGTTGTAAACATCTCGGAAGGGCTTGATCTGATTGCAGAAGAAGAAGAGGAACAGCACGGTGATCATGCGCATCTCGAAGGTGTTGATCCGCACACCTGGCTTTCGCCGCGTTTGGTAAAACAAATGGCAAAAACAATTTTAAACGAAATATCAACCATGAAACCCGAAAGAGCCGAAATTTACCGTTCCAATTACGATAAATTTATGGAAGAATGCGATGCGCTGGATACTGAGATCAGAACAAAGCTCGAACCATACAAAGGCCGGAAGATTATTGTTTTCCACCCCAGTTTGTCGTACTATGCGCGAGAGTATGGGCTGGAACAGCATTCGCTTGAATCGGGCGGAAAAGAACCTACGCCGGCGCATATGAAATCGGTGGTCGACATCGCGAACAAGGAAAACATACAGGTTATATACATTCAGGGAGAATTCGACCGCGAACAAGCCCGGGTTTTTGCCAACGAAATCAAAGGAGAAATTGTTGAAGTGTGGCCACTAAATCCTGAGTGGGAAGCCAATCTTCGAAAAATGACTGATATTTTTATTTCACATTTTTAATGAAAGCGCTGCTTAAAATAGAAGGCCTGAGTTTTGGCTACGACAAAGTTCCTGTTATCGAAGACATTTGTTTCGAAGTTTTTGATCAGGATTTTATTGGCGTTATCGGTCCAAACGGGGGCGGAAAAACCACTTTGCTAAAAGCCATTCTCGGCCTGATCAGAGCCGACAAGGGAACGATAACATTTGGCGAAAAAATGCAGGGAAGGAAAAAGGCGATTGGTTATTTGCCGCAGGTTCGTTACATCGACAAAAAATTCCCAATAACCGTGCTCGATGTTGTTCTTTCGGGTTCAATAATGGTGGATCGTAAAATTATTGCACAAAAAACCATCCGCGAAAAGGCGGAAGCTTTACTGGGTGAAATGGGGCTTGCTGATATCAGGAACAAAGCGATTGGCGAACTTTCGGGCGGGCAAATGCAGCGTGTGTTTTTGTGCCGTGCGCTTATCAGCGATCCGAAACTTTTGATCCTGGATGAGCCCGATACTTTTGTAGACAACCGTTTTGAAGGCGAGTTGTACGAAAAACTTAAACAATTAAATAAGGATATGGCGATCATTTTAGTGTCGCACGATGTGGGGACCATTACCAGCTATGTAAAAACTATCGCCTGCATTAACCGCCACTTGCATTACCACAACAGCAATAAAATAACGCAGGAACAACTGGAATCCTACAATTGCCCGATCCAGATTATTTCACACGGCATGGTGCCGCACACGGTTCTCAACATTCACGATCACGAACACTGACATGGATACATTTTTCGAATTATTTACCTACGATTTTTTTCAGAAAGCAGTGCTGGCCGCAGTTTTTGCCAGTATCTCGTGTGGTATCATCGGTAGTTACATTGTATCGCGCCGTATTGTATTTATCAGCGGAGGAATTACACACGCTTCGTTTGGCGGCATTGGTTTGGCCTTTTTGATGGGTTTTAATCCGCTGCTGGGCGCCGTACTTTTTGCCGTAGCTGCCGCGCTGGGGATACAATTTTTTACCAACGTAGCCGAAATCCGCGAAGATTCTTCCATTGCCATCTGGTGGTCGTTGGGAATGGCGCTTGGGATTATCTTTGTTTTTCTGACCCCGGGTTACACCCCCAACTTAATGAGTTATTTGTTTGGTAATATTCTAACAGTCACCAACTCCGAACTATGGTGGATGTTTATGTTGAACGTGTTAATCATAGGGTTTTTTACACTGTTTTTCAGGAAGATACTTTACATTGCTTTCGACGAAGAGTTTGCACGCACAGCCGGATTGCCGGTTCAGTTGTTTAATTACCTGACCATGACACTGATTGCTTTAACTGTTGTGCTGAATATTCGGGTAGTAGGAATCATTCTCATCCTCTCGTTACTTACCATCCCGCAGGCTTCGGCCAACCTGTTTACCAAAGATTTTAAGAAACTGCTGATTCTCTCGACGGTTTTCGCATTTATCGGAACCTTGCTTGGGTTGTTTATCTCTTATTTTCTGGATATTCCTTCGGGAGCGTCGATTATTTTTACACTGGTTTTGATGTTTGGTATTCTGCGTTTACTCAAATCAGTTTTCTAATGCTGGGTCAGAAAAGGGAAAAATTTTATGGTTGTCAATCGTGTGGAATCGAGTTTTCGAACCTCGATGGAACCCGAACATGTAGTAATTGTTTTGCCTGCACCGGTTGCGAAATTTATCTCTGTCCTTTCTGTGGCGCTGAAGTAATAATTATGCCGATGAAAACTCCACAGACAAAATCATCATCAGATTGATTTTTGATACCCGATTCCTGATATTGATTCTTAACCCTAAATTGAAGGATTGATGGACTGAGTAATTGTTATTAAATACTTAATCATTCTTTTCTGATACGTATAGTTCTTACGACAAATTACAACAGATTTCTGTCAATCTCTATAAATCATGGAATTAGAAACTTGTAGCTCTTAGCTTGCCACTCATGGCTTTTTTATGTTTTACAACGCTAATTTATCTGGTAATACATATTGTTTAAAAACAAAGAAAAATGTATTTTCGGTGCGTGCCAGTGGCGCTCAACAATTCGGGATTATTTATAATCCAAAACTGCCCCGACAGTAACGTCGGGGCAGTTTCTTTTATTCTAAGCCAGCTTTTTTAAACCCATTCCGTGAAATATTTCACCGTGCCCACTTTTAATTCCAGGGTAGCTTCTTCATCGCAAACAATAATTCCCTGAGGGTGCATCTGAAGCGCCGAGAGTGTCCACATGTGGTTAATCCCGTTTTCAACTACGTTTTGCAGCGCGCGGGCTTTTTTATAGCCGTTCACCAAAATCAGTATTTCTTTCGAATCGAGAACGGTTTGTACACCTACGGTAAGCGCCTGTTTTGGTACCTGGTCGAGGTCGTTGTTAAAGAAACGCGAGTTGGCAACAATCGTATCGTAATTCAGGTTAACCAGCCGGGTGCGCGATTGGAGCGACGAACCCGGAACATTAAAGGCAATGTGCCCGTCGGCGCCCATTCCGCCCATAAACAGTTCGATCCCGCCAAAACTTTTAATCTTCTTTTCGTACTCGGCACATTCGCGGTTAAGGTCAGTCGCATTTCCGTTAAGAATATGAATGTTCCCGCGTTTTATGTCGATGTGTTTGAAAAAGTTTTCGTGCATAAAACTGTGGTAGCTCTCGGGATGGTTTTCAGCAATGCCCACATACTCGTCCATGTTAAAAGTAACTACATTGTCAAAAGACACCTTTCCTGCCCGGTTCAGTTCAATCAAGGCTTTGTATGTTCCAACGGGCGTCGATCCGGTAGGTAATCCCAGCACAAACGGCCGCGGCGCTGTTGGAGCAAATTGATTAATCCTTTCGGCAATATGTTTGGCAGCCCACCGGCTAAGTTCGTCGTAATTTTTATGGATAATAAGTTTCATCGTAGTTGTTCTGTTAAGTGATTTTTATGTTTTTGTCAGCCGATGTTTTCCATCGCTTTCCCCAGTTTTTGCGATTCGGTAATGAATTGTTCCACTGTCAGTTCTCTGTGGTAAATCATCCCGTGGGTGGCGCGCAAAAGAAGCGAATCGTTTTGATAGAAAAAGTTTTTACCAAGCAGCAATTGTATTTGTTTATGCTGTTCCACCCAAACACGTTGTGTTAAATCACTGAATTTGCCATCAAGCTGATAACTCGGAAACGAAGCATTTACCTGGGTTATGTAACATTCGGAAAACGATTTGTCGAGCGTAGCCAGAGCGTTCAGCGAAACCGGAACGATCACTTCCACATCCCAGGGATTGTAGCGGAACCAAACATTTCGGTAGCCCACAATCCGTAAATTACTGAGGTCCTCTTCCTTGCTCCATTCTTCCACCGCTTTGGCAATGGCCATCAGTGCCTTGTAATGTGTGTCGGGGCCGCTTCCCTGCGGGTCCATGGCCAGACTGATTACCGAAGGTTTGTATTTCCTGAAATCGTTCAGAATTGGCAGAATATCGTTGTCGTAGTTCGACTCGCCCGAGTAAAATCCAAGACGGAGGTGGTGCACATTTTTTACCATTATTCCGTAGTGCGCCCACACCAGTTCTTCCTCGAACTCGCGGATCATTCCCTTCAGTTTTTGAATTTTTGGCGGATTTTTACCTCCGTCGTAACTGTTCCGCAAAACAGAAAGTATCTCGAAGATCACTTCCCGCAGTTCATCCTGGTTTTTAATTTCCCAGATTGTTACCAGCGCACGTACCACACGGTGGCTTACTCCGCGGAGCTTTTCTTCGTTACTTTGTGCTGCAATGCTGTCGAGGTAGTGGTAAATATCCTTATCCCATTTGTATTTGTACCCGTCCTTAAAAAAATCGGGGAAACTTATCATCTCTATTTTTCCCTGGTTGATTAGGTCTTTGGTATGGATAAGCGTATCGTATAAAAAGCTGTTGGTAACTGCGGTGTACCCCGAAGTAAGAACCGAAAAATGGAGCTCGTTGCTGGCGTCGCGCGACTGACGGTTGGTAGCCGGCATTATTCCAAGCATAATGTCGTCGTGATGTGGGCCGGTGTGGTAATACACCTGGTTCTTTTCGCGTTCCATCCCTTTTTGCAACTTGGCTTTTATTGAATCGATTACCGACTGCACCGTTTTCTCGTCCAGGTTTGGGATCATGCTGCAATACTTGTCCTGTTTCAGGTCGTTGAGGTCGAGTTTCGAGCCAAATTTGTTAATCTTTTTGCACAGTTCCATTACAGCACGCTCGGTTTTTTGGTGATTCCATGGCGAGCAGGTGTAGTAGCAGTCAATGGCATCGTCGAGTTTTACAGCCGCACCTTCGGTTAGATAAAACCGGGCACCGCTAAGTTTTTGCAGTGAAGTGGCCGGGAATTTCACCGTGGCTTCATTTTCCAGTGAGTTTTTGATCACCTCTGCAATGGCCTCGCCGGCAGCATAAATAATGGCTTTGTTGTTGGGGTTTACACGAAGTGTTCCCAATCCTATTGTGATAACCAGGCGGTTCCGCGAAACTTCAATTCCTCCCAAATCAATAGCAGTCATGGCCTGGGTTTCGAAGTTGGTTTCTGTTAATCGGGTGGAAGAAAAATGATCCGATCCACGGGTGTTAAATGCAATGTGTCCGTCAGGACCGATCCCGCTCAGGAAAAAGCCAATTCCGCCCTTTTCGCGAATTTGGTTTTCGTAACCTGTACACCAGTCATCGATTTTGAAGATTGATTGTTTTTGCAGTTGCTCCAACGGTGTTTTTGCTTCGCGATAACGTAACGACAAATCGATTTTAAAATCAGGGAATATCTCGGTAAACGGCCTTTCTTCCGCGAGTTTAATCTCGTCGGAATTAATCAGCAGCGCCTTTTCTTTGTTTAGTCCAAAACCATTGATATAGTTTTCGACCGCATAGTGATAAAGACTATTGTGTTGCTTAGGGTCGATCGGATAAAACTCGCCCATTTGTACAAAGGTAAGCTCGCTCAGGCTCGGCTTTTTTACCACTGCCAAGCCATAATTTTCGCGAAGTTCCTTTCCTTTTTTAGTGTCCCAGTTGTTTAATAGAAAATGTGTGTATTGCTGAAAATACTGGGCTGTTTTTCCAATCGGCAGGCTTACCACTCCCTGTGGATTTTCGCTAAGCCATTCTAAAAAACTCAGCGCCGATAGCAATCCCAGTTTTGGGAAGCTATCGGAAGCGATATAGGGGATTTTCGTAGTAATTTGGTTTAATTGCGTTTCAGCCAAAAAGGCTTTTTCAACGTTCGAAAATTGGTGCTTCATATACTATTTTGATATTTGTTCGAGTGCATAGGCGGCAGCGCCCATGGTTCCGGCTTTCGACCCGAGTTCAGAGAATACAATCTCTGTATCGTTACTGATGTCGCGGTTGCTGAAAGTGTGAATAGCTTGCTGAATCGGGGCCAGAATAAATTGACTGGCCACAGCCACCTGCCCGCTGAGAATGATTAGTTCGGGATTGAAAATCTGGATCAGGAAAGCAATGCCTTGGCCAAGCCATTTCCCAACCTCGGAAAAAAGTGAGATGGCAAACTGGTCGCCGGCATTCGCAGCTTGTATTACCACCGAGATATCAATTTTGTCTAAATCGTTTTGCACCAGCTCGCTGATCAGCGAAGAACTTCCTTTTTGTATGGCTTCGCGAGCCTGGCGTGCAATTGCTTTTGCCGAAACCACCGTTTCGAGGCAGCCTTGCTTTCCGCAAACACACAAGGGGCCGTTGTTTACGATTGGGATGTGACCAAATTCGCCTGAGTAACCCGATTTCCCTGAGTACAATTTCCCGTTAACAATAATTCCCAACCCCAAGCCCCAATCGACCTGAAGCATAAGTACGTTCTTTTTGTTTTTTGCAAGCCCAAAATGTTGCTCGGCGAAGGTCCTTACTTTGGTATCGTGGTTAAAATACACTGGTATTCCAAAAATCTTTCGCAACTCGGTGAAAAGATTCACTCCTCCAGGGAAGTAGGTTTTATTGGTTCCTTCTTTAATATTATTGAGGCCCGGAAGTTCAATCCCGGCAACCAGGATTCTTTCGCGAGAGATATTGCTGTCGCGTACCACTTCTTCCAGTTTTTCGTTAACCTGTTTAAAAATGGCCAGGTCGTTTCCCATTTTTATAGGGAAATAATGTGGCCCGCTAACTTGTTGATTGTTACTGTTAAAAATAGAAATTATGGTGCGGGTAATATTGATGGTAATTCCAACTACATAAAATCCGTCTTCTACCAAACCATAAATATTGGGTCGTCTTCCGCCGCTTGAATCGCCACGACCTAGTTCGTTAACCAGGTTTTCGTCGATTAGTTCAATCAGCAAACTGTTGATTTTTGGGGTACTTAGGTTGATTTGCCTGGCCAACTCCGAATTGGAAAGCGGGCCGTTAAAATAAATCGAACGCAGGATGTGTTTCTTGTGAGCAATCTTTTTTTGTTCGACTGCCTGGCTTTGGTTCACCGGATTTTTAAATAATTTCTCCATAATGGTTTCGACAAAAATCTGAATAAAATCTGCAATGAGCAAGAATCTTTTTAAAAAATTTAAGAATCAAGCTGTATTTCTTTTAAAATTAACCATTGATTTACAATTCATAAAAAATTAATGCTAAATTTTTTTTAAGTTGTGGATTTTGAAAGATATTTAAACTCTGAATTCGCTGACTTATAAATAATGTTACAATGAACCACAAGAGGATACTATCGCTTTTTCTCATTTACTTTTTCAGTCTGTCGGGTTATGCGCAATCGCGTAAAATCATCAGTTTACCCGATATCGAAGGCTATAAAACCCTGAAATGCGATTTTCATTTGCATACTGTTTTTTCAGACGGAACGGTTTGGCCAACGGTACGTGTTGAGGAAGCCTGGGGTGAAGGGTTGGACGCCATCGCAATTACCGATCACATTGAATACCGGCCTCATTCGAAAGATGTTGTTGCGGATCATAACCGCTCGTTTGAAATTGCCAGTCCCCTGGCCCGCGAACTCGATATTTTATTAGTCAGGGGTGCCGAAATTACCCGGAACATGCCGCCCGGACATATTAACGCCTTGTTTATTAAAAATGCCAATTTGCTCGATCGCGAAGATGTGATGGATGCACTGAAAGAAGCACGCGATCAGGGTGCGTTCCTGGTGTGGAACCATCCCGGATGGAAAGCCCAGCAACCCGATTCGACCGTTTGGTTTGAAGAACACAGCCAGTTACTTGCCAACAACCTGTTGCAGGGAATTGAAGTATACAACAGCAACAAATATTACCCTGAAGCTTTGGCCTGGGCAAATGAAAAAAAACTGGCCATGTTTGCCAACTCCGATGTACACGGCCCAATGAACGTTTGCGAAGGACACCGTCCGATGACGCTGGTTTTTGCTAAAAGCCGCACGGAAGGTGGAATTAAAGAAGCTCTTTTTGCCCGTAGAACGGTAGTTTATTTCGATAATACACTCATGGGAAAATCATCGCTGCTTGAACCCTTTTTTCATGCGTCGTTAAAATACGACAAGGCTGCGCTGAAGATGGCAAACGGAGTGAACAAGCCGGTAAAAATCACTAACCAATCTGATATCGGGTATGAACTCGAACTGGTACAACCGGGTGTTGGTGTTGATGCGCCCGAATCGATTGTTTTGAAAGCCCACCATGTTACGGTTTTTAATCTGGGGGGAAATTCAGACGAAATTGCGGGAATGAAGGAGATCAATTTATATTATGCCGTAAAAAATGTGTTTACTGCACCCGGCGAAAACCTGTTGGTAACGCTCAGCTTTTTAAACAGGCAACCATAAAACGAGTACGGCTGAATGGCAAAAATAACCCAAAAAGAACCTCCGCTTTTTAAACAGATTGTTACCAATAACGAAGAAATATCGCCAGGTGTACATGTAATTTCGTTTGCGCGAAATTTTGATTTTGTGCCGGGACAGGTTGTGAAAATTGGGATCGATACCAAACACCCACCCCGTATTTACAGTATTTGCAGCGGAAATCACGAAGAGGAGGCACGAATACTTTTCAATATAAAGGAAGACGGTTTTCTTACCCCCAAAATGGCGGCAATGATTCCGGGAGATTCAATACTGGTTTCGGCGCCTTACGGAAGTTTTTTGGGAACAAAGGAACCGTCATGGTGGATTGCTGCCGGAACCGGAATTGCGCCTTTTTACAGTATGTTCCAATCGGGTTTGGGCGATCACAAAAGGCTGGTTCACGGCGCTGCCTATCTTAATCAGTTTTATTTCGAAGATGAATTAGCCTGGGCTTTAGGCGATAATTATGTGCGTTGCTGCTCGCGCGAACCGTCGTGCGATGTGTTTCCCGGCCGGGTTACTGATTACCTCTCGGGATTGGAAAGTTTGCCCGCAGTAAAATATTATCTCTGTGGAAAAGCGCTGATGGTAGTGGAGGTTCGCGATTTACTCATCGAAAAAGGAGTTCCGTACGAAAATATTCTGGCCGAGATTTATTTTTGAGATTGAGCCCGGCCAAATCTGTAACTTTTTGTATTTTAGACGAACTAATAATAGAAATCACTTTAAAATTATGACAATGAAAAGGACCTTATTTCTAACCGCCCTGGTACTATTTGCATTTGTTGGCATCCAGGCACAAACAATCGATCAGGTACTCGAAAAACACTACAAAGCTACCGGACATGAAAAACTTGCTGCTGTTAAAACCTACTATGTAAAAGCAAAAATGAGTATGACGGGAATGGATATGCCCATGACCATGACCATTCAAATGAAGAAACCAGATAAGTTCAGAATTGATATGGACGTTATGGGACAAAAGATTGAACAGGGTTACGATGGAGAATCGGGATGGATGAGAAACCCAATGGCAGGAAGTGGAATTACTGATTTGAAAGGGGCCGAATTAAAGCAGGCGATGAATCAAGCTGATTTGGAGGGCGAATTATACAATTATGCTAAAAAAGGGCACAGCGCCGAGCTGACCGGAAAAGTGAATGCGGATGGCAAAGAAGCTTACCGGATTAAATTTACAAACGCCGATGGCAGCGTAAAAGATTATTACTTAGATGCCAACACTTACCTGATTTCAAAAATCAAGGCCAAAGTTGAATCGATGGGCCAAACAATGGACGTTGAAACCAAAGTGCTGGAATACAAAGAAATCAACGGCATTAAAATAGGTTCGAAAATGGAAGTGGAAACTCCTATGGGAGCACAATCGATGACCTGGGAAGAAATTAAACTCGACGGACCCATGGACGATGCAATTTTTGCCAGGCCAAAAGAATAAAAACAAAAATCATATTTTCAGAAGGGCGGATATCCGCCCTTTTTTATTGCATTGTATTTATTCTTCGTTTTGTTTATTTAACTATAGCTAAAACTATTTTAACTTCTGTTACAAACATATTTATTTTGCAAATCTGAAATTTGATGCATTAAAATTGAACTATATGAAAATCAAAATTCTACTTCTTCTTTTCATCATTCTCGGTACAACATTCGCCGGGAAATCTCAAAACCCACTAAAAATTGGCCATGTAAATGTAAAAGAACTGGTTCAAACCCATCCCGATATCGATAGTATTTATGCGGTACTCGAACAGGAGACCCGTGACATGGAAGAGGTGTACGCCCAAATGGTTCAGGAGCAGCAAAGCAAGATGGACCTTTTTGAAAAAGAAAGCGCCGGTTATTCCGAAATTATGAAAAAATCGAACCAAGAAGAGCTGTTGAGTCTTTCACAAAAAATCCAGAACTACAACCAGACTGCACAACAGCGGATAAGACAACGGAACATGGATATGATCCAGCCAATTTACGAAAGTGTGAATAAGGCGATTGAAACAGTAGCCGAAGAAAAGGGGCTCACTTATGTACTTGATGTAAGTACGGGAAACATCGCCTACATTTCGAAAAGTGCCGAAGACATTACTCCGCTTGTAAAGAAAATACTTGAGTTAAAATAAAAAAGGGCACCCTCGCAAAAGAGCAACCCCAGGTTGAATGTGTAGTTATTAACGGACTATTTGTTAAAAGGTAAAACCAGATAAGTGTAAATGATGCAGCCAACGCATACTGCGAAGGCGAATTCAAGCGTGGCAAAAAACACAAGTATCCCGGCTAAAATCAGTGCGGCTATTTTTATTCCGCTCAACGACAGGATTACTACACTAAGCATCATTATAAATCCAAGACGCGCAGCAAAAATCTTAGGCGCTTTGTCGATGGCTTTATTCCCCAATCTTAAGGTGTTGGTCAACCAGTGACTGGTGTAACTTATAGGACTAAAACGCAGGTGTGTGAAGCCCCGGATATAAAAATCGGCCGTAAGGAAAATAAGAAAGAACACCGACTGGAATGCAAAACCCGCTATCACAAAAAGAATCCCGATTATGGCATTCAAACGGGTTACCTGCTCATTAATTTTTTCGTCCGAAATAGGACATATCAACTGTTTCATTGTTTTGGCATATAAAATCGGGACAAATATAAATACAAAAACCTCTTTTAATATCAGTTGTGACCTGTGTCACATTCGATAGTTACATTTAATTAACACAACATCATACTAAAGAAAGTATGAATATAGTTTTCAGATGCATTAATTAAACAGGTTCAAAGCATTTATCCGTCCGAACAGTGAAAACAAAACGCCATGATTGGTTGTCATCTTCGAAGAACAAATAGTGATAAAACATAATAGAAGAGAGGAAATGATGAATCGCTGTATAAATTTATTGCAGAATTTGTTGAAAAAACCAGTCGCATGTCTTTACAAAACCTGAGTTGATCGTAATTTTAGCGTTACATTTGATACAAACCACATACTTTATCCTTGTGTGGAAAACAAAACGTGTTTTGAATTTGTGAAATTGGGCCCAGCATGCAGCAGTTCTTAATATGATCAGGATACTAAAAAATAGAAAAAGCGCTAAACCACTCTGGCAGATTGCATTGGCGGCGCTTATGATTTTGATGAGCATTTATTTCGTTAAAAACGAACATCTCGAAATTGCTCAGATCAAATCGACATTGGAACAGGTCGATGGGTTTTACCTTACTTTAGGGTTGCTGGTTACCGGCCTTTATTTTTTGTTGCAGGCCTTGATGTATGTATTTAGTTTTCGCACGGCCGGTGTAAAAGTGGGTATCGACAGCACCCTGCCTTTATACCTGAAACGCAACCTGATCAGCGTTTTTCTGCCAGCCGGAGGTTTTTCATCGCTCATGTTTTTTACCCGTCCACTCACCGAAAAAGGCATCAATAATTCCGAAATTCATTACAGTTCATACATTTACGGACTCATCAGCATCCTATCGGTAATTGTTGTGGCATTTCCACTGCTTGTCTTGTTGTTATTGCGCAACAAGCTTACTTCTGCCGAACTCATTCCATTCATCATTATTGTATTGCTGATTATCGTGGTTTTGTACCTGGTGTGGTCGTTTGTAAAACGGAAAATGATGTACCGCGTGGTTCAGCGGATGAATCCGAAAGCGCTGGTTTTTATCGATAATATTTTAGCTACCGAACTCAATGTAAAACACTTTATTTTCACGCTTTTGGTTTCGGTTGGAATCGAATTTATTGGAGTGGCCCATGTTTACATCGCGATGGTGGCTTTGGGTTTCGAGCCCGATATTTTTATTGCTTTCATTGCCTACATTGTTATGGTGATGTTGCTGATTGTTTCGCCATTTTTACGGGGTATCGGTGCCATCGAAGTGTCCATGACCTATGTTTTTGTAAAGAGCGGAATTCCCGCACCACAGGCAGCCGCTATCACACTTTTATTCCGCTTTTTCGAATTCTGGTTGCCCTTAATGTTTGGGGCGGGTTCTTTCCTTTTTTCACGGAAAAGTATTGTTTTACGTGTATTGCCGGTATTCATCATTTTTATTTCGGGTTTTATCGATATTGTATCGGCAGTAACTCCTGCCATTCCAAGTCGTATTCGTATTCTCGAAAAGCTCTTGCCCGAAATGGCGCTGAATATCTCCAACTTCTTTGTTTTCTTCACCGGATTATTGTTGATTATTCTTTCGGTGTATCTGCTAAAGGGAGTGAAGCGGGCCTGGAAAATATCGCTGACCTTGCTTGTGCTGGCAGCTTTGGGGCACATGGTAAAAGGTATTGATTATGAAGAGGCCCTGGTTTCGATTCTGGCTATTCTTAGTTTACTTTTCACCTATAAACTGTATAATGTAAGGGCAATGCCCATTTACCGGCAAAACTGGTGGAAAGTGTGGTCGGTGGGGCTGGCTGTCCTGGTTTTAAGCGCAATTGGCGGAACCTATTTTCTTGAGAAGGCGCACATGGGAATGGATTACACTTTTTCCGAATCGGTAAATGCATCTTTTCGGCTCATTTTTCTTTTCGACGCTTCGGGCTATCTTCCTCAATCTGCTTTCGGGCAAGTGTTTGTGCTCTTTATTTATGTGTTTAGCATTATCCTGTTAATAGTTGCGGTCTTCTTTTCGTTGCACCCTATAATTTTTGGCGATAAAGTGGAAGAAGAAAATGACCTTCTTCATGCACGTACATTGGTTGAGAATTATGGAAAATCGGCGCTCGACTATTTCAAATACTATCCCGATAAACTCCTGTTCTTTTCAAACGGGGGTTTTCTGGCGTATAAAATTCAGGGAAGTTATGCCGTAGTGCTCGAACTTCCGGTTTGCTCAAACGAGAATGCGATTCCTCAACTTATCGATGAATTTGAAGCGTATTGTTTTGGCAATGGTTTGCGCATTTTTTATTACCGGGTCCCCGAGTTGTCGGTGCAAATGTTCCGATCGCTTAAAAAGAAGGTGTTGTATATTGGCCAGGAAGCTATTCTCGACCTGGATAAATTTACCCTGAGTGGCTCTAAAATGCACCCTTTGCGCAACGCCATCAACAAAGCTAAAAACGGTGGTTATACCTTTCACGTGTATCCTTCCGAAATCAAAGACGGCATTTTGCAAAAACTACAACATGTTTCCGACGCCTGGTTGAGAGCACCCGGGAAAAGTGAACAGATATTCTCGCAGGGGATGTTTATTCCCGAACTGATCAAAAAAACCACCGTAATGACGATTGAAAATCCGGAAGAGAAAATTGTGGCTTTTCTGAATATTGTTCCTGATTATGTGAAAGGAGAGGGTACCTACGACATGATCCGTATGACCGAAGACGCTCCGGGCGGGGTTGTCTATTTTTTACTCACCGAAATGTTTGCCTGGTTCAGAGAACAGGGAATTAGCCGGGTAAATATGGGAATGGTGGCATTTGCCGGAGTCGACAACGCAAAAACGATGGCTGAAAAATCGATGAAATTTGCACTTGAGCACATCCGTTCGTTGTATCATTTCAAAGGGCAATTCCAATTCAAAGACAAGTTCGACCCCGAGTGGGTAAACAAATTCCTGGTGTACGATATGGATTACGATTTGGTGCAATTTCCGACCGTTTTAAAAGGCGTTTCCAAACCATAAATCAGGTTAATTCCTGAAGTTTGTAATTCAGCAATTCGTCATGTTTCTCAATTGTGAAAATCATTTCATCATAAGATGCAATCTTGTTGTAAGAGGGCTAATTTCTTGTATTTTTACGCAAATTCATTTTAGTGAAAAGATTTTTTGCCTTACTTGTTTTTAGCTTGTTTTCTTCTGCGCTGTTCGCCCAGAACGAAATCGGTCCGGATGGTGATAAACTGCTCTGGATTTTTGCCATTGTACTGATCCTGGCACTTGCTTTTTACCTGCTCGGCGGCACCGGTAAAAAACCCCGATTTAGCATTAAGTCAATTATGAGCCGTCGACGGTTGAGTGTCGAGCTAAAAAAGGACCGAGTGTATTTTCCGGATACGCTCACGCTAACGGTTAAAAACACCGGGAATGTGGATGTGGATTTGGACAAGCCCTTATTGATTTTTGATAGCTTTTGGCTTAAACGGAAATTCAGGATAAAAGGGATGCAGAACCGCAGTTTTTATCCGCTTTATTTGGTTAAGGGGAAATCGCATACGCTCGAAATCGATTTGTTACCTTTTTACCAGCACGATAAACGACTTAAAAGGTACTCGAAAGTGACCGTGAGAATTAGTGATGTAAAAGGCAGCAGACTTGGACAATGTTCGGTTTACCTGCGAAAATTCTTGATTAAGTATTAATGAGAAACTGGAAATTCAACCATATAGATTTTTCGACTTACCCCGAATATAAGGGTAACGACCTGGGTGTTTATTGGTCGCCTGAAAAAACTTCAGTAAAAATTTGGGCACCAACGGCGCAGCTGGTTGAATTACGTTTGTTCAAAGACGGTACAAAAGGTGAGGCATTTTATAAAACCAATCTGCAACGAAGTGGCGATGGAACCTGGGCCACTGTTCTGAACGGTGATTTTGAAGGAAAATACTATACCGTGCGGGTAAACGATGGCGACTGGTTGCACGAGGTCCCGGATACTTATGCCCGAAGTGTGGGAATAAACGGACAACGCGGGATGATTTATAATCCAAACGCTACCAACCCCGATGGATGGATTGCCGATAATGGTCCCGGATTAAGATCGCCTACCGATGCTGTGATTTACGAGGTTCATACCCGCGATTTTTCAGTAGCAGCAAATTCGGGAATGCAAAATAAAGGCAAGTTTTTGGCTTTTACCGAAGAGGGAACACTTTCGCCTGGGGGTTTAAAAACAGGGATCGATCATTTAAAAGAACTTGGGATTACGCACGTCCATCTTTTACCGGTGAACGATTTTGTAACGGTGGACGAAGAAAAGCCTGATGAAAAATACAACTGGGGTTACGATCCGCAACATTTTCAAGCGCTCGAAGGTTCATATTCTACCGATCCACACAACGGAATTTCAAGGATACGCGAATTCAAAAAACTGGTAAAATCGCTGCACAACTATGGCATTGGTGTAATCCTTGACGTGGTTTTTAACCATACCTACTTCGCCAAGGAATCGGTTTTTAACCAAACCGTTCCTGGGTATTTCTACCGGCAGAAACCCGATGGTTCGTTTTCCAATGCCTCGGGATGCGGGAACGAGATCGCTTCAGAACGTTACATGGTTCGTAAATACTTTATCGACACTTTAAAATTCTGGATAGAAGAATACCACATCGACGGATTTCGTTTCGATCTGATGGGCATTTTCGATGTGAAAACCATGCAGAAAATACGCGAGAAGATAGATAAACTGAACCCCGGAATTATTTTATACGGAGAAGGATGGGCAGCTGATCAAAGTCCGATGCCCGAAGATATGAGGGCCGTAAAACGAAATACTCCGCAACTAAAAGGCATTGGCAGTTTTAACGACGATTACCGCGATGCGTTAAAAGGAAACCATGGCGATAAAAAATCAAAAGGATTTGTAAGCGGACTGAGTTTGCGTGAAGAATCGGTAAAGTTTGGCATCACCGGAGCAGTGTTTCATCCTCAGCTCAATTACAGCTACATCGAAACTGTGCATACTCCCTGGGCAAGCGAACCCGGACAATGTATAAATTATGTGTCGTGTCATGATAACTATACACTTTGGGACAAATTAAAACAAAGCCTTCCAAAAGCCAGCGATGAAGAGCTTCGAATGCGGGTGAAGTTGGCAGGCGCGCTGATTCTTACGTCGCAGGGCGTTCCTTTTTTGCACGCAGGGGTCGAATTTTGCCGGACAAAACATGGAAACGGAAATTCATACAAATCACCCGACGCAATTAACCAGATTGATTGGACCCTGAAAAAAGAGTGTCATGATGTGTTCGACTATTTCAAAAGCCTGGTTGCTTTGCGAAAAAACCATCCTGCATTCCGGATCCCAACTGCAGAAGGAATTCGCCGCGACCTCAATTTTTGCACACATTACCAAATTGGAGTTGTTTCATATTGTATCGATGGAAAATCGGCGGGCGATAGCTGGGGAACCATTGTCCTCGCGTTTAACGGCAACCTTGAACCGGTTAGTATTCCATTGCCTGAAGGCGATTTCAAAGTAGTGGCACTGGAAGACAGGATCGAAGAAAATGGATTTGGTGAAATCGTCCAGGATTCGATTATTGCTGAACCCATTTCTATGACCATGCTCGTTCAGGCCTGAGTTTTCTTTTAAAATATTTTTGCATACGATTTTTTATAATGATAGCCATAAATGCTGTAAGTGATCGCCATCTGGAACAGGTCGCGTCGGTGGAACAGGCTCCAGAACAACAGTTGCCAGTAATATTTCCGGTTGTTGTCGAAAATCCCGATAATGAACACAGATTTAAAAAAGGCAACTAATCTTAGCAAATCGACCTTGTTTTTATTCTGAACCCCGGGATGAAAATCAATCAAAAAACTTTTCACCCGTTCGTAAAATGCTTTTCCGCCATAAACCCCGTGAATGACCTCGCGGTATCCTTTCTCGAGGACCATTCGATCCATTTTTGGCACAAAATTCATGGCATTGCTGGTATTGTCGCCTCCCCAACGTTCAAGAATACGTCCTTCGGCCTGGAGACGTTTGTACAAATTCGATTTGGTGGGTGCATTTAACAAACCGATCATTGCCGAAATAATCCCGCTTTTCTGAATGAAATCGATTTGTTGTCTGAAAATGTTTGGCGTGTCGCTGTCAAAACCAATGATAAATCCACCCAGTACTTCCATCCCGGCACGCTGCACGGTTTTGATACTGTCGATGAGGTTACGGTTTTTATTCTGAACCTTGTTGCATTCTTCGAGCGAATCTTCTTCGGGCGTTTCGATCCCTATAAAAACGCTCAGAAAACCTGCGCCGACCATCATTTTCATTAACTCAGGATCATCGGCCAGGTTGATCGATGCTTCGGTTGTAAAATGAAAAGGTTGGCCATGTTCTTTCATCCACGACTGAAGCGCAGGAAGTAAATCGATCTTTAAAATGTTTTTGTTCCCAATAAAATTGTCATCTACAAAAAATACTTCGCCACGCCAGTTCAGGTCGTATAAATTCTGTAATTCATGGATGATCTGTCCGGTGGTTTTAATCCTGCATTTGTGGCCCAGCATTGCGGTAATATCGCAGAATTCGCAATTGAATGGGCAACCCCGCGAAAACTGTATGCATTTCGAACTGTACCGATTCATTTTTACAAGCGTATAATCGGGTACCGGCGATCGCTCAACATTTGCAAATTGGTTGGTGGAATACAGGTGTTTTGGATTGCCTTTTTCGAGGTCGTGCAGAAAAGGAGGAAGTGTAATCTCGGCCTCATTCAAAATCAAATAATCCACACGATCGAATTTCTCGAAATCGGCAGTAAAAAGCGGTCCTCCTGCTACAACAGGTTTTAGAAATGCCTTGCAGCGGTCGATCACATGATTGGCCGATTGAATTTGAGTACTCATCGCACTGATAAAAACATAGTCGGCCCAGAGAATGTCTTCCACAAGGAGCTTTTCGATATTCATGTCGATAAGCCGGGTTTCCCAGTCGGCGGGTAACAACGATGCCACGGTTATCAGGCCCAATGGCGGATACGCGGCTTTTTTCGAGATAAATTTCAGGGCATATTTAAAACTCCAAAAGGTATCGGGATATTTGGGATATACAAGCAGAATCTTCATTTCGACCGAATTTAAAATTTGTTCGAATCAAAGTAACGGCGCTTTGTTCGAAATCAGAAATAATCGGGATTGATGGTTAAGAATAGGTTTGAAAGTGATGAATTTGGGGGGAATGGCAATTATCAGGGCTGGATGTCATTCAGCCCGAAGGAGATTTAGTAAGAAAACGGAGGGTTTATTTTACTTTAAGCGCTTCTTTCACTTTTAAAATATACTGGCGGGAAACCTTTATTTCCTGGGGATAATCAAACATATGAAGCGCTAATCCATTGGCTTTTCGTTCCACTTTTCGGATATAGTTTTTATTGACAATGCACGAGCGGTGGCAGCGAATCATTTCGGGATGAGCTGTAAATAACTTTTCGGTGTACTGCATAGTATTTCGAATCAGTTTTTTGTACACTTTCTCGTTATCGCGGTAAATCACTTCTACGTAATTACTCGCCGATCGTACCACGATAAGTTGTTCTGCAAATACCTGGAAATACTCAGTCTTATTTTCCGATTCGAACTCGATTTCTGAGGAGGCGATACTATCGTTTTCTCCATTCTCTTCGTCCTGATTGCCGTTGGAAAGCACCTCTGCCATTCTTCTCAGTAAATACATTTGGTTTGTTACTACGAGCACCGAAGCCGCAGTTATTGAAATGATGACCATGATAATTTCGGTATGAAAAGTTATCGGGATTTTGCCAACGTAGCGCGCAAAAAAGGAGAACGAAACCGAATTAAAGATCACAAAAAGCAGGTTGATTAGAATTTCCTTGCCAATTGTCCAGTGTTTTTCCGAAAATGCCCTGGTAAAAATTGAAGGAATAACCAGCCTGAAAATACTTAGCAGGACAAGGGTGATTGCACCAAACGTCGCTAGTAAGATCAGGCGGTTGTTAAAGTCGGGATTGCGTAAAGTAAAAGGTTGGAAAAAAAGTAAAAACAGGAAAATGCCAAGGCTCACCGCAATTATTGATCGGACATTGACTTTGAGGTTATCGTTAAACGGATATTTTTTGTTGAGCGATTTTAGCATGGATCAGACCCCGTTTTTTGGTTAAAAAATGGCCAGCAATAACTCGATATCTTTCGATGGCAGGTTAAACAAACGCCCAACATCGTGGTTGGTCAGGATTCCCTGGTAAATGTAAACGCCTTTTCGGAAGCCTTTCGATACTTTAACGTAATTGTCGACCCCGCCATTTTCGCCAATGGCCATCAAAATTGGTATAAGAATGTTGCTCAATGAAATAGAAGCAGTGCGGGCTACCATTGCAGGACTGTTGGGGACACAATAATGGATGACGCCATGTTTTATAAAAGAAGGATCGTTAAAATCGGTACATTTCGAGGTTTCGAAACAGCCACCCTGACTTATGTTCAAATCAATAATTACCGAACCTTCTTTCATTTGTTTAACCAAATCTTCCGAGACCTTGAATTTTGGCGGAGAGTTAAAGGTAGTTGCACCGATCACGGCATCGGCCGAAACCAGCGCTTTTTTCAATACTTTCGGATAGAATACCGAAGTAAAAATACGGCGCCCGAGTTTTTCTTCCAACTTACTAAGCTCGTAAACCGATGTGTCAAAAACTTTTACAAAAATGCCAAGTCCGAGAGCGGCCCTGGCTGCATATTCAGCCGCCGTGCTCGTCCCAATTATTACGAGTTCGGCGGGTGTTACTCCGGTCACTTCGCCAAAAAGAACACCTTTCCCCTTACGCGATTTACTTAGATATTCGCTGGCAATGGTAATGGCAGTAACACCTGCAATCTGGCTCATCTGGTGTACAAACGGCAGGAAACCCTCTTCGTTTTCGAGGTACTCGAAAGCTACCGAGGTGACTTTTTTCTGCATCAGTTTTTGAAAAGTTTCCTTGTTGTAAGCATGTGTCTGAAGGCTCGAAATAATTACCTGGTTACCACGCAGGGCATCGATTTCATTATCGCTGAAAGGTGCAATGCGTAAAATAATGTCGCACTGAAAGGTTTCTTCGGCGGTTTCAACAATCACCGCACCGGCTTTTTGATAGTCTTCGTTGTTGTAACTCGCCGATTTTCCCGCATTTTTTTCGATCAGAATCTCGTGTCCGTAAGAAACCAGAAGGTCGACTGCCTGAGGAGTGAGCGGCACACGGTATTCAATTTTCGAAAAATCGGATGGTATGCCAATTTTAATTTTCTTACCCTTTTTCCGTATCTCGAGCATCTCCTCTTTGGGGAGCAACATCGATTTTGGGAACGAAACTTTTTCCTTGGCTTTTTGCATTGTCGATCGTTTGTATGAAACCGTTTATAGAGAACAGCAATTTACAAGCAAAAGCTCAGTTTTCAAAATCATGAATCGAATTTGTATTTGCAGGGATGGAAAAAAAGATGCTTTAAATTGGGGCTGTTCAGTGTTTTATGGCCGTAATTGTGCGCGACTCATTTTCGTCGGCCTCAATTCTGACCTCGACCAGGTTTCCAGGAAGCAGCGATTCGATCATTTCGGGCCATTCGATAAGGCAGTAACTACCGCTGTAAATGTAATCCTCGTAACCCAGGTCGTAAGCCTCTACAATATCCTTAATCCGGTAAAAATCGAAGTGAAAAATCGATTCCATTTCAGCCGTATTGTACTCGTTAATCAGCGCAAAGGTTGGGCTGGTAATGTTATCTTCGGAGCCAAGTGCGCGACAAATCGACTGGATAAATGTTGTTTTACCTGCTCCCATTTTCCCGTAAAAGGCAAAAACACGTTCGCCGGGGAAAGTGGCTAATAACTCGCCTGCAACCTGCTTTAATCCGGCAATGGAATCGATTGTTTTTGAAAACATGTTTATGCTAAAATTTTTGCAAGTATACAAAAAGCCCCAAAATTTTTGGGGAGGTGTATTTCAAATTAAGATAAAAATCAGGAAAATGGATGTTTTCAAGGTTTTATATTCAATTAAATGTTTTAATTTTGATCCTGATCTTTAACATCATTTCACAGAAACGTAAGTAATTATTAAAACTTGATATTATGAGTATTCCGGCAGATTTAAAATACACCCAGGATCACGAATGGGTTCGCGTTGAAGGCGACGTTGCAGTTGTTGGTATCACCGATTTTGCACAGGGCGAACTGGGAGATGTGGTTTTTGTTGAAATTGAAACCAAAGGAGAAACGCTGGGTAAAGGCGAAACTTTTGGAACAGTGGAGGCAGTAAAAACAGTTTCAGATTTGTTTATGCCGGTTGGCGGCGAAGTGACAGAAGTAAATGAAGCGCTGGCCGACGATCCGGAATTGGTAAACAAAGATCCGTACGGGAAGGGATGGATGATCAAAATTAACATTGGCGATGCAGCCGAACTAGCCGGGCTGATGGATGCCGATGCTTACAAGGCAATGATTGAGGCGTAAGTAAAAAAAATAAATACCTGAATCGACTAAAGAACCGATCTCTCTTAAAAGATCGGTTCTTTTTTGTTCGAAATAAAAACGATTTTTTGTTATGCTGGCGCAAGCCTCCAAACACAATGGGAAAAGAAATAAAAAGTATAACTTCGGGATGGAAGAAAGGTATCTACTATGTTAGAGTTAAATACAAAGATGAAATTCTGACCGGAAAATTATCAGTTGAGAATTAGTAACAACTCCCAAAAATAGATTCAACTCAAGGATACGCAAAAAGCCCTGACTACAACGCCAGGGCTTTTTTATTTACAAGTATTGCGAATCAATATTGAAGCGTAAAGTTGGTCCGCTTGTTTAGATTGATTGATTTATCCGCATTTTGACGAACCACACGATAAACAGGTGAGGCAACCTTCCTGGTAAACAATGTCGTCAGAACCACACTCGCCACATTTGGCATCCGAAGCAATAGTCCCGTCGGGAATGTATTTCTTCAGGGAACGGGCCACACCAGCTTTCCACGAGTTAATGGTGTCGTTATCGAGTTGCAGGCTGGTAACCAGTTCAACTACCTTGTGGATGGGCATCCCATGGCGGAGTGTTCCTGAAATCAGTTTGGCATAGTTCCAGAATACCGGGTTGAATTTGTGCGATAACCCTTCGATGGTCGTTTTGTATCCTCGTTTGTTGATGTACTGGAAATCGTAACGTGAATTTTCTTCGTCTTCCCAGCTTTTAATAATATACCCTTTTGTGATTGAACGTGGCAGCAGGATGCCATCTTCATCGTCGTGCAACCCTGTGAAAATTTCGTATGGTCTTCCGTCCATCAAACCAATAAAAGCGATCCATTTTTCCTTATTATTTTGGAAACGTACTACTTCGGCTTCCAGTTTTTCCGGACGCTTGGTTGGCATGGCACCTTCTTTCTTGGGTTTTTCGCTGTTCGAAATAAGAACGCCCGAGCGCGATCCGTCGCGGTAAACAGTAACACCTTTACAACCGCTTTTCCATGCCTGGAAGTATAACTCGCCAACCAGTTCTTCCTTCGCATCAGCAGGCAGGTTGATGGTTACCGAAATAGAGTGGTCTACCCATTTCTGGATGCGGCCCTGCATACGTACCTTGTTCATCCAGTCGACATCGTTTGATGTGGCGCCATGATATGGCGATTTTTTTACCAACTCATCCAACTCTTCCTGGCTGTATTCGCGTGTGGTGTCGTAACCATTGACGGTCATCCAGGTTTTAAAATGGTGATGAAAAACGGTAAATTCTTCCCAGTGGTCGCCAACTTCATCAATAAAATCTACACGGACATCTTTGTCGTTTGGATTCACTTTGCGGCGGCGTTTATAAACCGGAAGGAAAACAGGTTCGATCCCCGAACTGGTTTGTGTCATTAAACTGGTTGTTCCGGTTGGAGCAATGGTGAGCAAAGCAATGTTGCGGCGACCGTATTTTGTCATTTTTTCGTACAAGGCCGGATCGGCATTTTTAATACGATTGATCAGCGGGTTGTTCTTTTCGCGTTCGCTATCGTAAATTTTGAAAGGGCCGCGGTCTTTTGCCAGGTGTACCGACGAACGGTAGGCTTCCATGGCAATTGTTTTATGGATTTCTTCCGAGAAATCGATGGCATTTTCGCTTCCGTAGCGCAATCCCAGGGCCGCCAGCATATCGCCTTCGGCAGTGATCCCAATACCGGTACGACGGCCTTCCATGGCTTTACGTTTGATGTTTTCCCACAATCGGCGTTCGGTTGCTTTAATTTCTTCCGGTTCAGGGTCGGCATCTACTTTTTCAAGTATGGCATCTATTTTTTCGAGTTCCAGATCGATAATGTCGTCCATAATGCGTTGCGCATAATGAACGTGTTCCTTGAAAAGGTCGAAGTTAAATTTAGCCTGAGGAGTAAACGGTTGTTCAACGTATGAATACAGGTTGATGGCCAGCAGGCGGCAACTGTCGTACGGACAAAGAGGGATTTCGCCACAAGGGTTGGTCGAAACGGTGCGGTAACCCAAATCGGCATAACAATCCGGTACCGATTCGCGGATGATGGTATCCCAGAATAGAATTCCGGGCTCGGCCGACTGCCATGCATTTTTTACAATTTTTTGCCACAAACGTGCGGGATCAATTTCTTTTGAATACTGAGCTTCGCCGCTAACCGGGTATTGCTGCACATATGGAGTGCCAGCTTCAACCGCCTGCATAAAATCATCCTGTATTTTTACAGAAACATTGGCACCGGTGACTTTTCCCTGTTCCATTTTGGCATCAATGAAGCTTTCCGAATCGGGATGTTTAATCGAAACTGACAACATCAGTGCTCCACGGCGTCCATCCTGGGCCACTTCACGGGTCGAATTCGAGTAACGTTCCATAAATGGTACAATACCGGTAGAAGTCAGGGCCGAGTTTTTTACCGGCGATCCTTTCGGACGTATGTGTGACAGATCGTGACCAACACCACCCCGACGTTTCATTAACTGAACCTGTTCCTGGTCAATTTTCATGATCCCGCCGTACGAGTCGGAGTTCCCGTCGTTGCCTACCACAAAGCAGTTCGAAAGCGAAGCTATCTGGTAATTATTCCCGATCCCGGTCATTGGGCCACCCTGCGGAACAATGTATTTGAAATCTTTGAGGACATAATAAATTTCTTCTTCGGTTAGGGGATTCGGATATTGATTTTCTATCCGTGCAATCTCTCTTGCAAGTCTTCGGTGCAAATCGTCAGGGGTAAGTTCATAAATATTCCCAAAGGAATCTTTTAAGGCATACTTGTTCACCCAAACCCTTGCTGCCAAATCATCTCCTTTGAAGTACTCGAGCGAGGCTTTTACGGCTTCTTCCTGAGCGTAAATTTTTTTGCCCGCCGGGGCTTTTACAGATACTTCGTTTAATGCCATTTTCTACTAAATGAATAAAAAGGTTATTAAGAATGTAAACTCTGATGTTCTAGTTTTCCTGCTTGTGAAATTGTGTAACGCAAGATAGAAACGAATCCAATATTTTGGAATTTTTTTGAGGACAAAATAATTAAAAGTTATCAACTTCGAAATGTTATGTAGCTGTTATAAAGCTAATTACGTGTTTGATATGAGAAAAAAGTTCACCAAAAGTGTAATTTTATGCACCAAAAACGAAAACTTATTACATAGAATATTTGGGGTGAGAATTCAAATATTTCAGAAATAAAATTGCTAACAAAAAGCGTGCTGGATCATCCTAACTGTTAAAAACTTTGTTTATGATAAGTTTGGTAGAACCGACATTTTTTTCTACGTATTTTCGACATACTTCTGAAGCATTTTTGAGTTTTGTTTTATCGTGTAAAAGCTCTCCTAATGCAGCATTCAGACCGGATTCATTCTGGATTGAGAAAGCACCTTTTTGTTCCACCAGTTCGACAGCTTCCTGAAATTTTTGATAGTTGGGGCCAAAAATAATGGGTAGACGAAAGGTAGCGGCTTCCAGTATATTATGGATGCCAACACCAAAGCCACCTCCAATGTATGCTAGGGTTCCATACTGATACAGTGAAGATAAAATCCCGATTGAATCAATTATTAACACATCGTAACTGCTGAGGTCGGAATTTTGTGCTTTGCTATACGAAATGACTCTTTTTTTCAACAATTGATGAATTCTGTTAATATTCGCAGGGGAAACTTCATGCGGTGCAATAATAAATTTGATGTTCTTACTGTTGTTGATAAACGCTGCAAGCAGCTCCTCATCTGGTTTCCATGTACTTCCGGCAATTACGGTTGGTTGATTTCCCCTGAATTTTTCAACATCGGGGAATTGTTTTGCACTGCCTGCAATGGCTGCTACGCGGTCGAAACGGGTATCTCCGGCAATGGTGAATTTGGTGATGCCGATCGATTTCAATAAATCGGCCGATTTTTCATTCTGAATAAATATGCGTTCGAACGAAAACAGCATTTTACGGTACCAAAGTCCCCAGGGTGTATTTTTAAAGAACAGCTGGTTTTCCCTGAAAATTGCAGAAACGATATAAAGCGGAATATTTTGCCGATTGAGCTCGCTGATAAAGTGAAACCAAAATTCGTATTTCACAAAAAAGGCTTTTTCAGGTTTTAGAATATCCAGAAACTGCCGGGCATTTTTGCGTGTGTCGGGCGGGAGGTAACAAACCAGGTCGGCGCCATCGTAGTTTTTACGGATTTCGTAACCCGATGGCGAAAAAAATGACAGCGCAATTTTGTAGTAGGGATAAAGCTTTTTGATTTCCTCGATTACCGGACGGCCTTGTTCGAATTCGCCCAGCGAGGCACAATGGAACCAAATATACGACGCTTCGCGATCCACTTTCATTTGTAATTGTTCAGCCCAATGCTTTCTGCCTTTTACAAAAAGCCTGGCTTTTTCGTTGAACAATGCGGCTCCCCGAACCGCTATCAAAAAAATGAAAATACCGATATTATAAAGTAGTACCATATCTGAATCAATAATATTGACGCTCGCCGATGTATTCGTAAATCGTAAAATTAATCAGCAGCAGTAAATACAAATAAACAAAGCATTCGATCGGAATACCCAGTAAACTGATTTGTAAAATATGTGAGCTATCGTAACTAATCATTGCGGGCAAACTCATGATAACTAACACCACGGTAAAGGGAAGCAAACTCACCAGGTAAGCCAGGTAGAACTTGGTAAGGTGCTTTTTGAACCCCTTGCGAAAGATGGTGTAACCTAAATAAATAGCGGTAAGAAAAAAGGTAAAGAAACTGAATAAGCGGCTTCGGAAAAGATAAGCCCCCACCGCGAATGCTACAAAAAGCGCCAGGCTAATGACTAGGAAAAGAGTGGGTTTTTCGAAGTTTTCGAAACGAACTTTCAACCATTCGTAAATATATACCGATGAAAAGGGAAGGATAAAAACCGAAAGCCAGATTTCGAGCGGAACTTTCAGCAGATTGATCCCGGTGATGTAAGTTGGGTTATAGGTCCAGATACCAGATTCTGCAAATCGCCAGTTCCACATCAGAAAAACAGTGGCACTAAAAAGCGAGGCAGGAAGCATGTAGCGAAGGCGAAAACCAAACCTGACTTTCTTCTGAAAACTCAGCAAAACAGGTATTACCAGGTGTATTAACAACAAAAGTAAAAAGCTAAGGTGCTCCATCCCTTTTTTTGAATTTGTGCCAAAGTTAATTGAAAATTGTTAAGCTGCATTTTTCGGTCATGAGAATGCGACTATTACAATGGAAGCTTTCAGAATAAATTATTTTAGCAAGGGACAGCCACAGTTTCGGCACACATCTTCTTCTATCTCGTGTAAATACCCGCAGGCATTGCAAAAAATAATTTCATCGCCGCTTTTGTCAAACTTTTCGTAGCTGTGCAATCCTCCGTGGTGTCGCACCTTGTCGCCAATATCATAGTAGTTGTAAACGGTGTCGTCGTCCTCGTTTCGTATTTCGTAGGTTTTTCCATCTTCGCCCTGGATGATGACCCGGTACACAATCCGTTCGGCTTTAATATGGTCGTAACCAATGTCTTTGGTGGTATGTTTGATCTTTTTGTCTACTACCACTCCATCCCAGGTGTATTGATAATTATTCGATCGTCCTGAGAAAAAACCGATGAGAATGAACATCAAGCCCACTCCCATGCCAATTTGCAGGGCTTCAGGATTATCCATTTCGTGGCTGTTTTCGCCGTAAATATAAAAGCCAACCACAGCAGCAATTGCAATGATCAGCGAAAAAAGAAATTTCCATTTCTTGCTGTTTTGTTTGTAGATATCAAATGCCGGATCGTTGATTTTGGTTGAGTAGGCCATAATTTTAGAGAAAAGGTTAGTCAGCGTTTTTTTATTTTGCTTACCAGGTGACTCAAGTCGATGTCGTGAGGCGCAGGAATTGTAAGTTCTTCGGTGTGTTTCAGCGTGCGGTCGTAGTAATAATACTGAATGAACAGTCCGTGAAAAGGTTGATCAATTGTTTTTATTTTCTGAATACCTGAAAGCGGAAAATCCCAGTTGTGAAAAAACCCGTTTACATAGGCGTAATTGCCCCCAATCATTACCAATCCGTCGCCTTTCAGGTTTTTTGCACGATAATAGGCAGGCATCGCAAAAGCAAAAAACGCAACAATTGCGATTAGTGCGAGCATCACCAAAAACATCGCGCCCTTTCCTTCGTCGATAAATAAAATGAAAATACTGAATATGATTACGACCAGGAGTGTGGTCAGGCCAAGCAACGCACGGTTCTTGATTCTTTCGTTTCGGAACGTGAGGTTTACAAATTCAGATTTTTGTTGCGAATCGAGCTGCCAGCCAGCCAGCACATTTTCTCCGGAGATGAGTGTGTCGAGTTTTTTTGTACGGCTCCGGAAAACCAACGCAATAACCAGGCTGCTTACAATCACAAAAATCCCGGTGAAGCTTAGTGCAAACCATTGGTAAAGCGGGCTGGCTTCAACAAATGTTAGAATAACCAAAACGGTAAAAAGCAAAGCGATCGCTAACGAGATGGTGACGACTTTTTTCTGGCTATTTTTTATTTTGAGTTTACGGTTGATTTTTTTGAAATCAATTTCGCCGGTCTGGCTTGTCAATATTCCTTTGGATGAAGGTGTTGTGAAGCTTGCTCCTTCAGGTTTTGTGCCGCAGTTACTGCAAAAATGTTCGTTCTCTGAAAGCTGTGTACCGCAGTTGGAACAGAGTTTAGTCATTTGGTTTTTGTTTTTTGCGAACAGATGTTCTGATGTAAATTTACACCATCATTTAAAGTTCGCAAAAGATAATTGGTATAACTTTAAACGAAAATCTATTTTAATGAAAACAAAGAGAACCCAGAGCCGTTTTGGCAAGTGGTTGGTTTTAAGTGTTGCCGCTTTATTTTCTGTTTATGCCCTCTTTTTACTGGCCCTGCAGCTTTTCGGAGAGCCAACCCTTGCTAAACTTACTTCGTACCGGCAAGAGTATGGCGAGCGCAACGAAACGGTCCGAAATAATTATACCTACCAGCTGGCATACGAATTTATGGTTGGTGCGAAAAAATATACGGGTACCGGACAGCGGATTGCTTCTCCCGTTTTTCTGAAACCTTCGGAAAATGCCACGATAAAAGTAATGTACCTGCCGTGTTGTCCTATGTTCAATTATTACACAGAAGGGAAAAAGGACCATATTAGCATCGCGGTTTACTTTGTAGTGGCCGGGGTTTTATTCTGGTTTTTCCGCAGAATGTGAGGCCCACGATTAGAAAAGCGATTTTACTTTTTCTCTCACCTCGTTCTCATCAGGATTGATCCCAAAAATGATTTCAGGTTTCAGGTAAAAAAGTTGGTTTTCGTTTTTGAACTTTTCTTCTCCACCTCCGGTGATATTCAGCATAATCACATCATCTTTTTTTACAATACCGTTAGTAACTGCGTCGATTAAAGTGGCTGTTGCAACCGCCGAAGCAGGGTGAATATCGTTGCCTTCCAGTTCGAGGAAGAGCCGGGCTGCTTCGTGCGCCTGTTCGTTGGTGGCAAGTAATACATCGCCGCCTGCATCTTTCATGGCATCGTACAAACCCCCGACAATCGGGTAAGGCGGCTTGCGGTTCGAAAGTACTTTGGCCACGATTTGTTCCACCTGTGCACGGGCATGATGGTCTTCGAAAGGCAACATGTTCCTGGAGTCAGCTTTCCATGCATCGTGGATCGGTTTAAAAGGAAGGTTCTGCGAAACCATCAGCTTCATTTTGTGCGATCCAAACCTACCGTCTTCGATTAAGCGCAGGTTGGCTTCCCAGGCTGCAATGGCGCCGGTTCCGCTTCCAATAGCCTGGAAATAATAATCAGGAATCTGTCCGATAGTGGTTGTAGCCGACAACATGGTGGTAGCCATTCCATCGCGGCGGGCTACGTTTTTGGCGCCGCCTTCGGCAATAAATCCAACTATTCCGGCAACAATGTTTGAGAGATGGATCGCATCGCAATAATCGCTGCCGGTTTTACTGCTGATCAGTTTTACACAATCGTTTAGTGGTTTGTCGAACCAGAGCGCGTTCAGATTGTCTTCAGGAACACAAATTAACAAGGGAATATTATTTTCGGAACACACTTCGGCAAAAGCACGCGAGGTGTTTCCTGCTGAAGCCACTACCAGTATCTTGTCCATTTTATCGGTCATTCTTCCACACACCGAAAAAGCTTCGGTTTCTTTAAACGAACAGGTTTTCATGTGTGCTCCGATTTCGGGCCAGTAACCACTAAAAGTGATCCACAGATTTTCGAGTCCGAGTTTCTGCGCCAGGCCCTTGCTTTTGTAAGTAACCGGAGCCGACGAACCTTCAAGTACGCGACCAATCGGCAACCAGTCGGCAAATTTGTATAAACCCCACGAATCGTCTTTTACTTCGATTTGTTTTTTATCGTAAATGGCACGGACCAGGCTTGGTTCGCTTTCGCCAGGGGCATCAAGTAACCAACCTGTATCTTCAAAAATATTTCCTGTTTTTACCGATTGAAGTTTATATCTGGTTTTAGAAAATTCAGTATTCATCTTGTTTGATTTGTTTTGCGAAAGTAACAATTACACTTTTATACGGCAATTGGAAATGATGATTTTGGCAATATGTTTTTATAAACATTCCGGAGTAGGCTATTTTAAAGGTATAATTTCATTCGCAACAGGTATTTGGGGAATAAATGTAATGAACGATTTATCCATAAACAGTCTAAATTACTGATTAGGCTAAGCTTAGTTTAATGCTTGATGTTGGCTAATCTCTGAAAATGATAAATTTGTTTTTTGTCAATTAACTTAGCGACAACAATATGAACTGGAAAAAACTATTTATCACTGTTTTAAGAGTGGCCATTGGCTGGCACTTTCTTTACGAGGGACTTTCAAAATTATGGATTGAGGACTGGAGTGCTGCAAGCTATCTTACGGGGGCCACCGGTCCTTTTTCGGGTTTTTATCATTGGATGGGTCAGTCTGACGCACTGATGGCTGTTGTAGATCCCCTGAACATTGCAGCTCTTATTTTAATTGGTCTCAGTCTCACTCTTGGCTTGTTGGTTCAGGTTTCATATGTTTGCGGAATTTTGTTGCTCATGCTTTATTATTTTGCCTATCCTCCATTCGGAGGTTCGCTGATGAGTGGAGTGGAAGGAAATCTTTATATCGTAAATAAAAATTTGGTGGAAGCACTGGCCATGCTCGCGTTGTTTTTTATTCGCGAGAAAGGTTGGGGACTGCTTGGTTTGCCTATGTTTTCACATAAAAAGAAAAAAGAGGAACCCAAAGATGAAAAGGTAGGAAATTCTCGCAGAGAAGCATTAAAAAACCTGGCAACGATTCCGGCGCTTGGTGTTTTGGGATTGGGCGCTTTAAACGATCACCGGAATTATGGTGTAGATACGCTATCGGGAGCTACTATTCAAATCGGGGGTCAGGATATTCGTGAACTGAAAAAGAAGGTACCGACTGGGAAAATAGGGCCTCACGAAATCAGTCGTTTGGTCGCAGGTGGTAACCTGATTGGAGGCTGGGCACATTCACGCGACCTGATTTATGTCGACTCACTTTTTCGGGCCTACAATACAGAACGAAAGATATTTGATACACTGATGTTGCTTGAGCAAACCGGTGTAAATACCATAAATATTGGCTTTCCTACCAATGAATTGATGGCGAAATACAAGAGAATGACTGGTAGCAAGATCAAGGTAATTTCGCAGGTGCATCCTGACATGGAAAAGAATGATTATTTCGTGAACATCAACAAAGCCATCGATTATGGCGCTGATATTATCCAGGTTCAGGGTAACTGGTGCGACTGGCTGGTTCGCGACAATCGTATCGATGTAATCGAAAAAATGATGGGCCACATTCGCGAACAAGGGTACACTGCCGGGCTGGCTTCGCATACCGTCGACGCTTTAATTGCCTGCGAAGAACAGGGTATAATTCCGGATTATTATATGAAAACCATGCACCACGATCAGTACTGGTCGGCACATCCGGTCGAGAACCGTGTCCCTTTTGAAGTGGATGGTACAAATTACCTCGACCACAATAAATTTCACAACAATATTTTCTGCCTGTTCCCCGACCGTACCGTTGAGTTTGTCCAACGTGCTAAAGTCCCGGTAATGGGATTTAAAGTATTGGCTGCCGGGGCCATCACACCGGAAGACGGTTTTGAATGGGCTTTCCGGAACGGAGCCGATTTTATTTGCGTGGGGATGTTCGATTTCCAGGTGGTGAAAAACGCCAACATTGCGAATAATGTATTGGATAATTTGAGTGGTCGCGCCCGCGAATGGTACGGATAATTGGAATAAAGATTTAATCCACGTTGAATTATAATTCATCCTAACAGATGAAAACATCTGTTAGGGTTTTGACTTTAGAATCTAAAAAGGCGAAAGATTGATTTGAAATTTTCATTAAAAAATTTCTTCCGACTTTTTCTTTCTTTCTTGATTTCTTTATACGACCATTCTCTTGCAATTTCAATTTTACTTTTTGTTATCCAGTAATGCGATTTGCATTTAAAGTTCCAATTGCCAATCGATGGATTTAATGAAACAGTCTTTCCATTAAATGTTAAACTCCAACCAGTTGGAGAAAATGGAGTCACGACTTCATTTCCGCAGCCACAAGCACATTTATGAATAGCCGTGCAATGTTCGATGGAAATGTATAAAACACCATCTTTCAACCGGTCTGGAATATTTGTCACAAAGTTATGTTGCAAAATTATCGTTTGTTAATTGTGAAACATTCAAGGTGTAAGTTGTATTAAATTCTTGCTTCAAATCTTGGTAGAATCCGCACATTTTCTTCCATTTGATAACGGCAAGACTTGCATTTATCGAATTTAATTCTGCAATTTGAATATTTGTAGAATATTCATTTTCTAAATCATCTCCGCAAGAAATTCTGTTAAAAAGATGGTCGTTTTTGGAATTTGAACCAGTAGTCACGCGAATCGTTCCAATGAGTTTATCGTCAACTACATTTACTCCAAGCCCAACATCAACAAACGAAATGTTCTGTGATAACAAATATTCAATAATTCCCTTTTTCACAGAATCTTTATCAATGCAGATAAAGACAAAAGTCAATGATTGGAGTTCCGCAATATTTATTTCGTTTATGTAATACGGGTGAGAGAAAACGAAACGATGCATATTGGAATAGATATCCGTATAATAGTCTGTTTTCATTTGCTTCTTTTCCATTACTGAAATGGAAGCTGCTCCCGGCGAGCGGAATGCATTGTGCAATAAAAAATCATCACCATCATATAAATGGATTTCTTTTACCGGAGCTTTTGCTATTAAATCCAAAATATAGGCCCCCGTGCCTCCCAAGCCGATTATCGCAATCTTCTGTTCCTTCAGCTTCGAATTGATATTTTCAATATTGGCCCTGCTTGAGTTTGTGTCAATATATTTGAAACATGAATTTTCAGTTTCGTCAATAATGACTTTAAACGTTTTTTCAGTCAAAGAGGGATTTGTTGATTTTGCCGGAGCTGAGATAATTTCTGCATAACGAGAAATTTTTTCATAGTAGTTGGCATAACCATTTGGAGGCTTATTCGAAAACATGTGATTTACTTCAATTCCATCCACAATTTTTTGATTTGCAGAAGAATGTCTTATTCCTTCAATTGGTGAACCGTCTTTATTGCAAGGATAATCGCCATAGAAATAAATTACGTGAGAACTTGGTTTCACTGTTTTTCCGTTGTTAGCCAAATCAAGAACGCTTATGAGTGTACCTCGCTTGATTTCTTTTGACTGGTTAACGAAAGGAATCTGGTGGATAAGTAAATATCCACCTTTGATTTCCATTTCGAACCCCTCATCCCTGAGTTGCTTCAAATCAGGGCTAAGATTTATTAGTTGCAGTGACATTGAATTTCATTTTATTTTTAACAAAAACAACATCACCCTTCACCATCGAGCCTTCAGGATTTTGTCCTGGACCATCGGTAAAAGTCACAGTATAAACCGTCTGACTGTTTTCAGCGTAATTTGGAAATGCAATTTTAGCAACCTGTTCATAGCTAATTTTTCTATGATTCCAAGGTTTCTCTCTTCCGTTAACATAAATGATGAAAGGAAGATGGTCATCCTGTTTTTTTGAATAGAAACGTTCAATTCCCGGACGAGCTAAATCGACTTCTTCATGATTTTCAATCAATTCATCTTCCCAGGGTTTTTTGATTTCCAGAAACAGCAGTTCTTCATCTGGGATATTACCTAATTCTTTTACCTCGGCACCTGTAATATACTGTTTGGGCCAAGAGTAGTTTTTATTGTTTTATTATCAGCATTTTATCATTATTAATTTTGTATTTCTTGTTAAAAATTCATAAATTCGTTTACAAATATATATTTATTATTTTGATTTGTCAACTAAAAATGTAAATTTGAAGCGAAAAGTTTTTAACAGAAACAATGTTTATTGGTTGTTGATATTAAAAGCACTAAATTATGATTATATGTATCTGAAACCGATGAACAAATCATCATTTCTATATTTATTTCTCATTTTGTAAACTTTAAATATAATTTATATGAACCAACTATTTGCGGAACGATTTAAATCTGCCCGTTTGATGAATGGATTTTCATTGCAAGATCTGTCAGATGTTCTTAATAATAAAGTTACCCGACAGGCTTTACACAAATATGAGAAAGGTGAAGTTCTACCCGATAGTGAAATGATGGAACTTTTATGTGAAGCCTTAAACGTAAGACCCGATTATTTTTCCCGTGAAACTATCGTTGAAATTGGGGTAGTAAAATTCAGAAAATTAGTTAAATACTCTTCAAAAGAACAGAACAGTGTAATTGAGCATACCAGAGAAATTTTATCTCGATATTTGGAATTGGAGGAAATATTGGGAATAAAGAAAGTTTTTGAACATCCTTTGCCACAATTAGAAGTTAGAAATATAGAAGATGTTGAATATTTTGCATTGAAATTACGCGAAAAATGGGAGTTGGGCACCGATCCAATATTTAACGTTTCCGAATTGCTCGAAGAAAAAAATGTAAAAGTAATTGAGTTTGATGCAGAGGATGCGTTTGATGGACTACAAACTTGGGTAAATGGGAAAGAAATACCGGTTATTGTTTTAAACAAAGCAAAATTCAAATCGAAAAAAGATAGAAAAAGATTCACTGCTTTTCATGAGCTTGGACATCTGTTAATGCCGTTTGAGGAAAATATCGAAGAAAAACTCGAAGAGAAATTTTGTCATCGGTTTGCAAGCGCAATGTTACTCCCTAAAGATGCTGTAATTAAAGAGTTTGGAGAGAAAAGAAATAAAATCTCCATTCAGGAATTAGGATTTTTAAAAGAACAATACGGTATCTCTATACAAGCGATAATTTACAGATTGTCCGATTTAAGAATTATCTCAGATAGCTATCGGAATTATTATTACAGATATATCAATCAAATGGGATGGAAAGTTGACGAACCTTATGAGTATCAGGGAAAAGAAGAATCAAATCGATTTGACCAGTTGATATTCAGGGCATTGTCTGAGGATATTATTTCCATGGGCAAAGCTGCGGCACTAAATAATATGAAGCTTTCTGAATTCCGTTCAAAAACTTTAATGGTAGGATGAAGTTAGCCGTTACAGATGCATGTATATTTATTGATCTTATTGAATTACGGTTAACCTCTGAATTCTTTAAGCTCCCGATAGAGATTCATACTTCTTTGGACGTATACAATGAGTTATACCCTGAACAAAAAGAAATATTAAAAGCTTATGGTTCAGTAGGAAAACTTACGATTCACAATCTAACACCTTGGGATAAAACTGAAATACAAAAGATACAATTTCCAAAGTCGCTTTCAGATAACGATAAAACAGTCATCTATTTAGCAGAAAAAATGAAAGCGACAGTCATCAGCAGTGACAAAGCGGTAAGAAATTTTGCTAAATCTAAAGCAATAGAATACCACGGAATGCTTTGGATTTTTGATCGGGTTGTTGAGTTTGGGCTAATTGACCCTCTAGTTGCAATCGAAAAGTTGCAATCTTTATTTTCCAGAAATGTCATTTATCTGAATAACGTTTTATTAATCTCTGAATTGAACAAAAGAGTGCGTAAATGGAGTGAGTAACATTGGCTTTCACGTTTATGATTCTGTCCAGATCTTCACTATACATTAGCCCATTGAAAGAGCAAATTATATCAGATAATTTTTGCATCAATCAACTGCTGAAACATTTCGTTTATCGATTCGGAAAGTGGGCGGTAATTAATTTTCAACTCTTTAATGCTTTTCGAGTTATCTGCAACAAAAGGATACCCGATGTTACGCGAAATATATTTCCTGGTCAGTAACTTGTTTATCATAGGGCCAAGCAGCCAGATCAGAAACTTGGGCGTTTCTTTTTTAGGCAGGGGAAATTTATCTCCGTATTTTGGCAGAAGGGTTTGTGCGATTTCCAAAAACCAGGTGTTGTAACCTGATACAATGTGACGACCTTTTGCTTCGGGGAAAAATCCTGCATTGTAATGTGCCAGTGCAACATCGCGAACATCAACAACACCCATTCCAATCTTTGGTACCCCACTTTTCATGCTGCCATTGCCCAGTTGTTTTACCAGGTTGAAACTTTCGGAAGTTACATTTTCAGGATTAATCGCAGGTCCGATAACAAGGCTGGGATTAATAACCACCAAATCCCAACGCGATTGACCATTATTAATACGCCAGGCCTCCTGCTCGGCCAGCGTTTTGGAATAAGAATAAGGTTGGTGTTTTAATGATGAACTGTTATTCCAGACGTCTTCTGTAAAAATGCCTTTAGGTGTATCTTTTATATCGATATTATCACCGTAAATGGCGGCGCAGCTACTGGTGAGGACCACTCGTTTAACCGAATCGGTTTTGTTTACCTGCTCCAGTACATTCCGGGTTCCGAGTTTGGCCGGGTCAATCAATTCTTTTTGCGGATCTGTAATCTCTGATGTAAATGGCGAGGCAGTATGAAAAACCAGTTCGCAACCTTGCATGGCTTCTGCGTATGAACCTTCTTTTAAAAGATCGCTTTTAAAATAGCGGATTCTTCCTTTTGATTTTTCTGCTAATTCATCAAGGTATTTTAATTTGTGCTTGTTTTCAGGGTCACGAACAGCTGCGTGCACAGTTATTCCTTCGTCGAGCAGTTTTTTTACCAGCCAGCCGGCAACATAACCCGTGGCTCCGGTAACCAGTACCGGTTTTGTTTTGTCAATTGTTTTCATTCTAAAAATCTTGTCTGATAGTAAAGCAATTAAAAGCCATATTTGTTTCGGACGGGTAGTGATTAATGATTGTTTTCATCAATATTTGAAAGAGCCAGCCAAAAAGCGAAATAAAAAATCGTAAATTTAATCCCATCAATTAACTAAACCAATAATTATGAAATCTTTAGTATCCCTGGTTTTAACTTTTCTGGTAAGCTCTTTTATGTTTTCGGGTTGCACCGGCAAGAAAGGGAAAAGCGTTGATGATATTGTTTCTGCACCGTTGTTTAGGTATCAACAAATGGGACCACGATGGAATAGTTTTGAAAATCCAACAACTGAAAAAGGTACCGGGGGAAAAGAAAACCAAGGTGCCAAAGGTCACCCATACGATAAACTGCTGGCTGGCGAATCAAAAATTTTGATGGATGTGGAAGGCCCCGGTATAATCACTCGAATGTGGTTTACGATCCAGGACCGGTCGCCTGAAATGTTGCGCTCCATTAAAATTGAAATGTTTTGGGATGGAAGTGAGAAACCCGCAGTGTCGGCGCCTTTTGGCGATTTCTTTGGAAACGGATTGGGAAGAATGGTTTCCCATGAGAACGAATTATTTGCAAATCCTGAAGGAAGGTCGTTTAACTGTTTTATTCCCATGCCATTTAAAACAGGGGCAAAGGTTGTGGTAAGCAACGAAGGTGAGACCGACTTGAACATGCTTTTTTACGATATTGATCTGGTAAAAACAAAAAGCTGGAATCCAGACAATCCTTACTTTCACTGTTTCTGGAACCGCGATACCGCAACCACTCCCGGAGTTGATTACGAAATACTTCCAAAGATTTCAGGAAAAGGAAGGTTCTTGGGAGTGAACTTTGGTGTGATTGCGAATCCCTTGTATCAGAAATCTTGGTGGGGCGAGGGCGAAGTAAAAATGTACCTCGATGGGGATGGTGACCTGGCTACTCTGGTAGGGACCGGGACCGAGGATTACATAGGAACCGCCTGGGGACAGGGCAAATTCATCAACCGGTACACCGGCTGTCTGGTAGCCGACTGCTTATTTTTACCTCGACAAGCCTGCAAATGAATTGCCCGTTTTGCAGAATTCTGCGTTTAGGATTTACAAAATCGGCGACGAATAAAAGTTAGTGTAATTACAGCCATTGCAACATATCGTTCCAAAAATGCTGTCCCAGCCCGACGGTAAACAAGATAAAACCCATGATTCCGTGAAGGATGGTGGCGAATAAAACACTACCGGTTTTGGAGTAGACATACGCCAGGTACAGTCCGCCTAAAAACGAAAGCACCATTGCCAGCGTGTTAAAATACAGAATATGCGCAAAGCTAAAAGTAATACCACTTGAAAGGATCATTAGCTGGTCCGTACGGAAGATCTTTTTATACCGCATAAACAGGAACTTCCTGAAAACGATTTCCTGTCCGTAGGCTGAAAAAATGGGATAAAAGAAAAGCATTGCGATCCAGATCGCCGGATTTCTTCGGGGAAGATTGAAAAGGTTTTCGGGTTCAAAAACCACTACGATCAGCAGCAAAGCTATTCCAATGATTAGAATGATCAATAAATGAACAAACCATGTTTTTCGGCTGATGTTCAGGCGAACGAGATCGCGAAGGCGAAAATCCTTTTGCTTCCTGAAATATATAATCATTGCAACCAGCACGGGAAGCAGCACTGAGCTTGGGTGAAGGATGCTGTTTTCGACCAGCATAAAGAGCGGTACCCCGAAAAACAAAATCAGGAATTCAACCCAATATAATATGGTGCGCGTTCTGGTGTTCATGAATTATCTCGAAAGTTGGAGAATGTCTTTTGGATGCAAAATGTTTTCGGGATAACCCTTTAATACCGTGTTGATCATGGCTTTCCCGAGCTCTGTTGTGCTGACCACCGAGTTGGGTGAAAAGAATTTCATCAGTTTCACCCCCCACATAAAGTAATCGTACATAAACTGGTAAGCCTTTGTCCGCGATTTAATTCCGCGTAGTGGAATAATAACCCCCGGCCTAAACATAAACGCCTGTTTAAATCCAAGCTTCAGTAAATCGTTTTCGGTTTTACCTTTTACGCGAGCCCACATCGTCCGGCCTTTTTCGGTAGAATCAGTGCCTACTCCCGAAACATAGTTAAAGGTCATTAGGGGATTTAATTTTACCAATTCGCGGGCTAATCCGAGTGTGAGGTCGTAGGTGAGATGATGATATTCAGACTCTTTTAATCCAACCGAACTTACTCCCATGCAAAAAAAGCAGGCATCGTAGCCCTTCAAATCAAAAGCCGTTTCCGAAAAATCGGAAAAATCTTTATGGATCAGTTCGTTGAGTTTCGCGTGTTTCATATCCACCGGGTTTCTTCCAATCGCCAACACTTCGTTAACAGAATTATGATCGGTGCATTCAAGCAAAACGCCTTTTCCGACCATTCCTGTTGCACCTGTAATAATTACTTTCATATTATTCGGGGTTAAGAGTTAAAATTACGATTTCGCTTTTTGTTCCTACGCGCATTGGGGGCCCAAAAGTGCCCACGCCCTGTGAGGTGTAAATTCGGGTCCCTTTGTAATTGTGGAGGCCTTTATCGTATTTGTAAATCATGCCCACTACAAAATTGAAGGGGAATAACTGCCCGTTGTGTGTATGTCCGGCAAGGTACAGGTCTACTCCATGTGCATTGGCATATTCAATTCCGTCGGGGCTGTGGTGAAGCAAGACTGTTGGCTGGGCAGGGAAAATATTTAAACTGTCGAGTACACTTTGAATGCTTGGTTTATTGCCGGTTCCATGCATTCCGGGCGAATTATCCGTGGCCCGCATGTGATCCAGACCGATAATCTGGATTTGGTTAAAATGTGTTATTTCATTTTCAAGGACGGTAACCCCAATTTCACGCAGGTTCTTTTTTACTTCTTCGGCACCGGAATAACCATCGTGATTGCCTTCTACAAAGTAAGCAGGTGCATTTAGTTTTTTCAAAGGTTCCAGGCTTGCTGTATTCAAGCGGATACGTCCGTCGAAAAGATCGCCGGTAATAAATACGACATCCGGGTTTTGTGCATTGGTTTTATCAACAATTCGTTGCAGGGTGTTTACGCCCCAAAAATGCCCAATATGAATATCAGAAAGATGAGCAACTTTAAGCTCGTTTTTTAATCCTTTCATCGGGATTTCAACCTTGCTTATTCGTTGGTATTGGGCGTTTAATATCCCGCCCGTGGTTACTGCAACTGCCAGTACAAGCGCAGCTGCACCTAAAATCCGGGGAGCCAACTTAATAAGAATATTCAGCAGATCGACGAATGCAACCGAGAGCAGGAGATACAATAGAAATCCCATGACAATGGACGCCAGAATGTAAATCCAGTTGGCAAAAGTTCCCTGTGCATTGGTAGTGCTTATGATTCCGGCAATCATAAAAACTGTGAGAGCCCCAAAACTTATGTACAGGAAGCGGGCATTGCGCAGTTCAAAATAAAACGAAAACCGCCGGGCCAGGTAGATATTTGCACTGGCCAACAGGCCAAGAAACAGGATTAGTATGATATACGGGATAATTTGTTTCATGAGCTTTTTAATAACTTGTTATTTGCTTAATCATATGTAAGTACTTACTTATTTTGAACTTAAAATTTTTTACAAATCGTACTTCTTTAACAACAATTGTATTATTTCGTCCTGGTTGGTTTCCGGGCCTGTTAGCAAAGACGAACCTATTCCTTCGATAAAAAGGATGAGTAGTTTAGCTTCCGACCCAGGTAACTGGTATCCAAGTTTATGAAAAGCATTTGCTAATGCCATTTTCACAGGTTCCATTTTTTTGTCACCACTAATCTCCAGCTCCCATTTTAGTTTGAACTGCAGTTTCCAGAAATCATAATCAGATGGGTCTATTTTCGTGGTCATTGTAATGGTCTTGCGCAAAACTTCTTTTGGATCGGTTTCCATTACGATATCTACAAAAAGCGATTTCAAACGACTCTCACCTTCCTCTAAAATGGCCATCACCAAGCCTTCCTTATTTTTGTAATGTCTGAAAATCAGACCTTCGGAAACACCTGCCGCCTTTGCGACTTTGCTGGTAGATGTGGCATGATATCCTTCGCATGCAAATAATTGCAATGCAGCTTGTAATATTTTTTCCTGTTTCTCTGTCATGCAAAAGTGAGTAATCGCTTACAAAAATACAGACATTATTTAATGTTCCAAATAATTTTAAAAATTAGAGTGTTCGAAACCGCGTCGATATAAATAATGCAACACTTGAATGGCTTCGTTGTTTTAGTAATTCCTGACCAGTTTCAGTGAAACTTACACTTTAGTTTTATATCGTAGTACATCTTTTTCCCTTTTCAGAAACAACCCAAAGGGGCTTTCAGCTTTCAAAGCCCAAGTATCACATCTATAAGGCTGTTGTCGTGTTCAATATTCATTTTCTTTCGTAAACGGTAGCGGTGGTTTTCCACTCCACGTACCGAAATCCCCAGCAAGGGTGCAATTTCTTTCGACGAAAGGTTCATTCGCAGGTATGCGCTGAGTTGAAGGTCGCTGGGAGTGAGTTCTGGAAATTTTTCTTTCATTTTTTTGAAAAACTGTTCGTGCGCGCGTTCAAAATTGGTTTCGAATACCTGCCAGTCGTCACGGTTCGAGATGTTTTCGTCGATTTTTTTATTCAGATAATTAACATATTTGTCGGGATACCGTGAACCCAGTTCGGATTTTTGGTTTTGAATAATCTTTTTAAGATCAAGCAGGAACTCGTTCTTTTTGATGATCCCCATCGTGGAGTTAGCCAGTTCCTTGCTTTTATGACTTACTTCTGCCTGCAATTTTTCGTTACGTAATCGGATCAATTCTTTTTCGCGTTCTTCGTGTTGATGTTTTTCACGTTTCCGGGTTTGCCTTATTCCCCACATTCGGAATAACAACAGTAACCCAATTAGAAAAACGGTATAAAATAAAATAGCCCAGCGCGATGCAAACAGCGGGGGAAGTACTTCGAAAGGCAAAGAATAAACCTGGCTTTCGTTGTTCCATGAATCTACCGCTTTTACATTTAAGGTATATTTTCCACGAGGCAACCTGATCAGGCTGAACTGCGAATTTCTTGTTTTTCCCGACCACTCCGCATCGAGCCCCTCAAGGCGGTACTGATAGTAAACCGGCAGATCCGAAATCAATGGAAAGGAAAAACGGAAAAAAAGGTTATTCAACGAGTGCTTGATCTTTGGATGCCTTGTATTTAACGGTAGCAGTACTTTTTCTTCCCGATTGTTACGTAGTTCGATATGTTGAAGAGACGGCCTTAGTTTACTGATTTCGTCTCCGCTTGGATTGGTAATCGAGGCGTCGAGATATGCAATTCCATTTTGCAGGCAAAGCATGGCACTGTATTCGTTTAAAGGAAGGAGGTTTTCAAAACCTTCAACAAGGAATAGATCATTAAAAAGTGAAGTTGGAAACTCTTTGATCAGCTTAACTTCGTCCTGAACGATCGAAAACAGGCCCATCGATTCGGTTCCGATAAACCAGTAATTATGATTCGGCGCCGGGATAATTCGATGCGAAGTTTTATAATCCCCAATGTTAGTCATCAGCGGTTCGTATTCCACAATCGAATCCTGAAGATCGTCGTAAGTATATATTTTTTCTCCGGTGGTGAATACGATCCGGTTCTCGATTTTAAAAACATTGATAAAGTTTTCTTTTCCAAAAACTTCTGCTCCGTAATAATTCGATTCGAGTACTCTTTTTCGGTCGTCGTCAACCGTTAATTTGTAAATACCACGGTGCATGTGGCTCGCCCATATATTCCCAACATGATCGAATTCAATGTACTGGATCAGGTCGGCAAAACCATCTATTTTATTTCGGTAAATAATGCCGCCTGGCGTTTTATTAAACACCACCAGGTTATTGTAGGTCGATTGCAGAATCAATTCAGGGTGAAGGGGGTCCCCGATAAAATTAAACCCGCCCGATTCTGTAGATATCTGATGCGAGGTCCCATTTTTTAGTACAAAAGTTCCCTGGTTGTGTCCTACAAGTAACTCATCGTCGAAAACTTTTAATTCCCAAATCTGATCCTGGGTTTGTGGGACCAGGTGTATTTCCGGGTTCCCGGGGTCGAGGCTTTTCTCAAATAAACCCTGGTTAGTTCCCAAATAAAGCTTGTTTTCGAATATGGCAGTTGAATAAATGGCGCCGGTTCCCGGAAGCTTTTCAATCGAAAAACTTCGGTTCTGATTTCCGGCAACAAAACCGATACCTACATCAAGAGCTAACCAAATATTTCCCCAATCATCTGTATCGATACCTAGAACAGTGTTATTTAAAAGACCGTTTCCGCTATTCAGTTTCATTTCCGGTGTCCCGGATTCATCAAAAACCACTATCCCATCAATCAGCGTTCCGACAATCACTTTGCCGTTCTCGGTAAATTTGGCACGGTTAAGTTCGTTCTTGATAAAATAATCGGTCCATGCTTGATTCCATTGATGCAATTCGGTGCCATCCCAAAGGAAAATCCCGTGAGCAGCTGTTCCTACTAATAGTTGATTGTTTTTAAAAGGAATAATAAATTTTATCAGTTTCCCGGTCAGAAGCTCATTTTCAATAAAAGGGTGCGCTTCATATCCATCGATTTCATAAATCCCGCGGTTGCGAAGCGCCACCAGAATTTTCCCATTCACTTCATTCATCACCGCAATCTGTCCTTCCAGGGTTACCGGCGCCACCGAATCGTTGTGGTATGCGAGTATCTTTGAAAAAGCCTGAAAATAAACAAAGTCCTTGCGAATCCCGATGTTCCAGAATTCGATATTGTTTGGAAAATAAGAACGGTCTTCAGGATTGAGCGACGTATAACTAAGGTCGCCATTTTCATCCTTTTTCCAAAAGCCCATTTCCATGTAGCCTCCGGTATAAATAAGTGAATCGGATTGAGCTTTTGCGCAACGCAATATTGTTTGATTGGGTAGGTTATTCAATTTCCAGTTTGTACCGTCGAAAACCAACAACCCGGTGTGATTGGCAAAATAAAGATACCCTGTTCCGGCGTTACATACACTCCAGTTTTGCCGGGCACCCAGGTAGTCGTTCTGATTAAATGAAATTACACCCCGAACATCGTCGAAAGACCACCCGGAGAAAACCGGAAAGAGTATTAAGAGAATAAAGATTATTTTTTTTGGAGTGTTCATATCGTTTGCTAACGGTGAAAGAGCATAATAATTTCTGTTTTTAAGACCAATTTGTATGAATTTACCCTCAATCTTACAAAATTATCAATAATTATTTTCTGCGGATCTAAAAAACGACTTATTATTCCGAATTCATAAAACTCAGTAAAGCAGTTATATAGAATAAGAATATGATTAGATGATGAGGCAATGATGAGGTAATATTTTCTATTCATCAAGGCATGAGAATCAGAAGTGTATTTAAAAAATGTTAATTGGGGATCAGCTGGCGTAACTTTGGTTTCAAACTAATTCAAATCATAAAATTATGCGAAAACCATTCATTATTTTAATTCTCCTGTTATCTGTCACAACCTTGTTTGCCCAGGAAAAAACGACGATTTCCGGGCAGGTTGTTGATGATGCCGGAATAACATTACCAGGTGTGTCGATCCTTGAAAAAGGAACTTCCAACGGAACGATTACTGATATTGATGGAAAATACACATTGGAAGTATCAAATGGTGCTACGGTAATGTTTAGTTACATTGGGTTTCTAACCCAGGAAATTAGTGTTGGGGTTCAAAACATCATAAACATTCAGTTACACGAAGATGTGGTGGGCCTTGAAGAGGTAGTAGTTGTAGGTTATGGTAAATTACCTGTTAAAGACCTAACATCGTCTATTGCTACTGTAAAATCAGATGAACTTGAAAAAACTCCTTCAGGACAAGCCATGCAGGCCTTGCAGGGAAAAGTTGCCGGGTTGCAGGTTGTCAGTAATGGTGCGCCGGGTGCTGCTCCAACCATTCGTGTGCGCGGAATCGGGTCGTACCCGGGAAGTAATAACGAAGCGCCACTTTATGTTGTCGACGGAATGTTTTTCGACAACATCGATTTTCTGAACATGTCGGATATTACTTCGATCTCGGTTCTGAAAGATGCTTCGGCTGCTGCTATTTACGGGGTTCGCGCTGCCAACGGTGTGGTTCTTATCGAAACAAAATCGGGAGCATTAAACCGAAAAGCTGAAATTACTTACGATGGTTACTATGGAACGCAGGTGGCACAAAATGTTCTGAAAATGGCTAATGCCGAGCAATTTACTACCATGGCGCTCGAGTCGGGTTCGGCTCCCGATGCAGAGTATATTCTGAATACAATGCAACGTTTTGGCAGAAGCCGTGTGAATCCAAATGTACCTGATGTGAATACCGACTGGTACGACGAAATTATTCGCCCTGCCCAGATTCAAAACCACAGTGTAAATATCTCGGGCGGGAGTAAGAATGCTTCTTATTCGATTGGTTCGAGTTACTTCTTTCAGGAAGGTATCCTTGATATGAAAAACGAATACGAGCGTTTTAACCTTCGCTCTAAAATCGATTACAATGCAACCGACTGGTTAACCGTTGGAGCGAATATGATTTTTAGTAATGCCTTGAAATATGGAGAAGCTGGAAGTGCGTGGAACACTGCCTACTACGCTTTGCCGATTATGCCGGTATACGACGATCAAAATACCGATGCCTGGCCAACCAATTATTCAAGTGCCGAACTAATGGGATACCGCGGTGGTAAAAACCCGTTTCCTGCAATGGATTTTACAGAAAACCGATTAAAAATCCGGAAACTGCTTGCCAACTTTTATGCCGAGATTGCTATTCTTCCCAATGTTTTAACTTTTAAAACAGCATACAATCATGCTTTTACGCAGTTAAACGAACGTAATGTTTATTTGCCGTATTTTATAACCAACAACTTCCAGCGTTCAGACGCTGAATTGACAAAGGTTTCGTCAACCTATTCAAATCAGATTTGGGATAATATTCTTACGTTCACCAATGATTTTGGCGAACATCATTTAGTGGTGATGGGGGGTACATCGTACCGCGACGAGGCCTACGAAGGACTGAACGCTACGGGTTTGAATTTCCCGGTTGATCAGGAGCAGGCATGGTACCTCGACCAATCAGCAACTACTCCCGAAGAAAGGGTAGGTGACGGTGGATTACGCCAATACGGAATATCTTATTTTGGCCGGGTATCCTACAATTACAACGATAAATACCTGCTTTACGGTACGATGCGTGCCGATGGTAGCTCGAAATACCAACAAAAATGGGGTTATTTTCCAACTATTGGTGTAAGCTGGGTAATCACCGAAGAAAATTTCATGAAAGATGATGGAATGCTGAACTTCCTGAAGCTAAGAGCCAGCTGGGGCCGACTTGGTAACGATAAAATCCAGGCCAGCGACGGTGCATCAACCACAGCCATTATTACTACGGCAATTGACGATGTGCTTACCAGCGGAACCATTACCACAAATACATTTTCGTCGCTCGAATGGGAGCTTACCGAAGAAACCAACGTTGGTATTACTTCCCGTTTATTCAAAAACCGGTTGAATGTTGATGTTGACTATTATATCCGTGATACAAAAAACGCAGCCATTGCTGTTAAAATTCCATCTATCGGTGGAACCGTGTTGAAAAATGTCGGCGTCATCCGTAACTCGGGTTTCGAATTATCGATGAACTGGAGCAACAGTATTACCGAAGACTTTAGCTACAGTGTTGGGGTTAATCTATCGACATTGAAAAACGAAGTTCGCGACTTATACGGGCAACCATACATCGACGGCGGTTCGGCTGAATTCCGTCAGCGTTCGATTGTTGGTGAACCTTTGCTGGCATTTTATGGCCGCGAAGTAATAGGAGTGTACCAGAATCAGGCAGAAATTGATGCCGATCCGGTAGCAATTGCAAACGGACTTGTTCCCGGTGATTTTAAATTCAAAGACCAGAATAACGATGACATTATTGATGACGACGACCGGGTTGTACTTGGTTCGTATTTCCCAACATTTATGTACGGCGCCAATCTTGGCATCACCTACAAAAACTTTGATTTCTCGACAAGCATTGCCGGTCAGTCGGGAAATAAAATCCTGAACCGCAAACGTGGCGAAATTATCTGGACCAACGATGGAAATATGGACGCCGATCTGGCTGTTAATCGCTGGCATGGCGAAGGTACCTCAAATTCATATCCTTCTTCGGCAGGGTTACGAAAAGGCTGGAACCAGAAGATGAGCGATTTCTTTGTTGAAGATGGTTCTTTCTTCCGTATCCAGAATATTCAGGTGGGTTATACAATCAAGGGAAAACAGCTGTTTGGCGAAAAATTCCCGAATGCAAGAATATACCTGACTGCTGATCGTCCATTGACCATATTTAAATACAATGGTTTCAGTCCCGAAGTTGCCGATGGAATTGACAGACAGACTTATCCAATCCCGGCTGTATATACCGTTGGCTTAAACGTTAAATTTTAAACGCTAAAAAATGAGAATCATGAAACCAATAAAAAATATTTTCAAAATAACGTTTACAATCGCAGCGCTGCTCTTGGCAACTGCGTGTCACAATCTGTTGGATGAGCCTGCCGAAAACCGTTCATTTACAGGTGAGATAGATTATACAAACACTTCGGATATGATTCAGCCGCTCATTGGCGCTTACGCCGATTTGTACGCAAGAGGATGGGAAGACTTTCCTTTGATTGCTGTTCGGGGCGACGATGTAAATGCTGGTGGTTTAGGCGATCAGCAAGACTACGCCGAAACCGACAAGTACAACTATAACAAGGATTACTGGATGTACAACTCGATGTGGCAGAATTTTTATAAAGACATTTTTACTGCACACTCGGCCATGGAACAAATCGAACTGTATCGCGAAAATGCTACGGGTTCAACCAATGCCGACCAATACATTGCAGAAGCCAAAACGATTCGTGCCTGGTTGCTTTTCGAGTTGTCGAGAGTTTGGGGTTCAGTTTTTATTACCACCAGCTCCGATCCTTCGGATCTTTTGGTAGCCGGGTTATCAACTAAAGATGAAGTAATGCAGCATATTTCGGATCAAATGGACGAAGCGGTCCCATATCTTCCGAATATGCACCCAAACGAAAGGCCCGATATTCCGGGAGGGGTAACTCGTTACACAGCCCTGGCTATTAAAGCCCTGGCTAATCTTGAATTGAAAAACTACCAGGCAGTTGCCGATGCAACGAGCCAGATTATCAGCTCGGGTGAATTCGAACTCGAACCTGATTTTTACGAACTCTTTAAAATAAAGGGTAAGCTAAACAGCGAAAACCTGATGGAACTACAGTACTCCGATTTCGGACTAGGGTCGGGTGATCAGAAAAGCTATCTTTTTGCATTTTTTGGCCCGCAAGGCTGGACACCCGTAGTTGACGGAGCCGGAAGTGGATGGGGTTTTTACGAACCAAGCTTGAAATACATCAAATTTATGCTCGACCGCGGCGAAACCGTTCGTCTCGAAACCAGCGTATTGTTTACCAATCGTGGTATTGCTGAAATCAAAAAAGATGCAAATTATGCCACACTCCCTTCCTGGATTTCGAACACTACCCGTTCGGGGGATGTGATTAACGACTATGCACGTGCCCTGTTTGCCAGTGGAAAGCATTATTTGCCATCCAATCAGTTAACACCCGGCCGAAAAGATTATGGAACAAATAAAAACTTTACCTGTATCCGATATGCCGAAATTTTACTGATGCATGCCGAAGCATTAACGCAGGGCGCCAGCGGCTCGTCAATCAGTGCCGATCAGGCAGTAAACCTGGTTCGCGAACGTGCCGGACTCGATCCAATTTCGGGAGTCACCAACGCACAGGTGATGGATGAAAAATTTGCAGAGTTGGGGATGGAATGGGGAACCCGTTATTACGATATGATCCGTTTGAACAAGCTAAGTGAACTGAGTTATGATGGCAGGACCTTTTCTGCCGACAAGACTTTCCTGCCTTATCCGCAGAATCAGGTCGACCAGTTACCGGCTTTGGGTGATAGCAATTAAACGAATCGTAAACTTAAAAATACTGACAAATGAAAATACTTAGAAATATATTAACAGGATGGATCGCATTCTTATTGATTTCTTCCTGTAACCAGGGGATCGATCCGATAAGCCAGATCGACCCGGGAGCCGACGAATCGGCGCCTGCAGTTACCGTAAATTATCCGGCTGAAGGAACTGAATTACAACTCCCTGAAGTTGTTTCTTCCATTACCATCGACTTTGAGGTGACAGATGATATTGAAATAGGAAGTGTAAAAGTTCTTTACGATGGAAGTGAAATTGCAAGTTACTCCGATTTTAGAGATTATCGTCGCTTAATTGTTGATACCTTGAAATATACAAATGTAGTAGATGGGGCACATACCATTTCGGTGGTAGCTACCGACCTCGAAAACAAGATTACAACTTTAGAAGTGAATTTCGAGAAAGTACCTCCTTACGTGCCAAAATACCCCGGTGAAGTTCTGTACCTGCCTTTTGAAGGAGATTACATGAACATGGTTAATTTCCAGAATGCAACAATAGTAGGTACTCCCGGGTTCTCAAATGAGCATTTGGGCGGTTTGAAGTCATACAAGGGAGCATCTGGTTCGTACCTTACATTTCCAACAGACGGTTTGCAAAACAATGAGTTCACAGCCATTTTCTGGATGAAAATCAATGCAGTTCCCGACCGTGCAGGCATTCTGGTTATGGGACCTGAAGATGCTGCCAATCCAACGGCTCAAAATGTTCGCACCAGCGGTTTTCGTTTCTTCCGCGAAAATGCAGGGGGCAAACAAAGGTTTAAACTGAACGCAGGCAACGGAACCGACGAATCATGGTTCGATGGCGGAGCTGCCGCCGATGTTGATCCTACCATTGACCAGTGGGTACATTTTGCCTTCACGATTACACCAAGCGATGCAAAAGTATACATCGACGGACAAATTGTAAAAGAAGGTGCATTTACAGGAATCGACTGGACCGGTTGTGACGTACTTTCGATTATGTCGGGAGCGCCCCGTTTTACCGGATGGAACCACCTGTCGGATGAAAGCCTGATGGATGAATTACGTATTTTCAGCCGCGCACTTTCGCAGGAAGAAATACAAAGTATCATCACCGAAGAATCAGGTAAAAACTTTACATACGTACCAAAATACGATGGCGAGATTTTCTACATGCCTTTCGAAGATTCGTATCTCGAATATGTTTCTCAAATTGAAGCAGGCGCTGTTGGAACTCCAGGATTTGCTGAAGGAAAACAGGGAAAAGCATATGCCGGCGCTGCTGATGCCTACCTAACTTTCCCAACCGATGCTTTAAAAAACAGTCAGTTTAGTGCTGCTTTCTGGATGAAAGTGAATGCTACTCCCGACCGTGCCGGTATCCTGGTGATGGGGCCCGAAGACGTGGCTAATCCGGATGCACAAAACCTTCGAACCAGTGGCTTCCGTTTCTTCCGCGAAAATGCGGGAGGTATGCAACGTTTTAAACTAAATGCCGGTAACGGAACCGCCGATTCGTGGTTCGATGGCGGGGCCAATGCCGATGTAGATCCTACTACCGGAGAATGGGTGCATTTCGCTTACTCTATTTCGGGCGCCGAATGTGTGGTTTACATTAACGGAGAAGTGGCTGCACAAGGCGCTTTTGGTGGAATCGACTGGACCGGCTGCGATGTGCTTTCGATCATGTCGGGGGCGCCGCGTTTTACCGGCTGGAACCATTTATCGGATGCCAGTCTCATGGATGAACTTCGTATTTTTAATAAGGCACTTACACAAACCGATGTTCAGCAGATTATTGCAGATGAGCAATAGTGGATTCGTTTTTATTTAATAGTTTAGTTAGGTTTTTCTAACAGTTCAGAGGCTGCCTGGGAGACCGGGCAGCCTTCTTCTAAACTGGCAATTCATATTACCGGGATGAAATTTTTATCACAGATAGGATATTTATTAACGATCGTTTTTTTTGGGTTTTCGTGCTCAAAGGATAATTCATCGCAACCCATTCAGGATTTTGAATTGCTTTCGGTAAATGTTGGGATTACGATGTTATCGCTAACCGGCGAAAATACCGATCTTCCCATCGACCGGAACATTATAATTCGCTTTACAGCAGCATTGGATACCAATACGGCAGTATCAAATATTGTTTTAAAAGATGACCGGGATACACCAGTACCTGTTTCGCGTTCGTACATGGATGACGACAAAACTGTAACATTAACTCCCGGTAATAACCTGGCTGAAAACACGCTTTACACAATTCATTTCGAGGGAGGGTTAAAAGGGCGCGACGGGCAATCTTTTCAGGCAAGTTCTGTTCGTTTTCATACCATCGTAAATCCACTCGAATTAAAGGTTTTTACCATCGACGGGCAAGCGGTTTATCCTGGGGTAAGAATGCAAAATATTGCTCTGAACCCTGAGATCAGGATGGAATTTTCGCATAGTTTGACGGTTGAAAATCTATTGTCGAAAATACAATTCGAAAGTAATGGCGCTAGGCTGTCGGTCGACCTAAGCGCTTCCACAAACAATACAGTTTTTATTGCCAAGCCAACAGAAGATTTATTAGGGTTTTCTCATTATAATTTTTTGATATCGGAGGAACTTACTTCCGAAAAGGGGAACTCTTTTGAAGGTTTTGAATCTGATTTTTATACTCAGGCCGATTCCACGCCAAAGTTTCCTTTGCTAAGCGACGACAAACTCCTGACTTTAATTCAGGAACAAACATTCCGGTATTTCTGGGATTTCGGACACCCGGTTTCAGGGTTGGCCCGCGAACGAAATACTTCGGGCGAAACAGTTACTTCAGGAGGTTCAGGTTTCGGTCTGATGGCAATTATTGTGGGTATTGAACGTGGATTTATCACACGTGCTGAAGGGATCGAACGCTTGCAAACCATTATTGATTTCCTGGGGCAGGCCGATCGGTTTCACGGAGCCTGGCCGCACTGGTTAAACGGAAGCACCGGCGAAGCTCTTCCTTTCAGCCTGAAAGATAATGGGGGCGATCTGGTGGAAACATCCTACCTGGCTGCCGGGTTGTTGGCCGTTCGTCAGTACCTCAATTTGAGTGATCCGGGTGAAAATGCACTGATCGCAAAAATTAACGATTTATGGAACTCGATTGAATGGGATTGGTACACGCGTGGCGGACAAAACGTTTTGTACTGGCACTGGTCGCCTAATTACGAGTGGGACATGAACATGAAAATCCAGGGGTATAACGAAGCGCTGATCACCTACATAATGGCCGCTTCATCGACCACTCACACCATCCCGGCCGAAGTTTATCATCAGGGCTGGGCGCGAAATGGCTCGATTGTAAATGGAAAAGAATTTTATGGAATTGAATTACCGGTAGGTTACGACTATGGTGGCCCGATGTTTTTCGCACATTATTCATTTTTAGGAATCGATCCCAGGAATCTTTCCGATCAGTATGCCAACTATTGGGAACAGAACCAGGACCACACACTTATTAACCACGCACATTGTGTCGGGAACCCCGGTCATTTTGTGGGATACAGCAACGATTGCTGGGGACTCACAGCCAGCGATAACCCCCAGGGATATTCGGCGCATTCGCCAACAAACGATCTCGGAGTAATAAGTCCGACGGCTGCTGTTTCCTCGCTTCCTTACACCCCTGAAGGATCGATGGATGCCATTCGTTTTTTCTATTACACGCTGGGTGACCGGTTATGGGGAGAATATGGTTTTTATGATGCGTTTAACATAACCGAAAGTTGGACAGCCGATTCATTTCTTGCTATCGACCAGGGGCCAATGATTATCATGATCGAAAATTACCGTACCGGACTGATCTGGGATTTACTGATGTCGAGTCCCGAAGTACAGGCTGGTTTAACCAAATTAGGCTTTACATTTTAATATCATGAAGAAACTAAATCAACTTATATTTTTCCAGGGAATCCTGTTCATTACCATGCTGAGTTCCTGTCAATCAAATAAAACAGACAATGTAACCCGAAGTGTCGATCAAGAGAAGGTGTTAGAAGACTCGCTGTTGAACCTGGTTCAATACCAAACTTTTGAGTATTTCTGGGATGGGGCAGAACCCAATTCCGGGATGGCGCGTGAGAGGATCCATTTGGATAACGTTTATCCGCAAAACGACCAGGATGTTGTTACACTTGGCGGTTCAGGTTTTGGGGTGATGGCTATTTTGGTGGGTATCGAGCGTGGGTTTATTACCCGCGAACAGGCCTTGGAACGATATCAGAGAATTGTTGATTACCTGGGCAAAGCCGATCGTTTTCATGGGGCCTGGCCACACTGGCTTGATGGGCATACTGGCAAAGTGCATCCTTTTAGTCAAAAGGATAATGGCGGCGACCTGGTGGAAACGGCTTTTATGATACAGGGATTGTTAACCGTTGCGGAATATTTTAAAAACGGTAATGAAGCCGAACAAAAACTGGCAAACGATATTCAGCAACTGTGGGAAGAAGTAGAATGGAACTGGTACACCAAGGGCGAAGATGTGTTGTACTGGCATTGGTCGCCCGATTATGGGTGGGAAATGAACTTCCCGGTTGGAGGATATAACGAATGTTTGATTATGTATGTGTTGGCAGCTTCATCGCCCACCTATCCAATCGAAAAGGCTGTTTACGACAAGGGTTGGGCGTTCGGTGGGGCAATTGCGAACGATACCGTTTATTACGGATTAAATACGATTCTTAATTTTTATGAACATTCCGACGATCCGACCGGTCCGCTGTTTTGGGCGCATTATTCGTATCTGGGCTTAAATCCAAAAGGGTTAAAAGACAAATACGCCGATTACTGGAAGCTGAATGTGAACCAGGCGCTCATTCATTACCGTTACGCTCTGGATAATCCGAAAGGGTTTAAAGGTTATGGCGAAAAGCAGTGGGGTTTTACCTCAAGCTACTCGATGAACGGCTATGCCGGTCATCATCCCGGCGATTCGGACATGGGAGTAATCTCGCCCACAGCGGCGCTTTCTTCTTTCCCTTATACTCCAGTTGAATCGATGCAGTTTTTAAAATATCTGTACCTCGAAGCCGATTCGCTGATTGGAAAATACGGACCGTACGACGCCTACAGCCAATCCAATAATTGGGTTTTGCCCCGTTACCTGGCTATCGATCAGGGGCCAATTCCGGTGATGATCGAAAACTACCGGAGCGGATTGTTGTGGAACCTGTTTATGAAAAACAAAGACCTGCAATCGGGATTACAAAAACTGGGTTTTCAAAGCCCGTCTTTAGATGAGTAATAACTATTATCTTTAGGATGTGAAACTAAATCTGACAAAACAATTATTAGTAATTGCTACGCTTTTTATTGGCTGGCTAAATCCTGTTTATGCGCAGGAATGTATCCCTGCAACTTATTGTAATCCACTCGATATCGACTATACCTACATGGTTTATAACTCGAGCCGGAATATTTCATATCGTTCAGGAGCCGATCCGGCAGTAATCGAATTCAGGGGCGAATACTATATGTTTGTTACCCGCTCGTTTGGTTACTGGCATTCTTCCGATTTGGTACACTGGGATTTTATCAAACCAGTGCAATGGTTTTTTGAAGGGAGCAATGCTCCGACAGCTTTTAATTACAAGGATTCGCTGGTGTATTTTGCAGGCGATCCGGCAGGTTATGGAAGTATACTTTATACCGATGATCCTAAAAGCGGGAAATGGACACCAACTGCATCAATTTCAGATAATCTCCAGGATTCGGAATTATTTATTGACGACGACGGGAAAACGTATTTGTACTGGGGATCCTCAAATGTATACCCCATTCGGGTGAAGGAGTTGAACAAAGACGACCGGATGCTCGAAACCGGTGTTAAAAAGGACCTGATCAATCTGGATGAAGAAGCGCACGGCTGGGAACGTTTTGGAGAAAATAATTTTCACCCTACTTTAAAAGAAGGTTACATGGAAGGTGCGTCGATGACCAAATACAATGGCAAATACTATTTGCAATATGCGGCGCCGGGAACACAATTCAATGTTTATGGAGATGGCGTTTACATTGGCGATTCGCCGCTTGGTCCATTTACATACATGAAAAATAACCCCATGTCGTTTAAGCCGGGAGGTTTTACAAATGGCGCCGGGCACGGAATGACACTTAAACAAACCAACGGACAGTACTGGCATTTTGCCACCATGGCTTTAGCGTCTAACTCGCACTGGGAACGTCGTTTGTGCATGTTCCCGATTTATTTTGATGAAGATGGGTTAATGCACTCGAACACTTCTTATGGCGATTATCCGCGTTTTGGCCCCGATCATCCTGCAAAGGCAGGGCAGCACTGCGGCTGGATGTTGCTTTCCTATAAAGGAAAAACCACAGTTTCTTCATCACGAATACAGGTTATTAAAAGTACATCCACCGACAATGAATTTGATATCACAGAAATGGCATTGGAGAATAATGGCGATGGTGAAATTATTTCGGAAGTATTGACAGATGAAAACCCCAAGTCGTTTTGGGTGGCCGGTGCCAATAATGATCGGCAATGGGTGAAAATCGAAATGCTTCATCCCGGGAAAATTTATGCATTTCAGCTAAACTATCACGACCATGAATCGGGAATTTATACCCGGGTAGAAGGCTTGCATCATCGATTTGCTATCGAGGTTTCAGGAGACGGCACACAGTGGGAAACCGTGGTCGACCGGAGTAACAGTTTTAAAGATTCGCCCAATGCTTATATTGTACTAACCCAGCCTGTTGAGGCAAAATTTGTCAGGTATAGAAATGTTGAGGTTCCTGGAAATAATTTGGCGATGTCCGAAATCCGTGTATTTGGCCTTGGACTTGGGCAGGAACCCGGCGCTGTTAAGAATTTCGTGGTGGAACGTCAAAACGATCGTCGCGATGCACAGCTTTCGTGGGAGAAAGTGAAAGGTGCTGCGGGATACAACATACGCTGGGGAATCGCCCCCGATAAATTATACAACTCGTGGCTCGTGTATGAAAAGAACGAATTGTTCATGCGTTGTTTCGATACGGCAACGAGCTACTACATTGCTATTGAAGCGTTCAACGAAAATGGAATTTCGAAGCAGGGCAAAGTATTAGAAATGAAATAGAAATTAAAATAACATAACATATGAAGCGGTTTGGAATTTTGGTTATTGCGATGGTAATGCTGGCTGCATGTCAGCAAAAATCAAGCACTTCGGGTAATTCCGAAATGGATGGCTTTGTTTCTGATCTGATGGCAAAGATGACACTTCAGGAAAAGATTGGCCAGCTAAACCTGGTCACTCCCGGTGGTGGAATCCCAACCGGTTCGGTGGTAAGTACCGATCTGGAAGCCAAAATTAAGGCAGGAAACGTTGGTGGAATATTTGGTATTTCGGGCCCCGAACGTTTGCGCGAAACACAACGAATGGCTGTTGATGAAAGCCGCCTGGGAATTCCAATGATTTTTGGGTTTGATGTAATCCATGGATATAAAACTATTTTTCCAATTCCGCTTGGTTTATCGTGTAGCTGGGATATCAAACGACTGGAAGAAATAGCGCACATTGCCGCAGTTGAATCTACCGCCGACGGTGTCTTCTGGACTTTCTCACCAATGGTCGACATTTCCCGCGATCCGCGCTGGGGGCGTATTTCAGAAAGTTCGGGCGAAGACCCTTATTTGGGTTCTGCCATTGCACAAGCTTTGGTAAAAGGCTACCAGGGCGACGATTTGGGCAACAATAAAACCATGATGGCCTGTGTAAAACACTTTGCATTATATGGAGCAGCCGAGGCCGGTCGCGATTATAATTCAGTTGATATGAGCCATCTCCGCATGTTTAACGATTATTTTCCCCCGTACAAAGCGGCAATTGAGGCAGGGGTGGAGAGTGTTATGTCATCGTTTAACGATGTAGATGGTGTTCCGTCGAGTGCAAATAAATGGTTGCTCACCGATGTGCTGCGCGATATGTGGGGATTCAACGGCTTTGTTGTTTCCGATTATACATCAGTCAACGAGATGGTAGCACACGGCCTGGGCGATCTGCAGGAGGTTTCGGCATTAGCCTTAAAAGCGGGTCTTGATATGGATATGGTAGGGGAAGGGTTTCTTACCACACTCGAAAAATCGCTTAAAGAAGGTAAAATTGTGGAGGCAGATATCAACAGAGCTTGTCGTCGCGTTTTGGAAGCTAAATATAAACTGGGCTTGTTCGACGATCCTTATCGTTATTTCGACGATTCCCGTCCGGCGAGTGATATTCTTACCAAAGAAAATCGCACGGCGGCCCGCGAAATGGCAGCTCGTACTATGGTTTTGTTGAAGAACGAAAAACAAGTACTTCCGCTAAAAAAATCGGGGACGGTTGCCTTAATTGGGCCGCTGGCCGACAGCCGAAACAACATGCTGGGAACCTGGGCCCCAACCGGCGACCCCGGTTTTGCGGTAACCGTACTCGAAGGTTTTCAGAATGTTTTGGGAGATCAGGCTAAAATTCTTTATGCCAAAGGCGCCAATATTTGTAATGACCCCGAGTTTGCAGCTAAAATCAATGTTTTCGGACCAAAGATTGAAATCGACGAACGTTCTCCCGAAAGTATGCTTCAGGAAGCAGTTTCGGTTTCGAAAAGAGCGGACGTGGTTGTTGCCGTGGTGGGTGAAGCTTCTGAAATGACCGGGGAATCAGCAAGTCGTTCAGATATTTCGTTGCCATGGAGCCAGAAAAAATTATTACAGGAACTGGCTAAAACCGGCAAGCCGCTTGTGGTTGTAAACATGAGCGGACGCCCGATGACTATCGCCGGTGAAGTCGAACTGGCTGATGCCTTTTTGCAAATGTGGCATGCCGGAGTGGAAACCGGGAACGCTCTTGCCGATGTCCTTTTTGGCGACTATAATCCATCCGGTAAACTTACGGCTACTTTCCCGCGCAATGTCGGCCAGGTTCCGATTTATTACAGCATCCGGAATACAGGACGTCCGCAAGGTGGGGATACATTTCAGAAATTCAGATCGAATTACCTCGATGTTCAGAACACGCCACTTTTTCCCTTTGGTTACGGATTGAGTTACACTTCGTTTAAATATAAAGAACTGGCGATTGATAAATCAACAATCAGCAATATGGATGAATTAAGCATTTCAGTTTCGGTTACCAATACTGGGGATTTCGATGGTGAAGAAGTGGTCCAGCTCTATGTTCGCGATATGGTAGCTTCGATTACTCCACCGCTTCGTTTATTAAAAGGGTTCCAAAAAATATTCATCCCGAAGGGAGACACCAAAGAAGTTGTATTCAAAATTAGGGCCGCTGATCTGGCTTTTTACCATCCCGACATGAAATTTTATGCCGAGCCCGGCGAGTTTACTGTTTTTGTTGGCGGCGATTCCAACGCTTCCTTGTCGCAGACTTTTTCTTTGGTAAACTAAACTTTGCGTCGTATTTTGGGTGACTTAAAGATCATTCTACATGCACATCGACGGGAAACATTATCATACCATTTGGGTAAAGGAAGACGATTCAAAAATCATTCAGGTGATTGATCAGCGTCTGCTTCCTTTTCGCTTTGGTATTTATGATCTGAAAACCGTGGAAGATACCTATTTTGCCATTCGCGAAATGATAGTTCGCGGCGCACCTTTGATAGGTGTTACCGCAGCATACGGAATGTACCTCGCTTTGCTCGAATTTACAGGAGGCGATTTAAAAAAACATTTACACGAAAAGGCGGACTATCTCAAGTCATCGCGCCCCACTGCGGTGAACCTGGCCTTTGCCGTTGACCAAATGGTGGATTTTGTACTCGAACATCGATTGGTTGATGATTTGGCGGGAAAAACTTTGCAGAAAGCAAATCAGTTAAAAGCAAGCGAAATCGACTTTGGAGATAAAATTGGCGAAACCGGTTTGACAATCATCGAGGAGTTGTATAAAAAGAAAGGCGACACCATAAATATCCTGACACACTGTAATGCCGGCTGGTTAGCATGCATTGATTGGGGAACTGCCACCGCACCTGTTTACAAAGCACATTTACAAGGAATTCCTGTGCATGTTTGGGTCGATGAAACCCGCCCGCGTAACCAGGGTGCGCGTCTGACGGCTTATGAACTCGGTCAGGAAGGTGTTCCTCACACCGTAATTACGGATAACACCGGAGGACATTTAATGCAACACGGGTTGGTTGATATGGTGATCGTGGGCAGTGACCGCACAACCATCAACGGCGACGTAGCCAACAAAATAGGCACTTACTTAAAAGCGCTTGCCGCAAACGACAACTCAGTGCCTTTTTACGTGGCATTGCCTTCATCGACCTTCGACCCTGATCTCGAGGACGGAATCAGGGACATTCCAATTGAAGAAAGAAATGCTGCAGAAGTAGCCGAAATTGAAGGCTGGGATGGAAGTGAAACACGAACTGTTAGGTTGATTCCTGAGAAAAGCAAAGTAGCTAATTTTGGTTTCGACGTAACTCCCGCACGGCTCGTAACCGGTTTGATCACCGAACGTGGTTTGTGCGAAGCAAATAAACAAAGTATTCAATATTTATTTCCCGAATTTAAAAAATGACAAAAATTGCGATCATTGGCGGTTCAGGTTTGGAAGACCCGGCTATTTTGCAAAATCCGCAGGACATAGAAGTAGGAACTCCATTTGGCAAGCCTTCGTCGGGCTTTAAGTGCGGAACAATTGCCAGTGTTGAAGTTGCCATTCTTTCCCGTCACGGAAGGGATCATTCCATCCCGCCAACACAGGTGAACAACCGTGCGAATATTTGGGCAATAAAGGAAATCGGCTGCACACATATTTTGGTAACCACCGCCTGTGGAAGCCTGCGCCAGGAAATTGATCGCGGACACCTGGTTATTCTCGATCAGTTTATCGATTTTACCCGTCACCGGGAAGTTACTTTTCACAATCAATTTGAGAACGGCGTTTTGAACCACACACCCATGGCCGACCCGTTTAACCAGGATTTAAGAGAAAAACTGATTGAAAAAGCCATTGAACTTGGACTCCCGTTCCATAAAAAAGGAACCGTGATTACTATTGAAGGGCCACGATTTTCGACACGCGCCGAGTCGAATATGTTTCGGATATGGGGAGCCGATGTGATCAATATGTCGACAGCGCCCGAATGTATTCTGGCTAACGAGTTGGGAATTCCGTATGCCGCCGTTGCCTTGAGCACTGATTACGACTGCTGGAAAACCGATGAAGAACCCGTAACCTGGGAAGAAGTACTCGCGGTTTTTCAACATAATGTGGAAAATGTAATCCGGCTCCTGACAGCCACAATCCAGGATATTCGTTAAAATTCTTAAAAAGTAGAACCCTGTATTTCTCACTGGCATGGCATTTGTTTTTCAACTACAAATGCTTCAAAGCCATGTAAGCAGTTTTTAATACCGTTCAGTTAGTACTATTATATATCCAACTAATAAAGGTTGGGCACACAATTTTCCGGCGGCTTCTTAACAAAGGCCGCTTTTTTTATTAAAAGAATCACACACACAAAATACAGTACTGTTTTTTAACCGTCGTATTTGAATGAAACCTTTAGTTTTACACGATATGCTTCAACTTTCCCGTTATTTAACTGCATATCCATTTGGCAAACTTCTGCAACTCTGAGATCGCGTAACGATTTTGACGCAAGTTCAATGGCGTTGGTAGCTGCTTTTTCCCATGATTCAGGGCTACTCCCTACCAGTTCGATGATTTTATATACACTGTTTGGCATAACAAATAATTTTAGGTTATTATTAAAAGTAATCGAAGATGGATTCTGGTACGATGCAATGAATGAAAAGTTCTCTTTTTATTATAATTTTACCGATAACAAATTATGGAAAAGGCTATGTAAAGTATTGTGGATCAAAATTTCAATGCAGCTCTCAATTTCCAGGAACCAACGAATAATAAACTAGTTTAAAGAGCATGAACAAACTATTCTTCCTTTTATTTTTCTTCTGCTCCTCCTGTATCAGAAATCCAATTTACTTACTCAATGATTTGCTTATGATATTGGCTGCACAGCAATTACTCTCTGAAAACTAATAGGATATGAAGAAGATTTTAATAATTTTTATTGGCATTACAACGCAACTGTTCTACACCGCAAGTGCACAGGTTTCTTCCGAAAAAAAGGTTTCAAGGCTGGTAAACGAAACGACACAAAACCTGAAAAGCAACATCCTTCCTTTCTGGGAAAAATATTCGCCTGATCCGGATGGTGGTTTTTATGGTACAGTCCTTAACGATGGTACTGCTGTGCCCGATGCTGCAAAAGGATGTGTATTGAATGCCCGAATTTTGTGGACTTTCTCCAGAGCTTATCAACTGTTTGGCAATGATCGTTATAAAGAATTGGCAAACAGAGCTCAAAATTATTTTCTGCAATATTTCATCGATACAGAATATGGCGGTGCATTTTGGTCGGTAAAAGCGGATGGAAAACCATTGGATGACAACAAACAAACCTACGGGATTGCTTTTGCGATTTATGGATTAGCCGAACATTACCGGGCAACGGGGAATAAGGAAAGTCTAAATCAGGCAATCAAATTATATAAAACGCTTGAAAAGCAGGCTTATGATCCTGTAAACGGAGGTTATATCGAATCGTTTATGAGAGATTGGAAAACCCCGGAACGTTTTGGTTACGATGGAACCGGCATTGCCTCGAAAACAATGAACACACATTTGCACGTACTTGAAGCTTACACGCTTTTATATAAAGTCTGGCCTGATTCCGGGCTTGAAAAACAATTAAGGGGATTAATCGGCATTTTTCTGGAAAAAATAATTGATCAGCAGACCTGGCATCAACGACTTTTTCTCACAAAAGAATGGGAAAATATTGAGGATATTGATTCGTACGGACACGATGTTGAATTGTCATGGTTGTTTCTTGAAGCTGCCGAAGTTCTGAAAGATGAATCGATGGTAAAGCAGGCAAAAACAATAGCCATAAATCTTGTGGATGTCCAAATGAAAGAGGGTTTAAATCCGGACGGTTCGCTACAATATGAAAGAGACAACGGGGAGCTAAAAGGGGGACTGGAGTGGTGGCCCCAGGCCGAGTCAGTTACTGCTTTTTTCAATGCCTGGCAAATAACAGGGGATCAAAAGTATTTGAAAGCTTCTGTAAAAACATGGGAATGGATCAAAACCAATCTTGTTGACAATAAATACGGCGAATGGTACGGTGGGCTTGATCCCGATGGCAAGCCAAATACAAAGCGGCCAAAAGTAAATATGTGGAAATGCCCCTATCATAACAGCCGAATGGCCTTTGAATTGTACGAGAGGAAGCAATAGATCTCTTCCCTGATAATCCATGTTTAAATTTTTGTTTGCAGGCCACCGAGCTCGGACTTGGTACCTGCATGATCGGCTGGTTTGATGAAAAACGTATCCAGGAACTTTTAAGCATTCCTTCAAACAGAAAAGTTGCGCTTGTAATCACTTTAGGATATCCGCCCGCAGATTACAGGCTTCGCAAAAAGATTCGTAAACCTTTGGATGAGATCGTAAGTTTTAATTCCTACAAATAAGCCACTTATCTTTCCAGTATCCAGACACCGGAACCGGGATTGTTCTCCAGGTACTCGTGCTTGGCCGAAAATGCTTCATTTTCTGTATTATAACTCCCTAGCCCAACAATATAAAAATTGCCGTATTTGCCAAGGTGGAACGGATCAAAACCTTTTTCTTTTAATGATTGCAGGTAAGTTTCGGCATTTTCTTCCGATTTAAAACTTCCTCCCACCAGGTAAAATTTACCTTCCACCATTTCCTGGGTTTGTGAAGGTTCTGCTTCCATATTGTTTATGGTAGTATCCTGAATTTCACGATCAGTGCTGTCAGTAAGTGTGCTATCTGCAACGGTGGAATCTGCCGCAATAAATGTTTTGGGCGGAGTTTCAGTAAATACCGGTTGTTGCACCACATTATCGGGTGTGCCAGTTTTTGTGTTTTTCATGAAAATAAATACGGATACTGCCAACAGCGGAATAAGGATGACCAGGATCCAAATCCAACCTGCTTTGCGCTTTTTCTTTTCTTTGGGTCCGGGTGTTTGTGTTTCTTCCTGAACCCGATTTTCTTCTTTGTTTTCAGTAACGGGTTCAGGCTTCTTTGTTTCTTCCTCTTCCCGAGGTTCTTTGGTTAAAACTTCTTCTTGTTCGGGAGTGTTCGTTTGCTCTGTTTCTTCAGCTTCAACAACAGGTTCTTTATCTGGTTCCTGTATGTTTTCACCCGTTTTTTCTTCAATTGGCTCTAAAATCAGGGTGGTTTCGAGGCCAAATGTTTCGAGCGACAGGTTTTTATCTTCTTCCGAAACAAGAACTATTTCTTTATCTGCATTATACCCAAGAATACCCAGTCCTTCCAATTCAACTTTTTCGCCTTTGTCGAGTTGGTACAAAATATTATCGCGCTCTTTCTCAATTTTTTGAAGCGCTTCGAAATGGGTGCTTCGCGTAGCTTCGGCTACCTGGCCTACCAGCAGGCCGTCGTTGTTTTTTATTTTTGGGTTGAAAACGAGTTTGCTCGAAGGTGGTAAAATTTCTCCACTGGCATCGTTTACTACTGCCGGAAGATATTCCGAAATAAAAGCCCCAAATCCGGGAACAATTACTATTTCGTTTTCCTGTAGTAGTTGTTTGACATATTTTTCCAGTTTCACGGTATCAAAATTTTTGTTGGTAAAAGTAATAAAAATAGCTGTTTTCGAATTTGAAGATGAATTAATGCCAGACGTTTCAATAAATCTTGATCGAATGTCTCGTGAAAACGACTGATATTGTAACTTTACGGTCTAAATCGAAAAAATGGCACTACAGATTTTAGTTACGGGAGGAACAGGATATATTGGATCGCACACGGTAGTTGAGCTTCAGAATGCCGGGTACAAGGTTGTTATTGTCGACGATCTTTCGAATTCAAGTATTGATGTTTTGGACAATATCGAAAAAATTACGGGGATAAAACCGATCTTCGAACAGCTTAACCTGGTTGACGCTGAACGAACCGGGGCCTTGTTCCGAAAGTACCCCGACCTGCAAGCCATCATCCATTTTGCGGCTTCAAAAGCAGTGGGCGAATCGGTTCAAATACCGCTTCATTACTACAGGAACAACCTGGTTTCGCTGATGAACCTACTTGACGGCCAGCGCAAATATGGTGTAGCCAACATTGTGTTCTCATCGTCGTGCACCGTTTATGGCCAGCCCGAAGTTTTGCCGGTTACCGAACAAACTCCGCGCAAAGATGCCGAGTCGCCTTATGGAAACACCAAACGTATTTCGGAGGATATTTTAAACGACAGTATTCGCGCTTATCCCGAACTTAGAGGAATTGCACTTCGGTATTTTAATCCCATCGGTGCGCACGAAAGCGCTTTAATTGGCGAACTTCCGTTGGGGGTTCCGCAAAATCTGGTTCCCTTTATCACCCAAACAGCCGCCGGTTTACGCGACGAGCTAAAAGTTTTTGGCAACGATTACGATACGCCCGACGGTTCTGCCATTCGCGATTATATTAATGTGGTGGATTTAGCAAAAGCGCACGTGGTGGCCATCGAACGTTTGTTAAATAAAAAAAACAAAGCCAAGTATGAAGTTTTTAACCTGGGTACGGGCGAAGGACTTTCGGTATTGCAGGTGGTAAAAGGCTTTGAAAAAGCTACCGGGGTTGAGCTCAATTATAAAATTGTGGATCGCCGTCCGGGCGATATCGAAAAAATCTGGGCCGACACTACTTACGCGAACCAAGAACTGGGCTGGAAAGCCGAAAAAGGATTGGAAGAAACTTTACTTTCGGCCTGGAACTGGGAAAAGCGGGTACGCGGAATTCAATAAAAAAACAGGAATACGGTTAAAGTCAATTCATTTTCTGAACAAATCGTTTATTTTTACCTCAAAACAAACATATATGAAAAAAATTCTGATTACAGGCGGAGCTGGTTTTATCGGATCTCATGTGGTGCGTTTATTCGTAAACAAGTACCCCGAATATAAAATAGTAAATCTCGATAAACTGACTTATGCCGGGAACCTGGCCAATCTGAAGGACGTTGAGAATAAAGCCAATTACGAGTTTATAAAAGGCGACATTGTTGATGCTGAGTTTATACAAAACCTGTTTCAGGAAAAACAGTTTGATGGCGTGGTCCATCTTGCCGCTGAATCGCATGTCGATCGCTCAATATCGAATCCAACCGAATTTGTTTTTACGAATGTAATCGGAACCGTTAATTTGCTGAACGCTGCCAAACACGCCTGGAAAGATAATTTTGAAGGCAAACGCTTTTACCATATTTCAACCGATGAGGTTTACGGTTCGCTGGGCGACGAGGGAATGTTTACCGAAAAAACCGGCTACGATCCACACAGTCCGTACTCGGCCTCAAAAGCCAGTTCCGACCATTTTGTGCGGGCATACAACGATACCTTTGGAGTGCCAACCGTGATCTCTAATTGCTCCAATAACTACGGGTCGTACCAGTTTCCTGAAAAACTGATCCCGCTGTTTATCCACAACATAAAAAATAACAAGCCGCTTCCGGTTTACGGAAAAGGCGAAAACATTCGCGATTGGTTGTGGGTGGTCGATCACGCCCGCGCCATCGACGTAATTTTTCACAGCGGAAAAACCGGGGAAACCTACAACATTGGCGGATTTAACGAATGGGCCAACATCGATTTAATAAAGGTGATGTGCCGCAAAATGGATGAAAAACTGGGCCGCCCGGCAGGTGAATCCGAAAAGCTGATCACCTATGTAAAAGACCGTGCCGGCCACGATTTGCGTTACGCCATTGATGCCACTAAAATTAAACGTGAGTTAGGTTGGGAACCTTCGCTTCAGTTTGAAGAAGGCATTGAAAAGACCATCGACTGGTACCTCGAAAACACCGAATGGCTCGAAAATGTTACCTCGGGCGACTACCAGAAATACTACGAGGAACAATATGTGAAAAGATAATTCTGCCGCGACATAAAGATAAGGATGTCATTTCTTTGAAAAGATGGCAGCCTTTTTTATTTCAAAACTTTCAGCAACAGAAATTTATACTATCTTTGCGCCACATTTTTAAAAAACAAACAAAGTAGAGTTATGCCAGTAAAAATGAGACTAGCGCGGCACGGCCGCAAACGCTACGCTTACTACCACATAGTAGTAGCTGATAGCAGGGCGCCACGAGATGGCAGGTATATTGAAAGAATTGGCTCGTACAATCCTAACACAAATCCTGCTACTATCGATCTCGATTTTGACAAAGCTTTTGATTGGCTTGTTAAAGGCGCACAACCTACCGACACCGTTAAGGCAATTTTGTCTTACAAAGGTGTATTGTACAAAAAACACCTCATGGGTGGTGTAAAAAAAGGAGCTTTCGACGAAGCAGAAGCCGAAAAACGTTTGGATAAATGGATGAATGAAAAGGATGCCAAAATCCAGGGTAAACTTGAACGTTTAAAAGGCGATGCTGCTGCTGAAGCTAAAAAACAGTTCGAAGCAGAAAAGAAAGTAAATGAAGACAGGGCTGCTGCCATTGCTGCCAAAAATGCACAACTGGCTGCTGAAGCAAGAGCCGCTGTTGCGGCCGAAGCTGCAGAGGAAGAAGAAGTTGCTGAAGTAGAAGAAGCTCCGGTTGCCGAAGTTGAAGAAGTAGTTGCTGAAGTGGAGGAAACTCCGGAAGCTGAAGCTCCTGCTGCTGAGGTCGAAGAAGTAGTTGCCACAACAGAGGAAACTCCTGTTGTTGAAGCTCCTGCTGCAGAAGAAGAAACTGAAACTTCGGAAGAAGAAAAAGGTGCGTAATCTTAAGAAAGACAACTCATCTTATAATAGAAAACCATTCGTCATCAGACGGATGGTTTTTTTGTGTTCCAACCTCAGGTCAGCAATGATTTCTTTTTATTTCTGAATTGGCTTTTTTCAAATTCCCCTTCGAAGGGGATTTGGATGATGAAAAAAACTGCTACAAACACTCTTAAAAAATGTATTTTTACGTTATGGAAACAATACCAAAAACCGATTGCGAAAGAATTGGATTTATACGTAAAACACACGGAATACATGGCGAAGTGGTGCTCGAATTCGAAGAGCAATTTGAATATTCGGTGGAAGACGCCTCGCGATTTTTTATCGAACTCGAAGGTTTGCTGGTACCGTTCTTTATTGCCGACGAAGGACTTCGTTTTCGATCAGGGAAAACGGCCAGCGTAAAATTCGATGGTGTAGACACCGAAATGTACGCCAAACGACTGGTTGGCAACGAAGTGTATTTGTACCTGGAAGAGATTGCAGATATCCCCAACGAAACCGAATCGATGCTCATAGGATTTACTTTAATAGACGATCAGCTCGGAGAAATGGGCTCAATAGAAGCCGTGGATGATTATTCAGGAAATATCGTTTTAACCATTCAGTATCAGGGAAACGAACTGCTGGTTCCATATAACGACGAGATTCTGCTTGCACTCGATGAAGAAGCTAAAACCGTTACACTGAAACTCCCCGACGGCTTGCTCGAAGAATAAATTTCGTTAAAAATTCACTTCACGTGCAACTTTCTGTTAACTCATCCGTCCTTACAAAGTCTTTTTATGGTTGAAATGCATTTCTGCCGTAATTGTTGTTGCAACTTATTTACTAATATTAAAACATAAAACAATGAAATTCAGAATCTTAATGTTGAGCGTCCTCATTGCAGGCATTTTTATGGCAAGTTCGGTAAACGCCGAAGAACAAACGCGCGATGTATCTACTTTTTCAGCTATTTCGTTACGGGTTCCCGGAAAACTATATCTGAAACAGGGAAATACTCAGAGTGTCAGAATCGAAGCCAAAGAGTCGGTGATAGACGATATTATTACAGAAGTTAGCGGGAACAAACTCATTATTCGTTTTCCGAACAAAACCATATTTCAGCGGAGTTTTAATCCCGGTAAAATAGAAATATACGTTACAGTACCCGATATCAACGAATTATCTGTTTCTGGTTCCGGCGATATTGTAGCCGAAAGTCTGGAAGCACGAATTTTGGAATTGGCTATTAGCGGCAGCGGTAATATAAATATCGACGACCTCGATTCAAAAAAGGTAAAAGCTTCAATCTCAGGTTCGGGTAACATTAACATCGAAGACGGAGGCGAGGCAGAAGAGTTAAGTGTATCGATTTCGGGATCAGGCAATTGCAATACTTCGGGGTTTGAAGCCGAAAATGTAACCGTAAACACTTCAGGTTCGGGAAATTGTAATGTAAATGCAAGCGGATCGATCAAGGTACGAATTGCCGGTTCGGGTAGTGTTTTTTACAAAGGAAACGCCAGTATCGATGCTTCGGTTGCGGGTTCAGGAAAAGTGAAGCGAATGTAAAAAGCACACAAACCATATTTTAAACCTGTCTATTTTAAGACAGGTTTTTTTTTACAATAATTCTTTGAAATATACTACATTGCAATGTTTAATTTAACTGTTAACTTAAAACTTCAATCAGATGGGAATGTTAAAAGAATTCAAAAGCTTTGCAATGAAAGGGAACGTGCTCGACCTTGCCGTTGCAGTAATTATTGGCGGTGCTTTTGGTAAAATCATTACCTCGTTTGTTAACGATGTGCTGATGCCACCAATCGGCTTGCTGCTTGGGAACACAGATTTCAGCAAGCTTCGGATAGTACTAAAAGAAGGGAGCGAAGCCGTACTGAACGGCGACCAGGTAGTTAGTCCGGCAATTACAGAAGTTGCAATAAAGTATGGTGTTTTTGTAAATACTGTACTCGATTTTCTGATCGTTGCTTTTTCCATTTTTATGGTCATCAAAGCATTCAACAAAATGAAGAAAAAAGAGGAAGCAGCCCCTGTAGCCCCTGCGGCGCCACCAGCCCCTTCGAAAGAAGAAGTGTTGCTGACCGAAATTCGGGATATTTTAAAAGAAAAGAAATAATAAAGATTGGCTCCGGAAACGCGGGGCCTTTTTATTTTCGGATGATGTCGATCCGGCCACCCGGGCCTAGTTTAATAATGCTGGAAGGTTTTGAAGGGGTGCGATCATCCTGGCGATATTCAACGATGTAATCAATGGCAGCTTTTATTTCTTCCGATATTTCATCAAAAAATGCGGGCGACTTTTCGCCGCTGATGTTTGCAGAAGTAGAAACTAACGGACGTCGGAAACGTTGCAAAAGTTGAGTGGTGAAAACTTCCTTTGTAAAACGGATCCCGACACTTCCATCATCCGCAATCAGGTTTTTAGCCAGGTTTTTTGCGCCGGGATAGATTACGGTAAGTGGAGTGGTAGCGATTTCGACCAAATCCCAGGCAACTTCAGGAACTTCTTCCACATACCGATCCAGCAGCGCGGGGTTTTCCATCAGCACGAGCATACTTTTCGAGTCTTCACGCTTTTTGATTTTGTATATCCTTCGAACAGCTTCTTCATTGGTGGCATCGCAACCAATTCCCCAAATCGTGTCGGTTGGATACAAAATTACCCCCCCGTTTTTTAATACTTCGAGTGCTTTTTTAATAGCGTCGTGCATGAGTTATTTCAAAATATTCTTGTAAACATTATTTAGTTTTTCCACGTAATTCCTCGCCTGAAATTCTTCGGCACGTCTTTCTCCTTTTGCAATCAAGTTGTTTTTAAAATTACTGTCGGTAAGTGTTTTGTAAATATATTCTCCCAGTTCATCCATATTATCGGGCGAACAAAGCAGGGCTGCATCACCGGCGGTTTCGGGCAGGCACGAAACATTGGATGTGATTACCGGGCAACCACAAGCCATCGACTCGATAACCGGTAACCCAAAACCTTCGAATACAGAAATATAAATCGATAGTTCGGCAAGTTGATAAATCGCAGCGAGGTCCGGCTCGGGAATATTTCTGAGAAAGATAACCCGTTTCTGAATATTTTTCGCGGCAATGTATTTATGAATATCGTTGCAGTATGAAGTCGGATTTCCGATCATCACTACCGGGAGGTCGAGGTTTTTTGCCAGCAATGCCTGTAAAATCGAAAGCTGGTTTTTGCGTTCTTCAATTGTCCCCACAGTAAGGATAAACTGCCCGGGCAAGTTGTATTTTATACGAACCTTCCCGGTATCTGCTTTTTCAAAAAACAAGGGAGAAATAGCCTGGTGTACCACTTCAATTTTCTCTGGATCGGCATGTTTGAATTCTATCAAATCGGCTTTGGTCTGTTCGCTGATGGCAATAATTTTTGTTGCTGCTTTACAGGCATAACTCACTTTAATATGAAATATCCGACGGTCGAAAAACTTGTAGAATTCGGGGTAACGAATAAAAATCAAGTCGTGAATGGTAACAACACCCGGAATGCCGGTTTTGTGAATCCCGCGTGGTAATTCGTTGCTCAATCCATGAAACAGATCGATTTTGTGTTGGACAAGTTCATTGCTGAGCTTAAAGTTGCGCCAGATGGACTTATGAAATTTCGACATCTTTTTGGGAGGGGCAAACAGTTGAAATTTATCCTGTTCTTCCAACATTCCGAATTTAGTTTCGGGAGAATACAGTGCATATTCGTTTTCAGGGAAATACTTTTGAAGCGCATTTAGTGTGTTACGACTGTAATTTCCCAGTCCTGAAGAATTTAGAAAAACCCGTTTAGCGTCAAATCCAAGTCTCATTTATTAAATATTGGTCTTACTAAAATACAAAAAAGGCCGGGGAAATCCGCCCGGCCTGATCGTTAATTAAAAATATTTGACGTTCGCAAAAATCGTTTTCAGTTAAATAAGATAAGCCACCGAAAGCAACACCCCAACCAGAAAATGGATTCCGATAGTCAGTACGTTCACCATCAAAAGTTTATAGGGTACTTTCTGGCGGTCTTCGTTCTGATCGTTCCACTGCAACATCCATTTATCAGCCAAATTAAATGTTTTCCAAACCATTGCCAGTGGCAATAAAGCCAGGAAAGCGTATGCAGTTCCGAAGTTGGTAAACAAACCCAGAATCCCAATCACTGCAATTCCAACAAATGCCAGAATCATAAATTGTTTGTAAAGCCGGAGCGGTTTTTCAAGACGGTACCACTGATCTTTTACAGCAGTGCGTACTACCCAGGTTCTTTTTCCGGCAGCGGCATCGGAGGGAGTATCCTGAAACTGGTTGATCCAAACGATCAGCATTACCAAAATGCCAATTGGAACAGAAGCAACCAGTGCCTCCACCCAGTTCCATTGCGACAGGATGTTGTGATGGATCGGTTCGGTAAGTACGTAATGTGCCCCCATCACCATTAACGGGCCAAAACCCAGCGCAATCGCAAATTCACCGAGGCCTTTATAGGCAAAACGAACCGGGTCGGCAGTGTATCCAAACGAAAGAATGACTCCGGCAATTCCCATCCAGAGAACCGGGGTATTCCCGATCACGGAGCCACTGATTTGATAATTGATGAACAAGCCTGCTATTACAGTTCCAATAATGCTGATGATAGAGGTAACCAGAACCGTTTCGGCCGAAACAAGCCCGGATTGAATCACGCGGCTGCCACCGTTAAACGGACTTGGTACTTTGTTGATTTCGTCGGCATTCGAAGTGTGATCGAAATAATCGTTTGAAGTGTTGGTGGCAATTTGCGCCAGCGATGCACCGAGCAAAACCAGCAGAAACATAGCCCACGACCAGCTATCGTTCATCGCTGCCGATTTCAGATCGTTCCAGGCCAGGGCTGCACCAATAAAAATTGCAGCAAAAGTGGCGGTCAGGAATGGCGCCCGCACTGCACGGACCCACAAACCCAATTGTTTTCCAGCCATTTTCCACGCCATTTTTAAAGGAGGAGTCTGGTTTTCGGGCAGGCTTTTCCACTCGAATTTCTCTTTCGCATAAAAATCGACATACTTGATGGTAGTGGGTTTCAAACGGTAATAACCGACCACATTATTGGCTTTTAGAAAATCATCGTCCATGAACTCTTTAAAAGCATCCGTAGTTTCAAGTACCAGTTGATATGCTTTTTTCTTTTCTGCCTCGTCTTTAATCTGGTAACATTCTCCATCGATCTGTAAGCCGCGGATGCCTTCCTGGTTTTTAGGCCAGATTACTGCATGAACCCGCGGATTGTACTTGATCTGTTCGGCTTTTCGCGAAGGATTGAAAGTGAAAAAGATGAGGTCATCACCATCCTGTGCAAAAAACACGCTCGCCCCCGAAGGGTTCCGGCCAACACTGGTTGCCAAAAACATCCGGTCGGCCAAATTTAAGATATCTTGAATCTTTTGGTCTAATTGAGAATTCATACTGTTTTTCTTGAATAATTATATTCAAGAAACAGTTGAAAAAAGGGCTTGTTCACCCGGAAAAGCAAATTTCAGACCTGAAAGTCTTTAACTCCCGGAAAATCAAGCGTTGAAAAATAATCATCGAGTGTTTCAGCACGACGAATTTGTGCCACATCGCCGTTTTCACGGAGTAATAACTCGGCTGATCGCAGCTTTCCGTTATATTGAAATCCCATCGAATGACCGTGGGCACCGGCATCATGGATCACCACAATATCGTTGGGTTCAATTTTTGGCAACAGGCGGCCGATGGCAAATTTATCGTTGTTCTCGCATAACGAGCCGGTTACGTCGTACTTGTATTTTGCTTCATCGTTTTCTTTTCCAACAACAGTAATATGATGATAGGCTCCGTATAAGGCAGGGCGCATCAGGTTGGCCATGCAGGCATCGAGCCCGGCAAAACTTTTATAGGTGTTTTTTATGTGGCGCACTTTAGTAACCAGGTACCCGAACGGACCAGTAATCGCGCGCCCGAGTTCAAAGAAAATTTTAAGTGGTGCAAGTCCGTTTCCAGCGATCATTTCTTCGTACAGCTTTTTAATTCCTGCACTCACAAATTTCAAATCTACTGCCTTTTCTTCCGGACGGTAAGGAATTCCAATTCCACCACCCAGGTTGGCAAATTCAATACGGATACCGGTTTTCTCATACACTTCAACAATCAGTTTAAAAAGCAGCTCGGCGGTTTCCACAAAATACGAGGGATCGAGTTCGTTCGATGCCACCATCGTGTGTATCCCAAAATGCTTCACGCCTTTTTCTTTCAACATAAGGTAACCCTCGATCATCTGTTCGTGGGTAAAACCATATTTGGCATCTTCGGGGTGACCGATAATCAGGTTGCCCTGTTTCAGATCGCCGGGATTGTAACGCATACAAATGGTTTCGGGCAAACCCACGTGTTTTTCCACATATTCGATGTGCGAAATATCGTCGAGGTTGATGATGGCGCCCATATCTTTTGCCAGTTGAAACTCGTGAGCCGGCGTATCGTTCGAAGTCAGTATAATTTCGTCGCCACTCATCCCGACACGTTTGGCAAGCTCCAGTTCGGCAGTCGAACTACAGTCGATTCCAAAACCTTCTTCCCTTAAAATTTTCATCAGGTAAGGATTCGGAGCAGCTTTTATCGCGTAGTATTCCTTAAAACCTTCGTTCCACGAAAAGGCCTTTTTAAATGCCCTTGCATTTTCACGGATTGCTTTTTCGTCATAAATATGAAACGGGGTCGGATGATTTTCGATAATCGCTTCCAGTTGCTCTTTTGAAAACGGTAGTTTTTTGTCTGCCATAACCTTATTGAAATTAAGGACAGCAAAAATACATTTTCTATCTGATTTTTATAGAATTAATCTAAATAATGGTTTTTGAATTAACCGGGAATTTACATATTCGCTGAGCCGTGAGCTTTGGGCTGTGTGCTTTGAGCTTTTTGAAAACGTTGTTGCAGATTGTTTGTTTTGGATACGTGTTACGGATTAAAAATAATGAGCGTTAATGTTAAGAGGATTCCCTTTCTTCAAAAAGATGAAATCCTTTTTTGTGTCCTTAACTAAAGACTCGAGACAAATGACTAATATCTATTGTTTTTCCACCAAACCCATTGCCGCCCGAATCCCATCGGCTGCACTCGAAACAATTCCTCCTGCATAACCGCTTCCTTCGCCAATAATGTAAAGGTTTTCGAAGCCCTCGCACAGGCCGTTTTTTTCGCGGATTACCTGGATTGGCGCCGAAGTTTTACTCTCAAATCCCAACAGGTTGCCGTCCTGAAACCCGTTCATTTTTCGAATAAAATCCTGTAATCCGGCCTGCATCGACGGGACTACTGCTTTGGGGAGAAGCTCCCAAAGTGGCGCCGCTTTTAATCCCAGCGGATAAGAGCTTTCGAAGTTTGAAGCCTTTTCTTTCATGTTCAGAAAACCTTGAATGCTGCAAATCGGGGCAGCGTAATCGGCTGAGAAGTCGTAAAATTTTTCTTCAAATTTCTGAAGCAATTCGATGGCTTCCACTGGCGAAACGGTTTTTCCGGCCAGTTCGTCGGGATGAAGGCCGGCCACACAGGCGGCGTTGGCAAACTGGCCGTTTCGCTTGTAATAACTCATCCCGTTTACGATGTTGTTGTTGGCATACGCAGTCGCCGGAACAACCGTTCCGCCCGGGCACATACAAAATGAGAAAACCTGGTGAATCCCGTCGGCAGGTGATGTAAGACGATATTCGGCGGCTTTTATCCCTGGCAATGTTGGCCGGCCCCACTGTGCACGGTTGATGGTTTCCTGTTTGTGTTCCATCCGGCTGCCAATGGCAAAATTCTTGGTACGGAAAGGCACGCCGCGCCTGATCAGCATCCGGAAAGTTTCCATCGCTGAATGTCCCGGGGCAATAAAAAGGGCATCGGCTTGTAAAGTGCCTTTCGAAGTCTGCACCTCTTTTATACGTCCGTTAATTACGACAATGTCTTCCAATAAGGTTTCGAACATGAAAGAACCGCCCAGGTTTTCGAAAGCCTCTCGAAGGTTTTTAACGATCTTACGCAGGTTGTCGGTGCCCAGGTGGGGGTGTGCCATGTAAACGATCTCGGCCGGGGCTCCGGCTTCCACGTAACTTTTCAGGATAAAATGTTTTTCTTTTGAGATGTGTTTCGAACGCGAAGTGAGTTTCCCATCCGAAAAAGTCCCGGCGCCGCCTTCGCCAAAAGCATAGTTGTTTTGGGCATTAAACTCGCCGGTTCGTTCGAAATGCAGAATATCGGCGCCACGTTGTTTTACTTCCGAACCGCGTTCGATAAGCGTGACATCGAACCCCGCTTTTTGAAGCACAAAGGCATTAAAAAAACCAGCCGGGCCACTTCCCACTACTACAATCTTTTTATTTCTTTTTTTGAACGGAATGTGGAGTTCTTCCTGTTCGGGGGCGTCGTTTCCTTTTATTTCGGGCGAATCAACCAGCACTTTTACCAGCCAGAATATGTTTTTTTTATTCCGTGCATCCAGACTTTTGCTTTCGATATTGAACGTGAAGTTTTTCAGGTTCAATGTTTTTGCAATCCGTTGTTCCAGTATTTCGTTGGTGAAATCGGTCGGTAACTTCAGACTGATCGTTTTAATTCCCATGGTGTTTTCACTTTGCGTAAAAATATGGAATAGGTTTATGAAAAGGAACACCTGCCGTAAAAATTGCATTAGTCTGTAACTGATCGTGGGTTTCGGGCGTCTATTAATTGTGAAAGGAAACGCAGCCGGGTTCGGTTAAGTGGATTGAAAATCCCATTCACCCCTTTTCCCGGCTTGTTGGTCGATAAAATTGTGGGCTTCTCTGCGGTTTTTTCACTTTTAACATGAAAACAAAAACAATGTCCAGTTATGGTTAGTCTAAGTAATGTTCACAAATTGTATGTCACGGGTCAAAACTCGCTCCATGTTTTAAAGGGGATCGATCTCGACATCGAACAAGGATTCGATAATGCGGTCGTCAGGGTCCGGGAAATCAACTCTTTTAAATATTCTGGGAATCCTGGATAGTTACGACGAAGGCTAATATTATCTGAATGGAGCGCTCATTAAAAACATGTCGGAGAAAAAAGCAGCCCAGCTGCGTAACGAACCCGTGGGTTTTGTATTCCGGTCGTTCAACCTGAAATCCGGATGACGTTTTTTTCAGACATCCCGAAGTAAGTTTTAGTATGGCTCTAAGAGCATTGTCGGTTTTAATAGCATCCTGAATTTTTGCAGCATTGATTCCGGCGCAAAGGGCAGTGAGAAGTAAACCTATTGATGCACTGAGAAACGAATAACTCCTCCTTAAGTCCCTTCTAAGGAGGGACTTAATAAAAGAGATTGAACTTTTGACAAAATAAATACATGAATACAAAAAAACAATAACTGTCATGAAAAAAGTATTTTGATTTTTAGGCGTTGCAATTTTAATCGTTTCGCAGGTTTCCGGTATTATCGATGAGTTGTACATTGGACCCGGCGACCGCATTTCGGAAGGCCAGGTAGTATCCCGGATCAAGATTATTCTTGATATGGTAACCTTGAGTTCTGCTGAAACCAGGGTGAACCGTGCAAAAATTAATTACGAATATTCTCAGATTGATTGCCACCGTCGGCAGAAACTTTTCGACAAGAATGTGGCCTGGTACAAAGAGTTTAAAACCACTAAAGTGGGATACGATCCAGCCAAAGAAGAACTCGCTGCCACCGAAAATAATCTCGAATTAATTAAAAACAGTGTAACAAAAAAGGCAGTAAGCGCTACCAATACCCTGGTTCGTTCAACCATCGACGGAATGGCGTTGGCAGTACCGGCAAAAAAAGGCAACTCGGCGATACCGGCAAACACCTTTAACGCAGGCCACTATTGCATCGGTTGCCGATATGAAAAGCGTAAAGTTAAAACCGGACTGTCAGATGCGATCAATATAGAAATTACCGGTGGCCTTAAAGCTGACGATAAGGTGAAAGGCGAAAAGATCGATCCGAAGAAACTGAAAGAAGGTGAAGCGAACCAGGGTTAATTAGGGATTTAAACAAGGTTTATGTAAATTAGTCGCAAACAAAAGACAATAAAAATGAAGAATTTTCTCCCCTTATTTATGATGGTATTTTTCCTGGGTTTTACGGGAAATCTTAATGCCCAGGAACCCTGGGATCTGCAAAAATGTTTTGACTATGCCCTTCAGAATAACATACAGGTTAAAAGGCAGATCCTCAACGCACAGTATTACGGGAACCAGGTAAAACAGGCCCGTGCCGATAAGTTGCCCAACCTGAACGCGCAGATAGGAAGCGATTACAGCTTTGGACGAACACTTAACTTCGATAACACTTACAAGAATACCAACTCGTCCGGGTTAAATGGTGGCATCAGCACCAACATGACTCTTTTTAGTGGAATGACGCTGAGTAACACCGTGCAACAGCGCGAACTCGATTTGGAAGCCATTACCAATGATCTTCAAAAAACAAAAGACGATATCATGTTGTCGATTGCCGCTGAATATCTTGAGATTCTTTTTGCAGAAGAAGTATTAGGGGTTGATTCGGCTAATATTGTGGTGACCAAACAACAGCTTGAGCGTACTCGGCAACTGGTTGATGCGGGCAGCCTTGCAAGAGGATCGATGCTCGAAATTGAAGCCCAGTTGGCGCGAGAAGAACTTCAGTATGTAAACGACCAAAACCGTTTGCAGCTGGCATACCTGAATTTGTTTCAGTTTCTTGATCTTCCTTTAACCGAGAGTTTTACGATTGAAAAGCCAAAACTCCCCGAGATACAGGCTAACCTGACCATGATGAATGCTTTTGACGTGTTCAACACTGCGATTAACGTTCGCCCGGAAATTAAAGCTGCACAATTGCGTGTTGAAAGTGCCCGCAAACAACTCGATATCGCGAAGGGAGGAGGGATGCCATCTCTTTCGTTTGGGGCAAATTATTACAACAACTACAATAACCAATACACCAATCTCAATGGAGATAATATCAGTTTTGGGGATCAGATAAAAAACAACTATCGTGGGAGCCTCGGGCTTACACTTAATGTGCCGATGTTTAATCGTTTCCAGGTAAAATATAGTATTAGCAATTCCGAAATCCAGATATATGATTCCGAATTTCAGCTACAGCAAGCACGGAACCTGTTACGAAAGGAAATTGAACAAGTATATACCAATGCCCTGGCATCGCTAAATCGTTATTTGTCAACAGATAAAGCGGTTACTTCGATGAAGGAAGCATTTCGTTATACGGAAGAAAAATTTAATATAGGGATGATCAATTCGGTGGAATATAACCAAAGTAAAAATAACCTCACCCAGGCTCAGTCGGATCTTATACAAGCCAAATACGAATTTATTTTCCGTACGAAAATACTTGATTTCTACAACGGTGTTCCAATCACCTTGTAGCCAAATCATGCTTAAACATTGTTTTTTGTGCCTCTGCCCGAAAGGTCGGGGGCTTTTTTTGTTTTTGTTGAACCATGTTTTTGGGCAAGGTTGTTCTTCGGCAATACAATTTAAATATCTTTGTTTCCAACTTAAATACCTAAATCTAATAAACGGTTATGCGGAATTTATTTCTATTTCTGCTGTTGCTGATTGGAACATCTGTTTCAGCAGCCGGCTTTCTGAAAAGCGGGAACGACACCACGATCAATACTTTCAACAAAGATTTTGTTTACCAGGTTAAGAAATTGCAATCACCTGTTGTTATCGATGGCGTAATTGAAGAACCCGACTGGCAGGCGGCTCAAAAAGCGGATAAGTTTTATAAAGTGTTGCCGGTCGACAGTGGATTTGCCACTCAGCCGTCGACTATGTTGATGGCTTACGATGATAAAGCGCTTTATGTCGCACAGATTTTTTACGATACTATTCCCGGTAAAAGAGTGATGGAATCTTTTCGTCGCGATTTTTCGTTTGGCAACAACGATAATCTGCTTATGTTTTTCGATACTTTTTTGGACCAGACAAACGGTTTTTCGTTTGGAGTTTCAGCTTCCGGCGCCAAATGGGACGGTACCATGAGTAACGGTAGCGCAGTTTCGCTTGACTGGGATTGTAAGTGGGAGTCAAAAACCAAACAATACGACGACCGCTGGGTGACTGAAATGCGCATTCCTTTTAAATCGGTACGTTATCCTAAAAACAGCCGGATTTGGTATGCAAATTTCAGCCGGCTCGATTTAAAGTCGAACGAAAAATCGGCCTGGGCGCCGGTTCCTCGTCAGTTTCCAACAGCCTCTTTGGCGTATACCGGGGTAATGAAATTCGAAGACCCTTTGCCAAAGCCGAAGATGCAATTCTCTCTTATACCCTATGTTTTTGGAGGCATTTCAAGGGATTTTGAAGCCGGGACCAATACCGAATACCGAAAGGATTTTGGTTTCGATGCCAAGGTTGGTCTATCGTCGTCGATGAACCTCGACCTGACCTACAACCCCGATTTTGCGCAAGTAGAAGTTGATCGGCAAATTGCCAACATCGACCGTTTTGAGCTTCTTTTTCCTGAAAAACGCCAATTCTTTCTCGAAAATAGTGACCTCTTTTCAAACTATGGTTACAATTCGGTCACTCCTTTCTTTTCGCGTCGAATTGGCCTCGATGCCCCGGTTTTGGCAGGTGCTCGGCTAACCGGGAAAATTGGTAACGACTGGCGGATTGGATTTATGAATATGACCACTGAAAGGACCGACGGTTACCTGTCGCGTAACTTCACGGTTGTTTCGGTGCAAAAGAAAGTATTTGCGCGCTCGAACTTTGGTGTTATCATGGTTAACAAAGAAAATTTCGATGAACCTTTGGATACAAGCATGTATAACAGGGTGATCGGTTTTGATTATAACCTGGCAAGTGCCAATAATTTCTGGACAGGCAAGTTATTCTATCATCGTTCGTTCCAACCTGGCAACCCCGACAAACAATATGCACAGGGAGCTTCGCTTTCGTATCAAACCAAACATTTTAATATGGAGATTTACGAAACGTCGGTAGGAGAAAATTACCTCGCAGAAACCGGTTATGTTCGCAGGAAAGGATATAGTTTCTTTGGCCCTAAATTGGGCTACAATTTTGTGCCCAATAAAAGAGTGGTGAGCCACGGTCCGCAGGTACAAGTGGATAACTATTTCGATCCGGAATACAAAAAAATTGAACATGAGTACAGGTTCTCTTATGAATTGCAATTTCAGGATCGCTCTGAATTTGAGTTAAGCTACCATAACTATTTTGTTGAATTACAGGACGACTTTAACCCCACCAGCGATGATAACCATTTTTTGCCCGCCGGCTCGGAATACAAGTACGGTGTAGTTTCGCTGGAATTTATGTCGACACGGAGGACTCTGTTCAATTGGCAAATGGAAATGGCTAAAGGCTCTTTTTACAGCGGCAATATTCAGTATGTTGAGGGGGAAGTGGGTTACCGTTTTCAGCCCTACGTAAACCTGACTATAAATTTCAATTACACCGACCTTGATTTGGGAGATCCTTTCGAGCGTGAGAAATTTGTTCTGATCGGGCCAAAAGTCGACATTACTTTTTCTGATAAAATTTTCTGGTCGACCTTTGTGCAATACAACGAACAGATCAACAACCTGAACATTAATTCAAGGTTTCAGTGGCGTTACCAGCCAGTTTCGGATATTTACCTGGTATACACCGATAATTATTTTACCGATTCGTGGCTGTCGCGTAACCGGGCAATTGTGCTCAAAGTCACATACTGGTTTAATTAAACGTAATTTGCTGTAGTTCTGAATCCCACTGATTTGCAAATTATTTTTCGATCTGTATAAGGAATTATACATTTCTGATCTTAAAAAGATAACAGAACCTGCTTAGATTTTTTTAACATACACTTAAGTCGCTGGTAAATTCAATGTGGGCTTTGTTAAAATCGAGGTTTAACCAACGACGTTTTTTAATCACATCTTAATAAGTTCAACACATTCGTTTAACATGCACACCATACTTTTGTTTCCAGCTTTCCTAATCAAACCTGATTTTTGAATATGTTGTAATATTCAGCATAAACAGGGACAAACCATTTTACAAATAATTTAATGCCAATTCAATAATTGAATAATAAAAAAGTGCCGGGTAATGTACCACTATCCCCGGCACCAATCCTAAAAATAGTATTGACGTAATTTTTAAGAATTGTTTAAATCTATGAAAAAATTTTCTTCGACATGCCTGAAAAGCAATAAATTGCTTTCCGGCAAAAACAGACTTCTCAGTATTCTGGGATTGTTAATCTTAATCTTATTTCCAGCGTTTATTTCTTCTGTAAACGCGGAAGAACTAGCTCGTTCTGAATCTAAATTTGAAGCTATTCAACAAAGTACTGTAACAGGTACGGTTACCGATGAAAAGGGACTTCCGGTTCCGGGAGTTTCTGTTTTTGAAAAAGGGACCACAAACGGCGCTGTTACCGATTTGGAGGGGCGTTACTCAATAAGAGTTTCAGGAAATGCCCCGGTTTTAGTTTTCTCTTTTGTGGGGATGGTAACCCGCGAAATTGAAGTATCGGGACAAGCAGTAATTGACGTAACTATGACAGAAGATTCGATTAATCTTTCAGAAGTAGTTGCAATTGGTTACTCTGTTCAGAAGAAAAAAGACCTAACCGGGGCGGTATCAACAGTTAAAGTCGATGAGCTTTTAAAGGAACCGGTAGCAGGCGTCGATCAAATGATGCAGGGACATATGGCAGGTGTTAATGTCGTTAGCGATAACAGCCCCGGAGGGGGTGTTGCTGTCCGTGTCCGGGGTTACAGTACTATACGTAACAACGATCCTCTTTATATTATTGATGGGGTACCGGTAGAATCAGGGATTAACCTCATTAACCCAAATGACATCGAGTCGTTACAAATCCTGAAAGATGCATCTTCAGCCTCTATTTATGGCGCGCGCGCTGCCAACGGTGTAGTAATTATCACTACTAAAAAAGGACAAAAAGGCGAGCCCAAACTTCATTTTGATGCTTATACCGGGATACAGGGCGCAGCCAAAAAACTGGAAACTTTAAATGCCCAGGAATATGGTGATTTATTGTGGCAGGCTCACTTTAACGATGGGAAAACACCATCGAGCGACATTTACGGAACCGGTCCCACGGCCGTTATTCCCGCTTATCTGGATGCAAACCAACGTGTTCCTTCTGATGATGTAAATTGGGTAGACGAAATTATGCAAAGTGCCATTGTCCAGTCGTATAATTTGAGTTTATCGAAGGGAAGTGATAATTCGAACCAAACATTTTCGCTGGGTTATTTCGATCAGGAAGGGATTATAAAATATACCGATTTTAAAAGGATATCTGCTCGCTTTAACTCGGAATACAAATTTTTCGACCGTTTGGCAATCGGTGAGAATATTTCCGTTTCCCACAGTTGGTCGAACCAAACAACTACAAACCATGCTTTGAGCAGTGTTGTTTATGCCGCGTACAAATACCCTTCAGTTGCGCCCGTGCACGATTTGGATGGAAATTTTGCAGGTGCTTTTATAAACGACATAGGCAACCCAATTGCAAGTCTTTACTATAATCAGGACGATACACGCAAACGGTTGAAAATATTTGGCAATGCATATGCTGAACTGGAAATAATAGACGGATTAAAAGCAAAATCGAACTTTGGTATCGATTATGGGGATTACTACTTTAGAAATTTTAATCCAAAATACGAGGAAACAGGTGTGCAGAATCCAAATACAATTAGTACGCTTTCAACTACGAACAGTAAATCCTTTACATGGATTTGGACAAATACCTTGAACTACTCAAAAATAATCGACAAACACAAAATTGATGCCTTTGCAGGAATGGAGGCAATTGAAACCAATTACGAAGTATTCTCGGCCAGCCGCGAGGGTTTTGCTTATGAAGATGAGAATTTCCGTTACCTGGATGCCGGTAATTCAGGTTCTCAAAAGAACTCCGGAACCGGTTCGAAATCGTCACTGGTATCATATTTTGCAAAAGTCGATTATGTTTTTGGTGATCGTTACCTGTTTGCATTTACATTCCGTCGCGACGGTTCTTCAAAACTGGGGAATAATAAATGGGGTAATTTCCCGGCATTGTCGGCCGGTTGGAGAGTAAGTGAAGAAGAATTTTTTAATACAGATAAGATAAGTAATCTTAAGGTACGTTTTGGCTGGGGGCAAAATGGCAACCAGGATGTACCGCCTTATGCGACAATTGAAAGTTACTATTCCAACGTTAGCCATTCGAATTATGCGATTGATGGCTCTCAGGCTTCTGTTTACACCGGATATTCACAAACGCGTAACGGAAACCCGGATCTGAAATGGGAAACATCGACACAAACCAACATTGGTTTGGATTTAGGTTTTATGGATAATCGTTTCACCATTACAGCCGACTATTTTTTCAAACATACAAAAGACCTGTTACTGGAACGTCCGCTTCCTCCAATTGCCGGGGGTTCTATTCAAACAGTTTGGGATAATGTAGGTGAAATGGACAACAAAGGTTTCGAGCTGGTTTTTGATTACCAGGGCAAGCGCCGGGGTGATTTCTCGTGGAGCGCCAATTTAAACCTGTCGCATGTGAAAAACGAACTGACCAATTTGCCGGATGATATCAATTTTATTGCCATGCCAAGTTCGTACCTGCACAGTGTAAACTTCGACCAGGAAACTTCGCGTTCGGTAGTTGGCCAACCCATTGCTTCGTTTTATGGGTATAAAAGTCTTGGAATTTTCCAAAATCAGGCCGAGATAGATGCCTATAAACTTCAGCCAAATGCAAAACCGGGTGATTTGAAATTTGAAGACGTTTCGGGAAATGGCACACTTGATGGCGAAGACCGTACTTTTATTGGGAGCCCACACCCGGACCTGACTTTGGGCTTGAACCTTGGGTTTAATTATAAGAACTTTGATGTACAGGCATTTTTTAACGGAAGCATCGGCAACGATATTTATGACCTGACCCGCTATTATGGTGACTTTTTCAACCTTTCGGCCTACAACAAATTTAGCCGTACACTCGATGCCTGGAGCGAAAGCAATACAGGTTCTTCCATTCCGCGTCTCTCGCTTGATGACCCTAATAACAATATCCGCCCATCTTCATACTATGTTTCTAAAGGTTCGTATGTGCGATTAAAGACTTTGACAATCGGATACAATTTTGCTGATTTGGCTAAGAAAATTCATGGGAGCAACCTTAGAGTTTATGTTCAGGCTCAGAACTTATTCACCATCACCGGATACGAAGGGATGGATCCGGAAGTAGGACTTCAAAGCTACAGCTCTGACTCACGTAACCTTGATATTGGCGTCGACCGTGGTTTGTACCCGGTATCCCGAACATTTATGGTGGGTGTAAATATTGGGTTCTAATTATTCTTAAACGATTAAAATTTACAAGAAATGAAAAAGATTCTATATATATTTTTACTATCGCTTGTGTTTGCAAGCTGTTCAGAAGATTTTCTGAAAGAAAGCCCGGTGGGCGAATTAACCTCGGAACAAATTCTTACGGCTGATAATTTCGAGAGCGCAGTGGTTTCAGCCTATGCGGTATTAAACGGGCAGTTTGATGAAGCGTCGAACGCCTTTAACTCGCCGGCATCGAACTGGAATTTTGGCGACGTAGTTTCTGATGATGCATACAAAGGAGGTGGCGGTACCGGCGACCAAAACCAGATTCACCTAATGGAAATTTTTGCAACTGACCCTACAGTGATGGACATCGAGAGAAAATGGCTGGCTTTATACGAAGGTATCCGTCGTGCTAATCTGGCAATTCGTTTGTTGAATGAATCTGCAGACATTGATGCAACCCTAAAAGCACAGCGTATTGCAGAAATGCGTTTTCTGCGTGGGCATTATCATTTTGAGGCCAAGAAAATCTATGGAAATATTTGTTGGGTGGATGAAACAGTTGATACCAAAGAAAAGTTCTACCAGGTTTCGAATACCGATTTGACAAGCGACCAGCAGTGGTCAAAAATTGAAGAGGATTTTACGGCAGCCTACAATGTTTTGCCAAGCTCGCAGGAAGATGCAGGCCGTCCAACCAAAATGGCTGCCAAAGCCTATCTGGCTAAGTGCTATATTTTCGAAGAAAAATGGAGCGAAGCTGCAAGTGCTGCAACAGAAGTAATTACTTCGGGGAAGTACCAGCTGCAACCCAATTTCAGTGATGTTTTTCTTCCAGAAAACGATAATGGACAGGAAATCATCTTTGCCGTTCAGCAAAGTATCAACGATGGTTCACCCAGTAACTACAATGGTAGTATTGGCGACCGTTTAATGCCTCCCGGCGGGCCTTATGCTTCTTACGGGTTTCTCCGCCCAAGCCAGGACCTGGTAAATGCTTTCCGTACCAACGCAAGCGGGTTACCCACTTTTGATAATGTAATGGTTACTGAAAGCGACAATCTTGATCCACGAATCGATCATACCCTGGCACGTCCGGGAATTCCTTATCTCGACCTTGGCCTTTATGATTGGACTCCACGTGAAGCCACCGTTTATGGCCCTTACAGCCCGAAAAAGAGGATGATTTCGAAAAATTCACCTTACTTTTTAACGGTGTGGCCTTACGTTAGCGCACTCAATTATTACATCATCCGTTATGCTGATTTATTACTTTGGAAGGCTGAGGCTGAAATTCAGTTGGGTAATCTTAACGAAGGGATGATATATGTAAACATGGTTCGTGAACGTGCCAAAAACAGTCAATATGTTCAAAAACTGGATGGGTCGGGAGATGCCGCAAACTACCTGATAAATACTTATACTTCGTTTGCGGATAAAACAGAAGCATTAAACGCTCTACAGATGGAACGCCGTCTGGAGTTTGCTCAGGAAGGTCATCGCTTCTTTGACCTGGTTCGCTGGGGTATCGCTGCTGATGTAATGAACAGTTATTTTGAATCGGAAAAAGTATTGCGCTCGCATTTAACAAACGCACACTTCATAGCTGGAAAGAACGAGTATCAACCGATACCGCAAAGCCAGATGGACCTTAGTCAGGGCAATATGGAACAAAATCCGAATTACAACTAAATAAAAAAGCCGGGATTTATTCCCGGCTTTTTTCATTTCCATTCCCTTTAATCAATGATTATCCATCAATGAAACGAGTAATTAGCCTGGCAGTAACAACAATTTTATTGCTTTCTGTTTTTGTGTCTTGTGTTGTTGATTCAACAAGAATTAGCAATCCAGTTTATCCGGCTATCGATTCGGTAAGTTATGATGTGCGTAGCAATTATTATAAGGGCATTGTCAACATTCTGGGCCTAAATGTGATGGACGGTTTCAAGGATCAATCCTTATTTTTTGAACCTCCGCTCGCGTTTGCACTCTGGCTGATGGAAATCAACAAGCGGGATGAGGCAGCGCGTTTTGAACCTATGGAATATGGTGAAAACGCGGCTGCTGTGCAACAGGTGTCACGAATAAACTGGGAAAAATATCCTTATTCGGTGATCCTGGTACCTGGGCACGGACCGGAAGAAAAAGGAATTGATGAATACATACGAAATTCCTGAATCTGCTCTGATCATTGAACCACATGCACGCCATACAACCACAAATTTCAGGAATGCAGCCCGACTGATTTTTAAATATAAGATTCCCATAGATAAAAAAGCTTTGTGCACAACCACGCTCGACCAGAGTTTTTACATCACGCACTCGTATTTTAGCCAACGGTGTGAACAGGAGTTGGGATATATCCCATATCAACTCGGTAATCGGTTGAATCGGAATGATGTGGAGTTTTATCCTCTTCCGGAATCGTGTACGCTTGATACGCACGATCCGCTCGATCCTTGATCTGTTTTAATAACCATTTTTGTTAAAAGAGAAGAACAGGAATGGGGTTGTGCCAATATTTCTGCCTGTTGTTTTCACGGTTTTTTTATTGGATAGTTAATCTACTGCTCTGTCGGCATAATAATTTCACGCATTAAGAAAATTATGTAACTTTGCATTCCTTAAAAACAATTTGATTGTTAATTGTTTAATAGAAAGGATTTCTAATAATAAAACAAAGCAAAATGAAAGTAACTGTAGTTGGAGCGGGTAATGTAGGCGCCACCTGCGCTCAGATCGTAGCTGAAAAAAACATTGTACAGGAAGTTGTCCTTTTGGATATTAAAGAAGGCATTTCGGAAGGCAAAGCCCTTGATTTGTGGCAAACAGCGCCCATTAACTGGTACGATTCACGCGTTACCGGTTCAACAAACGATTATTCAAAAACAGCTAATTCCGACGTGGTTGTTATTACTTCTGGTGTTCCGCGTAAACCCGGAATGAGCCGCGACGACCTGATCTCGATTAACGCAGGAATTGTAAAAAGTGTAACCGAAAACATAGTGAAATACTCGCCGAACGCGAAAATCATTATTGTTTCGAATCCACTCGACGTAATGACTTATGTTGCGTATGTTGCTTCAAAAATGCCAAAAACACAGGTAATGGGTATGGCCGGAATCCTTGATACCGCCCGTTATCGTGCTTTCCTTGCCGAAGCCTTGAATGTATCGCCACGCGACATTTCAGCATTGCTGATGGGTGGACACGGCGATACCATGGTCCCGCTGCCACGTTATACAACTGTTGCCGGTATTCCGGTAACCGAACTCATTGATGAAGAAAAGCTGGAAGCCATTGTTGACCGCACCAAAAAAGGCGGGGGCGAGCTTGTAAACCTGATGGGAACTTCGGCTTGGTATGCCCCGGGATCGGCTGCAGCTCAAATGGTTGAAGCCATTATTCTCGACCAAAAACGTATTTTCCCCTGCTGTGTTAAACTCGAAGGCGAATACGGGTTGAGCGATATTTTTGTTGGAGTTCCGGTAAAACTTGGGAAAAATGGTGTCGAACAAGTGATCGAAGTGAAGTTGAACGATGCCGAAATGGAATTGCTGAAGGGCTCTGCACATGCTGTAAAAAGCGTGATGGATGTTGTTGATGGAATGAATATTTTGTAAGAAAAAATCATACACAAAATAGAACGGTTGATTCGAAAGAATCAGCCGTTTTTTGTTTCTTTATGTTCGAATTGACTCACGCACAAAGTATGCGAAACCAAATTTTAATACTGCTCATTTTTCAGTTTCTTGTGTTGTCTTTTTGTTCAGCACAAAACGAAAACACGGCATTCGAATTAAAACGGGGCGACATTCTGGTTCGGCCTAACAACAACTGGCTGCCTGGAACTGAGTTTGTTCAGAATGGCAATAATTTCGGACATGCGGTAATTGTATTAAAGGGAGCCGTTGGCCGCAGCGTGGAAGAGGCGCTTTCAAAATCAGAAATTTTTGAATCGAACTCGCGCGATGTCCCCGATGAATTTCAACTCCGAAAAGTGGCTGCCTACGCTCCTGGCGACGACTTCCGGTACTCAAACGATTCGTTTGGAAGCAAATATGCCGGGAAAAGATATCGCTTGCGATCGCCACTTTCAGAAGCTCAGATCGACTCGGTTTTGAATTACATCGTTGCACAGGATGAGGATGTATCAAGTTGGCGGGCCCAAAAAAATACCAGCAATGTTTCGGTCGACAAACATTACTGGTACTGTAGCCTGCTTATTTACCAGGCTTTTAAAGATGTACTGGATATTGATCTGGATACAAACGGTGGGCTTATTGTTTTCCCAAACGATTTAATCAATCATCCACTTTTCGATGGCAAATCAGGCCGGATGGTTTTCTAATCAGTCGGCGGCGTTGGTGGAGTAACCGCTAACTTTTACCGTAGTATTGTCGGTTTTGGTTACTGTGGCCGAAATAAAACCAAACTTGTGGTTAAACTGCCAAACGATTTTTTTTACTTCGCCCTCGTTGTCCCCAACCATGGTTCCGGCCGGAATGGTTTCTTCAACGTCTACCGTTTTAACCAGCCAGAATCCATATTCCACATCGTCTTCGGTACTTTTCCGAACAACTTCCCGGGTTACTTTCTGGTTGCCCACGTTAAATTCCCATTTGTCGCCAACATTGGCATCAAATTTTACCAGCGTAAACGGCTTGCTTTTATCGCCGTTGCTGTATACGTAGTCGTAAATTCCCTGGTCGGTAATTTTACCTTCAACAGGGTAGGAAGTTCCTTGGAAGACGAGTGTGCCCACCACGTTTCCGTTATCGTTCGAACTGATAGTGAAGCGTCCATCCTGGTATCCAGGTGCTCCGGCATTCCAATAATTCCCTACTTTGCCCATTGTTTGTTCAGGGTCGGTAATTTCATCGTCTTCGCTGCAGGCAAAACCTACAAAAAGAATCAGTGCGCTAAATAACGCGGTTTTTAGTTTAGAATTCATGATACTTGCATTTAAATATTAGTATTTCAGGTTCATTAATTTGTCGAAAACAGGTAAAAACTCTCCGATCTGCTTAGTGCTTTTATCCTTGAAGCGGACAAAGAAATCGTTAAGTTCGTTATTTTCTGTGCCTTCAAGAATCACATCGCCAATCCGGCCTTTGCGTTTTTCGAAGAGAAAAACTTTTGAATGACTGTTAAAGGATGCAGTATAATCTTCAGCCGTAGGATCGATCGAAGCATAATCAACTTCTCCTTTGATTTCGTGATCGAACAGTTGCTGGTTAATATCGATGGTTTTCAGGAAATAGCTTTGCCGGCTGTATCCAATTGTACAATCCAACCGCGTGTCGATCAAAGTTTTCATTAAATGGTTAAAAGAGAAGGTTAGCGAAAGTGTTCCGTTTTCACCACTTTTGGTACGCAGATAATTACTGTTCATTGTATATTCTTTGCCCTTCATTTTTAGTTCGATTTTTTTGGGCATTCCATCCGCAAGTTCAGCCAGGTAGTCAAGCTTCCAGATTTCATGGTCATCTTCTTTCATCTGAATTTTAACTGAAGTTGGAAAAGCTTCACCCGAACTAACTTTCGCGCTATTAAAATCACTCACTATAAATTGTAACAAATGCTTGCCGGTGCTGTCGGGCAGAATGATAATTTGTTCGGAGTGGCCGGTCAAATCAAATTTTTTATCGAGAGAATTCCACTTATAGATTCCTTTCATTTCATCGAAGTGAAAGTTCTTAACACTAATAAAGCTGTTCGAATTTTTATAAAAAGGAATTGGCGCTTCGCGGTTTTCGAGCAAAAATGCCCACACTTTCATTTCGGTACTTTCCGACATACGATTCCCAAAATTGACCAGGTCACTGTTCAATACCTTCAGCGAACGTTCTGCATCCTCCTTGTTCATGCTCCCGGGTGTGCACGAATAGAAGAGCAATAGCACGAAATACCATATTATATGGTTGTGGGATCTCATTTCGAGGCCGTTGATTTTTGTACGAATATACAATTTTGTGCCGACTAAAGTTATGTTATTAAACCAGAATAAAAATAGTTTTTACATTTACAGCTTCCACATATTTTGTGCTACTTTTACGGCATGTTGGCTAAAATTTCCATCGAAATATTAGAACTTGAGCAAAACAATTATCACCTTTTGGTTCCCTCGGTTTTCGAAAATGGGGAAGAAGGGAAATGGGTAATTGATACCGGCGCTTCGAAATCGGTTTTCGACCAAAATCTGGAAGGATATTACCAAACTTTGGATGGCTTGCCCGACGAATTACACTCGGCTGGTTTTCATGACGAACCGATTACAAGTTCAAGCGCTGTACTTAAAACCTTCTCGCTTGGTAAATTCAGGATTGAAGGAATGAAGGTTGCTTTAATTGACCTTTCGCACATTAATAGCTTGTATTCAAAATCAACCCGTATAAAAATTTGCGGGTTATTGGGCAGCGATTTTCTGTTGGAATATAAAGCAGAAATTGACTATCGGGGAAAGAGGCTCGTATTACGAAAATAGGCGTTCGAAATCGTTTACGGTTTCAGGCACGACGTATCGAACATAGTCGGCCAGCGCTTTTCGTTCAAATATATGTGGATCCCAGTCGCCTTTTTCCAAAGCACCGGCGTCTCCGGTCCAAACAAATATACAGGCGGTAATCTCCTCGCTGTTCACCTTCACTTTTATATCAACACAGGCATATTCGTCGCCTTCGAAAAAGCGAAGGGCTTCGAGTGAGCGCATATCTACGTTTAATAAAATTTTTCCTGAAACCTGTTCCCCTTCGAAGGGAACTACGGCGGGGTAGTCGTTGTTTTTTACTGCCCGGCGGACATAGTTTTGTAAAGTGGCATCTTGAGCCTCAAATTTGCGCCCGGTTAGACCCTCAACAATCTCGGGGAAAAGCAGCGATCCGTAAACAAAAACATGTTGCATAAAACTCTGGAATTAAAAAGGATGCCCCAAATTTAACTGCTTCGTCTTTGCAAACCTCAAGTATTTCGGTATATTTGCTCCGCTTTAATGAAAAGCGTGATATCGCTTCATCCTTACTTATTTAAGACCAGGTATTTGCGCATGAAATTTGGAAAGATAAATATCTCAAAAGAGTGGCTCATAAAACTGGCAGTATTTGCAGTACTGACGGTTGCAGCTGTTTTGATCGATGCTTATCTTGATAAAAATCCCGCTGAGATTAATACAGTTGAAAGCACAACGAAAAATCAAAATTCCTGTCAGGGAGAAATGTATGTGCTGGCACAACCGGTAACTTTTTCAGCAAAAACTTTGGTGCAAAAAAACACCGAGCGCAAGATTCAGATTGAAGCGCACAATAAGTTTTTAAGAAATTTTCACTCGGTACGAAACTTTCAGGTGTTTAAGGCAGAGGTAATCCATCAAACTACGCCAATTATCAATTCGTATCACTACCTGGTTTTTTTGAACCATCTTTTTTCTCCCGACGAAGATCCGCTTTCGTAAGCCCTTTTCTTATCAAACGATAAGTTTAGCAGGAGTTTTCTGTCCTGTTAAAAGGCAATGAAATCAACGAAATTCAATAAATACATTAAAAACAAACATTAAAATTTATTCGAAATGCAAAACAAGGGTGCAATTTTAACTTTTGCAATTCTGCTGGCACTTGTTAGTCTTTACCAGTTATCGTTTACCTGGAAGGCAAAACAAATTGAAAAAGATGCCGTGGAATATGCACAGGGGGATTCGGGGAAAGAATTCCAATACCTCGACTCAATGAACAACGTGGTAGTTTACAACTTCCTCGGGCTGAAAAAATTTACTTACAAGGAGGTCCGCGGACTGGAACTGAACCTGGGTCTCGACCTTAAAGGGGGGATGAACGTTACCCTCGAGGTGGAAGTAAGAGACATTATCCGTGCGATGTCGAATTACAGCACCGATGAAACGTTTGTAAAAGCGTTGGCCCGTGCCGACGAGTTGCGTAAAAACTCTCAGGACGATTATGTAACGCTATTCGGACGTGCCTTTGAAGAAATCGATCCGAACGCCAAACTGGCATCAGTTTTTAATACGCTTGAATTGCGCGACCGAGTGAATTTCAATACAACCAATGCTGAAGTACTGAACATCATTCGTGAAGAAACCAATGCCGCAATCGACAATGCATTTAACATTATCCGTACCCGTATCGACCGTTTTGGTGTGGCTCAGCCAAACATCCAGCATTTGCAAACACGCGGTCGTATTTTGGTTGAACTTCCCGGTGTAAAAGACCAATCAAGGGTCCGTACACTGTTACAGGGAACTGCCAACCTCGAATTCTGGGAAACCTACGAAAATCAGGAAGTTTATCCGTTTTTGCTTCAGGCCAACGAAAGAATTAAAGAACTGGAAGACCTGAAAACGGCTAACGAACCTGTAGAATCAAGCGACGAAACTGCCAGCACAGAAGCCGATACTACCAAAACTGAAAATAGTTTGCTGGCTGAAATGGAAGCCGAAAAAGCAGATTCGTCGGCTACCGGAATCGATAACCTGGCCGATTTCCAAAAACAATATCCACTTTTTGCGGTACTGAATCCAAGCACCGACCAAAGCGGTCAGTTGTTCCCAGGGCCGGCAATTGGTATTGCGCAAGCAAAAGATACTTCTAAAGTAAATGCATACCTGAACAGTCCCCAGGTAAAGAGCTTGTTCCCACGCGATATGATGTTTCGCTGGACAGCCAAATCGGTTGACCAGGCAGGTAATTTTTATCGTTTGATCGCCATTAAGGTTACCACACGCGACGGGCGTGCCCCATTAACTGGCGATGTGATTACCGATGCCCGGCAGGATTACGACCAGAGAGGATCGAACCCTGAAGTATCGATGCAGATGAACCCTGAAGGGGCAAAAATCTGGCAACGCATGACCAAGGAAAACGTGGGCAAATCAATTGCTATTGTGCTTGATGGTTATGTTCGTTCGTTCCCAACCGTAAATGGTGAAATTCCGGGTGGACGTTCAAGCATCACCGGGTTGGAAAGTATTGAAGAAGCGCAAGACCTTGCCAACGTGCTGAAGTCGGGTAAAATGCCTGCTCCTGCACACATCGTTGAAGAGCAGATTGTAGGTCCTTCACTGGGTGCCGAATCAATCCGTTCGGGGATGCTTTCATTTGTGTTCGCTTTTATAGGAGTTTTGATTTACATGTTGTTCTTCTATAGTAAAAAAGCGGGTTTAACGGCCAATATTGCATTGATATCCAACTTATTTTTCTTGTTCGGCGTACTTGCTTCGCTGGGTGCCGTTCTCACTTTGCCGGGTATCGCCGGTATCGTACTTACCATGGGTATGGCGGTGGATGCCAACGTAATTATTTACGAAAGGATACAGGAAGAATTACGAGCCGGTAAAGGAGTGAAGCTGGCTATTTCGGACGGTTATAAAAACGCATATTCGGCCATTATCGACGGACAGGTAACTACTTTCCTTACCGGTTTTGTGCTTTACTTGTTTGGTTCGGGACCTATCAAAGGTTTTGCTACCACTTTGATGGTGGGTATTGCAACCTCATTGTTCACTGCTATTTTTATTACCCGTTTGGTTTTCGAATGGCAACTTGGAAAAGGCAAGAACATCTCTTTCACCTCGAAAATTACTTCGAACTGGTTGGTTAATCCGGGAGTTAAATTTATCGATAAACGAAAAATAGCATACGTCATTTCAGGAACTTTGATCGCGGTTTCGTTAATTTCATTTGTAACCCGTGGCTTTAATCTTGGAGTTGACTTCCAGGGTGGGCGTACTTACACGGTTCGGTTTGATCAGGACGTGAAGGTAGCTGATGTACAGAGTGCGCTTGCCGTAGAATTGGGTTCTGCCCCCGAAGTAAAAACTTTTGGTTCCGACAACCAGGTTCGTATTGTTACTAAATATAAAATCGAAGACCTTTCGGAAAATGTTGACAACGAAGTGGACCAGGCCTTGTACGATGGTTTGAAAAACGGAGGATTTCTCGGGGATGTTTCTTTCCAAAACTTTATCGAGAATTACCGTTTGAGCTCTCAAAAAGTTGGACCGACTATTTCAGACGATATTCAGAAAGATGCTGTAATTGCAATTGTATTTGCGCTGTTGGCGATCTTCCTGTATATTTTGGTTCGTTTTAGCAACTGGAAATACGGTTTGGGCGGTGTTATTTCGCTTGCTCACGATACCATCATCACACTGGGTTTTTTCTCCTTGCTTCACGGAATTGTTCCGTTCTCGCTCGAGATCGACCAGGCATTTATTGCGGCCATCCTTACGGTGATTGGTTACTCGATCAACGACAGTGTGATTGTTTACGACCGTATCCGTGAATTCCTGAAGATACACCCGAAACGCGATCTGAAACAAAATATGGACGATGCCATGAACAGCACTTTACGCCGCACCATGAACACCTCGCTTACTACGCTGGTAGTATTGCTGGTGATCTTTATTTTTGGTGGCGCCAATCTCCGCGGATTTGTTTTCGCACTGTTGATAGGTATTGCCGTGGGTACTTATTCATCGATTTTTGTTGCTTCGCCAATTGTTTACGAAACAGCTAGCAGGGTAAATAAAATTGTTGCCAAACGCAAAGCAAAAGCTTAAAAGCTTGTTACGATAAATGAAAATCCGGCCGGTTCTCCGTGCCGGATTTTTTGTGCCGTTGTTATGGTAAGGGGCCCGAACTCTCCGAAGAGTCCGGATCCCTTTTTAGATAGACTTCCGTAGTCTAATTTTCTTACGTCTTCCGACTCTCAACTTCTGTCTTTTTTTATCTTTGTGTTCTAAATAGAAAAACAATGCACAATTTATTATTCATAAGTGGTGGGGAATTGGTTTTGGTGATGCTGCTGGCATTGTTGTTTTTTGGTTCGAAAGCCATTCCGGATATTGCCCGAACCCTGGGGAAGGGGATGCGTGAATTCAAAAAAGCTACCAACGAGATCAAACGCGAACTGAATGACTATACTTCAGATATCAAAAAAGATATTGACGAAGTTTCATCTTCTGTTACCAGGGAAACTACGGAAATGAAGAATAAAATTCAGGATAACCTGAAAGATTGATATCAGTCCAACACCTAAATTTCCTTGTTTGATGATAATTGTATACACATTGATTTTGCTGCTCAGCTTTGTAATTCTGGCGCGCATTGTCGATTTGTTTTTTATCTCTTCTCTCGACGAAATTTCAAAAGACCTTAAATTATCGAGCGATGCAGCTGGCGCCACTTTAATGGCGGTTGGATCAAGTGCCCCCGAGTTGTTTGTGGCTTTGTTCTCGGTGCTTAAACCCGGCGAACACCAGGCCATCGGGATTGGAAGTATTGTGGGGAGTGCAATTTTCAATTTGTTGGTGATTGTTGGGGCTGCCGCAGTGGTGAAAAAGGCAAAACTTAGCTGGGAGCCACTGGTTCGCGATCTGTTTTTCTATGCCGTTTCGGTTGGATTGCTCGTAAGTTTTATCTGGGATGGAAAATTCACCATGTTGGAAGCGACAGTGTTTTTGGTCGTTTATGTTTTGTACGTGATCGCGGTGGTTTATTGGCGCCGCTGGTTGCCTTACGAAGATACCGGCGACGATTTTATAGACGAGCCTATCAGGAAAAACAAGAAAGCTTCTTCACGGTATTATGCCTTACATTTTATTTCGCTCAAACATTTTACCGGGCTAATTGATGGGACACTAAATTTTCTTTTCCCGAAAAAGGAAAGGTATTACCTCGTATTTCTGACGTCGATTGTGTTGATTGCCGGGCTAAGTTATGTACTGGTAGAAGTGGCGGTTGAATCGGCGCACATTCTACAAATACCGGAGGCAATAATTGCACTCACCGTGCTGGCAGTTGGAACTTCGGTACCCGATTTATTTTCTTCGATTATCGTGGCGCGCCAGGGACGTGGCGACATGGCGGTGAGCAATGCAATTGGGTCAAATATCTTTGATATTTTGGTAGGACTCGGACTTCCGTTTATGATCGTGATGTTACTCGGTGGTTCAGCCATTGAAGCTGGAGGGAATATCATCCGTTCGGTAATCATTCTTTTTGGTTCTTTGTTGTTACTGGTCTTCCTTTTATTGATACGGCGCTGGAAAGTGGGAAAATCAACCGGTATAATACTGATTATAACGTATATTGCATACGTGTTCTACGAGGTCTATAAAGTGTATCAGCATTAAAAACAAACTTTGATTAAAGCTAAAAACATACGGAAATCGTTTGGGCAACTTGAAGTGTTGAAAGGAATTGATCTGGAAATTCCGGGCGGGAAAATTTATTCGATTGTTGGAGCCAGCGGTGCCGGTAAAACTACGCTTTTACAGATTTTAGGAACCCTAAGTAAGCCCGACACGGGTGAAATTTGGTTTGGCGAGAAGAAGGTTTCATCCATGAGCGAAAACCAACTGGCAGCTTTCCGAAACAGCGAAATCGGTTTTGTTTTTCAATTTCATCACTTACTTCCCGAATTTACCGCGCTCGAAAATGTGTGTATTCCGGCATTTATTGCGAAAACTCCACGGGCGAAGGCCGAAACAAAGGCAAAGGGACTATTGGAATATCTGGGTCTGGCAGAACGAATGGAACACAAACCGTCGGAACTTTCGGGGGGAGAAAAACAACGGGTAGCCATGGCACGTGCGCTCATAAATAATCCAACGGTAGTAATGGCCGACGAACCATCGGGTAACCTCGACAGCAATAACCGCGACGAGTTGCACGAGTTGCTTTTTAAACTTCGTGACGAAATGAAACAGACCTTTATAATTGTTACACACGATGATCATTTTGCTGAACGGTCGGATAAAATTCTGCACATTAAAGACGGAATTATTGGGTAACTGTTATCTTCTCAAACTTCTAACGGATTTAGTATCTCTTTAATTCAGCCGGCATGAACATCGAAAATTTAAAGGAATTTCTTGATGAAAAGGTTGAAATTTATAACCGTCCCGATTTTATTGAAAGCGACCCGATTCAGGTGGCAAAACGCTTCTCGGATAAAGAAGATATTGAAATTGCCGCATTTCTTACCGCTACTATTTCGTGGGGGAACCGCCCCGCCATTATCAAAAATGCACTTCGGATGATGGAGTTGCTCGATAACAGTCCGGGTGATTTTATCATAAATGCTGCGGAAGTGGAAACAGAACGCTTGCGCAAGTTTGTACACCGTACTTTTAACGGCGCCGACCTGGTGTATTTTGTTGGTTCGTTGCAAAATATTTACAAACGCCATGGTGGATTACAGAAGGCATTTGAAACCGGATTTCAGAATTCAGGAACAGTTTATGGTGCGCTTGAAAATTTTCACCGGATATTTTTTGAAGTAAGAGGAGAACGCACCCGAAAGCATGTTTCGGATGTAGCGAAAGGCGCTTCGGCTAAACGCCTGAATATGTTCCTGCGGTGGATGTGCCGCCACGACAGGGCTGGCGTTGATTTTGGTTTATGGAGCGAAATTCCGCAGTCGGCACTGATGTTGCCACTCGATCTACATACCGGGAATGTGGGACGAAAACTAGGGCTGCTTCAACGTCGTTCCAACGATTGGAAAGCAGTGGAAGAAATTACCGCTTCACTCCGAAACTTCGATTCCAATGATCCGGTAAAATACGATTTTGCCCTCTTTGGGTTAGGGGTTTTTGAGAAATTTTAATCTTTGCTACTTTGCGTGAAATTATGGGCAAAAACAATTATTTTCAGTTTAAACAATTCCGGATCGAGCAGCAACGTTCGGCAATGAAAGTGGGAGTTGATGGCGTTTTACTTGGTGCCTGGGCCGAGGTTTCACAGGTAAAAACTATTCTTGACGTGGGTACCGGCACCGGACTTATTGCACTGATGATGGCGCAACGCTCTGCAGCCCAAATTACTGCCATTGAAATTGAACAAAACGCGGCACAGGAAGCGACCGAAAATGTAGTCTCATCTCCATGGAAGGGCCGTGTTAAAGTGCTTCACACTTCTTTTCAGGAATTTGCCAAAACCAGTTCACAAAAGTTTGATTTGATAGTTTCGAACCCGCCATTTTTTAGCAAAGCTTCGAAAGCTGCCAACAATGAACGAACACTGGCCCGCCACAACGATTCGCTGCCATTCGATGAGCTGATGAAATTTGCTCCAGCCTTGCTAAACGGACCGGGAAGTCTTACGATGATTATCCCCGCAGAGACATTCGCCGAACTGGATAGTTTGGCTTTGCATAACCAGCTTTACCTCAAGCAGGTCACGGAAGTTCAACCCAAGCCTTCGAAAAAGGCAAACCGGAGACTTGTTCAGTGGTCAAAAACCAAACAGGAAGTCAATTCAGATAAGCTGGTTATCTACGAAAATGATGGCTCCTTCACAAAGGAATATATCGCTTTGACCCGCGATTTCTATCTCAAATTTTAAATAATAAAGAAAAACGGCTGGTAGCGTTTGTTCATTCTTTCTGAAAAATTCCGAATTGCCTTTTGGTCGACATTGAAAGCGCTCTGATCAACTTTAGCCACTTATTTAACAATCATCTTTTCAAAATTAAACTCACCGCCCAGGCAGGCAGTGGCCTTGGCATGTTCACGCAATTTTTTTGGGAAAACATTCCAAAGTTCTGCTTCCGCTTTTTCGCCTTCTTCCATGCAACAGGTAAAAAGACCGAGTTCTTTTTTCAGCAGATTTTCCATGTTTTTCTCGCAGAAATCCTTCACTTTCTTCTGGATCTGCCCGGCATGAATCGATCCGCCAATAATCAAACGACCGAACTCATTTACATCGGTTTGTTTCTTGTTTTTTAAATCAACGATAGTGGTTTCTGTGCCCAATAGTTGTTGAATTTGGGGGCAACTTTTTCTGTGCAGCCATGGGTGCTGCAATACGTAATCATTGTTTTCACCGGCAAAAATTGTTTCTTGGCTTAATAAAGATTGAAAATGTTCTTCAAAAGTATCCATCAAAATAGGGTGAGCTGGTAAACAATCACGTTAACAATCGGTTAATTGTCTTAAATAACCGGCATAAATAAAACACCAAAAAGTATTTTAATAAAAAAGTTGTATTTTTGCCAAACTTTTAAAAATATACACCATGACAATTGATATGAAACCAGATGTAAAAATTGATGCTAATTATTACAAAGTGTTACAGATTAGGAAACTGACCGAACACACTTTTATTCTTTCGTTGCCCGGGAGCCGGTTTAAATTTGTGGCCGGGCAACACATTTCACTCTCAATTCAGGGTGATTATCAAAGTCGCGAATATTCGATTTACAGCGCCGAGGAAGGTCAGAATCTAGAAATTTTGGTGAAAGAAGTTGACGGTGGATACTTTTCGCCTAAACTAAAACACCTGAAAGTTGGCGATATGGTAGAAGTGCATGGTCCGTTTGGAAAGTTCGGGCTCGATGAAAAACATGCCGACACCCATAAACATGTTTTTATTGCCAGCGGAACCGGAATCGCACCTTTTCACAGCATTGTAAAAAGCCGTCCGGGACTGGATTATCACCTTATTCATGGCGTTAAACTGGGTGAAGAAGCATACGAACGGAACGAGTACGATGCTGAAAGGTACACGCTGTGTACATCGCGTGACGGCAGTGGCGATTTCGAAGGTCGCTTAACCGCTTATCTGAAAACACAGGAATTCGGCAAAAACACCAGTTTTTACCTGTGTGGCAACAGCGATATGATTTTTGACTCGATGGAAATACTGAGGGAGAAAGGATTCAATAGGGAAAATATAAATGTTGAGGTTTATTTCTAAACATTCTACCCTTAACACAAAACTTTAGTATTTTTCAAATTATACAGTGTGTGATTGGTGCATTCGGCAGGATTCTATATTTTCACGTTCGTAACAATACAATGGGAAATGACAATCTTTGCTCGGAGGACAGATCGGTACATGTGGATATTAGTGCCCTTTTTTTTATTTTACATCTTGCTTTCCTTTTGGGCATCAGGCAATTTCTTTTTTTGGGATACAATTCAACTGGGAGCCAAACATGCTTTATTTTTTTACGATACCAATTTTACCCAGCTCTTTCTTCCCGACGAGTTTGATAGCGGACATATTCCAGCTTTTGGAATGTACTTGGCACTTTGTTGGAAGATTTTTGGGAAAAGCTTGTTTGTAAGTCATCTGGCTATGCTTCCTTTTCTGTTGGGAATTGTTTATCAATCCATGCACCTTTTGAAAAAGTATGTCCACAAAAAATACCTTCACATTGCATTAATAATCTTCCTTGCGGATGCGACTTTGTTGAGCCAAAGTATATTGGTGACACCGGATATCCCACTCGTGTTTTTCTTTTTACTGGGACTGAATGCGGTTCTTGTCAATCGGAGAAACCTGATCATGCTGGCAGGCATCGGATTGGTTCTGACGAGTATGCGTGGTATGATGGTGACCTTCGCTCTGGGACTGATCGATCTAAGTATGAGCTTTCGATTTTTTAATTTTAATTTTAAGAAAACAACACTTATACTTATAAAAAAGATACCTGCTTATCTTTCTGCATTGGTTATTATCGTTGTATTCAATTATTTGCATTTGAAATACAAAGGCTGGTTTGGCTATCACCAGGATTCTCCATGGGCCAATTCGTTCCATATGGTTGATATCCGTGGTGTGATTTACAATATTGGAATACTAATTTGGAGATTGATCGATTTTGGTCGGGTATTCATGTTTCTGGCAGCATTATTTATTCTGGCAGCCAATCTGAAAAGTTTGAAAAAGGATGAAAAGGTAACAAGACTAATTTCTTTTTTCATAATTATATTAGTCTGCCTGTCCATAAGTTTCGTTTTGTACAAGCACCTTAGCGGACATCGCTACTTGTTGCCCGTTTTTCTAAGTTTTTCTTTGTTGGTAATTTATCTGATTTTTGAAAAACTCAAAAACGAAAAACTCAAGTACAGCGTGTCGGTTATACTCATTCTTGGCCTTTTAAGCGGGAATTTATGGGTTTACCCCACTAACATAGCACAGGGCTGGGATGCTTCATTGGCGCATGTGCCGTATTACAGTTTAAGAATAGATATGCTGGAATATCTTAAGCAAGAGAATATTCCGGTTGAGGATGTCGCCTGCACTTTTCCAAATGATTCAGAGTTCAGATACATGGATCTCAACAACAGCAAACTAAAGCATCAAAAGCTTAATTTGGACGAAAATCAGTTTGTGTTGTTTTCAAACGTATATAATGATTTTTCAGATGAGGAAGTAAGCCGACTGGAGTCGGGATCAGAGTTTATTTTGTTGAAAGAGTTTACCCATTGTAATGTTTTTCTTCGGTTGTATCAACGAAAGTAAAACTTTTACGAATTCAATTTATTATTAAGTTACTTCGAATCGATTTTTTCTCCGTAGGCCAAATCGCCTGCATCGCCCAGTCCCGGGACAATATACGAATGTGGGGTCATTTCCGGATCGACTGCTCCCAGCCACAGGGTCACATTTTCAGCCTTGATTTTTTCTTTTACGTAATTCACGCCTTCGTCGCTGGCAATGATGGCCACCAAATGAATGTGAGCCGGATTCCCTTTGGTAAACAATGCTTCGTAACCGATTTCCATCGATTTTCCCGAAGCCAACATAGGGTCGGAAAGAATCACCACTTTATCGTCGAGACAAGGAGAAGCCATATATTCAAATTCAATTTCAAAACCACCATCGTCGCGGTATTTTCTGAATGCGGATATAAAACAGTTTTCGGCGCGGTCGAAAATACGGAGCAGCCCGTTGTGCATGGCCAGCCCCGCACGAAGGATAGTCGCCAAAACAGGTTGTTTTTTTATTTTCGGGACTTTTGCAATCCCCAGCGGAGTTTGAACATCCGTTACCTCGAACTCAATTTCCTTGCTGATTTCGTAGGCGAATATCTCGCCAATGCGGTTCATGTTGTCGCGGAAACGCATCGGGTCGGTTTGGATGTTGATATCTCTTATTTCGGATAAATATTGATCGAGGATGGAGTGGTTGTGCCCTAATATTTTAATTTCCATGTTAGTTTGATTTAGGTAAAAAATACATCACCATCGCCATCCTGGAATACATGGTTTTTTGCTGCAGGTAGCGTGAAGGTGCTGTAGATTTTCTGACCGTATTTTTTCGTCCGTAAAAATGGGAAATTTCTTTTTAACATTTCGGCTGCCAACTCTTTTTTATAAAGGGTGAGTACTTCAATTTTATGTTTCCTGGAATAGCTTTTCATGAAATCGGCCAATTCCGGGATTACTTCGTTTGGGCAGGAAAAATACAGACTCTTAAGGTGTTTGTCGCGCACCGAGAAAATACAGAAACCCTGGAAAATCTCTCCGGCATAAATTTTTATAGTTTGATAGCGAAAATCGTTGGAGTAACACGAGAATGGATATTTTTTGTTTTGTTCATTTTCTGAATTCGATAGCCAGGGATACTTGAAAATCCATTTTATTTCTTGTTCATTGCGCTGAAAAAAGCTATCAGCAAAGTGTTTTGAAAGAAAAGCATAACACTCTTCATCGGGTTTCTCAATCAACTTGAAACAAAAATTACCTGCTGAGTTTGGATGGTAAAACAGTAAACGAAACGAGCTGATCAGTTTAATATCAAAATCGAGTATCGAATAAAAGATGCGTTTGAAATGATTCTTATTGCTGTCAGCCACAAGTTTTCGTGTTTTTGGGAAGAGGTAGGCGCGCACTCCTTCGAACTGGTGAATGGGACTGAACCAGCCAGTTTTTAAGTAAAGCTGCTCAGAGTTGGGAGCATAGTTTGTGAACATGAGTTTCTGGTCCCAGTCGGAATAAGCGTCTGTGAGAAGCTGCTCCGAAAAACCACGTCTTCGATAGTTGGGGTGAACCCAGTTTCCGCTGCACCAGCCAAAGCGAATACGCTGGTCCCCATCAAAAACACTTCCGGCAAATAAAGTACGAAATGCCACCAGCTTGTTATCAACAAAACCAAGGTACAAAACTACATCTTCAGGAAGTGCGTGTGGATTGTGAAGGTAGGATTCTGCACGGAGCGCCGAAATTGGGATATATTCAAACTGGTTAAAGGTTTCGCTTTCGACAAATGCCTTTAATTGGTTCAACCGTATTTTTTCGATGATCAGTTTCAATGTTTTACACTTGCTTCTCCGAATAATTTCCGAAGATGAAAATACATAAATTCTTCCTTCAGGAAGCTTTTCCCCTGTCTGTTTTGTTCCATCGGAACACGCTGGAAATGAGTCTCAAATACATCGTATTTCAAGCCAGCGGTACCAAAAGTTAGGTCGCAGATGTTTTCTTCCCTGATTTTTTTGAGCAGTTTCTTTTTCACACCGTCATCGGTAAACGGAAACGAAAATACCTTAATTTTTTGATCGATATGTTTACTCACCCAAGTCATGCTTTTTTCCACCTGATTCAGTTGCTCCTTGGTTTTAAATTGCCAAAATTCAATATGATTGTGGCTGTGTCCGCCAATGGTAAATCCTTTATTATGAAGATCTTTAACCTGACCTGTACTCATGTAAGGCCGTACGCTTTTTAAAAAAGTGGTAAAATCGAGTTCGAGTAAAGTCGCTGCTTCATCCAAAATATCGTTTTGCAAATAGCTGGCACGAAGTAAATTTTTTCGGTTCAGTCCGTTTTCTTCCAATAAAAGTTCGGCTTGTGCATCCGGAAATTCAGTCAACCGGCCGAGGATTAAACTTGCTTTGTAGCGGTGGAACAGATTTTTGTTGTCGATAAAACCCGAATTAATAAAAAAAGTAGCCGGAATTCCTTTTCGGAAAAGCAAGGGTGCAATTACTTCGGCGCTTTCACGCAAACCATCGTCAAAACTAAAGTGGACTATCTTTTCATGTTTTGGCCTTCTTTTGGTGATTTGGTCCAATCCTACAGGTTTAAAATATTTTAAAATGTAGTCGAGTTCGGCCTCAAAATCTTTTTCGTTTCGGTAAGGGTAATTCAGGATGTGCGGAAGTTCGGTGTTGCTGACGGCATGGTAAAACGGCAGAAAAACCGGGGTTGCCGATTTGTACAGTTGATTGGCAGAAACCAATCGCGCCAGCTGTTTGCTCACCAAACGGGGAATTTGTGCCATTTTATTTCTTAAACCACTTAAAAGGTGAAGGTAGCCGATTAATTTTTAGCTGAAAATATGTTTCGGGAGTAGCCCCAAAACCTGCATAAAAGCGTGCCACCCCGGGGATCATCGAACCTTCAAAGTCGAGGCTCAGGTTTTTACCGGCGTTCTGTTTGATGAAGTGATTCAACAGGAAATACATTCCGCCAAGGTTTTTACCTTCTTCATTCGATGCCGCATTAAAGTAAATCACACGATCTTTCCAGCGGCAAAAATATACCGCAGCACAGAGCTGGTTCCCCGGCGAATAAACACCATAAATTTCGCCAAAGCCTTTGTACTGGCTGTAAGCGATGATGTTTTTTAAGGTTTTAATATCGGCCCTACTCACGCCCGGGGCAAGGTTGCCTGCTTTAAATCCGAGATAAGTTTCGAGCCGGATTCCTTCCACAATGTTCAGTCCATTCTTTTGGGCCTTCGCAATATTTCGTTTGGTATTGTTCGAGTAAAACGAAGCAATGCTTTTATAATCGTTGCCCAGTGGTAACAAGTAGTTTTTTCTTGGAAGAAAAGTGAGGTTTTCAATGTTTTTTCCCGGAAGGTTCCCAGAGTTTAACTGTATCTCCGCAAAACGAAAATGATCAGCGAGATAACGATAAAACAGATTGGATATTTCGGGTTTTGGAGCCGGATAAATTCCCAGCTGTTGTGAAAAACGTGGTTGAAACAGGTATTTTATCCCCAGCTTTTTACCGATCGGCAGCGGCATAACATACCCGTAATCGCCTAATACCAGTGCATCCCAGGAGTGAACTACACGATCGAGTTGCCAACTGTAGGCATAAATACGACTGTTCAAAGATTCGTCGATACACCGGTTCCATTTTTCAGTGTCGATTGCCGAATGTGCAATATATTTTAAACTTGTACTTTGTTCCATTTGTAAGTTCGCATTCAGCGCGAAGTGTTTTCAGAAGCCCATTCAAAACCCAACTGGTTCATTTTTTCAAAAACCTTTCTAAATCCTTTCCAGATTCCCTGATCGTTAACCGTTTCGTTGTGCCAGATCCCCACAAAAGTACCACCTGTTTTTTTTACTTCTTCCATTAGTAACCGAATTTCCTCCCAGGCTTTTTCGGGCGATAATTGAAGGTAGTGAGTAAATGTTCCGTCCATCACCTGAAACGGGGTAATCAGCAGGTTTGTTGTTGTTTCTCGCTCGAGGTCGTAAAAATAATAGGGTGTACAAATTCCGGCCCTGAATCCGGGAAGGCACGAATAGCCCATTGTATAATCTTGGGTAAGTCCACTTTTAATCAGGCGGCGATAAGTTTTTGGAAAATCGAGACACAGGAAATGTTGCCGGCTTTTTTCAATCTTTCTATCCAGTATTTGTTCGAGACGCGCCAACTCAACCCCGGTTTTTTTGCGTTGCCCTTTCCTGCCTGATGCGAACGAAGGGTGGATCCCAGTATCGTATTTTGTCGCGGTTTCGCTGATTAGTTTACGAAAATGTTTATTGGTGTGCGGAATGTTTTTATCGAAATGCCCGTAATCGCCCAGCAGGAAGAAGAAAAGCACATTCTTTTCGTTTCCTTTAAAAACTGTATCGAGATAAGCGTAAGTATCGTACGGATCGTGGGCCTTATTTTGCAAAACCTGCATCCGCTCTGAAAATTCGTTTCTGTTTTTAAAGAAGGAACGCAATAGTGCAGCGCTTGTACGCCAAAAACCCTTGTGTTGAAAAGCCCAGGCATTATCTACATCAATGGTGGAAAGAAAGCGAAATTTAGGATCCGGGAATTCGAGTGCCGGATATTTGATTTTTAGTTTATCTGCCAAGAGCCGCGCCCAAATGTTTACGACAGGTTTTTTTAGCAGGTCGTACTTAAAAAGAATGCTTTGCTGAACCGGGTAGCGATCAAGCTTATCGCGTTTTTGCCCGGTGTATTCTTCGTGCCGCGAAACCACATAAAAAGCAGCAGCCAGCGGATCGAAGGGAAGATCGGAATCTTTAGAGCTTTCGCAAAAAAACTTACTCCCTTCGTACCAAACCGGCTCAATATTTGGAGTGATTATCGCCCGCGAAAACATCAGCCGATGGGGTTTAATATAGAATTCGTCTCCAAATTTTTCGGTGGAATAATTGAATTTAGCTCCGTCTGATTTTTTAAATTCAGAAGAATTCGTGGAAAAGGCAAACTCAATATTCAGTATTTGGGAAAAAAGCAGTTTGGTAATGTATTCGATACGCGGATTAACTTTCTGTACGTAGATCAGTATCATTATCGGTTCGATTTTATAGGTTCAGCATTCCTTCGTCGGCAAAGCTAAGGTACTGGTTTTGTCCGATAATGAGATGGTCGAGAACGGTAATGTCCAACATTTCGGCAGCATTTTTTATTTTTTTTGTGATTTTCAGATCGGCATCTGAAGCCTGCATCGTTCCCGAAGGATGATTATGACAAAGAATGATTGAGCTGGCCAACTTATCGATAGCGGGTTTTAAGATGATCCGAACGTCGATCACGGTCCCCGAAATTCCACCCTGGCTGATCATGAACGAGTCGATGATTTTGTTCCCACGGTTGAGCAACATCACCCAGAATTCTTCATGATTCAGGTCGCCAAGAATCGGGAAAAAGTAGTCGGCTGCATCTTTGCTCCCTGTTATCTTGTTTTTATTGAATACATCGGCTTCCTTTCGACGCTTTCCCAACTCGAGTGCCGCGGTAATGCTAACTGCCTTGGCTTCACCAATTCCGTTAAAACTTTGCAGAAAATCGGTGCTTTTACGTCCCAATTCGTTCAGGTTGTTATCAACAGCAGCCAAAATTCGGCGTGAAAGTTCCACCGCGGTTTCTTCCAGGTTTCCCGAGCCAATAAGGATGGCGATGAGTTCGGCATCGCTAAGCGAACGTGCTCCTTTCGTGAGCAATTTCTCCCGTGGACGGTCTTCGGCAGCCCAATCTTTAATGTTGAGTTTTTTGTATTCGGCCATGCATTAGTAATTGTTTTTTCAATATAAACAAATTTGATGGTTTTCAAAAGAGCTGTCCGAAGTTTCTGTATCGAAAGCAGGGATACAGGCAAAAAAAACCTCCCCGGAATCCGGAGAGGTTACTATTTCGAAAGGTTCTACTCTTACAATTGATTAACAGTCAAAGCCAGCTTCGATTTCAGGTTCGAAGCTTTGTTTTTGTGAATGATGTTGCGTTTTGCAAGTTTATCGATCATTGCAACAACTTCAGGATACATTTTTTCTGCTTCCGCTTTGTCAGTAGCGTTACGCAGCGCTTTAATGGCATTCCGCGTAGTTTTAGCGTAGTACTTGTTGTGTACACGTTTTTTCTCGTCCTGACGAATTCTTTTTAATGTCGACTTATGATGTGCCATTTTAAATTCTTTCTTTTAAAAAATTAGTAGCCCGTAGGGGAATCGAACCCCTGCTACCAGGATGAAAACCTGGCGTCCTAACCCCTAGACGAACGGGCCGTCCTTATTTACTCCCATAATTTTGGGACTGCAAAAATACTTCATTTTTGGTATTCCCCAAATTTTTAGGAAATATTTCAACTAAAACCATAGCTTTTTTCGACTAAAAAACCATTTTTGATTTTAGCGCTGCAAAGAAAAGCAAGATTTTTGAATCTGCAAAATAAAAAAATGCAAAATCATATTTTTTAGCGCAGTTCGAAGTTCTGCCCAAGGTAAACTCGCCTAACCACTTCATCTGCTGCTAGTTCGTGTGCTGTTCCTGCCTTCAGGATGTTCCCTTCGAAAAGGAGATACGACCGGTCGGTGATGCTAAGGGTTTCGTGTACGTTATGGTCGGTTATCAGTACGCCAATGTTTTTGTCCCTTAGTTTCATTACAATTTGCTGGATATCTTCCACCGCAATTGGGTCGACACCGGCAAAGGGTTCGTCGAGCAAAATAAACTTAGGGTCGATGGCCAGCGCCCGCGCGATTTCGGTCCTGCGGCGCTCTCCACCCGAAAGCTGGATGCCTTTGCTCTTGCGGATATGCTGCAAGCCAAACTCCTCGATCAGGCTTTCAAGTTTTTCTTTTTGGTATTCTTTGGTGTAGTCGGTCATTTCGAGTACCGCCCGAAGATTGTCTTCGATACTGAGTTTTCGGAAAACCGATGCTTCCTGTGCCAGGTATCCAATTCCGCGCTGTGCACGCTTGTAAACCGGGAGGCGCGTAATATCTTCGTTATCAAGGAAAATTTTCCCGGAAAATGGTTGTACCAGGCCAACGATCATATAAAACGAGGTTGTTTTCCCGGCGCCATTCGGGCCAAGCAGGCCAACAATTTCGCCTTGTTTTACTTCAAAACTCACTCCTTTAACAACGGTGCGTTTCCGGTATTTCTTAACAATATTTTCGGCACGAAGAATCATAACAGTTCAAATAACGTGATTTTTCGGGTGATTTACATGGCATCCATGTCGTATTCACGTTTTTTAACGACCCGGCGCGAAATAACGATTCCTACCTCGTATAATACTATTAATGGTAAACAAACCATTATCTGGCTAAAAATATCGGGAGGTGTGATGACGGCAGATAGCAATAACATGGCTACATAAGCATGTTTACGATAAGTCTTCATAAATTGCGGGGTTAAAATACCCACTTTGCTTAAAAAATAGACAAAAATAGGTAACAGGAAAACCACCCCCGAAGCCAGTGAAATAGAGGTTACCGTGCCAATGTATGATCGTGTGTTAATCTGATTGACGACATCAGCAGAAACACTGTAACTCCCCAGGAACTCGATGGATAAGGGAACAATAAGGTAATAACCAAACAAAACACCAATCATGAATAATACGGAAGTATAAAAAACGGCTCCTGTCGCATGTTGCTTTTCTTTTTCGTAAAGTGCAGGTTTAATAAAACGCCAGAATTCATGGATAATAAATGGAAAGGCGATGATCAAACCAGCAATAATCGAAATCATAATGTGCATCATAAACTGGTCCGACATTTTTATGGCGATCAGATTCAGAGGTTTCTGGTTAATATTTAATGATTCGGCACCCACTATCTCGCCAAGTTTGGCTAACATCCGGTTGGTCCAGAACTCTGGCAATCGCGGCCTTAAGATCACCGCATCGAAAATGAAATTTTTCATTACAAAGGCTACAATCGCAAATACCAGTACAGCAATTGACGATCGGATAATATGCCATCTCAGTTCTTCAAGATGATCCAGAAAAGACATCTCGGCCTCAACTTTTTTATTCCCTTTTTTCTTGGTACTTTGTTCTTCGCTCATCTTCTGTTTTAGCTTTCAAAAAAGATTTCACAAATGTAGTCGATTTTTTGGCAAATTAAATTTCGGCCCTTTGAAAAGGGTAGGTGCAGAATAATAAATAAAGTATAATATTGTTCTCTGGTTCGCATCAAAGAAACATTCGGCATAAAAATCCTTAAAATGCATTGATGTTTATTATTCTTTTAATAAATTAGAATTCGCTATTGAAAGAATAGCATATTGTGTGAGAGAAAGTTATGAATAAGGAAATAGATTTACTGGAACGGTTGCAGTATTTTTTTGGTTTCGACCGCTTCAAAGGACAGCAGGAAGCTGCAATTAAAAGTGTGATGGAGGGGCGCAATACATTTGTATTGATGCCAACGGGAGGAGGAAAGTCGCTGATCTATCAACTGCCGGCCATGATTCTGGAAGGTACAGCCATTGTAATATCTCCATTGATCGCCTTGATGAAAAACCAGGTTGATTCGATCAGAGGTATGAATGCTGACGACGATGTGGCGCATTTTCTAAACTCTTCGCTATCGAAAGCCGCTATTACACAGGTTAAAGAGGACGTGATGGCCGGGAAAACGAAATTACTGTATGTAGCGCCCGAATCGCTTACCAAAGAGGAGAACATCGAATTTCTGAAACAGATCAAGATATCGTTTTACGCCATCGACGAGGCGCACTGTATTTCGGAGTGGGGCCACGATTTCAGGCCTGAATACAGACGTATCAAGCCCATCGTGGAAGAAATCGGCGCATCACCTATTGTTGCGTTAACAGCAACGGCAACCGCCAAGGTGCAACACGACATACAGAAAAACCTGGGTATTTTGGACGCCCGTGTTTTTATGGCCTCATTTAACCGCGAAAATCTTTACTATGAGGTACGGCCCAAAGTAAAATCCACTACCCAGATTATTAAATTTATTAAGCAGAACGAGGGCAAGTCGGGGATTATATATTGTCTGAGCCGGAAAAAGGTGGAAGAGTTGGCCGAGAACCTACAGGTGAATGGAATCAAAGCTCTGCCATATCATGCCGGGATGGATGCTGCCACACGCTCGGGCAACCAGGATAAGTTTCTAATGGAGGAAGTGGATGTAATTGTGGCAACTATTGCATTTGGAATGGGGATCGACAAACCTGATGTACGGTTTGTAATTCACTACGATATCCCGAAAAGTCTCGAAGGGTATTACCAGGAAACCGGACGTGCCGGGCGCGACGGGGGCGAAGGGAAATGTATTACCTTCTACAGTTACAAGGACATTCAGAAACTCGAAAAATTTATGCACGGTAAACCGGTCGCCGAACAGGAAATCGGAAAACAACTGCTACTTGATACCGTTTCATACGCCGAAACTGCAATTTGCCGGCGTGTTATATTGTTACACTATTTTGGCGAGAAATACGAAAGCGATAATTGTGGAAACTGCGACAATTGCCTGAATCCGAAAGAACAGATCGAAGCAAAGGAAGAAATTATAACGGCGCTCACCGCCATTTTGGAGGTGAATGAAAAATACAAGGCCGACCATATTGCCAACATTTTGATCGGGAACAAAACTGCAGCCATCAAATCGTTCAATCATTATCATCTTGAATCATTTGGAATGGGAAAGGACCACGACGAACGTTTCTGGAATGCAGTTTTTCGCCAGGCGATGGTTGCCGGACTGATTAACAAGGACATCGAAAATTATGGTTTACTGAAAGTAACCGGGAAAGGACACGAATATCTGGCCAATCCGAAGAGTTTTTTGCTGGTGAAAAACCACGATTACGAAGGAGAAGAAACTGACTCTTCGGGAGGGGCACCTTCGGGGGGGGCAAGTGGCGATCCTCAGCTGTTCTCGATGCTCAAGGATTTGCGGAAAAAGCTGGCGAAAAAACTGAATCTTCCACCATTTGTGATCTTCCAGGATCCCTCGCTCGCCGATATGTCGATCCAGTATCCGATAACCTTGGAAGAGCTGCAAAATATCCAGGGAGTTGGCCAGGGAAAAGCACGGCGTTACGGAAAGGAATTCATAGATCTGATCAAAAAATACGTAGAAGAGAACGACATTGAACGACCGGAAGATATGGTAGTTCGCACGGTAGCCAACAAATCGAAGACAAAGGTTTTTATTATCCAAAGCATCGACCGAAGACTTTCGTTCGAAGACATTGCCGATTCACAGGGGATTGAAGTAAAGGATGTAATCAGCGAAGTGGAAGCTATTGTAAATTCGGGTACGCGACTCAACATCGACTACTACATCGATGATGTTTTGGATGAAGATCACCAGGAAGAAATTTTTGAATATTTCAGGGAAGCTAAAACCGATTCGATCGAAGAGGCGCTGGCAGAACTTGGAGAAGATGAATATTCGGAGGACGATATTCGATTGATGCGTGTCAAATTTTTCTCCGATCTCGGGAACTAAATCCGATAATATTTAGGTTATTAATAGTTGTTTGCAAAAAGTATTACTTTTGCAGCGATTTATAATGTAAAAAAATTACAGTTAGATGACAGTTGCAGTAAACGAAAAACTAGCTTATAAAGTAGCCAATATCTCGCTGGCCGACTTTGGAAGAAAAGAAATTGAAATAGCAGAGAAGGAAATGCCCGGATTGATGTCGGTTCGCAGGAAATTTGGTCCCGATAAACCACTCAAAGGTGCACGTATCATGGGAAGCCTGCACATGACCATTCAAACGGCTGTGTTGATCGAAACACTGGTAGAACTAGGAGCCGATGTACGCTGGGCCAGTTGTAACATTTTCTCGACGCAGGACCATGCAGCTGCCGCGATTGCCAAAGCCGGAATCCCGGTATTTGCATGGAAAGGCGAAACGCTCGAAGAATATTGGTGGTGTACCGAACAGGCGCTAAATTTTGGCGACGGACAAGGCCCTAATCTGATCGTAGATGACGGTGGCGATGCTACTTTGATGATTCATCGCGGATTCGACGCTGAGAACGATGCTTCTGTTTTGGACCAACCTGCCGAAGGTATCGATGAAAAAGAACTCAACAAAATCCTTAAAAACATACTGGCAGAAAATCCGACTCGCTGGCACAAGGTGGCTAAAGAAATAAAAGGTGTTTCGGAAGAAACCACCACCGGTGTTCACCGTTTGTACCAGATGAGAGACGATGGAAAATTGTTGTTCCCGGCTATCAATGTAAACGACTCGGTAACCAAATCGAAATTCGATAATTTATACGGTTGTCGCGAATCGCTGGCCGACGGAATAAAACGCGCTACCGATGTAATGATTGCCGGCAAAGTGGTGGTGGTTGCCGGTTATGGCGATGTAGGTAAAGGTTGCGCTCACTCTATGCGGAGTTATGGCGCTCGCGTAATTATCACCGAAATCGACCCGATTTGTGCACTCCAGGCAGCCATGGAAGGTTTCGAAGTGAAAACCATGGAAGACGCCATCGGCGAAGGAAACATTTATGTTACCACTACCGGGAATAAAGATGTAATTACCGCAGAACACATGGCCGGGATGAAAGATCAGTCGATTGTTTGCAACATTGGACATTTCGATAACGAGATACAGGTAGCTAAACTTGAAAAATGGGACGGGATCCGGAAGGTGAACATTAAACCACAGGTAGATAAATATACTTACCAGGACGGGCACAGTATCTTTTTACTGGCTGAAGGGCGTTTGGTTAACCTGGGTTGTGCCACTGGTCACCCTTCGTTTGTAATGAGTAACTCGTTTACCAATCAAACCCTGGCTCAAATCGAATTGTGGAAGAATAACTACGAACTCGGTGTGTACACTTTACCAAAACATCTGGACGAAGAAGTAGCACGTTTGCACCTCGGGCAAATTGGAGTAAAACTTACGACACTTACCGATGCACAGGCTGCTTACCTGGGGGTTCCGAAAGAAGGCCCCTATAAACCTGAACATTACAGGTACTAAAAACCAATTGATACATATTTGAACGGGGCTCAGTTTTGAGTCCCGTTTTTAATTGTATACCTGCAGAATATTGCCAAACAAACTGGTTTTGTAAGGTTTTAGCGAAGCGGCTGCCGGACCCTTCGAAGGATAACCGCCAATAAAGATGAATTGCGATTCGCAACAGGTACAGGTCCCGGTCAGTCCGTTTGGTACTACTGTGCAACTTTGTTTAATTTCGTTGGTACAGGTAGCATCGTAGGCATAGTACGAACCCTCGATTTCGCAATACACGATTACTCCGCCAAACCCTGGACCAGGGAAGTACAAGGAATTGCCCGGGACTGTCAATTCATTAGAAAAATCGAGGTTAATCTGAAAAGAGACCGGTACATCAGGAATCTGGGAGTCAATTTTTTCGCACGACAGGTTGGGCAGCATCAATACCATAAAAATCAGTAAATACTTCTCACTTTTAGAAACCAACTCCTTCATTTTTACTATTTTTACTGAAACATCAAAAGTAGCATTTTATTGTTTGCTGCGAAACGCTTATGGATGATATAGTAGTAATAATAATAATGGTTCTGGTTGCAGTGGTGGGCGCCTTTGGGCAACGCAAAAAGCAGAAAAACCGGCAGGCTGTTGGCAAAACGCAATCCAAACAGCCGATGGATTTCTGGGAAATGCTACGCGAACAAAGTCGCGAAAATGTTCCTTCTGCTGAACCTGAACAGGTATTCGAGGCGGAAGACGAGTCCATCGATGTGGTGCCAAAGCAAGAGCCGGTTTACCGTTTTCGGCCTCAAAACGAAGGGGCTTCTAACATTGTGCCCACCCGGGTTGAAGAGCCCAAAAAGAAAGAGCGAAAAGTACTAATTGATGGTGAAAAATTCTCGTTGCGAAAGGCCGTAATTTACAGCGAGATCATGAATAGAAAATATACTTAAATAGCTGAAAACCATTTGTTCCAAAGAATTCTTCTGCGCAAGTGGCTCAGTTTTAAAGAAATTGTATACATTTGCAAAAGGAAGAGTCCCGGATAACCGGGATTCTTTCTATTTTTTTGTAACATATTAAAAGTAAAGAACATAAAGGAGGATACAAAAATGTCCGATGTAACATACTTGACACAAGCAGGACTCAACAAGCTAAAAAAAGAACTTGAACGATTGATGACAGTCGAACGTCCGAAAATCTCGAAGCAAATTGGGGAAGCCATCGAAAAAGGAGATATTTCAGAGAATGCTGAATACGATGCTGCCAAAGATGCGCAGGGAATGCTCGAAGCCAAAATTGCTCAATTGCAATCAAAAGTTGCGAATGCCCGTATTCTCGACGAGTCGAAAATCGATACTTCAAAAGTTCAGATATTGAACAAGGTAACCATTCGGAACCAGAAGAATAATGCTACTATGATATACACTTTGGTTCCTGAAAGCGAAGCTAATCTGAAAGAAGGAAAAATCTCGGTCGAAACACCTATCGCCAAAGGCCTGATCGGTAAAAAGGTCGGCGACGTGGTTGAAATTACCGTTCCGTCGGGTGTTATTCCTTTTGAGATTATTGATATTTCATTATAAGATCATGGCAAGCATTTTCACACGAATCGTAAACGGCGAAATTCCGGCCTACAAAGTAGCCGAGGACGAAAATTACCTGGCTTTTCTGGATGTTTTTCCAACTGCCAAAGGTCACACGTTGGTTATCCCTAAAAAGGAAGTGGACTATTTGTTTGATCTTGATGATGAAACCTATGCCGGTTTGCAAATGTTTGCAAAAAAAGTTGCAGTGGGACTCAAAAAAGCGGTTCCTTGTATAAAAGTTGGAGTGATGGTTTTGGGGCTCGAAGTGCGCCATGCACACATCCACCTGGTGCCGATGCAGAGTGAAAAAGATCTGCTCCAGTTTTCTGACAAAACAAAATTCCCCCCCGAAGAGATGGAGGCGCTGGCAAAGCTGATATCAGAAAATATTAAATAAAAGCAGCCCTGGCAGTTCAGTCAGCGTTTTTTATTGTCATTTCTATCTTTCAAATTTTATTAACACCTCCTTTTGGCGCGGTTAATTTGAGTACCTTTATGGAACTTTTAAACACCTTGGTTATGGTTCCGTTTACACATCTTCACGTACATTCACAATATTCCATCCTTGATGGGGCGGCGAGCGTCCCTGCCCTGGTAGACAAAGCAAAAAAAGACGGTATGAGTGCCCTGGCGCTCACCGATCACGGTTCTATGTTCGGCATCAAAGAGTTCCATGCTACTTGTACTAAAAGTGAAATAAAACCTATCTTAGGCTGCGAAACGTATGTGGCTTCACGTTCGATCAGGGATAAAAATGACAAGATCGACCGCTCGGGCCATCACCTGATTTTGCTTGCCAAAAATAAGATAGGATATCGAAATTTGGTAAAACTGATCTCGATCGCCAACACCGAAGGGTTTTACTACAAGCCGCGGATCGATAAGGAACTGCTTGAAAAACACCATGATGGGTTGATTGTTTCGTCGGCTTGTTTGGGAGGCGAAATTGCACAGCTTATAATGAGCAACCACATGCAGGACGCAGAAGATACGATATTGTGGTACAAAAAATTATTTGGTGACGATTATTATCTCGAATTGATGCGACATCCTGCAGAATCGCAGGAGCAACGCGAAGATGTATATGACAAGCAGGTGATGGTGAACAAACACCTGGTTGCGCTGGCAAGAAAATTAGGGGTTAAACTGATCGCAACCAACGACGTGCATTTCACCAACGAAGAAGATGCTGATGCACACGATCTTTTGATTTGTTTGAATACCGGAAAAGATTTCGACGATCCGAACCGGATGCGTTACACCAAGCAAGAGTGGTTTAAAACGCAGGCCGAAATGAACGAGTTGTTTGGCGATATTCCTGAAGCATTGGCAAACACAGCCGAAGTGGTGGAAAAGGTCGAAAACTTTGAACTGAACTCTGCCCCGATCATGCCGGTTTTCCCAATACCTGAAGAAATTGGTACTGAAGAAGAATTTAAATCAAAATATCCCGAAGAACAACTGCTTGCCGAATTTGGAGAAGATGTTTTTAATCGACTGGGTGGATATGAAAAAGTTGTGCGGGTAAAACGCGAAGCTGCTTTTCTTGAATTCCTGGCTTTTAAAGGTGCGAAGGAACGTTACGGTGACCCACTGCCCGGGCACGTAAAAGAACGGCTCGATTTTGAGCTGAATACAATCAAGGAAATGGGTTACCCGGGCTACTTCCTGATTACCCAGGATTTTATCAACTGGGCAAAGGAACATGGCGTGCTGGTTGGCCCGGGGCGTGGTTCGGCAGCCGGGGCAGCGGTGTCGTATTGTTGCGGTATCACCAACATCGACCCGATTAAATACGACCTGCTTTTCGAACGTTTCCTGAATCCCGATCGGGTTTCATTGCCCGATGTGGATATTGATTTTGATGACGACGGACGACAGCTGGTTCTCGAATATGTTACCAAAAAATACGGGCGCGATAAAGTGGCGCACATTTGCACCTTCGGGACCATGGCTACCAAGTCGGCCATCCGTGATGTGGCCAGGGTACTGAAACTACCGTTATCCGAAGCCGATCGTTTGGCAAAGCTGGTTCCGGATGCACCAAAAATGACTTTTCCAAAAGCATTTAAAGACAGCCCTGAACTAAAAAAGGAAAGAGATTCGAATGTGAACCTCGTCTCACAAACCATCAAATTTGCCGAAACGCTTGAGGGTTCAGTCCGTCAAACCGGCGTGCACGCCTGCGGGATTCTGATCAGTCGCGATCCGCTATCGGATCATATTCCGCTGATGCCAACCAAGGATGAGGAAAACCTGCTGACTACCCAGTACGACGGACGTTTTGTGGAAGATATTGGGTTACTGAAGATGGATTTTCTCGGGCTCAAAACACTTTCAATTATAAAGGAAACACTCGACAATATCCGTCTTTCGAAAGGAATTGAAATCGACATTGATAAAATTCCGTTCGACGATGAAAAAACTTTTGAACTTTTTAGCCATGGCGAAACCACCGCGATTTTTCAGTTTGAATCGGATGGGATGAAAAAGCACCTGCGCGATCTGAAACCCAACCGCTTTGAAGACCTTGTGGCAATGAACGCCTTGTACCGGCCGGGACCGATGGAATACATCCCTGATTATATTGCCCGAAAACACGGACGGCAAAAAGTTGATTACGATGTCCCGATGATGGAAAAGTACCTGAGCGACACCTACGGAATTACGGTTTTTCAGGAACAGGTGATGTTGCTTTCAAGATTGCTGGCTGGTTTTACCCGCGGCGATTCCGACTCGCTGCGTAAGGCAATGGGGAAAAAGACAATGGAGGTGATGAACAAACTAAAGGAAAAATTTGTAAATGGCTGCAAGGCCAATTTCCAGTTTGTGGATGAGTGTAAAAACTCGGGGAAAAAACCAGAAGATGTAATCGAAAAAATATGGAAAGACTGGGAAGCATTTGCGTCCTATGCTTTTAATAAATCGCATTCGGTTTGTTATGCGTACATTGCTTATCAAACCGGATATCTGAAAGCGCACTTTCCGGCCGAATTTATGGCTGCCAACCTTAGCCGGAACCTCAGCAACATTACCGACATCACCAAATTAATGACCGAGTGTAAGCGCATGAAACTGAATGTGCTGGGGCCCGATGTAAACGAGAGCTTTATCAAGTTTACCGCCAATAAAAACGGGAACATCCGTTTTGGAATGGGCGCAATTAAAGGCGTGGGTGCCGGCGCGGTTCAAAACCTGATCGATGTAAGGAAAGAAACAGGCGGTTTTAACAACATTTACGATGTGGTAGAACATGTGAACCTGCAAACCGTGAACAAGAAAAACCTGGAGGCGCTGGCTATGGCAGGTGCATTCGATAATCTTGAGGGAATAAAACGCAGCGCTTTCTTTGCCGGCGAAAACGAAAACGACGACACCAACTTTATTGAAAAGCTGATTAAATACGGACACCGGTTCCAGGAAGACAAGAATAGCGCCCAGCAAAGTCTGTTTGGCGATATGGGTGGGGCTACGGCAGTGAGAAGGCCCGATATCCCGAATGTGGAAGAGTGGGCCAAACTCATTATGCTGGAAAAGGAAAAAAACCTGATCGGGATCTATCTTACGGCACATCCGCTCGACGATTACAAGCTCGAGATCAATAATTTCTGTTCACGCGAAGTGTCGATGAAAGACCTGAACAACGACATTGAGAAATACAAAGACAAGGACTTGATTTTCGGAGGAATGGTAACTGCCGCCCGCGAAGGACAATCGAAAAACGGGAAAATGTTCGCTACATTAACCCTTACCGATTACACCGATTCGAAAGAACTTTTCTTTTTCGGGAACGACTATGTTAATTTCAGCAAATTTTGCAAGGTCGGTTTGTTTATCATGGTAAAAGGAACGGTTAGGACACGTTTTGGGAGCAACGACTATTACGAGTACAAAGTAAACAGCATCGAGCTGCTTTCGGATGTACGTTCAAACTATGTGAAAAGCATTACCATAAATATGCCCCTCACCGCTTTAAACGAAAAACTGGTGAAGGACATCGAAAACCTGGCCAGCGAGCACAAAGGGAAAGCGTTGTTGAAGTTCCTTGTTTACGACCCCGAGAACAATATGCAGCTTGAAATGTTTTCAAGATCAACAAAGGTTTTTCCTTCGGATGCTTTCCTGGGGTTTTTCGAAGATCTTTCAGACATGAGTTATAGAATTAATTAATTATTTTTGCGCATTAATTCAGAGAAACTATTAAAACAATTAATTATGGCTTTAGAAATTACAGACGCCAATTTCGAAGAATTGGTATTAAAATCGGACAAACCGGTTATGTTGGACTTTTGGGCAGTTTGGTGCGGCCCTTGTCGTATGATTGCTCCCATTGTTGAAGAAATGCACACCGAATACGAAGGTAGGGCAGTGATTGGCAAAGTAGATGTTGACAACAATCCTGAAGTGGCTGTAAAATACGGCATTCGTAACATTCCAACAGTTCTTTTTGTGAAAAACGGAGAAGTAGCCGACAAACAAGTGGGTGCCGCACCTAAACATGTGTTCACCGCTAAAATGGACGCACTTCTGTAGATATTTTTTATTTAAGCTGTTATTTCGATGGAGGGACAAAGGAGAAATCGTTACAGAAAAGCGGGTTTCTCTTCACCGTTAACCGGCGGTTCATCGGGATGACAGTTTTCTTTTATACAGCCATTGAACAACATTTTCGACATAGAACAGTTTCATCAGTTCGATAACCTTGGGTTGGTCGCTCACGAAGTGGTGGAAGGGTTTATTACCGGATTGCACCGGAGTCCTTTTCATGGTTTTTCGGTGGAATTTGCCGAGCACCGGCTTTACAACCAGGGCGAATCGACCAAACATATCGACTGGCGTTTGTTTGCGCGTACCGATAAACTGTTTGTGAAACAATACGAAGAGGAAACCAACCTGCGTTGCCAACTCGTGATCGATACTTCTTCATCCATGTTATTCCCGTATTCGAAAGGAGATAAACACCTGCATAACAAACTGGCTTTTTCGGTTTATACAGCCGCAGCATTGATCTACCTCATGCGCAAACAGCGCGATGCAGTGGGTTTGACCCTTTTTTCTGACGAAATTGAATTTCATTCCAGCCCGCGTATTTCTTCGGTGAACGCCGAAATCATGTTTGGCAAATTGTCGGAACTGATCCAGCCCGGAAATGCGCACTTGCGAAAAAACACCAACACCACGCAGGTACTTCACCAGATAGCTGAAAACATTCATAAACGTTCGCTGGTGATCATTTTCAGCGACATGCTCGACGGGAACAACACTGATGAACTGTTTTCGGCTTTGCAACATTTGCGCTACAACAAACACGAAGTCATTCTTTTTCATGTCACCGATCATTCGCTTGAGCGTGAATTCGAATTCCCGAACCGGCCGCATAAATTTGTCGACCTCGAAAGTGGACAAGTGGTCAAGTTTAATCCCTGGGAGGTAAAGAAGCATTACGTTTCAACAGTAAGTGATTACTTCGAGGACCTGAAAGTTAAATGCGGACAGTACAAAATTGATTTGGCCGAGGCCGATATCAACAAGGATTTTAAAGAGGCGCTGTTTTCGTATTTGGTGAAGCGGAAGAAGCTTTACTAGTTCTTACTTTTCTATTCCTAATTCTGACTTAGTATTTTCTCCGCTCCCGCGCGATTTCATCGCGTAGTAATTACTAACCATACGAAAAAATTCGTTCGGCAGCGGAGGGATGGAGACATTCTCTGCATGGTTTTTTCCCGTCCTGCAAGCCCGTGACCCTTCCTGTAACCTCCCGGCCTTCCCTGCGGCCTTATCACCCATCCTGTAACAAAACGAAGCCTCCCTGTTATACAGGACGCCCATAAACTGCCGCAGGACGCCTAAAATACCCGCAGGGAAGCAAAAATTTGCCGCAGGACGCCTAAAATACCCACAGGAAAGCAAAAAACTGCCGCAGGACGACTTTAGAACCCGCAGGACGACAAGAATAGGTACAGGGTTCGGGTTTAAGCAAGCGGTAGCTATAAAAAAACTACATGGTTTTATCCACTATTCTACACTCAACCGGTTGTTTTATCACAGAAACGGTGTAGCTTTTGCCCGGGAAACATAAACTTCTAAAAGCAAGAGTAAAAGACAATAATCCAAGTTTGAAAAAATAACCGCAACTTGACCAATATACCAATAATTGGTATATTTGAGAAAAATTAAAACAAATGACGAAGAATACATCAATATCACTCGGGGACTATTTTGACACATTTGTTCAAGAGAGCATTTCTAAAGGACGATATAAAAATGTTAGTGAGGTTATTCGAGCTGGATTAAGACTTTTAGAAGAAGAAGAAAGCAAAGTGATTGCATTAAAGAATGCAATTCAAGAAGGAATTGATAGTGGAATTGCATATGGTTTTGACCCGAAAAAACACCTGGAATCGTTAAAAGCAAAAAAACGATTAAATGGCTAACTATTATCTTACGAACAAAGCTGTTGATGATTTAACTCAAATTTGGGATTACACCTTTGATGAATGGTCAGAAAGACAGGCCGACAGATATTACAATGAATTATTAAATGCGTGTAAAAAAATCGCAGAAAATTCTGACTTAGGCAGAAAATACTTTAAAGTAATTCCCGACCTGTTAGGACTGCATATAAACCGGCACCTTATTTTTTTCAGGAGAATAAATCCTGATTTCGTTGAAATTACACGAATATTACACGAGAAAATGGATTTAAAAAACCGAATATTAGAATAAAAACCAAAATAAACTTAACATCATGGAAAGAAGATCATTTCTAAAAAAATCGGCGCTGGCAACCGGCGCGGCAATCACTGCATCAAGTGTCAAAGCAAATACACCGGCTGATCCTGAAAAGGATTTTTACGAATTAAAAGTAGTTCATTTAAAAGGTGGCGGAGGGAGAAATGTGCTTAAAAAATATTATACAGGGGCTGTAATTCCTTTTTTAAATAAGCGGGGGGCCAAAGTTCTGGCATTTAACGAATACAGCCAGGAAGAACCTCCGGTGATGTACATTTTGCAAGCACATAAAAGTCTGACTGATTATTATGAAGCTACAGCAGCCATGAGAACGGATCCCGGATTTTTGGAAGCAGCCAAAGAATACACACAGATTCCATCAGGCAATCCTGTTTACGAACGAATTGAAACTTTTCTGCTGGAAGCTTTCGATGGCTTCCCTCGTTTAGGAGAACCAGGTAAAAAAAGCGGCATAATTGAAATGCGTATCTACGAAAGTTACAGCGAAGATGCGGGTACCAGGAAAGTTAAAATGTTTAACAACGGCGAAATAGGGATTTTTAAAAATTTAGGATTTCATCCGCTTATGTTTAGTCAGCATCTGGCCGGGCAATACATGCCGGCCTTAACCTACATGCTGTGGTTTAACGACATGGAAGAACGTGAGGCGCTCTGGGCTAAATTTGGCCCCAGCCCTCAGTGGAAAGAGATGAGCAGCAAAGAAGAATACGCCAATACGGTAAGTAAAATTCATAAGAAGTTTTTGCTTCCGGCCGATTTTGGGAACTTATAAAAGTGAAATTGCGAATGGCTGATCACACTTATAAGCACATTTTATTCTGAATCAAAGGTGGTTTTTGGCTCATTTTTTTTAGTCTGCTAAATTCCCTAAATTTAGGTTTTACCATAAAATCCCCGTTTATGTTAGTGAAAATCTTCGGAAGCGCAGTTTTTGGGATCGATGCCACCACTATTACCATCGAGGTTGATGTTACCACCGGTATCAAGTTTTTATTGGTTGGTTTGCCCGACAGTGCGGTTAAAGAAAGTCAGCAGCGCATCGAGTCGGCTCTTCGCCTAAATGGCTACAAGTGGCCAAAACGTAAAATTATCATCAACATGGCGCCAGCCGACATCCGGAAGGAAGGTTCGGCCTACGACTTGCCCCTGGCAGCCGGAGTGCTCGCCGCTTCGAAACAAATCGATGACTCGCGCCTTGCTAAATATATCTTGATGGGAGAGCTTTCGCTCGACGGCACTTTGCAGCCTATAAAAGGTGTGTTGCCGATTGCCATTAATGCGCGAAAAGAAGGTTTCGAAGGATTTATTCTACCCAGGCAAAATGCCCGCGAAGCTGCGGTTGTGGATACTTTAAAAGTATATGGCGCCGAAAACATAACCGAGGTAATCGACTTTTTGAATGGCGCTGATAATCTCGAACCGACTGTTATCGATACCCGGGCCGAATTTTATGCGCAGGTAAACAATAATCCGCTCGATTTCTCGGATGTAAAAGGACAGGAAAACGTGAAACGTGCGCTGGAGATCGCCGCGGCAGGAAGTCATAATATAATTTTGGTCGGGCCGCCCGGATCGGGGAAAACGATGCTGGCCAAACGTATTCCCACCATTCTTCCGCCTTTTTCGTTAAAAGAAGCGTTGGAAACTACCAAAATTCATTCGGTTGTTGGAAAAATTGAAAAGGAAACTTCGCTGATGACACGCCGGCCATTTCGAAGCCCGCACCACACCATCAGCGACGTTGCTTTGGTTGGCGGCGGAAACTATCCGCAACCGGGTGAAATATCGTTGGCCCACAATGGCGTTTTGTTTTTAGATGAACTCCCTGAATTTAAGCGGACCGTTTTGGAAGTAATGCGCCAGCCTTTGGAAGACCGCAATATCACGATTTCAAGGGCAAAATTCTCGGTGGAATACCCGGCCAGTTTTATGCTGGTGGCTTCGATGAATCCCTGCCCGTGCGGATATTATAACCACCCAACTAAAGAGTGTGTTTGCGCACCGGGTGTTGTCCAGAAATACCTCAATAAAATTTCGGGGCCGCTGCTCGACCGCATCGATATTCATCTGGAAGTTGTTCCTGTTCCGTTTAAAAAATTATCCGAAATGGAGTCGTCGGAAAACAGCGAGGCTGTTCGTACACGGGTTATACAGGCGCGTAAAATCCAGGAAGAGCGTTTTAAAGACCACAAGGGAGTGTATGCCAATGCGCAAATGAATTCGAAACAAATCCGCGAATTTGTACAACTCGATGAGGAAGGGAACGAACTGATTAAAAACGCGATGGACCGGCTGGGGCTTTCGGCCCGTGCCTACGACCGTATTCTGAAAGTTTCGCGCACCATTGCCGACCTCGAAGCTTCCGAAAAAGTGGAAATCCATCATTTATCTGAAGCTATCCATTACCGTAGTTTGGACCGTGAAAACTGGGGCGGATAAGGAAAGTTGGCCGTATTGAGTTGCAAGATTGTTTCTGCCCCGTTGTAAAGGGGGAGAAGAGCCTGTAATTCGGTATCTTTGTCGCAGAATTGTATATTTCAGCTAAAAATTTGATTTATGGACCAGCCCAATAATCCACTGCATGGCAAAACCCTTGAATTCATTGTGGTTTATTTGGTAAGTTATTATGGGTGGGAAAAACTGGCTGATAGGATTCCGGTCAATTGTTTCCGAAAAAACCCCAGTATAAAATCGAGTTTAAAGTTTTTAAGAAAAACGCAGTGGGCCCGCGATAAGGTTGAGCAGCTATATCTTGAAACTATTAGGAAATAATTTCAGGTCACTTTTTATCGTTCATCCCCGAAAATTACCTGTCTGATTATTTCCACTGTTAAAAACGATACAGAGTAATCAAAAAGCAAATTCAAAAAAGTGTTTCTTAATTTATTATTGCTTTTCCCAAAAAGTAGCGATAACTTAACGCATAGAAACCAAAATAACTAAATCATGAAAACGAAAAAATATCCGTTAACAAGAAGGGATTTTATAAAAGTGTCGGCAGCTACAACCGCTGCAGTTTCCGCCATGAGTTTGGGTGGATGTAATGTTGAGAAGGTTCCGGCACCCATGAAACGTCCATTCGGGAAGTTAGGCTTTAACGTAACTACTTTGGGTTTGGGCGGTCAGGCTTCTATCCAGTGGACACCCGACGATGTTGATCCGGTTCCAATTATCTTAAAAGCATTTGAATTAGGCGTGAATTATTTCGACACCTCAAATTTATATGCCAAAAGCCAGTTGCATTATCATTCAGCTTTTGAAAAACTGAACCTGATTCCGGGGAAGGAAAACTATAACAAAGAATTGCGCGAATCGATATGGTTGACCAGTAAAACAGCCATGCGCTGGGGAAAACCGGGGTGGCCCGAGCGCGAAAATGTAAACAACAGGTCGAACGGAGAAAATGTGAAATGTGCGGTTGATGATGTAAAACGATCACTTACTCAGATTTTTGGTGATGGAGAAGGGGATTACCCCGAAGGCGCATACTTAGACATGGTGCTTTGCCATACCTTAAACCATCCCGATGAGGTGGATGTGTTATACGAAGGGCTGGAAACGCCACTCGATCCTGAGGGAAATTTTGGCGCACTGGTTGCTCTGCGCGATTTGCGCGATGGGACTAACTTAACCGGGATGAACCCAAAAAATGAAAAACTGATCAAACACATCGGTTTCTCGGGCCATGCTCATCCACCTGCAATGATGGATATGATCCAGCGGGATGAATATGGAATATTGGATGGAATGCTGGTTGCGATCAACGCCAACGACAAAACAAAAATGAATATGCAGCACAATGTTATTCCAATTGCCGAAGCAAAAGGAATGGGCGTAATTGGCATGAAAGTTTTTGCCGACGCCGCCATGTACCACAAGGCAGCAACCTGGTCGCAAACACCGGCTGATGTCTACCGGAAAGTGGGTTCTCCCGAATTGCCCAGCAAAACATTAATCGAATACACGTTAACCACTCCGGGTGTGCATACTTTGATTATTGGAATCGGACAGATCGATGATGATCCGATGAAATGCCAGTTGGTACAGAATTTTTATGCCGCTCAGATTGCACCTGACGGGATGAATGCCAAAGAACGAAAACGAATTGAAGATCAGGCAAAATTGCTTAAGCCGGAAAGTAACTATTTCCAGGTAGTCGATAAAACCGGATTATCCGGGCCGCGTGACATTAAACTGGAAGAAAATAAACTTACCTGGCAATCGGCACTGGCCGATGATGAAGCCATCGAACATTACGAAATTATCCTGGATGGCAGTTTGGCCGGAACGGTACTTCACAAACCGCAACTTTATAAGAGTAAGCCCTTTGAATTTCAAATGAAAGGATCGGAAAATGAAATTATAATCGCAGCGGTTGATAAAGGGGGAAACCGTGCTGAAATAAGACTGGGATAGAAAAATTAACAACAAAAGAGCGCTGTTTTATGAACTTTCGCTGCATTTGATGGTTTGAACTAAAAACTAAAATTAAGTATATGGCCGACAAAATTTCAGATCCAATTGGAAGGTTAATGGGACTACGGTATAAATCACATCCCTGGCACGGTGTACAAATAGGCGATAATGCCCCCGATGAATTAACTGCTTTTATCGAAGTGGTTTCCACCGACACCGTAAAATACGAGATTGATAAAGACAGTGGTTACCTGCGTATCGACCGTCCTCAAAAGTTTTCGAACGTGGTCCCGGCTTTATACGGTTTTATTCCGCAAACGTATTGTGGCGATGAAGTGGGGGAGTACTGCAATCAAAAAACCGGACGAAAAGATATCAAAGGAGATGGCGATCCAATTGATATTTGCGTACTTACCGAAAAATCAATTGCTCATGGCGACCTGCTCGTAAATGCGCGTCCAATAGGCGGATTTCGTATGATTGATGGCAACCAGGCCGACGATAAAATTATAGCCGTTTTGCGTAACGACACTGTTTACGGGCATTTCAGGGATGTTTCGGAAGTCCCCAAAATAGTGATTCAACGGTTGGAACATTATTTCCTGACGTATAAAGATATGCCGGGTGTCGACAGCAATACCGAGATTACTGCTACCTACGGTGCTGAAGAAGCAAAAGAAGTGATTCGTAAATCGGTAGAGGACTACAACAATAAGTTCGCCAACCTGGGCAAGCTGCTTTCGTAAAGAGAAAATAGATGACGGAATAATGAGTGCCTCGTTCATTATGAGCGGGGTATTTTTATTTGTTGTCGGATAGTTTGGATAAAGAAGCCGAAATACGTTGGATTGATTTTTTTATCGATTTTTCAATTACAGGGTAATCCATCAATTCTTTCCCTACAAAAATAAAAAAAACAGCCACCTGCCGGGTTCCTATTTTTATATACAACTCGTTTTTGTTTAAACGATAAGCTTCGCGCATCAGTCGTTTCATCCGGTTACGGTGGACGGCCCGTTTAAATACTTTTTTACTTACGCTAAATCCTGCCTGAACCGGGAAATCAACCGGCAAATGAATTTCGTGATAAACTACTTTCACAGGAAATACCAGGAAACTCTTCCCGTTCAGAAAAAGCTGATCGATCACCTTCTTGCTGCAAAGCCGTTCCTCTTTTTTAAAGGTATTTGATACGGGTCGTATTTCTTTTTGGTTTTCCATGAAAAAAATAAAAGGCCATCCGTCAATTGCCGAACAGCCTTTCAAAAGTATAGTTTTTTCTTGTTATATCTTATTTGCTTTCTTGATATACTGTTCAAGCGCCATTGTCATCGAAGGAGCTTGTGATGTGGGCGCTTCAATGTCGAGACGTAAACCGGCTTCGCGCACAGCTTTGGCAGTTGACGGCCCGAAACACGCAATCCGGGTGCTGTTTTGCACAAAATCGGGGAAATTCTGAAACAAGGATTTAATTCCCGAAGGGCTAAAGAAAACCAGCACATCGTATTTGATATCGGCAAGATCTGAAAGATCGGCACTAACAGTACGATACAGAATTGCTTTGGTGTAATTAAAACCTCCCTGATCGAGCAGTTGCGGAATTTCCTGTTTGTGGATATCCGACAGTGGAACGAGGAACTTCTCGCCCATATGCTTTTTCATCACGTTGGTCAGGTCCGAAAATTTTCCGTCGGCATAAAAAATCTTACGCTTTCGGTAAACAATGTATTTCTGAAGGTAAAAAGCGGTAGCCTCTGAAATGCAGAAATATTTCATGGTATCGGGGATAGTTAAGCGCAATTCCTGCGCAATCCGGAAGTAATGATCGATGGCTGTCCGGCTGGTAAATATGACCGCCGAATGCTCAAGGATCTGTATACGTGTTTGCCGAAACTCTTTTGTCGGTACTCCTTCAACCTGGATAAAAGGTCTGAAATCGATTTTCAGGCCATTTTTTTCTGCCAGTTCGAAATAAGGAGATTTAGCCGTTTGGGGCTCCGGTTGTGAAACTAAAATGCTCTTGACTTTCAAAATCTTATGCCTTTAATGAAACATTCCCCTTCTTATTCAATCACTACAACTTTATAAATTAAAAGCAAGGGTAAAAATTCAAGGGTACAAAGGTATAAAAAGAGATATAATATAGAAAATTGTTTCCTTAATAAAATTATTACCCCCCTTTGCATCAAAACCAGTTGGAAAGCGATAACGACTACAATGCCTGCAAACACAATGATTTTTGGGTTTTCGAAAGGTGAAAATGAACCCAACGCAATCAACGGAATTAAGACAATTCCGAGCGTACGTTGAAAATTACTCATGTTAAAAAGGAATTCTCCGGTTTCATTCCGGGTTTCGAAAAGCGTGCCCACCAATTGATAAAGAAGCCTTTTCCCATAAAAATAGAGAAAAACACCCGCAGCAATCAGTAGATAAAAAAGGATGGAGTTTGTAGAACCCGCAATTCCTAAAACACCAAATGTTTGAAAAACGAAGACCGAAAAACTGAGATAGAAAATGACATCTAAGCGGTAAGCAGCGTGTGAGGCCGGGTAATTGCTTTCCTGCCACAAACGTACCGAAGTTGGATAATTTAGGAGTGAAGTAAAAAGGTGCTTGATATAATTGATGTACGAGTAACGAATGGTGGCAAAAATAGCGATGGTAACAAAAAGTAACACCGCCAGCCAGTCGGTATTCACCGGGGTTTTTTCGTAAGCCGGCAAAACAGGCCGGGGTTTGCTTGTGGTAAGTTTTGTATTGAACCCCGAATCTGCAAAGTCTTTGGAATACACCGATGGTTCCGAACGTACAACTTCCTTACGTTCCCAGATGGGTAAACGCTCCCGGAGGTTTGCCCCGGCGGTACTATCGGCAGCCTGCGTATCTTGTTGATATGTGATCCAAAAGTCCATTGTATTTGCGCGCAAAGATACCAATTTTGTTGGCTTTCTATTTGAACCAAACGAAAGTGTACCCGGATTATCTGCTGAATTTTGTATTTTCGAATCCAATTTCAACAAAGCCTCATCTATGATTTATCTGGCTCCTTTACAGGGTTTTACCGATTTTGTATATCGAAATGCCTATGCAGCGGTATTCCAGGGGATCGATGCCTTTTATATTCCTTATATCACCACCAAAAGTTCGCAGGTACCTCGAAAATACGAAAGGGAAATTCTGCCCGAAAATAATTTGAACAGGAAATCGGTACCACAGGTTTTGGCGAAAGATGAGGAGGAGATTTTGGAGCTTTGTTCGTTGTTGCGAGATTACGGGTACCGCGAGATTAACCTGAACCTGGGTTGCCCGTATCCGATGGTCACCAACCGTGGAAAGGGGTCGAAACTGCTTACAGGGCCTGATAAGCTTGAACGGATGCTGGAATTTTATTTCAAAAACTTTCAGATCGCTTTGTCGGTGAAAATGCGCGCCGGTTTTGAATCTGCTTCCGATATTGAACAGATTATTCCGGTCTTGAACCGCTTTCCGTTGAAAAAGGTGATTCTTCATCCAAGGATTGCAAAACAATTATACGAAGGAACCATTCATACTTCTGCATTTCAATTTGCGGTCGATCATCTGGACCAGGTACCGGTTTATAATGGCGATGTTTTTACTTTGGCTGATTATCAAAATCGAAAGGGTTCGTTTCCCACTGTTACCGATTGGATGCTCGGACGTGGCGTGCTGATGAACGTTTTTTTGCCCGACGAAATCAAGGGCATTAAATACACCGAAACTGAAAAACGCTTGAAGTTGCATGATTTCCACACCCAAATAATGGAAAGTTATTTTCAAATGACGGATAATCCCGGGAATGCCCTGAATAAAATGCAACAATTCTGGCTCTATTTCAGCCATCATTTCAGCCATCAGGGAAAGATTTTAAAAGTCATCAAAAAAATAAGAAATCCGGGAAATATTAAACCCGAGACCGAGTACATTCTTAGGCGGGCAGAATTAAAGATTACGGATTAGTTGTACGGGCAGTTTGTCCGCTCGTATTTTTCCATGAGTTGCATTAACAGAAACATTTCCTGTAATTCGCCATCGTTTTTGGGCGCCTCACAAATATGAAGAAAGCGTTTCAGTGCGCCTCTGTAATCGTCTTCTGTTTCAATATCGTAATTCATGTTCTAGTGTGCGTCGAGCCAGTTATCGGCTGCATTCATTTCAACAATCAACTGCACGCCAATGTTTACGGCGCTTTCCATTTCTTTTTTTACCAGTTGTTTCATTGTTTCGAGCTCGGGTTTGTACACATCGAAGTTGAGTTCGTCGTGCACTTGCAGGATCATTTTCGAACGGAGTTTTTGTTTCTCCATTTCGCGGTAAATATTGATCATCGCAATTTTAATAATGTCGGCAGCAGATCCCTGTATCGGTGCGTTGATGGCATTTCGCTCGGCCATTCCACGCACCACAGCGTTGGCCGAGTTGATGTCGCTGAGGTAGCGGCGCCGGCCTTTAATTGTTTCTACAAAACCCTGGTCCTGTGCCCGTTTTATCTGTGCGTCCATAAACTCCTTGATTTTCGGGAAATTCTCGAAATATCCGTCGATCAGTTCTTTCGCCTCACTACGCGGAATGTTCAACCGTTGTGATAGCCCGAATGCCGAAATGCCGTAAATAATACCGAAGTTGGCGGTTTTTGCTTTTCGCCGCATATCCGAATCCACCTCGCTTTCAGGAATCCGGTAAATTTTAGCTGCGGTAATCGAGTGGATGTCTTTATTTTCGTTAAAAGCCTTTTTCATTTCCTCATCGCCGCTTAGGGCTGCCATAATCCGAAGTTCAATTTGCGAGTAGTCGGCCGACAAAAAAGTATGCTCATCGTCGGAAGGAATAAACGCCTTACGGATTTCGCGTCCGGCCTCATCGCGGATCGGTATGTTTTGAAGGTTGGGATTAACAGAGCTCAAACGCCCGGTGGCCGCAATCGCCTGGTTGTACGATGTATGGATCTTCCCTGTTTTTCGGTTCACCATCAGTGGCAGCGCTTCCACGTAGGTCGAAAGCAGCTTTTTAAGCCCGCGGTAATCCAGCACTTTCTGAACGATCGGATGACGGTCGACCATGCGGGCCAGTACATCTTCTGATGTGGAATATTGTTTCGTTTTGGTCTTTTTCGCGTTGCTGTCGATATTCAACTTTTCGAAAAGGATTGGTCCGAGTTGTTTGGGCGACGAAACATTAAAATCTTCTCCGGCAAGTTCAATAATCTCCCGCTCAAGTTTTATTATCTGTTCGCGCAAAACCACGGCATATTTGTTCAGTTCCTCCGAATTCAGTTTAACTCCCGCATTTTCCATGCTCGTGAGTACCGGAACCAGCGGCATTTCAATGGATTCAAAAAGTTCGCGGACTCCAACTTTATCCAATTCGGGGTCGAGTGCATTTTTTAGCTGAAGCGTAAGATCTGCATCTTCGCAGGCATAATCGCGGAGTTTTTCAGCAGATACCGAACGCATGGTAACCTGGTCCTTTCCTTTTTTACCGATCAGTTCTTCAGTCGGTACCTTTTCGTAATTCAGGTATTGAAGGCACAACTGGTCGAGGTTGTGTTTCATGTCGGGTTGAAGGAGGTAGTGAGCCAGCATGGTATCGTATAATTTACCTTTTACTTCGATCCCGTAATTACTTACGATCAACATGTCGTATTTAATGTTCTGCCCAATCTTCATCACTTTTTCATCGGCAAAAATATCGCGGAATTCATCCATCACCTTTTGGGCTTCGTCGCGTTTTCTGGGAACGGTAACACAAAATGCTTCGTGTGGGCGAAACGAGAACGACATACACACAATTTCGGCGGTGTGGGTATCCAGCCCGGTGGTTTCGGTATCGAAACAAAATTCTTTTTGCACCGAAAGTTCGGCACGCAAACTGGCACGTTGCAGTTCGGTTTCAACCAGGTAGTACTGGTGTGGCGCCGTGGAAATATTTTCACTGGTTTTGCCTGGCCCGGTCGTGCTTTCCTGCGTACCAAACAAGGTCCCCTGCATGGCTGTTTCGGTAACAACAGGCGTGTTGGTTAGGTTGAGACGTGTGATGAGCGAACGGAATTCGAGTTCTTCAAAAAGCTTTTTCAGGTCCTCTTTATGCAACTCTTCTCGAATTAGTTTTTCTTTCTCAAACTCTATCGGAACATCGGTAATAATCGTGGCCAGCACTCTCGAAAGCCGTACTTTTTCTTCGTTCTCAATCAGATTTTCTTTTTGCTTACCTTTTAATTTATCGGTGTTTTTGTACAATTCATCGATGCTTCCAAATTCAGCGATTAGCTTCTCAGCAGTTTTGGGTCCAATTCCCGGACAGCCCGGAATATTGTCGGCAGAATCGCCCATTAACCCCAGGATATCAATCATCTGTGCAGGGTTTTCAATCCCGAAATTCTCCTGCACTTCTTTTACTCCCCACACTTCGGCATCGCCACCGGCTTTACCGGGTTTATACATCACTACGTTCTCCGAAACCAACTGAGCATAGTCTTTATCGGGGGTCATCATGTATGTCATAAATCCTTCCTTTTCGGCTTTTTTGGCCAGGGTCCCGATCACATCGTCGGCTTCAAATCCTTCTTTTTCGATGATCGGAATATTAAAGGCTTCGATAATTTTTCGGATATACGGGATCGATTTGCGAAGATCTTCGGGCATTTCTTCGCGGTTAGCTTTGTATTCGGTATACATATTGTGTCGGAAAGTGGGCGCCGAAACATCGAAAACCACACCGATAAAATCGGGTTTTTCTTTTTCGAGAACTTGAATTATGGTGTTAGTTACCCCGAGCATAGCCGAGGTATTTACTCCTTTCGAATTAAAACGCGGGTTGCGGATAAACGCAAAATAACTACGGTAAATCAATGCATAGGCATCGAGAAGAAAAAGTTTTTTCTGACCAGTTTCGGACATGGTAAATTGTTTATTGGTTATCGGGTGCAAACCACTCGGCAAACGAATTGCTTGTTTCGTACAAACGCATGCTTAAAAGTGAAACGTTTGAAGGCAGTTCTTGTTGAAGAATTTTTACAAAATGGATGACCAGGTTTTCGGTGGTAGGTTGAAAATCGACAACGATGAGGCGTTCGGTGGCTTTCTGAAAAGCTTCAATGCTATCTTTCGGGAAGAGCGAGTTTACCAGCAACGCATGATCGAAAATGTCGACGATGTTGCTTTTTACAATCCCTTTTAGTTTGCCAAAGTCGATCACCATCCCGTCTTTCGGATGACCTGCTTCGTATTTTACCTCGCCAAGCAGGCACACTTCAAGGTGGTAGGTGTGTCCGTGAATGTTTCGGCACAGTCCGTCGTACCCGAAAAGTGCATGCGCCATTTCAAAACTAAACTTACGGGTGACTCTTATTTTCGGCATGATTAAATCGATTTTTATCGCATGAAAGTACGTTTTTTCGGGGAGATTGCGTGGTGATATTTGTAAAAAGCAAAGTTAACCTGGTTTGTTAACAGGATTGCAGAAGTGGATGTTCGGTGATTAAAACCAAAGATGTTCGACCAGTACTTTAGCCCCGATTAGTATTAGAATTATACCTCCTAAAATAAGTGACTGGTGGCTGCGGCGTGCCGGAATATATTTGCCAAAAAGCAAGCCGAGCATCGATGCTACAAAAGTTACCCCACCAATCACAGCCATTGGAAAATAAATTGGCAGATCGAGAAATCCAAAAGTAATTCCGATAACAAAAGCATCGATACTGGTAGCCACTGAAAGGCTAATGAGAACGCCTGGCTTGAAAGGATCGAGGTTTTTAAGGGTACTCTCATCGTTCCGGCCTTCCATAATCATCCGGGCCCCGATAAAAAGTAAGAGCCCAAAAGCAAGCCAGTGATCAAGGGAAGAGATCACCTCTTCGATAGCGCTCCCAATGTACCATCCCAGAAAAGGAAATACCGCCTGGAAAAAGGCGAGTGAAAAGGCCACTTTGCAGGCTTTCAAAAAACGGATTTCGGGCTTTAGAAGCCCTACCGAAACCGACACGGCAAATGAATCGAAACTCAGCCCGATGCCAATCAGTAAAAAGGTTATGAAATACGTAATGGTCATTTTTTCAGAAGCCAAAAATAAACAAACATTTTGCAATACATTGTATAAACTGATTATCCGTTTCCTTATCACAATTATCGTTATTTCGTGTCAAGGTGTTGTGGATAAGTTATTTGTTAAAATTATCTTGAAAACTTACCCTGACTATATCTTCGATACAATCGTCCCTCTCTTTGCAAAGAGAGGGAGTGAGGGAGAGTTTTTGAATTGATTTTTCTTTTGTGGTAACATTGGATATGCATATTGAATAATCTGTAATCCATTGCGAATTCAAAAAAAGTAATGTTTTTGTTATAAATTCAAAAGCAATTCGTCAGATGTAACAGATGACCACAGAAGAATTCAAAAATAAGGTAATTCCGTTCTCGCGAAAACTCTATCCGATGTTGTTCAGGATTTTGGGCAACGAGGAAGAAACGCGCGATGCCTTGCAGGATCTGATGGTGAAACTGTGGAACAAACGCAGTGATTTGGCGAAGTGCGACAATCCGGCGGCTTATATCATTACCACGGCCCGTAATCACAGCTTCGACCTTTTAAAGAAGAAGCGACCGATGAGAATGAGTGGGAGCGACGATCAGAAACTTTTGTTGCTAAAAGTACACGATGGCAGCGAGGCGAGCGAGAAACTGGAACACGTAAAAAAGATTATCGAAGAGTTGCCCGAAAAATACCAAACCGTGATCAGGCTGCGCGACATCGATGGTTTTGAATTCGACGAAATTAGGGAAATGACCGGTTACGAGGTGCCTCACATCCGGGTTTTATTATCGAGGGCACGACAGAAAGTAAAAGAGGAAATTGAAAAAACGTACGAATATGGATTATCAGAAAAAGTTGCAGGAAAAATACTTTAAGGGCGAGACATCACTTGCGGAAGAAAAGGAGTTGCGGGAACTGATGGCCAAAAATACCTTGCCGGAGGCTGAGCAGGAAATGTTCCGTTTTTTCGAAAACGAAGCAACCGTGCCGGAAGACCTGGAACAAAGCTTGTTTGCCGGTCTTGAAAAACATCAACATTCTGCGGGGCGCACCCGTCGTTTACCTTGGTATTCGATTGCTTCAACAGCGGCAGTAATCGTAATTCTGTTAACAGTTTACCTCGATTTCCGTCATGAACGGAAAACAAAAATGGAAAACAACTTTTTTGTAATGGAACATGCACTGTTCCAGGTTTCGCAGAGTTTACAACCCGAGGAACAAAAGGAAATGATGGTGCTATGGGTAGACGATGATGTGGAAATAATTATAAACTAGCGTAAAAGAAAGGGAGGCTACAGGCTCCATTCAGTATAAAAACGAAGTAAAATTTTAAAGGATAAAACGATGAGAAATTTATTGATACTGGGGTTGTTGATCGGATTTTCGATGACAGCACAAACGCAGGATTCGAAGGTTTTTTTCGAACAGCTTACCGAGAAATATTCTGAAAAAGACGGGTTTAGCGCGAGCATGCTCACCAGCGACATGTTCGATCTGTACCTGAAAAAGAAAAAACTCGAAGACAATCCTGATGTTTCGTCCGCCCTGAAAAATCTCGATAACATATTGGTTGTCTCACAGAGTGGTTACGCAGGACCAGCGTTTGTAAGTCAGAAATTCGACCAGAATGAATACGACAAACAAAAGGAGGCCAACAAAAAAGAACGCGATGTGATGTACAACGAAATTCTGGACCATTACAAAACAGGGGGGTTCACTTTGCTGAAAACAGAAAAGCGAATGGGCGAAGATGTAAAAGTGTACCTCAAAAAGAGTAATGATAAAGTAAACTCGCTTGCACTCGTCACCAACTCATCAGCGGCCACCAATCTGGTTGAGTTGAATGGCGACATCGATCTGGCAAACGTAGCCTCACTCAGCTCGGCCTTAAACCTGAGGGGTTTGGAAAACCTGTATAAAATCGATAATAAAAGTCCGTACCAATATATTGGAAGCGATGTTGGAAGATATTTCAGCGAGGACAGGGCACGCGAATTTGAAGAAGCCGCGAAGGTGATGGCCGAACGCAGTGCGCAGTTCTCTGATCAACAGATGAAACAGTTCCGGGAACAGGCCGAAAAACAGGCTCAAAAACAAATGGAAATGGCAGAAAGAGCGCGTGAAATGGCCGAGCGTTATCGTGTTCAACCAATTTTCCTGAATTATCCGGGCGACAGCGCCGATTACTTTCTGAATGGTGAAAAGGCAACAATAGAAGAAATAAAGAACTTGGAAAACGGCGACATTCAGAGTATTGAGGTGAACAAAGCAAAAAAGGATCGCGAAAGGACCGTAGTGAAAATTAAAACGAAATAGCAGAACGACTCAAAAAGGAAAGGGCAGCTTAACGGGCTGCCCTTTCCTTTTTGTATCATTTGTTTACTGTAAGTACTCTGAGTACGTTACAATAAATTTAATTCCGCTGTTTCGTTTTGTGCCTTCAAGTATTACCCGTTTGGCATCGTCGGCACGTTGCCCTGTTGTAAGATAAAACCCATGGTTCCCCACATAATCTGCATTTTCCTGATCGGTAACATTAATTACCCGCTGAATGTGCTGGGTGATATTGAAATGATAAGTGTAATCGTCGGTGTTCAGATAGCCATTGTAGAAGTAAGGGCTGAAATAGTAATCGATCGGCAATCGTTCTTCGCCATCGTTATCTACAAAAGTGAGCGTAAGTTGTGACGGTGGTGGATAATTTTCAATGTTGCTGGCTACGGTATCGATTTGGAAAACCAGTTCAGCTTTATTGATCGAAACATTTACTGAATCCCTCCATCCCGATAATCCTCCAATCCAAACCCTTGATTTCAATCCTCCGGTGGGTTGAATATAAATCTGGTTATCCTGCTTCACCTGCTGGTCCAAATCGTTCACAAATGGAGTACCTGTGTAATCGTGTGTAATATTGGTAACCCTGGCACTGTTCTCTGTTATAATGAAAGCCCGTGATAAAGTATCCGGTTCGTCTTGTGCCAGATTTTCATCGTTGTTGTAATAAATTACCAACGCCGAACCTTGAAAAGTACTGGTAGCCGAAGCATTTAGGGTTATCAGCGATCCGACACCAGAGTTGCCCTGTTCGCTCTCGATGTACAATCCTTTAAAAAATTGCAGAAAAGCGTCGTTTGAAACTTTGTCTAATGAATCGGCCGAAACCAGTTTTTCCCCCAATGAAGGATCAATAGGGATTTGTAAAAGCTGCAGCAGTGTATCTCCATATGTTGAATCGAGTTTAACTTTAGGGGTAAATGAAAGTTCGCCCAATAACTGGTTCGAAGCCATTGTTTTCAGATCGATATCCTGTTTGTATTCTTCATCGGGATCGAGCGACGATTCCAATTCATACACTTTCAAATGCTGTTCTGTAATTGTGTCGCCATAAACGCCCGTGTAGTAGAGAAACATAAAAACCGAATCAGCCACGGGGTTAGTGCCAAAGTCGGGAAAGGAAGTGATTCTGAGTTGTGCTGCAAAACTGGCATTTGTAGCGCCAAAAACCGGATCGTTAAAACTTCCCAAAAGGTTATAACCCGATTTACTGGTAACAATTCCTGTTTCGCTGTTGGCATAAGCCGTGATGCTGTCTTTTACCACCACATTTTTAACGTTGATGAGGTCGGTTCCCGGTAATATTTCGAGACCAAGATCGCTGTATTCGTTACACGACGAAAAGCCCAGCATAAAAAGCAAGGCCCCGGCTGCGATTATTCCAAACTGACGAATATATTTCTTCACTGATTTTCTGATTTAAATTCTTGTTGTTATGGCTACCCACCGTTTTTACAGGTAAGCTAAAAATTACACAAACGTATTAAAAAACAACGAGAGCAGGGGAGCTATCCTTGTAAAATTGAACTTTTTAAAAATTATTTTGATCTTTTAACACTCGCCACTTTAGTCAACTTTATCGTAGAATTCGTTGTATGCATCGATGTAGGTTTCTTTTGGCTGATAATCGAGGAACAATTTCCCGGTGTTTTTTATGTACTCTTTCACCTTTGGGTTGATCTTTTCAGTTCCCTGTATCACTCCATCGGAATAATCGATGGCGAGTTTACTTACGTTTTCGTAAGTAGGATCTTTAATCACCGCAACGTCGTCGGTTGTTACACCTTCCAACAACAATTTCTGATTAAAATCTTTACTTAATGTTTTTTTAAAGTCATCATTATATGCCGAGTAAACAACTTTTGAGTTGCGGAAAAGCGGGTCGTTGTAGTAATATTTTTTTATGTACAGCGGTACAAGTGATGTCAGCCATCCGTGACAGTGGATCAGATCGGGTGCCCAGCGCAGTTTGATCACGGTTTCGAGCACTCCGCGTGCAAAAAAGATAGCGCGTTCGTCGTTATCCTCGAATTCGTTTCCCTTGTCGTCGGCAAGTACCGCCTTTCGATGAAAATAATCCTCGTTATCAATAAAATACACCTGCATTCGGGCTGCCTGGATCGAGGCAACTTTAATGATCAGCGGGTGATCGGTATCGTTGATCACAAGGTTCATCCCCGACAGTCGGATAACTTCGTGTAACTGGTTGCGCCGTTCGTTTACATTTCCGTAACGTGGCATAAATGTTCTAATCTCCCGGCCGCGTTCCTGTATGCCTTGCGGCAGGTAGCGGGCAATTTCCGACATCTCACTTTCCGGTAAATAAGGTGTAATTTCTTGAGAAATGTATAGGATTCTTTTCTTTTCCATTAACCAATAAGTGCAGTTAAAAACAGGGGGCAAAAGTAATAAAAATAAACGGAATATTCAATTTAAGTGGGTTAGCTTCAGTTACTACAACCATTTAATGTTCCGTTTTCACAATAATATTTGTTTACTTTGCAGACGCAAAAAGAGGGGAATGAAACTCGTTGGAACAGTAAAAGACCTGCAAAAGGAATTGATGCAAGCCAGTGACACAGCAGGTGTTGGCTTTGTACCTACCATGGGCGCTTTGCACGAAGGGCACCTTGCGTTGGTGCGACGGGCAGTGGCTGAAAACCAGCTTGTGGTCGTCAGTATTTTTGTTAATCCTACGCAGTTTAACGATCCTAAAGATCTGGAACGTTATCCGCGCACACTCGAAAACGATCTTAAATTACTCGAATCTACCGCTTGCCACATTGTTTTTGCGCCTTCGGTTCAGGAAGTTTATCCCAAACCCGACACGCGAAAATTTAATTTTGGGATGCTCGAAACCGTGATGGAAGGCAAATTCAGGCTAGGGCATTTTAATGGGGTGGCACAGGTGGTCAGTCGCCTGTTCGACATGGTACAACCACAAATAGCCTATTTTGGCTTGAAGGATTTTCAACAACTGGTTATCATTAAAAATATGGTAAAGCAGCTCGGTCTGCCCATCGAAATTGTAGCTTGCGACATTGTTCGTGAAAAAAGCGGGTTGGCCATGAGTTCGCGGAATGAATTACTAAGCGCCGAACAACGCGAAAATGCGGCCTTGATTTCGCAAACTCTTTTTGCAGCGAAACAACTTAGCACGCAAAAAAACGTACAAGAACTCGCGAATTGGGTGGTGGATACAATCAACAAAAACCCATTCCTGGATGTTGAATATTTTGAAATTGTAGATGATGAACAACTGCAGGCGGTAAACAACTGGAACGAGGAAAATACCAAGGTTGGCTGCATCGCAGTATTTTGTGGAAAGATCAGACTGATCGACAACATTGTTTTTAATTAGAGAAAGCAAAGTCATGTTTATTGAAGTTTGTAAATCGAAAATTCATAAGGTAACCGTTACCGAAGCCAACCTGCAATATGTAGGGAGCATTACCATTGACGAGGATTTGATGGATGCCGCCAACCTGATCGAATACGAAAAGGTGCAGGTGGTAAATATTAATAACGGCGAACGCCTCGAAACCTATATAATTAAAGGCGAGCGTGGCTCGGGCACCATTTGCCTGAACGGGCCTGCCGCACGAAAAGTGGCCGTTGGCGATGTGGTGATTATTATATCCTATGCGCAAATGGATTTCGAAGAAGCCAAAACCTTTAAACCCAGTTTGGTTTTCCCCGATACGGAGACAAATAGCATTGTTTAAAAGTTTTCTCAAAATAGATTCCGACCTCGGGGCTAAATAGCCCCGAGGTTTTTTATTTGGAACCACCAACTATAATTTATAACAGGCAAGAAAGGAAGAAAACTGCTTTTGTAAAGTTCGGTGGTGTAGTTACCTGCTATGTTTTTTAATAAATAAATAAGAGTATCATTTGCCGGTTAAACCCGGCAAAAATTCCTGTTGCGTTATTTAAATTTGACTGCACCATAACTGGCTCGGAATACGGATTTATGCGCTGGCTTACCTGTAAAATATAGGAACGATAATAGTCGATATAATCTTTACTTCCCTGCACGGCTTCTAACCAAAATTCCCAACCCATCGGGCTGTTTTTATCCATATTATATTTTAGGTTCATTTCTGAATAAAGCAAATCTGCCTGATTAATATTCTGTCCCTCGCCAATTACGGTAATCACATCGTAAGAAACATTATTCAGCCAAAAGTCATTTCCAAAACATACCGATCTCCCAAAAGCTTCGTACTCACGTGCTGAGACGGTCTTTTGTTTTAATTCTTGATGTAATAGATGCGATAGTCTATTTTTTAAATCAAAATCCACAACAAAGTCGTAGAGAATATGATCAAAGGCCCACTGATTTACGAGCCATTGGTCAACCAGCGTTACTGATTCGGTGTATGCGTTTTCCGGTAAACCTGCCTTTTTAAGTTTATCCAAAGACTCCATTGTAAGCATGTACCGTTTATATCCTTCGCTCGGATCAAAATAGTAGGAACGGAACAGGAACCGTGCATCTTGTACAGTTTCTCCAAAGTTTACCTGCAGAGGAAAAACATCGTAATCCATAAGATTATTGGGATAAAGGTATTTTACCCATTTTATTTCAAAATCGGGAACAGTGGCTTTAACAAAATTGGGAACCGTACTTTCTGCTGAAATTTCTTTATGCCCCTGAATATTAACTTTTAGGGTATAGGTTTTGCCCATCTCGGGGTAGTCATCGCTTTTATATACCCCTTTTTGCCCCGTATAATCAAGTACAATAATTTCACCTGTTTCAGAGGTGATCTCCACGTTTGCATCTTCAATATAAATGTCGTCGCTTTCTTGAATATTTTTGGTTTCTGAAAGTGTAAGCTCCCATTTGTCCTGAGGATTAAATAAACAAGTAACAACAACTTCTTTGGTGGTTTCAGGCACATCAATTTCCATGTCTTTAACACAAGCCGGAAATGTAAAAAACACCGAGAATGATACGAGTAAATATTTAAAAATAAACTTCTTCATAATTCGTCCAGCCTTAAAATTTTATATGGTAACTAATTGATGGAAGTATTGGAAAAATACACACTTGTTTATACTTCGTTTCGCCAGTGGGCGATGTTTGCGGATAGTACATGTATGCATTCTGACGTGCATAGGCATTATAAACGCCCAGTTTCCATTCGCGGAAAAGACTTCCGATTTGTTTTTTAAACGTAACACTAAGGTCTAAATGATGAAATGCAGGTAGCCGATAGCTGTTGTACTCATCGAAGTATTGAATACGGTGGGTGTCTTCAATATCAATATTGGTAATAAAATCGGTAATCGTATAGTCGATTGGTCCTGCTGCCTGAAAATCCTGCACAGGAATAGTAGCAGCAATTCCGGTTTGATAAGTCCACACTGCTGAACACTCAATATTATCGGTTAAATTATACACAAAGCCTAAATTAATGTCGTGGCGGCGGTCGAATTTAAACGGGAAAGCATTGCCGCTATTGATGCTTTCAAATTTGCGCTCGTTCCACGAAAGCGTATAATTTACCCATGCATTTAATCGCGACGTTTTGTAATTCCATGAGTTTTCGAAACCCCAGGCTTCGCCGCTGCCGGTTTCAACCAGATTTTCCCAATTGTCGTAAATATCCATGAAGCTGTTTCCTGCTTTGTAATTTATTACGCCATCCATGGTTTTGTAGTATGAGTCGAATTTATAAGAGAACTTGTCGTTAACTTTTAAATAGCTGCCAAAGGTGATTTGTTGCGACGTTTCGGGTTTAACATTTTCGGTGGCAGGTACCCAAATATCAGACGGTAAGCCAACACTACTATTAGTTAATAAATGCAGCGGTTGTACCATTTGGTCGTACGAAAGGAATAGGCTTAGATTATTATGTACTGCCAATTTAGCATTTGCCCGAGGCGTAATATAACTGTGCCATTTCCCTCCCAAATCATATAAGTCAAACCGAAGTCCACCCTGCAGGGTAAATTTATTGCCAATATTAAGCTGATCGTCTATAAAAAATGCCAGAGCCTTATTGTTTACCTCGCCGTTGCCCCTTTGAGTATTTTGGCCGTCGTGCCGATCAATTTCTTGTTCACCGGGCAGATAGCTATTTAATTCTGCGCTTGTACCAGACTGAATTTTATTTTTAGGCAAATACCAATCGAATAGAAATTGTAGTTTGTTATTGTTTACCCGGGTTTTGTAAACAATATCAGACCAAATCTCTTCTTCCCCGTCCTGATTTTTAACGGATTGAGTGTACTTATTGTGAATGTTATAGCGAAATGAACCGCTGGAAAGGCTTGTATTTAAATAGAGCCTGTTTCCCAACTGGCTCGTCCATCGTAGCGCGCCAATTTGGTTTCCCCATTTCAGTTTTACTTTGGTGCTTTGTTTGGTTTCGCTCTCTTCATACGAATAGTTGTCTTTAAAGCTAGAAGACAAACGGTCGCCGCCGCCGTAAAAGCTTACATACAAACGGTTTTTAGGATTAAGCTCGAAATTAAATTTTGCATTCAGATCGTACAAATTTAATCCGGGCACAACAACCTCGTTGTTTGAAGCCTGGCTTATTTTTGCAATACCGGTAACAAATAAGTCGAGCAGAGTACGGCGGGCAGAAACTAAATACGACGAATTACCTTTTTTTATGGGGCCCTGATGGGTATATTTTGAAGTTATCGGGCCAATGGTGAGATCGGTTTCAGGATGGTTTTTATTTCCTTCTTTCATGCGCACATCAATAACCGACGACAAGCGGGCACCGTAACGAGCCGGAAAACCACCTTTGTAAAAATCCACACTTTGCAGGGCTTCGGGCGTAAATACCGAAACAAAACCAAATAAGTGGGTAGCATTATAAACGGGGACTCCATCGAGCAGGATCAGGTTCTGGTCGGGACTGCCACCCCGCACAAATACCCCGGCGCTTCCTTCATAGCCTTGTTGGACACCCGGCAAAATTGTGAGGCTTTTCAAAACATCCTGTTCCCCGGCAAAGGCTGGCAGGGCTTTAACCGTTTGCATATCGATTTGTTCGTGCCCGGCAAAAGTTGGTTTTTGTTTTAACGATTGTGCTGTTACAACTACTTCCTGTAAATCATTCTTTGTACTTAACTGAAAATTGATAGTAGTGTCGGTTTGGGCATCAAAAGAAAGTACTTGTTCTTTATAACCAACAAATGAAACATGCAATTGCACCTTGCCTGAAGGAATGCTTAACGAATAAAAGCCATAGGCGTTACTTATGGTACCTTGTTTATTGTTTGCTTCGTAAATAGTGGCGTGGTACAGGTTTTCGGCAGAAACAGAGTCACGAATAAAACCCGAGATCGTTATGTTCTTTTGCGCTGAAACCTGAACAACTGTGCTTATGAATAATAGTAAAAAGGTTAATTTCTGTTTCGTCATTTTTTTAGAGGTTGAAGGCGTGTTTTCTATTAAACTATAAATAGCAATGGTACTTTATTCGCTTTTTTTTAATAGGGTTTTTACATGTGAACCATATGCAAGAAATAAAACCTAAATATATCTCACAATGCAACGTTTGTTAATAGCCACAAATTTATGTTAAAGGTGATGCATAAATTGGAACTCCTTGCTCAAACTACAAGGTAGTTTTAGAGCTGTATACTCATGAATCAAAACTTTAATTGGCCGATTGGATAGGAAAGCTGGAGCTGAAGCATGTTGTTTCTGTTGATTGAGCCTTTATAGTGTCCGTCAGCTTCAATCGTTTTATCACCAAATCCCTGTTCCTTAAACCCTCTGATGTAATTAAGCGACCACTTTAGTTTATATTTTTGACTTCCCAGTCCAATTACCCAGTTAAACTCGGGCTTTTCATTTACTACTTCGTAATTCGTTAGCCAGGTGGATTCGATACCACCTCTAATAAAAAAGGACTTACTCAATAACATCTTAAGGTGAATGGGAACAACTACATAGTGCATCGGAAGTTTGTCCCAACCTTGCACACTAACAGAATATCCTGTAACAGGGTCATCAGAACCTGTATATACTGAATAATGTTGCTGCATTTGTTTGTATCGGTATGCAAGACCGATATCGGCAGAAACCCTCCGAAATAAATTGTGCGAAGCATAAACACCAATTCCGGTTCCAAACCCGTTTTTGGTTGCCCAATCGTGATTGTTGGAGCCTGGGTATTCTTTGCGATGTGGCATAAACCGTGATCCTTCGGCCGTTATTCCGAATTCTGTTTTTTCTTGAGAGAAGGAGTAATAGCCTGCAAATAACAAGCATAAAATAATTGTAATCTGTTTCATGTTTTCTGTTTAAAATGGAAGCTCAATATCATATTGAGCTTCCATAGAAGTTTTTAATTGATGGTCAAATTTATAATCAAATCATGAGATATAAGTTTACCATTGCAAGAAAAATTATTTATGATCGGGGCAGTACCAGGATAGGATGAAGGAATAGGGTCTAACGGCCACTCAAAATTCCACTGTCTTACATCAAGATATACATTTGAAAGTTCTGAATAATTTACTTGTGTGTAACCTGAAGCTGGGGTCATATTGACATAGCGGAGAAAGTAAGCTCCTTCATGCACATCATAATTACCGCCCAAATCATAACTTAGATGTTGAACACTAAAATAGCCTTTGGAATCGCGCCACCCAAATGTCGCTTTCTTCTCTTTATGAAAATACAGATAATACTTAAGGCCATTCTGTATTGTATGTAAACCTCCATTGGGATTTGGTATTTCCATAGTGGCTTGACCATATTTGAAGTAGAATGTCCACCTTACCCCTCCTCCTTCTGAATATTTCCTTACGCTTTCCACAGTTCCATAATTAGTCGGTAATGTAGATTTTAACTTTTCAAAAGAATATATCTTAACGATACTGGTATCACAGTCTGAGGGATTATTCAAATATTGATTTAATGTTTCCACTTTGCCATCAATAATTGAAATCTGGGCGTCATTTTGAAAGCAATATAAAACATCATCAATTTTTATAACACCATTTTTATTTAAAATACAATCCCAAGTAAAATCCATGAAAGGATAACATAACGACGAATCCGCCATATTAAAATAACCTTCTTTGACTAATTCCTCAGCGTATTTTTTAGCTTCGGTCAAATTCTCAAATCCAGCCAATTCATCAGATGCCTGGGCTCTGAAAGTTTTTGCAGATTTTAATCCCATTTGATTTTCCCAAATGGATTGTTCCTCAAGAGATTTGTTTTGCAACATCAATCTTAAACTATCAGCGGTTTCAAAACTTTTTACGACCAGATATCCATTTTCAGAATAAACATCAGGTTTAGTTACATCAAGCAACTGTTCATCGATACTTTGATCGATCAGTTCATCACTTTTTTGGCAAGCATTAAAAATGCTTAAACTCATTGCTGCCATAGCAAACAAAACTAATTTTTTCAGTTCTTTGTTAAGTTTTGTGGAACGGGGAGTGGCTGCTCCCCGTTCCGATTAATAAAACATCAGTTGCAACCCGGTCCGAAGACCTATTGGTTAAAATGGCTGGGTTGCTTTTTTAGCCCTTGGGTTTATGTTGTTTTTATTGTTCAACTTTTGTTATTTATAATGAAATACCTTATTTCCACTTTACAAATTGAATTACTAAAATCACTCATCCCATCATCAAAAACACCTCAGTGTTCCTAATTCACCCAATATAAATTACTGTCCTTTAAAAATCTGTGTTACCGACCAGGGGTTCTCCTGTGTTCAGTTAAAACAAAAATAGAATTTATTTTCGATCGGAAATGTTAAAAATTCATAGGATGTAATTTTCTATTCAAAATAATAATCATAAATTTTCTGTTTTTCATAAATCAACTTTTTAAGGAGCTAACTGTCTTTGTTACCACCTGTACGTAAATCCAACCGACGGGAAGAAGGGAAATAATGATACTTGTTTTATTTTATCATTTTTGTCTTTTTGATAATACCACGGATTCATTCGGTTGTAAACATTATAAACCGAGAATGTCCATGTAATACTTTTCCGGTCTGTTTTCTGCTTTACGATGTTGTAACCAATATCGAGGTGATGGAATGCAGGCATTCTAAAATTATTTGGATGGTCATAGGTTTGTCGGACGGTTTCCCATGAATCATGATAATAATTAAACTCTCTCCCTGGTGTTAATAGTCCGGCATATTCAAAATCGGGAAGGCTTATATTGTTCCCTGATTGCAATGTAAACCCAATTGACAGCGAACGTATTTTTTCATAGTATTTTTTGAATTTGTAAGTAGCCAGTAAGGAGACGTCATGGCGTCGGTCGAACTTAAAAGGGAACCATCTCCCATGGTTTAATCCATCAAATCTTCGTTCTGACCATGACAGTGTATAAGACAACATTCCTGTTAAGTTGCCACTGTTTTTTTGTACCATCCATTCCACCCCATAAGCTTTGCCATCACCTACTAATACATTTTTATCCCAACTTGATTCTTTTGTGTCTAAAAAGGCTGCTCCCTCATCGAACCGGACCACATCTTTCATCCATTTATAATAAGCTTCCACACTTATTGTATAATCCTTTTGTATTTGACGCGACAAACCAAAGGTTGCTTGGCTTGCCTCTTGTGGCCCTACTCTATCGGTTGAAGCAACCCATAAATCAGTAGGCATGCCTAAAGATGAGTTAGTTAATAAATGAATATTCTGTGCCATTTTCGTGTATGATGCCGACATATTCAGCTTTGAGGATAGTTCCAGATTGGCTGACAGGCGCGGTTGAAAATTCAAATATTTCGTTTTTCCGGTAGAATATCCTGACAAACGTGCCCCTATATTTAGTTTTAATTTTTGAAGATCAAAAGCATTTTCAAAGTAGATCTCGGATTGCGTTGCACGGGTTTTGTTTTCATCGTTGAACGAAATATCTGACTCAGCATCCTTTACCTGTATGATATTGGGATTGAAAACCAATTGCGAAAGTTTGCCGCCAAAACGGATTGTATATTGGGGCGAAACATAGAAATCGAAATCGGATTTTAGTGCAATGTCCTGAAGGTCAGAACTTGTTTTAAACAAGGTTAGCTTATTATTTTCTTCAATTTTAATTAGTTCGTTATGGTTATATAGGCTGTAATATATTGAAGTATTTGAAAACAGCTTGGATGTAAAAACCTTGTTCCACCGGAATACCGATGTAAAATTGCCCCAACGGTAATTATATATGGTTTTTGAATCTTTCTCTTTTGTAGTGGCAAACTGTTTATCTTTTCCGGTATAAAAGCTAAAATACAATCTGTTTTTTGGATTCAAAATCCAGTTAGTTTTTATATTAATGTCGTAAAAGTTGTAGCCAAAGCTTCCATTTTCGCCATTGATTTTTTCAAAAGCTACCATAGGGATATCAAAAAATGTCCTGCGAAGCGATACAATAAATGCAGCGGTATCTTGTTTAATAGGCGCTTCGTAGGTAAACCTTGCGGCCATTGGGCTGATTGAGAAAATACCACTGCTTTCTTTCAGGTTTCCCTCTTTCATCGAAATATCAAGTATTGAGGATAACTTTCCACCATACCTTGCCGGAATGCCACCCTTTATAAAGTTGACATTTTTAATGGCATCGGTATTAAATACCGAAAAGAAACCCATCATGTGGTTTACGTTATATACGGGTACCCCGTCTAGTAGAATCAGGTTTTGGTCGGCGCTACCGCCCCGAACATTAAATCCAGCAGTGTTTTCGGCGCCCTGCTTTATCCCCGGTAAAAACTGCAGGGTTTTTAGAACATCGTGTTCTCCCAAAATAACAGGAGCCGTTTCAATAGTTTGCATTGTAATCTTTGGCTGATTCAGAGTTGATAATTCAGGATTATTTTGTTTTATATGAAAGCCTTTCACTTCAACTTCTTCAATTTCAATCCCCCTTTCAAGGCGAATATTCAACAAAGTATCTTTTGTTAAGTTTAATTCTACCCGTTTCTTTTTATATCCAACAAATTGAAACACTAAAGTGCTATTCCCTTCCTTATCACTTAAACTAAAAAAACCATAATTATTACACACGGCGCCTTTGCCTGTAGCAGAGTTATAAACCGTTGCCCCGATCAGTCGTTCACCTGAAGTATAATCGCTTACATATCCTGAAACTGTAAATTTGTTTTGGGCGCTAATTAAAAATGGCAAGAAAAACGCCGGGGTAAGAAAAATATATTTTTTCATTAATTGGAAATTATAATTTAACGGCGGTTATAGCACATGAACCAAAAATACCATAACCGTTTTCTATATTCGAATAGATTTGTATCGGTTCGTAAAAGGGCAGTTCCGAGGTTTCTTTCATCCGGTTCATTATTGTTGTTTTTATGTATTTATCGTAATGTTCGTCAGCATTTAAAAAATACTGGTACCCCAATTCATTATTCACTTCCGCTGAATATTTTACAAAATCAGGTATTGTAAATGCAAGAGTTTCTCCATCGTATCCTTCGTCGAAAATACGGATTTGCAGGAAATGCCTAAAACCATATTTCTCTTCAGAGTCAATTATCCGGTTAAAAGTATCTACAAAAGGTGCATTTATTGGATGGCAACCACCTCCATACCTTCTGTCATTAACTATCCACGAAGAATATAACCAATAATTGTCGGCACCTGGTTTATCGAATAATTGTACATTTAAATCAAATACGATATAACTATAAGTACTATGTATACCTTGAGGATTTAGTTCTTCGGCAGTGGTATCCCTGGTAGTAGCCACCTCGGGAAATCTTGGAACTATGGTAGTTGCTGTTACTGAGGTATACCCCGGAGCCTGTGCCACAATTTTATAATTTTTACTGACAGATGGTTTTTTGTTTAACCGGTAGTTGCCGTTTCCTGTTCTTTGCAGTTCTCCAAATAAACTGCCATCTTCATACAACAGCACCGAAGCATTATTTACCGATTCAAAATCACCGGAGGCATTTAAGGCTTTTGATATCGAAAGGCTTGCGCTTATCATCGAATCGGGGTTAAGGATACAATTCAGACAAAGTGTCGGTTCATGCGATAAATTAAGGGTTACCTCTTTTTCGCACGAAAAAAGTGTAAAAAAAATAAACGCTGGTAAAAGTAATTTACAATATCTCATTCGTTTATACTTTAAAATTTAATATGGTAACTGATGGAACCTGCATAATCATTGACTTGTGTATTAAAAGTCTTTTCTCGTATGCCAGTTTCATACTAAGTTATACTGTAAGCCGGAGATAATACTCCGGCTTACATTGCATTAATAACCCCATCCTGGAGGGGTTGCATATGTGCTTAAAGTAAAACCCTCTGGGTTATCAATTCTGTTATACATATTATTATCAAACCCCCAACCCCTGAATGTTACATCAGCGGAAAATTTTACTGTAGGAATTGGTTGATACGTATCAGTTTGACTATAAACATAGTTCGTGTATAATATAAAGTTGATACTGGAAGTTTCCGGACTCATATATGAATGCCAATCATAATATTCTACATTTGAGTAACTAGAATTAATTTTACAGCTAATTTCGCGTGTGCCAAAAACTGTATTATAGTTCCTCCATTTTCCCCACGACTTTTTTTGCCCCCTTTGATTAAGGTAAACTGTCAGATAACTGTCGTAATGCCAAAACGGAGCATCATAGATATGTACGGTTTCTCTTTCACACCAAATTTCATTTAAAAATCGTCTATCTGAGATTCCGTCTCGCATATGCCAGGCACTATTATTCCCTGCTGGATCATCTTCCGGAAAAGTGTATTGACTTTGCCTGTCGAGTGATTTAAGCATATTGCTGACTTTAACCATTGGGTCACTTAAATACTCCTGCCAGTTATCTACTTTATTCATATCGCCGTCAAAAACAGTAACTTGTTTATCTTTCATATATTTAATTACAGTACTCCCAATTTTTAACAAACCTTTGTTATTTAACACGGGCCTAAAAAAATTGGTATTGTATGGATAATCTATAGAGCAATCATCTTCATCTGTTTCATTAAACATCAACTCATCCTGATGTTTTTGTTTAAAAGATAAAAAGGCTTCATAAGATTCCAATTTATCATACTCATCATATAAGCGATCATATTCAACCCTAGCGGATTTAAACCCCATTTGAGCTTCCCACGCTTCTTTTTCTGGTCTGGTCATTTTGCCAAGCATTGAGATAACGCTATCAACAACATTCATATTCTTAAATACCAGATATCCATTCTCAACAAAAACATCTGGTTTAGTCGCTTCAAGCGACTGTACATCCACCGGCTGGTGGATTAGTTCATCACTTTTTTGGCAAGCATTAAAAATGCTTAATCCCATTGCTCCCATAGCAAACAAAACTAATTTTTTCATACGTTTGTACAGTTTTGTGGAAAGGGGAGCCACTTACTTCCCTCTCCGGGTTTATAATTAAAACGCTGCAACCCGGTCCGAAGACCTATTGGTTATAAGGGCTGGGTTGCTTTTTTTAGCCCTTGTTTTTATATTGTTTTAATTCGTTGTCTTGCTCATCAGTTATTACTGCATGTAGAAATTGTTTTTCTATATTTCTAAAGTCAAATCAAACCAAAACCATCATCAAAAACACCACAGTGTTTCTAATTCACCCAATATAAATTACTGTCCTTTTAAAATCTGTGTTACCGACCAGGGGTTCTCCTGTGTTCAGTTAAAACAAAAATAGAATTTATTTCCGATCGGAAATGTTAAAAATTCATGGGGGGGGAATTTTTATTTATTCTAAATAATAGCTACATATTTTTGGATGTGATTGGAAAGCGATAAATTTCGGGATAAATTCAGTCAGCTATGAACTTAATGACCCGTTCAAAAATATTTAAAAGCTTCGAAGCCTTTTCGCCCATGCTTTCGATCTGGAAAGGGAGCAATCATACCATTGTTTTTACCAACGGCTGTTTCGACCTTATTCATCACGGACATGTGGATTCGCTACAAAGTGCAGCGGCTTACGGAACAAAAATGGTTGTAGGCCTTAATTCGGATGATTCGGTGCGTAAATTAAAAGGCGAAAACCGGCCAATACTTGGTGTGATGGAGCGTGCAGCAGTGCTGGCTGCTTTCGAGGCAGTAGATGCTATTGTTATTTTCGAAGAAGAAACACCGGCTGAACTCATCAAAAAAATAACTCCAAATGTGTTAATAAAAGGAGCCGAATACGAAATAGAAGAAATTGCGGGCCACGATAC
>WOYI010120240.1_pt1 | contig 157854 bp, 137 predicted proteins | sample 6423411 | NCBI WGS metagenome assembly WOYI01 (sample SAMN13441803, study PRJNA592873) | oil field metagenome | biome: oil field; feature: oil-well bore; material: oil-contaminated soil; isolation source: oil-contaminated soil from oil-well borehole | place: Germany: Wietze | collected...
CAAATGAGGGAACTATAAATCGAGAATATGGAAATTTACTTGAAATATCGGATAACTTTCCAAAATATGTTGTGACTATGGATGAATTGACTGAAATATCAACCTATAAGGGAATTAATCGAATGCATATTAAAGACTTTTGTTTAAAAATGGTGTGACAGATGACAAAAAAGCCAGTTGGCAACATGGATTATCAGACATTTGATTTAAAAAAAACAACGAAACAACAATGTATAAAATAATAGCCGGTTCAGTAGTAAATTCAAGGGTTATAGCCAGCTTTAACTTTTTTGTAACTTGACAGGAAAGTACCACGCAATCTGCCACTACTCATACAATTTACCGTTGGCGGTAATGGTTGAAAGGCTCTGCTATATTGGAAATCTTACAAGGAAGAAAAGGATAATTTGAGTAACTTCGTGAAAAAATAAAATCTAATGAAAACTCATCATAAAATAATAAATGGAGACAGCCGACAAATGAATCTTGTACCTGACAAGTCAGTGCATTTGGTAATTACTTCTCCTCCTTATTGGCAACTAAAAGACTATGGAACAGAAAATCAAATTGGTTATCATGAAGATTATGAATCTTACATTAACAACTTGAACCTTGTTTGGAATGAATGTTACAGAGTCCTTGATAATGGCTGTAGATTATGCGTGAATATTGGGGACCAATTTGCCAGAGCTGTTTATTATGGTCGATATAAAGTAATTCCTATCCGGACTGAGATAATCAAATTCTGCGAAAGTATTGGATTTGACTATATGGGAGCTATTATTTGGCAGAAACAAACAACAACAAACACAACAGGAGGGGCTTCTCTTATGGGAAGTTTTCCAACCCCCAGGAACGGAATTTTGTCAATTGATTACGAGTTTATTTTAATTTTCAAAAAATTAGGAACCCCTACAACTAAAGTAAGTAAAGAGATAAAAGAACAATCCAAACTGACTACAGAAGAATGGAAAGAATATTTTGCAGGTCATTGGAATTTCGGGGGAGCAAGACAAGATGGACACATTGCAATGTTCCCGGAAGAATTGCCGAAAAGACTTCTTAAAATGTTCGCGTTTAAGGGTGAAACTGTCTTAGACCCATTTATGGGTAGTGGTACAACTTCCCTGGCTGCAAGAAACCTGGAAAGAAATTCCATCGGGTACGAAATAAACTCCGAATTCATTGAAATAGCCAAAGACAAATTGAACATAAGACAGAAAGACTTAGCAGGGACAACATATGAATTCCTTAAAGATAAAATTAACATTGATGCTAATAAGGAATTTGAAAATTTACCATATCGCTTTATTGACTATCAAAATCTTGATAAAAAAATTGACCCGAAAAAATTACAATTTGGTTCTAAAATAGATAAGAACAGTGGGGAGCGGGAAGATTATTACACGGTCAAAGAGATTATTAGCCCAGAACTAATAAGGTTAAATAATGACCTAATTGTGAGGCTCATTGGCGTTAAAGAAAAGAAAAGTGCGAACGGTTCGGCTAAAAAATTTTTATATGATAAAACAAATGGGCAAAAAGTATATATGAAATTTGATAGTCAGAAATATGATGAAGAGAATAATTTGATGTGTTACTTATATCTAAAAAACAAGACCTTCATTAATGCCCACCTAATTAAAAATGGGTTAGTTCAGGTGGATAGTGGAATTAATTTTAAGTACAGAGAAAAATTTATCAAATTACATAATGAACAAACAACAAATTAAGACCCAGATTTTGGCAATTATCAATAAAACCGCTAATTATATTACGGCTGATGAAATATATAATCAACTTTTACAAGTAGTTGACCCTGGACGTACACAGGAAACCATTAGAAAATACATACGGGAATTGGTAAACGAACAAAACAATTTAATAGGAAGTTCAAATCAAGGATATTTTAAAATAAACACCCCTCAAAAAGCACAAGAAGCAATTAATTATCTGTTAAGCCGAATCCCTGACTTACAAATGAGAGCAGATAATCTTAGAGAAATTTGGAACGCCAATAATCCTAACAACCTAATTTAAAATGGCAAAAGAATACATATCCGGTTCAGACGGACATAATCTGAAATTCAAAAGAGAAACATTATTAAATTACGGAATGAACCGTTGGGGATTAAATAAAGCTCACAGCGTTGGTTCAACCTCTGAATTAATTAGAACATGTGCCCCTTCAAAATATGAAGAATGGGAACAATTTTATTTTACTAAAGCCAAGCAAAAGAAAAAGGACGGCTTGCAAATCACGAGGGAATATATAACAGGTCTTGGACAAACTCTTTATGTTAAGCTCTCCGAAGTTGTCCAACACGAACTTGAACAGATTTCAGAAGAAGAGTGTATTGATTATGCATATAATCTTGTTTTAAATCGGACTTATGAAGGCTACAGAACTGAAATAGAAACAATTTACGGGCAACTTGAGGGCGCGATTGGACAAAAGATTGAGCCTGCGCCAGATAACTGGGATAGAACTTATGGTGTTGATTTTTTCGTTAAAATCAATCAAAAATACATTGGTATTCAAATAAAACCGATAGCATCAGGTTAGTCATTAAATCAATACCAATGGATTGAAATGCACAGAAAAAATCACGAACGTTTCGAAAAAAAAATTGGGGGTAAGGTATTCTTTGTTTTTTCAACTAAAAGTTCAAGCGGGACTAAAAAAATTTATAATACAGAAGTAATCGAACAAATCATTGTAGAAATAAATCGACTACATAACTGAAAGAAAACCACATACCGCCACGCGCGTATAGTTAATTGCCGGTGCAGCAGGTATTCCAGCATTTCAGCCCGTATCAAAAGTAGTTGTAACTTGACAGGAATGTGCTTCGAAATGCCAAACGTTTTATATACGTGCCCGTTAACGCCAAGCTTGAAAAAAACAAACTGACGCTATATCAAAAATCATTATCTTTGTTTTATGAGTAAAAAAGAGCAAATATTACAGCTGATAAAAATGGTCGTTGACAAAAATGCACCTGATTCAGAAGTTTATTTGTATGGTTCTCAGGCACGTGGAAATGCAAAAAAACTTTCCGATTGGGATTTGTTGATTCTGCTCAATTCTGCAAATGTGTCGTTTGACTTTGAGACTAAATTCATGGACGAATTCTATGAATTGGAATTAAAAACAGGAGAAATTTTTTCGCCATTGATTTATTCAAAAAATGACTGGAACTCAAACTACTCGATTACTCCGTTATACGAAAATATTCAAAAAGAAGGAATTAGACTAAAATGACCGGAACAAAAAATGAATTGATTAATTATAGAATTGCCAGAGCAAAAGACACCTATGACGATGCATCAATTCTTGCAGAAAGGGAAAAATGGAATTCGACAATTAACAGATTGTATTATGCCGCTTATTATGCAGTAATGGCTCTTCTACTCGACTCTGACTTAAAACCAACAACCCACAACGGAGCAAAATCAAACTTCTCGGAGTATTTCATTAAGACTGGTAAGATTGACTCAAAATACGGTAAAATGTATTCTCAATTGTTTACTTGGAGACAAAAAGGAGATTATGACGATTTATTCGATTTTCACAAAGACAATGTAGAACCTTATTTTGAACCAGTTAATGATTTCATCTCGATGATTGAAAGCATGATACAAAAATAAAAGCCAGGCGTTAACAACATTGTAAATTGCATAGCCGGGAAAGTGCAAATTTCAGGCGGCGAGCCAGCGGCATTATAAACCTTCTTTTGAACATATTGCTTGCATAAAAAGCCGGTTTTCCATACCTTGAAAAGGCAAAACGCACAAACAACAAAATTGCTAATTTTTAAATCTTACAAACATGGAGAACAAAATCAATTTTATACTGCCCGATGAGGTAGTTACCCAGGCACAGCAAAAACTGGAAGAGGTGAACGCCAGTTACAGCCTTACCTGATAGCCCTTACTCCCGACGAGCGGAGAGAACTTCCGAAAATGAGTGATAAAACCATTCCCTTTGTGGAAAAAACGCTGGATTATACCGTGAGCGACCCGCAGTTTGCCCCGCCGTATATGAACAAGGAAGAACTGGCCGGCGATATGAAGGCCCATGGCCAGTTAACCGGCTTGTTCCGTATGGTGCAGCAGTTAAACAATGGCCTCGACGACACGGCTATGCAGGCCGGCGCCGAAAGCTACATTAATGCGCTGAGCTACTACAACGCCGTAAAACAGGCATCGAAAATGAATGTTCCGGCATCCAAATGAAACGACGAAAAAAACAAAATACCAAACTGTTAAAACAGGAAAGCCGTCATCAGAAAAAACAGTATTTCGAACGGCTGCACCGGGTGATGCGCGACCTGGGCAATCCAAAAGCCTGGGGCCTGCTGAATTCAGCAACCTATGAAATGGCTTATGAAACGCGTTTACGGCCCCATAAATTTGTAGCCCCTGTAAGTGGCAGATATACGATATCAAATTCCATACTCAAGGCCTTGAATAAGGATTTGAGCCATTTGTTGCAGGCCTCGTATATTGAATTGAAAAATTTAAAAAAGCGGATGAGCCTTTACGATTATTCGTTGTATGCTGAAATGGTATTTATGATGTATCGCAATGTGGATGTTAACAAGGGTGTTGATGCCGAAGCTTTTCGCAGTTGTTTCCCGCTCTTTACCGATGATCTTGAACCCACCAGGCTGGATGCACTGATGGAGATAAACGAAAAGATAATCCTGCTGTGCAGTTATCACTCCGATGTATCGGGGTTGATGTTACGTACAGTTTCGAATAGTGAGTTAGAAGACGGACAAAAGTGGGGGCCAACATGCTTTTTCAACAACCACGTGCTCGATATCATGAAGGCGGAAAAGGAGCCGATGAAAATCGATGGCCATACACGGCTTGTACAACAGGTGTATATTCTGGGCGAAAAGGGTTTCGAAGCGCTGACCCGCACTCCTGCTGACCTTGGAATAGGTGGTCCGATGAAAGATTACCCGCTGAAAGTGTACATTCAGCAGCATGTGTTTGAGCGGATAGCAGAACGTTTGTCGCCCCACTTTGCCCAACATAACTACCTATTTATTTTGCCTGCACTGGTTTCGCCGGAGCCTGTTAAAACCGGGCGTAGCCTAAGTTTTTTGTTTCCGGTAACCTTTGGCGGAATTAAACTGGGTTACCTGGTGGCCGATGTGCTGGGCGACAGACTGGTGGTGCGCACTTTTCTGCTTCTTACCCATAACGGAACACCCGAGGGCGACCGCTTAAACGAACTGCTGGGGCTCAAAAAAGCCGATTCGAAATACTGGGGCATCGACCGGTTAAAAACCTTGTTGTTTTCGGATATTGAACAAAACGAAAAGCTAAAATCGCTGTTTTGTGAAGCCGGCTGCGGTGGCCTGTTCAAGGTAAATAAAAAGCTGTTGGAATACGGCAGTCATAAGGAGATTGCCACCGCCGATATGCTGTCGCACTACCTGGGGATTGAATAAGGAGCGATGGGCTTTGAGCACAGCGCCTTGAGCTTGTTTGGTATTCCAAGTTGATTATTCTGCATTAAATATTGGGAGCTACTGACAAAAGAAGATCGCGGCGGTCGTAAGCTCCCTCGCGATGACAGTAAACGGGTATTTCCTGCAGCGGACAACAACGAATTCGGTTCTGACATAATTTTTTACTGTCCGCTGCCGACACATTACTGAAATAGTGTCATTGCGATCCGGCGCAGGAGGAGAAGCAATCTCACAGCCTGTCCCGATTTGTTACAGGTGTGCGGTATTCTTTGAACCCTAAACTTTTAACTCTGAACTGCTTATCCTTTCGGAACCTTTTCACCCGGGAAACGGTTGGCATATTCTTTCCAGAACGATTTTACTTCGTTTTTCATTTCTTTCGACAAAGCCAGTATCCCAAACAGGTTTGGGATGGTCATCAAAGCGATGGTGATGCCCGAAAGTGTCCAGATGATGGTGGTATCGGTAAACGAGGCCAGAAAAAACCCGATCACATAAATAATGTGGTAATAAATTACTTTTCCCGAACCAAACAGGTAAGTGATGGCGCGGTCGCCATAATACGACCAACTGATGGCCGTCGAAAATGCAAACATCAGCAGGCCAATTGAAACAATGTATTTTCCGTAGTCGCCAAACCAGCTCCGGGTAAAAGCAATGGTGGTCAGCGGTGCGCTGTGCATCAGCGATTTTCCACTCAGTTTGAATTGCTGGTCGTTTACCAGTTTCCCGTTGTTAAAGGTAACCTGGCCCGAATACAGTTGGTCGTTTACCCAAACCCTCACGTCTTCGGCCACCGAACGGGCATGAAGGATGGTGGGCTGATCGGCGATGATGCCGTTTTCAACCTGTAGGGTTCCGTTGTATAAAGGCAGGTCGTTTTCACCCATAAGATAATCGTGTAAAGCTACCACATCGGCATCGTTTTGCTCCGAATAATGGCCGCTTAGTACCACAAGGTCCGATTCCTGGAACTGGTTGTCATGTTTTTCGGTCCAAACGCCCGACGATAAGAGTACCAACCCGGTGAGGGAGCAAATAATGATGGTGTCGATAAAAGGTTCGAGCAAGGCGACCAGGCCTTCCGAAACCGGTTCGTGGGCGCGGGCGGCAGCGTGGGCGATTGGCGCTGAACCTTGTCCGGCTTCGTTGGAGAACAGGCCGCGGTTTACCCCACGGTTAAAAGCAAAAGCTATGCTTCCACCCAGAAATCCCCCCATGGCAGCGGTTCCGGTAAATACATCACCAAAAATGGCACCCAGCGAGGGAATAATATTTTCGTAGTTGTAGAAAATAACGGCAACGGCCCCCATAAAATAGATGATGGCCATTAGCGGAACCAGTCGCGAAGTTACCTGTGCAATACGTTTGATCCCTCCAATAATTACGAATCCAAGCAGCACTGCAAGTATTCCTCCTGACAGCATGTGGTTGATACCAAAGGTTTCGAAAAGCGAACTGGAGATACTGTTAATCTGGGGTAAACTTCCTGTTCCGAAAGAAGAAAGAACGGTGGCAATCGCAAAAATCACGGCTAACCATTTCATATTCAGGCGGTTTTTCATGTAGTACATGGGGCCACCCGAAATCGATCCGTCCTGGGCCACTTCGCGGTATTTGTGCGAAAGCGTTACCTCAACGAATTTGGTGGTCATACCCAAGGCGGCGGTAACCAGCATCCAGAAAAGTGCAGCCGGACCGCCAAGATGGATAGCCAGGGCAACACCGGCAATGTTACCGGTTCCAACGGTTCCTGAGAGTGCAGTTGTAAGTGCCTGGAAATGCGAAGTGTCGCCCTGGTCCCCCTCTTTGTCGAACTTGCCCCGGACAATGCGCAACGAATATGTCAGGTACCGAAACTGGGGGAACTTCAGATAAATAGTAAAAAAGATGCCGGTTCCGAGTAATAAAAAAACAAACCATTGTGATCCGCCAATATAGCTGTCGATCACGGAAAGAACTTCGTTGAGTTTGTGCATTGATTAAGTGTTTTTTCAGTAAAGAGCTTAAAAATAACATTCTGATTTAATAAGCTAAAGAATGAAAGCTTTATTTTCGGAAGAATATAACCCGGGCATGAACTTTGTCAGGATTTGGCATTATCCAGTTGGTTTCTGATTTTAAAAGTATGCCAATCACAGGAAATATTTGATATGGCGTTAATTAGAGGTTTTTGTCGCAATTAACCGGATATACAAATTACTTTTTTATTTCTTTTCGCAAGGAGTTAACAGGTGGAAAAGATATTATTGTATTTTAGCTTGAAATACTAAAATAGTAAGCCATGTTACCAAAGTTTTTATTAGCCGACAATTCGCAGGAAACTCCCGACACTATTTTTGTGGTCCACACCGAAACTCCCCGTTTTATCGTGGAAGCCGACATTGAAGATTTCTGGAGTAACCAACACATCCACTGGATCGACGGCGAACCGGGCGATGAGGAATTAATCGGTGAACTGATCGAGGCAGCCGAAGAGTTTTTGGAAAAAGAATTCGAAAACGAAGAATTGCTTGCCGACGAAGACGAAGAATAGTTATGTCTTCGCGACGTTTATCCCGGTTGCGCGACCGGGTTTTGGGTGGCGTGCTGGCAGGCTTTGCCGAATACACCGATGCCAATAAGATGCTGGTGCGTCTTTTGTATGTTTTGCTGTCGTTGTTTTCTGCGGGTTTTTTCGGCTTTGTGGGTTATGTCATTTCCTGGATTATCACTCCGGAGATACCAACTGGGAAAATTCCTTATTCTTCTGGGCTTATTTTTGGATTTTACGGTTCTTTCTACAAAAATTGACGCGGCGCTGTCGCTAAAATAAGCTGTAGGGCAGCAAAATATTATTAAAATAAAAATCTGATATTTTACCGGACAGTGGTGAAAATGATAGTAAATTTTTCGTTTTCAAACTTTTTGGACAGCCTCTTCTTTTTTATGCCTTTAATGTTTTAGTAATGCTGTTTTTCTTTTATCAGTTACATAACTGAAACTGTTTACTGCGACTTTTCCTACCCCGGGTCATACTCCGATTCGTTCAGTATTTTCTGATAATCTTTTTTCGCCATTAATTCAGCCAAAGTTACTTCAGGGTGTTTTTTCATGTATTGGCGGACAATCTGCCAGCCAATCCAAACTCCTGTTCTTCCGGGCGATTCAAGCGGAAACCCACTGGTGGTGGGAGCATCGTTAATATAGCGGACAATGTCCATTCGTTTGGTTGAGTACAACATTTTTTGCTCAATAAGGTAAGTCCACATGGCAGGTGCATTGGCAACGCACCAGTCCAGTTGTTGGGCAGTATATCCAATTTTTATGGTATCGTGTGTGTCGGGCAACATTGCGTCGACGAGATACATCATTTTACCTTTTTCGATCATATTATCCAGCACACTGGTTGTCGGGTTCGGATCTTCAAATTCGGTGATTGCCCAGGCAAAAGCCACATCCGCAGGAATACGTTCCTTGTACATGTTCATTACCTTGTATTGCGGCGTAGAACTCAGTTGCTGATAGAAACTACATTCGCGTCCCAGGTATTTATCGAGGCTAATCCCGATAATATTTTCGGCTGTAACCACCGATTGATTAAAACCCGAAATGTAAGTAAAAATCGTTGGCAGCTCTTTGTCAGGAAAATGAAATCGATAGTATTTGAATGCTTTTTGCAGGTCTTTTTCAAGCCATTTTATATTGCTGAATTCCTGGAAAGTGGTGGTTTTTACTTGTGTGATCAGCGTATCGGTTAAAAAGGTTTTTATTAATTTGGGGAATTCTTCATCTCCAATTCCCCCGATTCGGATAATCCGGTATGTAAAAAGATTAAAAAAATCAGGATATTTGTTGCTCAGCTCAGTAACTGTTTGCAAAGTGTCTTTCCCATCTAAATCAAAAAGCTGCCGGCCAAATCGTGCCACTTCCACTTCGTCGCCGATCTGCGAAATGTCCACTTTCAAAGGGTTCCGATGACAGGCTGTAAATAAAACAATTGCAAACAGGGTGAAAAATATTGTTTTTGGATACTTCATTTTATTTGAAATTTAAATCAATACGAAGCGCTTAAAATAATATTGCGAAAGTGAACTAAAAATTGGAGATTTGCAATCGTTAGATATTCGGTTTCGATTGAAATGACATAATCAGGCGTCGAACACCGAACTTTAAACTTAAGTAATGAAAGTATCACTCGTTCAGTTAAATTATACAATTGGCGATTTCGAAGGAAATTCGGGAAAGATTATTCGTGGGATTGAAAAAGCCAAAAAGCAAGGTGCCGATCTTGTGTTGTTTTCCGAGCTTTCGGTTACCGGTTATTACCCGCACGATCTGCTCGAAAAAAAGGAATTTATTCGCAGGGCTGAAGAAACAGTAGCTCAAATTGCTCAACACTGTAACGGTATTGCAGCTCTGGTGGGAGCTCCCCGGGTGAATGAAAACGAACGTGGAAAGAAACTTTTTAATTCGGCTTTTTTCCTGGCCGACGGAAAGATTCAAAGTATACACAACAAGACACTTTTACCAACCTACGATATTTTTGACGAATACCGCCATTTCGAGCCCAACCGCGAGTTTAGCATTGTTGAGTATAAAGGCGAGCGCATTGCTATTACTATTTGTGAAGATTTGTGGGATGAATTGCCTACCGCCAACGAATTTGGAAAAGACAAGCTGTATTCAGTTTCTCCGTTGGAAGAACTATCAAAACTGGATCCCAATTTTGTGGTCAATCTTTCGGCATCGCCGTTTTCGTATAACCAGGAAAGCTGGCGTAAAGATGTGCTGGTTTCGAAAGCTAAAAAGTACCATCTTCCTATTTTGTATTGTAACCAGGTAGGAGCTCAAACCGAGTTAATTTTCGATGGAGGTTCGGTTTTGATCGATCGGGAAGGAGAGATTGTAAAAGAACTAAAGTATTTTGAAGAAGACAGTTTACTGGTCGATACAAACCATTTGGGGGAAAAGCAATTGCAGGCAGAAACCGGTTATATCGAAAAAATTCACGATGCATTGGTTTTGGGTATCCGCGACTATTTTGGCAAGATGGGTTTCAAACAAGCTACTCTCGGCCTTTCAGGAGGAATTGATTCGGCTGTTGTGGCGGTTTTAGCGGTTCGTGCGCTTGGCGCCGAAAACGTGAGGGTGTTGCTGATGCCATCCAAATATTCGTCAGTCCATAGTGTGGAAGATGCACGCGTGTTGGCTGAGAATCTTGGAACCCGATACGATATCGTTCATATTCAAAAAGCCGTAGATGCTTTCGAAACTGAGATGGCTCCGCTTTTCGAAGGTTGTGCCCCCGATGTTACCGAAGAAAATATCCAGGCCCGTGTACGGGGAATTTTTGTGATGGCCATCTCAAATAAATTTGGGCATATATTGCTGAACACCACCAATAAAAGTGAATCGGCGGTTGGATACGGAACATTGTACGGGGACATGAACGGCGGTCTTGCCGTACTGGGCGACGTATACAAAATGGACGTGTACAAACTGTCGCGTTTGATAAACAAAGACCGCGAGATTATTCCTGAAAATACGATTATAAAACCACCGTCAGCCGAATTGCGCCCCGACCAAAAAGATACTGACTCGTTGCCTGAATACGAAGATTTGGATCAAATGCTTTTCAACTACATCGAATTAAACAAGTCGCCGCGCGAAATAGCTGCGCTGGGTTTCGATGAAGAAATTGTACGACGGGTAATACGAATGGTAAACATGAACGAATATAAACGATTTCAGGCCGCGCCTATTTTGAGGGTAAGTTCAAAAGCCTTCGGTTTTGGGAGAAGAATGCCGCTGGTTGCCCGATATTGATAAACATTTGGCCCAGGAGGTTTAGGCGCAAATTTTTAATACAAATAATTTTCGAAAGCGGCTAAAATAAACCCGAATCGTGGCACAGATTTAACAATTTTTTTTAGCTTTGATGCTGTAAAACATACAGACGATTCTATGTTAAATTCAGATTTGGGAGTTAAGGATATCATCGACAATCAGAAATCGATTTTTTATCTGCTTACTCCGGATGAAAAGGAAGAATTGCAGCACCATATTTCTTTGTCTCATTACAAGAAAAACGAATTTGTTTTCAAAGAAGGAGATACCCCAGGCGGTTTTATGATTCTTGTAAACGGCAAAGTGAAAATCTTTAAGGAAGGCGTTGGTGGGCGCGAACAAATTATTCGTATGACAAAGCCATTGGGATTGATTGGTTATCGTGCTCTTTTGGGCGATGAAACTCATATCGGCTCAGCAGTCACACTTGAAGAATCGATGATCTGCACCATAAGCCCCGATTTTATATTTAACAGGGCCCTGAAAAATCCTGATTTCTCATTTAAAATCATTAAAAAACTTTGCAAAGAACTTGGTTTTTCAAATTCCCGTACCGTTACTTTAACGCAGAAACACATTCGCGGGCGATTAGCCGAATCGCTCATTCTTTTAAAAGAAAAATACGGTTACGAAAACGATGGAACTACTTTGCGTGCTTACATGTCGCGCGAAGATATCGCCAACCTTTCGAACATGACAACCTCAAACGCGATTCGAACGCTGTCGACATTTGCCACCGAAAAAGTAATCGCGATTGATGGAAGAAAAATCAAAATCCTCGACATAAACCGTCTGGAGAGGATTAGTAAGTTGGGATAAAAATCAACACCAGGTATTTAAAGCCGGACAAATTTTGTCTGGGGTTTTTATTCCTGCAAATAAACCCGTTTCACACGCTGCGAAATCCCGGTCAGGATTTCATAGGGAATGGTTCCAATCTTTTCGGCCAGCTCACTGATCGAAATATGAGGGCCAAAGAACTCGACGGTATCACCACTTTTAACCTCCAAATCAGTAACATCGAGCATGAGCATGTCCATGCAAATATTTCCGATTATCGGAACTTTGGAGTTATTAATAAAGGCAAATCCGCTCCGGTTTCCAAGTTTCCGGTCAAGTCCGTCAGCATAGCCCACCGGAACAATCGCAACTTTACTTTCTCGATTTACTTTCCCTTTTCGGTTGTAACCTACGGTTTCTTCACGGTTGACTTTTTTAACCTGAGAAACAGTGCTTTTTAATGTTCCGATATTTTCGAGCGGAAGTCCGAGTTGTGATATTCCGTACAAACCAATTCCAAGCCGCACCATTTCGTACTGCTTCTCAGGGAACCGCTCGATCCCGGCCGAATTCAAAATATGTCGTTCGAAAGAACACTGAAGTGCGTTGCCAAGCCAGGCTGAAGTTTCTTCAAATTTTTGAAACTGCCTGCGGGTGAAATCATCAAGCGCTTCCTCGTCGCTTGCAGCCAGGTGTGAAAACACGGATTGGATTTTGAGTACGTCCGATTTTTTCAGATGTTCAACCAGGCGATCCAATTCGTCTCTTTCTTTAAATCCCAGCCTGTTCATCCCGGTGTCGATTTTAATATGGACTGGAAAATTCCGGATGCCCGTTTCTGCAACACTTTCCGAAAACTTTTCAAGGAGCTCAAGGCTGTAAATATTAGGTTCGAGCCGGTAATTGATGATGTTCTGAAAACTGTCCTGTTCGGGGTTCATTACTACAATCGGAACCACGATTCCTGCGTTACGAAGCTGAACACCTTCGTCGGCTACCGCCACTGCCAGGTAATCAACCTTTTGGTACTGTAAAACGCGCGCAATTTCCACATCGCCACTTCCATACGAAAAAGCTTTCACCATACCCATTATTTTAGTAGAAGGCTTCAGACTTTTTCTAAAAATATTCAGGTTATTTACGAGCGCATTCAGGTTGATCTCCAAAACGGTTTGATGTGCTTTTTGTTGGAGTAGCGCCGAAATTCGTTCGAAACGAAAACGTCGTGCCCCTTTAATCAGGACAGCCGCCGATTGGAACTCGTGAGAAACAAAACCATGCTCAAATTCTTCAGCGCTTGCAGAGGTTTGTACCGGGATTGAAAACAAATTCTTTCTTTTCGATATTTCGGGCCCGATCGCGCACACCTGGTCAATTTTCCATTCCACCAGCAAACGGTTCACCTGTGTGTACAACTGATCGTTTGGCAGTCCGGTTTGTTCGATATCCGAAAGAATAATTATTTTTTTTTGTGATTCACCGGTGGCTTGTTGCTTCAACGCCGATAAGGCAATGGCAAGCGAATTCAGGTCGGAGTTGTAAAAGTCGTTGATCAGTATGCAGTTATTAATCCCCTGTTTGATTTCCAAACGCATGGCTACCGGGCGCAGTTCGGCAAAACGCCGCAAATAGTTTGCCGGATCAAGTTCAAGCGCCATTAACCCGGCAAAACAATGACAGGCATTTTCAATAGCCGATTCATCGGTAAAAGGAATGATAAAATCGTATGTTTTATTATTAAAATAAGCCGTAATAGTACTGCTCTTCATTTGTTTTGTAATTTCGAAAAACAGAACTGAAGTTGAATTTTTTGTACTCCAAAAAAACTTTTCAATGGAGTGCTGTTCGCAAAACGCTTTTGCTTTTTCTGCCAAAACCGGATGGTCGGTTCTGCAAATGAGTTTTTTGCTGTTGCTAAAGAGTAACAGTTTTTCACCGATTTTCTGTTCGATAGAAGTAAAAAATTCCTGGTGCGCATCGCCAATATTGGTGAATATCCCAATACCAGGATCGATCACCGGCTGCAAATTCTTCATTTCGCCGGGCTGCGAAATACCGGCTTCAAAAATACCCAGTTCATGACCTGAACCCATCAGGAGTACGGAGAGTGGGACTCCCACCTGCGAATTGTAACTCTTTGGGCTTTTTGCTACCCGAAAATCTTCTGAAAGCAAATCATGCAGCCACTCTTTTACAATTGTTTTTCCGTTGCTGCCTGTAATCCCGATCACCGGAACTGAGAACAAATGGCGGTTAAAAGCCGCCAGTTTTTGAAGCGCCTGCGTTGTGTTTTCCACCAGGATAAAAGCGGCGTCAGCAGTAATCTGCTGTTTTTCGGATATCACAAAAGCCCGGATTCCTTTTTCCAGAAGTTCCGGAATGTATTTGTGCCCGTTATTTACCGGGCCTTTCAAGGCAAAAAAAAGTGCATTGCTTTCGCGCTGGATCTGTCGGCTGTCAGTAGCTATCAATGCAACCCGGAAATCACGCAATTCATCGGGGACGTAAAATGTTCCATCGAGGATTCCTGCAATTTCTGAAAGCGAAAAATGATGCATTATGGTTTGGTTGCTTTGTTGTAACAGCTTCGGCAGAGTGGCTCGTAGATGTCTTTTTCGCCGAGCAACACCACTTGTTCTTTTTCCGAAAGGCGGTGCGAAAATTGCGCAATGCTTCCGCAACGAACACAGATTGCGTGAACCTTGGTTACGAAGTCGGCCACCGCCATTAATCCGGGGATGGGACCAAACGGAACGCCTTTGAAATCCATGTCGAGCCCGGCAATGATAACCCGCACACCCATGTTGGCCAGCTTTAAAACCACATCTGCCAAGCCATTATCAAAAAACTGAGCTTCGTCGATGCCCACCACATCAACATCGCCGGTAAGGAGCAAAATATTAGCTGAATTATCGACCGGAGTCGAACGAATCGAATTTTCGTCGTGCGAAACCACTTCGGTATCCGAGTAACGGACATCGATGGCAGGTTTAAATATCTCCACTTTTTGTTTGGCAATCCTGGCGCGTTTGAGCCTGCGGATCAACTCCTCGGTTTTCCCCGAAAACATCGATCCTGCAATAACTTCGATCGTGCCTGCTTTTTTATGGCCGTTGACATCTCTTTCGATAAACATTCACCGTTACTCTTATAGTTTTTACTACTTTTACAAAAGTATAATTTAAACGTTTTTCTGCACAAAATGGAAAATAAAAAACTACTTAATTTTCTTTTGAAGGATATTGCCGAGATCGAAGAACTATTTGCAGAGAAGGGTGGCAACGGTTTCGACGAATATGAAATGGAATTTCTCCGCAGCCGTTTTGACGGATCAAAAAAAATTATACACATTCTGAATGAAAAGGTGGAAGAAGTTGAATCGCCACTTTCTCATAAAATTGTTGAAGAAGAAATACCGGTTCATTCATCTTTGGAGGGAAAAGAGGAAGTGATTGAACTTGTTATTGATAAAGCTCAGCCTTTAATCGACCGACACAAGGAAGAAGAGGAGATTGCTGATGCAAGGGACGATGAAGTGCCGTCGGAAGATGAAAATGCAGAAGAGGATGAAATAAACGTTCAAAATACAATAGCACAAGAACTTGAAGAACCTGAAGAAGTGGACGGGGAAGCCGAAGATAAAAGTTTGGAAGAGCCACAACGACTTGGCGATCGCTTTGTAAAAGAAAAATCGCTGAACGATCTTTTGGCCAATGGCAGCGATAAACTTGAAAATAAATTGTCGAACACACCGGTAGGCAGTTTACAGGGAGCCATTGGTATTAACGACCGGTACATATACATTCGTGAGTTATTTAATGGCAGCGCTGAAACTTTCTCGAAAACGGTTGCCGATCTCGATAAACTTCAAAATATACAGGAAGCGGTGGCTTATCTTCAGCAAAATTATAAGTGGAAGAAAAACGACGCCAGCCTCAAATTTGTCAACCTTGTAAAACGACGCTTTCCGAATGGCTGATCCCGGGAAATTGATATTGGTGCCCACGCCAATTGGTAATCTGCAGGATATCACCTGGCGTGCTGTACAAGTTTTAAAAGACGCCGATATTATTTTGGCCGAAGATACGCGGGTTTCATCAAAATTAATGAAACACCTCGAAATCGATAAACGACTCACTTCGCACCACAAATTCAACGAACATAAAACGGTGGGACACATCGTGAGCCAGATTGAAATGGGTAATGTTGTGGCGCTTATTTCGGATGCCGGAACACCTGCCATTTCCGATCCCGGCTTTTTGCTTGTTCGTGCCTGTGTCGAAAAGGGGATTGAGGTGGAATGTTTGCCTGGTCCAACTGCCTTGATTCCGGCGTTGGCGGTTTCAGGGTTACCCACCGATAAATTTGTTTTCGAGGGGTTTTTGCCACAAAAAAAGGGTAGACAAACCCGTCTAATATTTTTGGCTGAAGAGACAAGAACCATGGTTTTTTACGAATCTCCGTTCCGGCTTGTAAAAACACTTGGCCAGTTTGCCGAATTTTTTGGAGAAGAAAGAAATGCCTGTGTTTGTCGCGAACTCAGTAAAATGTTCGAAGAAATTAAGCGGGGAAGTGTGAAAGAATTGGAAGCATATTACGCGGCACATCCACCTAAAGGCGAAATTGTGATTGTGGTGGAAGGCAAATCTTAAAAATAGAGAGCCCGACTATTGCCATACCAATTATTAATGAAAAAGTACACGCACATATTTTTTGACCTCGATAACACACTCTGGGATTTTAAAACCAATTCGCTGCATGCCATGCACGAGACGTATAAAAAGGTGATACTGGATTCAACCGAAGCGCAGTTTGACGAATTTTTTAAAGTGTACGCCCGGCACAACCATCAACTTTGGGAAGCTTATCGTAAAAAACAAATCAAAAAAAAGGAACTTACCCAACTTCGGTTCCAGTTAACTTTCGAAGATTTGAATATTTCCGGGATTGATCCGCAGGAAATGAACGACCTGTATTTGCGCGAAATGCCCCGCCAAACCTTTTTGATTGATGGCGCATCAGACTTGCTTTCAACGCTGAAAACTTCCGGTTATAAATTGTTCATTATAACAAACGGTTTTTTCGAGGTTCAACATAAAAAACTGGAAAGTTCGGGCCTGCAACCTTTTTTCGAAAAAGTATTTATCTCAGAAGAATTAAAAGTTCCAAAACCCGGTCGCGAAATTTTTGAGCACGCCATTAAATCGGCAAATGCAAAAAAATCATCGAGTTTAATGATTGGCGACGATTGGGAGGTAGATATTTTAGGCGCTTTAAATTTTGGGATCGATGCGGTCTATTACGCTCCGAACGGTACCGACAGAGCTTCGGGGTTCTTTGGAAATACTGCAAAAAACAAGCTTATTGTAATAGAAGGACTTTCTGAAATAAAATTGGTTTTAAAATGATAATAAATTAGATAATTAGGCGCTTTGCTAAGAATTTGTAAAAAAAATCATCAAAATTATGTCGATTTGTTTGTGTAATTCGAAGTAAATTCGATATTTGTAGTACTGAAATTTAACAACTTTTAAGATTTTTAAATACTGGAAGAGGGTAATCAGTGAAAAATGGGGTTTGGGGGAACCCTTTCACGGAAAAAATTACATTGAGAATTTACTATAAATGCTGTTTAATTGTTAATTTAAAACTATTTCTATGAAAAGATTAGCTCTGTTTTTTGTATTCCTGTTTGTAGGACTCACGGCAGTTTTGGCACAAACCAAAACAATTACCGGGGTTGTAACAGCAGGTGCAGACGATTCTCCGATTCCCGGGGTATCGATTATGCTAAAAGGAACAACCTTGGGTACCATCACAAACATCGATGGTGAGTACACATTAAAAGTGCCTGAAGATGCACAAACCCTGGTTGTGTCGTTTATTGGTATGAAAACGCAGGATGTAGCCATTGGTAGCCAAAGCGTTATCAACGTGGTTATGGAAGCTGACGTTTTTGGTATCGACGAAGTAGTGGTTACCGGTGTGGCAGGCGCCACCGAGAAAAAGAAACTTTCGGTTTCGGTAGCCTCTGTTTCAGCAGATCATTTGGAAAAAGTACCCGCGGGTTCAGCAGCCAGTGCACTGCAAGGTAAAGTTGCCGGTGTTCAGGTAACCAGTTTGGGCCGTCCGGGTTCGGGCGCTACCATCCTGTTACGTGGCGCTGCCAACTTTTACGGATCTAACGCTCCGCTCGTATTGATGGACGGTGTGTTTGTTGAAGGTGGTTTAGCCGATATCAACGTTGATGATATTGCCAGTTTCGAAATTGTAAAAGGCGCTTCAGCATCTTCATTGTACGGTTCGCGTGCGGGTAACGGTGTTATTGTAATAACCTCGAAGCGTGGTGCTTTTGGTACTCCTGAAGTAACTGTTCGTTCGGAGCTTGGTTTCTCTCAAATAACCAACTTTGTTGACGTAAACATGTCGCATCAGTTTAAGCTTGCTTCTGATTGGGAACAATATAAAGGTCAGTACACAAAATTTGAAGGTATTGACTATCCTGCTGATTGGGGAGGAGTGTATGCAGCTGGAGGCGAACAGGCCACATCAGGTGCAAGAATTGAAGAAGAGGATAGATACGCTGATAATCCTTTTGGCGTTTATTACGATTTTCAAGACCTTTTCTTTAAAAAAGGTACCAATGCCACTGAATATGTATCGATTGCCAGTGGAACTGAAAAATTCAAAACGTTCTTCTCTACTGAATACAATAAAGTGGACGGTGTACAGAAAGAAATTGGAGGATACTCTCGAAATACTTTTCGTTTTAACATGGATTATTACATTAACGATTGGTTGAAATTCAGCGCCAGCAACAACTTTATTAAACTGATCGACAACAGTACTTTTAATGATTTTCGTACCATTACCCGAATCTCTCCGGATGCCAATGTAACATTCCCTAACCCTGACGGTCAACCATACTGGTACAAAGCCGACCCATGGGATAACGAAGTAAATAACCCCTTGTATAATGCTTATGCTATTGATGCAAAAACAAAACAGCAACGTTTCCTGGGCGGTTACAAACTGAATGTAAAATTCACCGACTTCCTGAACCTCGATGCTGAATATTCGTTTGAAAGTAACAACAGCCGTTATACCAGCAACTACAAGTATGAAACATATACCCAAACTGGTGATGAAATTGGATTTGGATATAGTAAGGGTAGTTTAGAGAAAAGAAGTTCGCTGAACATGGTGCAGAAAGCGCAAACCACTTTAAACTTTTCAAAACAATTTGGCGAACTCGATGTAAAAGCAAAATTAAGCGCTTTGGCTGAAGACAGACATTATGAATATTTCAGTGCTCGTGGTCAGGACTATTTGTATAAAGATATAGCTTCACTTGATAACTTTGACAAGGCGAATATTTCTGCTCATTCTGATCAGACAGCAGAACGCGCCCAAAACCTATTTGCGATTGCCAGTTTGGTTTATAAAGACCGTTATATTTTCGATGGTTTGTACCGTAAAGACGGTTCTTCACTGTTTGGTGCCAACGAACGTTGGAACGACTATTACAGGGTATCGGGTGCTTACCGTATTACGCAGGATATCACCATTCCGGGTGTTCAGGAATTGAAAATTAGTGCAGCCCATGGTACTGCCGGTCAACGCCCTGGATTTACATGGCAATATGAAATGACCGAATTGAGCGGAGGTACTTTACCTTATGACCGTATTAAAGGTAACCCTGACCTGAAACCGTCGAAAACCGCTGAAACCGAGATTGCTTTGAGCGCTCAGTTCCTCGACAGGTTTAGTTTGGATGCAGCTTACTCTTTCCAGGAATCAACCGACCAGTTTATGCTGGTAAACCTGTTTGCCCCAGCCAACGCCGGTAAAAACCGTCAGTGGCAGAACGTAGGTAACCTCGAAACCAAAACCTTCGAATTATCATTGAATAGTCAGATCGTTCGCTCGAAAGACTGGAACTGGGATGTAACGGTTAACTTCACCAAAACAAGTTCTCTGATCACCCAGTTAAACGTGGCTGAGCAGTCTGTAGGCCCAACAGATAACGTTCTTTTTAAAATTAAGGAAGATACCGAATTCGGAGCCATGTATGGTTACAAATTTGTTCATGATTTGACGACCATGGAAAAACAACTACCTGATGGCGAATCGATCAGCGATTACAGTGTAAACAGCGACGGAGTTGTGGTTAAAACTTCAACCATTGGAAGCGTTGACGAAAAAGCTGTACTCGAAGTGGATGAAAACGGCGCTCCGTTATCGCAGGAAATCGGTAACCAAAATGCGGACTGGTATGCGGGAATTGTGTCAAACCTGTCGTACAAAAACTTCGACTTCTATATGCTGTGGGATTACAAACACGGCGGCGACATTTACAACCGTAATACACAGTGGAACGTAATTGCAGGCCGCTCGGCAATTGTTGACCAGGCCGGTAAAGCTGAAGCCAATAAGAAAACCACTTTGTATTATCAGTCACTCTACCAGGTGAACCAAAACGTTGATTTCTGGGTAGAAGACGGAACGTTCATGAAACTAAGAGAAGTATCTCTTTCTTACACCTTGCGTAAAAAGCAAATGGAAAACTTCCTGAACGGATTCTTTAAAGAATTTAAATTCAGCGCTATTGGTAGAAACGTTTTGACTTTCACCAAATACTCCGGATGGGATCCTGAAGTTGCCGCTTACGACGACGACACTCAGCAATATTTTAGCGCCGACACGGGTGTATATCCTAACCAGGCTTCGTATTCTTTCTCAGTGCAGTTTAAGTTTTAATGTTAAAAGAGTATAGAAATGAAATATTTAAGAAATTTATTATTGATCACATCGGTACTGTTATTTGCGGTATCGTGTGATGATTTTTCGTTGGACCTTGAGGTTCCGAACTACGAACACCCCAACGACGTGATTTTGAACTCTGAGCCTACAGCTTTGACTGCTGTAGCCGGTAACGTGCTTCATGCATGGTACATGACTGTTCATGAATATAATGGACCATGTATGGCTATGCAAACTATGGCTGACGTAAGTACCTGTTCGTGGGGTAACGTAGGTATGAATGATATGTCGCACGAGCCAAGAGGTGCCTGGAATAACCTGCCTTCCTATGGTTACGAATATGTCACAAGCACATATTTTAATGCCATGTATTCTATTTTGTCCGACGCTAATACTTTGGTGGCAGCAGTAGAACAAGGAACCGAATTTGAAGATCCCGACCTGGTGAAATTGATGGGTAAAGTAGGTCAGGCTCTTTCAATTGGTTATTCGGCGTTGGTTTTCGACCGAGTTTGGTTATCAGATGAAAACGGTCCGGTAAACGAAGACGGCTCATCAGTCGATTACAAGGAAGCCATGACTTTTGCTATTCAAAAACTGGATGAAGCTATTGCTATGGCCGGTAACATTATTGTGCCAGATAGTTGGTTGCCCGGTGGTGGTGGAGATGCTACAAAATTTAAAGCTTTCCTGAATAGTATGGGTGCCCGTATGTTGGTAGGCAACGTACGTAATAAAGCTCAAAAAGCCCAAATCGATTGGAATAAAGTATTAATATATGCAAATGCTGGTGTTTCTGAAGACTTTACCATTTTTATGGATGATGTAGTTTGGTACGATCTCGCTCCAAAAACATACTTAGTGTTAGGTGGCTGGGGAAGAACCGATATGTATGTGGTAAATATGATGGATCCAAATACTCCGAGTTACTGGCCCGATGGAGAAACAATTCTTCCTCCCTCTACTTCGGCTGATGCGCGTTTGGAATCAGATTATCAATATTTGTCGAGCCAAAGTTTTAACCCAACTCGGGGTACCTACCATTACAGTTCCTATCGTTACGCTGCACTCGATTATTATATTACCGAGTGGGTAACCGATGTAACCGAATTTTCAGCATCAGAAAACGATATGTACAAAGCCGAAGCTTTGTTGCAAATCGGTAAAGTTGCCGAAGCCGCTGCTGTTGTTAATGCCGGTACGCGTACCGTAAGGGGTCAGTTGCCTCCTGTTGATGCCACTGCCGAAGCAGTTGCAGCAGCCATTCATTACGAAAGATGTGTGGAATTTGCATACACGGGTATGTCTCTCAGTTTCTTCGAAATGAGAAAAGAAGACCTCTTACAAAAAGGTACTCCATTGCATTTCCCTGTTCCGGGAAAAGCGCTGGAATCGATTCCTGAAGAAAACTACACTTATGGTGGTACAACCGGTGTTGCCGGCGAAGACTACTCAACTGGTGGTTGGAGATAGTTCAACCATCTGAAAATTATAAAAAGGAGAACCAATTTTTCGGTTCTCCTCTAATGTACTCTTTCAAATAGACCGTAGTTGCGAACGATATCCAGCCGGGAGGTACTCACTCTACATTTTACTCACAATTACCCTTCGTAGAACTTTTTGAAAAAGCCTCCCGGCTTTTTTCTTTTTTAATGCAATAGATAGATTTTTTTGTTTCCTCATTACTTATAAGCCCCTTTGTTAATTAATTGTCAAATGGGCATGTTTTATTGCCTGAAAATATGGCAATTTGACTTTTCAATTCCGCGCCTCAAATATCTTTCACTGTATTATCAAAAGTCAAAAAATGGTTTCATTATTTTTGACGTTCTGATTTTTTTTTTACACATTTGTAACTGTTAAAAAAATTAACCATTAATAATGGTCTTTAACAATTGGCAAAAAAGGGTAATATGTGATAATGGGATTTGGGGGAATCCCGCACTTTTTATATCAAATTGAATTTATAGCTGTTTAATTTTACTAAAACTATTTCTATGTTCAGTTATGAAGTAGCCGTGTGTTTATTTTCCCAAAAGATGTTTGCGTATAAGCCGTTTGTGGTAAAAGATATTGCCGGGAGGGACTCGCTCTACTTATACTCACAATTACCCTTCGTAGAATTTTTAACTCTCCCGGCTTTTTTTAAGATGGTCCGCACTTTTTTACGCGAACATCTACGCTAAATACAAGACGAGAATGACTTATATTTTTTATAGCTGTTTTATTAATAACTAAAAATTATTTCTATGAAAAAAATTGCGATTTTTTTATCGATTCTCCTTTTCATGGGAACTATGGCATTCGCTCAAACCAGGAGTCTGAGTGGAACGGTTACCTCGGAAGAGGATAATCTGCCTATTCCCGGAGTATCGGTTTCAGTGAAAGGGACTACCCTCGGAACGATCACCAATTTGGATGGTCAATTCGAATTTAAAGTTCCCGAAGATGCCCGAACACTTGTTTTTCGTTTTGTGGGTATGAAAATCCAGGAAATTGCGATTGGTTCGCAAACAACTTTCAATGTTAAGATGACAACCGAGTCGGTGGGGATTGATGAAGTGGTTGTTACTGCTATGGGTATCAACCGGCCCAAGCGCGAAATGACCTATCAAACCCAAAATGTGAAAGAAGAAGAACTAACAAGAGTAGCCCCTACAAGAGCCGCAAGTGCTCTTGCAGGTAAAGTAGCTGGATTACAGATCAATGTTCAGGACAACGGAGTTAATCCGTCGACACAAATTCTGTTAAGAGGGTTGCGGTCTATTAGTGGCGACAACTCTGCTCTTATTGTAATCGATGGCTCAATCGCCTCTCAGGGAGCATTTGACGACTTGAACCCTAATGACATTGCCGACATCAGCATATTGAAGGGTGCCACAGCTGCTGCTCTTTATGGATCCAGCGCAGGTAACGGAGCATTGATTGTTACGACCAAAAGAGGGAAAGAAGGGGATAAATTTACTGTTGGGGTAAATTCAGCATACACGGCTGAGAAAGTAGCTTATATGCCCGAATTCCAGACAAAATACGGAACGGGTTGGGAAGGAGCTTATGATGCAGTTGAGAATACTAACTGGGGACCGCGATTTGATGGTACCTTAAGACAAATCGGCCCAACTTTCCCCGAAGGTTATGGATTGGAAACACAAATGGTGCCTTATGCTCCGGTAAAAGATAACCTTTTACATTTTTTCAATACCGGTAATACATTTAACAATACAGTTTATTTTAGTGGAAGTGGAAATAACAGTACTTTTTATGTGTCGATAGGGGATCAAAGATCTGACGGTATCGTGCCAGAGGATACGTATGAAAGAAATACATTCAGGGTAAATGCAACAAAAAAAATAGATAAAGTTGAGTTGGCCGCCAGCATAAATTATTTTACCGATAAAACCGATGTGGTGGGCAGCACAATTGGAGACCAGGATCGTCCATTATACTGGTTTATTTTGAATACCTCGGCCAACATCCCTCTGGAAAAATACAAAGACTGGCAAAACCCGTTAAGCTACGGATATGCCGATAATTATTACAATGCCTATTACCAGAATCCGTATTGGGCTGTAGGAACCAACAGAAATATTTATGAATCAAACCGTTTGATTGGTAACGTCAGTTTATCGTACGACATAATGGACTGGTTGAATTTTACTGCGCGCGCAGGTGTTAACAATGTTTGGGGAAATGGTAAAAACTGGAGAGCAGCCCAAACCTACGATCCAGATCTGCAACCTTCGGCAGGAGCTGTTTCTTCTTTTGTAGAAGACACTGAATATCAGACCAAAACTTATACCGGCGATGCGCTGGTGACGGGTAATTTCAAATTTCTGAATGACTTTACACTGAAAGCGATTCTCGGCGGGACTGTCTTTTCAACTGATACTAGAGAGAGTACTTTGCGTGCCAATAACCTAAGTATTCCTGGCTTTTACGATATTTCGAATGGAACAGGGGCTTTGGTTGGTACAGTTAACGAGTCCGTAAAAAGGAATTTTGGGTTTTATGGAGACTTTACGCTTGGATACAAAAACTACTTATTCCTGAACTTCTCAGGACGTAACGACTGGACTTCCACCCTGGCCAAAGGTAACAACAGTTATTTTTATCCTGCTGTTGGGCTTTCTTTTGTTGCAACTGACGCGTTTGAAGCGCTTAAGAACAACGAAGTTTTGTCGTCTGCAAAGATTACAGTTGGTAACTCAACTGTATACAATGACCTTGCTCCATACCGTATAAATGAAACCTACTCGCAATCGAACGGATTCCCGTTTGGATCGGTTAACGGTTTCTATTTATCAAACACTGCGGTTGATGCCAATATTTCAAAAGAAAAAATTAATACTACAGAAATCGGTCTTAACCTTGGTTTCTTCAGAAGTCGGATGTGGGTGGATGCTTCCTGGTTCAATACCGTCACTTCTGATTTGATCACATTTACCACTCCATCGATAACCTCAGCGTCAACATCTTTCCTGACGAATATTGGTGAACTTCAGGGCAAAGGGCTTGAACTTACTCTTGGAGGTACAGTGTTGAACGTGAGTGATTTTAAATGGGACATAAACCTTAACTATACTTCGAGCGAAACGGTAGTAAACGAAATTTATGAAGGGCTCGACGAAGTCGCAGTAACCACAACCGGGCAGTATGGTATTTATGCGGTTGTTGGAGAAGCTTTCCCACAGATGAAAGCCAATGTTTATCAGCGCGATCCCCAGGGGAGATTAATCGTAGACCCGGTCAGCGGCCATCCAAAAACGGAAACTGCCTTGGTAAGTTTGGGGAAAACCACCCCTGATTATATTATTGGGTTGAATACCGTAATAAGCTATAAAGGATTGTCGGTTTCTACTACATGGGATTATCGTACCGGGCATGTGTATTACGAACAGGGATCGGATGCAATGGAATTTACCGGACGTTCTATGGCTAGTGTTTCAGCTAACCGCCAGGACTTTGTAATTCCGAATTCGGTGATCGAAACCAGCCCAGGTGTCTATGTTGAAAATACAAACATTCAGGTAAGAAGTGGGCGTCAAAGTTACTGGACCGATGTGTACAATGATGTAAAATCGAACTATGTAAAAGACGCTACGGCTTTAAAAATGAGGGAACTGGCCGTTAATTATGAGTTGCCGGCCAGCTTGCTTGCCAAAACTCCACTTCAGAAAGTTTCAGTTGGGTTTATCGGCAGGAATCTTCTCACTTGGTTACCAGCTGAGAATAGGTTTTCTGACCCTGAATTCAACAACAATAATGATAACAGAATTGGGGTGGGAGGGTACTTCCAGTCGCCACCAACCAAATCTTACGGTTTTATCTTAAATGTAGAATTCTAAAAATCACATCAATATGAAAAAGATATTAAAATATACAGGCTTATTGATGATCGTCGTTTCATTTATGTCATGCGATGATTTTCTCGACGTGAATGACGATCCAAACAACCCGGTGAGTGTAACACCTGATTTGGTACTGCCCGTTGCACAGGTTTATACCGCTAACATTATACAGGGCAATACCGGGAGAAGAGCTAATTGCTTTGGGAATATGCTTATGTACAACTGGAGCCAGAGTGATGGTTATTCGTGGTACACCGATGAGTTTAAATATAATGTTACTTCTTCTTTTTATCAGGGAATATTTAACGACAGCTATTCCTCTGCATTAAAGCAGTATCAGATACTTGATCAGTTGGAAGGAGAGAAGTATAACAACTACAGAGCGATTGCGAAGGTTATGAAATCATTCCATTTTCAGTTACTTGTTGATTTTTACGGAGATGTGCCATACACAGAAGCTTTGTTGAGAAGTGAGGAAGCAACACCTGTTTATGATGATGCTCAGACCATTTACGAGGATTTGATTACAGAGCTTGATACCGCGATCTTTTTGATCAACAATGCCTCCAGCACTTCACTGGTTCCTGGGGCGGATGATGCAATCTTCTCGGGGGACATGACGGATTGGAAGAAATTTGCCAACACGTTAAAATTGAGGATTTTGGTTCGTCAGTCAAATATGTCAGGAAGAGATGGATACATTAAAACTGAACTTGGTAAGATAGCAGCCGAAGGGTCCGGTTATATTACTTCTGATGTAGGAGTGAATCCTGGTTATGTGAAAGAAGAAGCTAAACAAAGTCCTTTCTGGAATTATTTTGGTTGGGATGCAAGTGGAACCATCACAATGGACAACAATGCTACTTGTGCAACCGACTATGTACTGGAGTATCTTACAACAACTACTGATCCAAGAATTGACTATTTGTATGAAAAACCATCGACCGGGCATTTGGGTGTTCCGCAAGGATTGCTAGATTATGATACTCCCGTTCCAGATGCGTTCGTTCCTGCATTGGTTTCGAATATAGGGCCTGGTTTGTTAAAAAGCCCTACACAGGATGCCGTAATTTTTACTCTGGCCGAGAATTATTTTAATCAAGCAGAAGCTCGTTTGAAAGGATTAATCACATCTGGTGACGATGCCAAAACTTTATACGAAAATGGAATTGAAGCATCATTCGATTATTTAGGTGTAGCGGAAGACAGATATGATATTTATATTGCCCAAAACAAAAATCTTGTAAACTGGGATTCTTCGTCAGACAAATTGGAAGCTATTATTACCCAGAAATGGATAGCCGTAAATGGAATAACAGCTGAACAGTCGTGGTTTGATTACAATCGTACAGGATTTCCTTCAGGTCTTCCGATTTCTCTGCAATCAGCAAAATCTGATCGACCGGTACGCATCTATTATCCGGCAGGAGAATATTCGTCCAACGGAGAGAACGTACCTGCTCAGCCTGACGCATTTACTGAAAAAGTATTTTGGGGTAAATAATTAAAAATTGAAGAATATGAAAACATTGAAATATATTTTATTTTTTGTGCTGAGCTTGAGCTTATTAAACTCATGTCTTGTGGAAGACACAACAGATCTCGATCTAAATGGTCAGGGACCGAGTTTAGTGACTTTTGACGGCACTGGCTTAGTTAACCTAACAGTGTTGGCTAATGGATCGGAATATGATAGAACCATAAAAGTGCTGTTAGTTGGTCCAACAAAGTTTGATATTACTGGCGACCTCACTGTTACAGTTGAAGCTACTAATGAATCAACTGCCATTGAAGGGGTTCATTACACACTCGAAAAAACAGTTGTATTGAAGGAAAGCAACAATTATTTAGGCTACGTGAATATTAAGTTACTTACCGAAGGAAATACTCCGCCAATGGAAGGTACACCTGAGTATGAAACCTATAAAGCACCTGTTTTGTATCTGAAAGTTGCAAGTGTTACTGGTGCCGAAGGAGTTGTAAATTCTGGAAAATTAGCAACAGTTAACCTAAACTTTACACCTCCTAACCCATATGCAGGTTCTTATACCTCCAAAGTGTGGTACTGGCACCCTTCTGCAGGTGGCAATTATCCTCCGAGTGATAGTGGTGAACCATATGGTGGCGTTAGAGAAGAAGTAAAAGAGCTTACGGCAATAACTGGTAGAAAGTGTCAATTTGGATTTGCTGTATGGGCTGATACCGATTTGTGCTGGGTTACCGTAAATCCTGATAATTCATTAACTTACGAGGTGGATGTTACGTGGTCATATGACGTTAAAATGGGTGATCCAACAAATGCTTCAAAAGTGTCGCATTACGATCCAGAAACCGGAGTAATTTATCTGTATTATTACTATTCCGGTTCTGGAGGAGATCGTATATTCTGGGAGATATTAACACCTAATTTTTAGAATTATTAAAATCAATCATGATGAGAAATATTTCAAAATATATTATTTCTGGGCTGTTCTTTATGCTTTTGGGCTTTGCTTCATGTGATTTGCTCAGAACGGCAGAACAGGATGCCGAACCGATTGTTGAGCCCAATGAGACTTATCCGCTTATTGAACTTTTCGCTCTTGATAATACAGGAACAGTTACAGAAGGAGATACTCTGGTGTACACCGTGAAAATGAACCGGCCCATAGACAGATCGTTGACTTTTACTCCTGTAGTAACTGCTGCAACAACACTCGTCGAGCATGAGGACTTTGATATCGAAGGTCCCATTACGATAGCTCCTTGGGAAACAGAAGGAAAGCTGGTAATTTATACCTATGCTGACATAACTCCGGAAAGCGATCAAACACTTGCTGTATCGTTGGAGCTAAACAGTTTGGCAGAAAAAAATCTTGTTCATCCTGATAATGTGTTTACTACGGTCAGCGTTACAATGGCGAATTTTAAATCACCGAACCTTATCCTTGAGTTTTTCTGGGAAAAAGACATCGATTTGGGCGATCTGGGCGTATATCCTACAAGTTCAAATGTCGATTTTGATGCGATCATTTCAACAGCAGAAGGTTTTGATATTAACGATCCTTGGGCTACAGATGTTGGTATTTATCAGGCAGCTACCGGTAATCATCCCGAAGTTATTGAACTCGTGCCTGGAGATCTTCCCGACGGTGAATATGTGGTTTGGTTTGACTTATGGTCGAATGGATTCGCAGGCTATGGCAATACCACCGAAATTCCGCTTACCACACATGCCTATCAGGTAGGAGCTGACTTTGATGAAATGATTGAGCAGGATCCATCCACTATAATAAATGCAGATGTGCCTGGAGCCGACGATGAAGGGGGCTATGCCAGTAATGGTATTTTATGCAAGCTAAAAATCGAAGGTAGCAAATTCACTGTTACAGACTATAAGGATGTCCTGATCGGCACAACCAAGTCAGGTAAAGCTAAAACACCACGACCGCATATCACGAAAGAAGTTATAACTAAGGGTTTATCAAATTAAGCTGAAAAGCAGAATAAGAAAAGAGGGCCGGGAACCTAAATTCCCGGCTTTTTTTTCTGAAGTTTACTCAAAAATCAACGATTGAATATATAGTATTCTAACTCATCTTGATTGTGCCGATGACAAAGATAGGGGCGGATAAAAAGCAATACATTGGTAACGAAACTATCAGTTTGCGATAATAGGCTCTTGTATGGGATTTAGGGATTCAAATAAAAAACCCTTAATTCGCAAGTGAAGATGTTCCTTCCGAACTTTATAAATTGTTTATTACAGCTGATAATGATTCAGCCAAACTGAGTAGAGATTTCTTAAAGAAGATGGTTTTTTATAGGCGTTTGTGCTGTTAAATGTATATTTGATTTTCTCTTTTAGCTTGTTTTTATAGAACTAAGATATGGAAAATAGAAGAATGGCTTTGAATTTATTATACTTATTTACTTGTATTATTGTACCGCTCAACTTGGTGGCACAGAACCAAATCTTTCAGTCAGATTCTGCTGTAGAGGAGCTGTTCAAAATTGCTGAACGCTATTATCCACTCAACGACGAGTATATAAATGGCTTTGTTTATCCTGTTCGAGGTTCAAAGATTGCCGGTGATCCTTATTTTAATTCATCAAACTGGTTAGATGGAACGTTGTATATAAACGAAACCGAGTATAAACACATTCCCCTAAAATACAACCTTATTAATGACGAGTTAATTCTGAAAACGAAAACACGGCAAGACATTGTGCGATTAATTGTTTTGAATAAAGCTCAGGTTGATTCTTTTAAAATTGAGGCTCTCGTTTTTATCCATTCCAAAAACTTGTTTCGGCAAGAGGACAATCAGGAGTTCTATCAAGAGATTTGTGGAAAGCATCCAAATCTAAAAATATTGAAACGCTACGGGAAGAGGTTTATAGATACCTACAGCAACAGCACTCCTTATGGTAAGTACTCTGCACAAAAGAATGATACATATCTTTTTGATGGGAAGAAACTTATATTAGTAAACAGCGAAAAAGCTTTTCTTGGGTGCTTCGAAAAATCAGCAAGAGAACCAATAAAGGACTACATTCGAAAAAGGAGTATCCAGTATAAAAATATCTCTGTTTCACAGTTTAACGAGCTAGTAAATTATTGCGTCGAACTTATTGCAAAAAATAACGAAACGAGTCAGGAATTAAAATCTATGCAATAAGATGATTAAAAGTGCGAGTTCGATCGGTACTCCAGATTACCAAATAAACCAAACAATTATAAACAAGTGAAACTATTGCGGTTCGTTTTTCTACTCTTCATTGTTCTGCCAGGAATCGTTATTGCTCAAGAGCCAGAAAATCAGATTTTTGTGACAAGACAAAACACTAGCTGGGAGGAGTTTGTTCGCCAGATGGAACAAAAATTTGAGATTCATTTTTTTTATGATCACATAGCTACAGAGAACGTTCGTATCAATGTTCAGGTAGAACGCATTTTACTGGAACAACTGCTAGAACAAACCTTTGTAGAAAAAGACGTTAAAGTGTCGAAAGATACGGATGGGAACTATTTTTTATTTCCAAAGTTTGCATTAAAACCTACTGTTGCCAGCAAGTTCTTCCACGCGCCTGATTCCGAATACAAAACAAGGGTAAACGAACAGAACAACAATGATAAATATAGCAACGATACATTCTTAAAAACCTATAACGAATACATTGCAGGGACGGTAGTTGTAGGAACCGACAATATTACAAAAAACAGAAATGCGAGAGTAAAGGGCTTTGTATTTAACAGTGAAGATGGAACGCCGGTAGATTTGGCGAGGGTTTTTATTGCCGAATTAAATGAGGTTTTAGTGACAAACGGATCAGGGGAGTTTGAACTCGAAGTAGCACCTGGCAACTATACCCTGACGATTAATAGTCTCGGATGGCATGAAAAGTCGTTTAAACTAACCGTTTTTTCTTCCGGTGACGCTAATTTTCCCATGCGAGTGAAATCTATTTTGCTGGATGAGACTGTTGTAACAGCCGAACGGAATCAGAACCTTAGTACCACCACCATGGGGTTTGAAAAAATAACAGCAAAAGCCATAAAGGAGATGCCTGTTGTGCTAGGCGAAAAAGATGTGGTAAAGATGGCTTTGTTGTTGCCGGGAGTTCAGACTACTGGCGAAATTTCTTCAGGATTTAACGTAAGAGGAAGCCCGTCAGACCAGAATATGTTTATCATTAATGATGTATCTATTTATAACTCCTCTCATCTTTTCGGGCTGTTCACTACCTTTAATTCCGACGCAATAAGTGAGTTTAAATTTTATAAAAACAGTATTCCGGTAGAATATGGTGGGCTGTTGTCATCGGTGTTCGACATTGACGTTAAAACCGGAAACAGTCAAAACTTCTCGGTACGCGCTGGAGTCGGGCCTACATCGGCCCGGGCAATGGCAGAAGGACCGATAACAAATAACGGAAGTAGCTACATGGTGAGTTTTCGCTCTTCATACTCCGACTGGATGTTGAGGCAGGTTGACAATCTGGAGGTCCGTAACAGCTCAGCCTCGTTTCAGGATGCCTTAATGAATTTTAACTTTCCTCTCGGCGAAAAAAATAAGCTGAACTTGTTTTTGTACTGGAGCCGCGACTATGCCGACTTATTTTTAGGCATCCAAAACGAATATCGGAACCTGGGAGCTTCGATAGGATGGACACACAACTTCAATAAAAAACTGACTTCGGAACTAAATCTTGCTTCCAGTCAGTATACCTACAATGAATCAAATATCGAAGTGGAATATCTGGCCAACCAACACTCGTTTGATATTGCTCATTATGAAGCCAAGTGGAAACTGTTGTATAGCTTCGCCTCGGGGAAAAAACTGGAGCTTGGGTGGAACAGTAAGTTTATCAGAATAAGTAATGGTGATTTTCTTCCACTATACAATCAGTCGACATTGAACCCACTGACGTTTGAACCAGAACAGTCCGTCAGTAGCAGTATATTTGCTACCTATAGATGGGATGTTTCGGCGCGTTTTTCTGTCGATGCCGGATTAAGAGCCACACGTTATGCCTACCTTGGCCCCAAAACCGTATTCTCTTACATGAAGAACGAGCCCAAAAGCATTGATAACATAACAGATACCACCTTTTACCCGAAAAACAGTGTCATCAATAACAATCAGAACATTGACTGTAATTTTGCCGCAAAATACGAGCTTACTAACAATTTATCGTTTAAAGCAGGCTATAACCTTCTCCATCAGTATACATTTATGTTGTCAAACACGGTATCGGTGTCGCCTTCGAGCAAGTGGAAACTGAGTGACCCGAATTTAACGCCCATGCAGGGAGAACAGTTTTCAGCCGGACTATATAAGAACTTTGCAAATGGTAAAATCGAAACCTCGGTTGAAGCTTACTATAAAAAGGTGAAGCATTTAGTGGAATACAAAGACGGAGCCGAATTTGTTACAAATCCTGTTCCGGAAACAAATATTATTCAGGGCAAATTACGGTCGTATGGTGTAGAGTTTATGCTTAAGAAAAAAATGGACAAACTAAGTGGCTGGCTGAATTACACCTGGTCTAAAGCAGAGGTTACGGCTTTTAATCCTGTAACCGGGGAAATGAATAACCAGGGATATTCCTATCCAGCCAATTATGATCGGCCTCATGCCGCAAACATGACCTTGAATTACAAGCTGTCAAAAAGATTATCCTTTTCGGCCAACCTGGTCTATTCAACCGGACGCCCCATAACTTACCCTTCATCAGTATATTATCTGAATGACGTTCAGATTACCGGATTTTCGAAACGAAACGATTACCGACTTCCCGATTATTTCAGAACCGATATATCAATTAGCCTTGAGGGAAATTTGAAAAAGAATAAACTGGCACACGGTTTTTGGTCATTGTCTTTTTATAACCTTACCGGTCGAAGGAACGCTTATTCCATGGTCTTTCAGAATGTAGACGGAGAAATTAAAGGCTATAAGATTTCAATTCTTGGTGCGATGATTCCTTCGCTAAATTATAATCTTAAATTGGGGAATTATGAAAACTAAACATGTTCTCATTGCATTCTTTGTTATTGTGATTGTGGCTTGCAAAGACGAGTTCTTATTGAACTTTGATACCAATCAGAAGATTCTGGTAGTTGAAGGCGGCATCACCAATCTTGAAGGACCATACGCGGTTCGCTTATCCACTACCTTACCGGTGAATCAGCCCTTGCGGATACCGCTCGAAAATTGTAGGGTTACAATTTCCGACAATACAGGTGTAAGTGAGGTTCTTACGGAGACAGAACCAGGCGTTTATAAAACAGTAGTCGGAGGAATAAGAGGGATAATCGGAAAGGAGTATTCACTTTTAGTAACAACACCTGATGGGAAAAAATACGAAACCGGATTTGAAAAAATGGAAGAATCGGTTGGCATCGATACGGTTTATGCCGAGCTTAATTACAAGGAAAGCCTCGATTACCCTTTTGGATTACCAGGCTATCAGTTTTATATCAATACCCAGCCTGGACAAAAAGCAGATAATTATTTTTTATGGGATTTGACAGAAACCTATCAGTACGATGCCGATTATCGTTTATATGCTTTGTATTATTACGGCGACATATTTTATACAAAGTCAGATATGGAACAAATTGAAGACATTGTTAAGTTGAATTATGATACCCTTTTTACTTGCTGGAAGACGGAAACGGTGAAAGACATTTTTACAGGTCATACCTCAAATCTTTCTACACCGGTTATCAATCGGCAGCCTTTACATTTTGTATCAACTGAAACGAAAAAACTTTCGGTGCGTTACGGGCTTCTTGTGCAGCAGTATGCCGTCTCAAAAAAAGCTTACCAATTCTGGAAGAGCATAAGGGAGCAAATTTCGGATGAAAGCTTCCTGAATACGAGACAGCCTTACAACATAGCGGGGAATCTTGAAAATGTAGCCGATACCAGAGAAATTACCTATGGCTTTTTCACGGTAGCTTCTGTGGCTGAAAAGAGGGTTTTCTACAACAAACCTAATGCCGCATTCTATTTTGAAAAAGGCTATACGGCCGAACCAATTGATCTGCATAAGAAACAACAACCGGTCTATCTGGTACTCGAAGAAAATGCCATGTATTTTGTTCATAAAGACTGCGTGGACTGCCGAACGGAAGGAGGAGTAGCCCATAAACCTGATTTCTGGATCGATTAGTGTATAATAAGCAACAATTCAGCATTTATGAAATATCCGATATTTTTCCGGGGCATCCACTTTTTTTTATTTTTCTTGGTTTGCCTTAATTTAATTGCGCAAACCAATGATTTTAACCCGAATAGCGTAAAAGAAACCATTCAAATTGAAACCGATCGCGATTTATACTTTGTCGGTGAAAATGTTTTTTTTTCCATAAGTTATTTTGTTAACGAATCAAGGTTGGGGCCAACAATCAGCCAGGTGGTTTACCTGGAATTGATTAATTGCCGGAACAATCATCCGGTAGTTCAGAAAAAGATTAAAGTGGCCGACTTTAAAGCGAGCGGCGCCCTCCTGATTCCGAATAGCCTTCCAACGGGTAATTACCTGATGCGGGCGTATACCCAATATCAACGTAACTTTTCTGCATCGAATTTCAGAAGTCGGCTTCTTACTATTTTAAACCCTGAGGACCGTGAGAATTATCTTAGCCTTGTTGCAGAGCCCGATTCTGTAGAAATTGTTCCCGAAGGAAATGTGCTTCTCGACAATATTCAGAATACCGTGGTAATAAGGGTGCCAACATACTGGTTAGCAAAAGACAATAGCTATCAGATCGTCACCGGAGCTTCGCAGATTGTTGATACCTTGAAAATACCCCAGACAGGAGTTACGCAAATCGAATTCACCGGGAGTCGTTTGCAGGAATATTACTTTCTTATGGTAAAAAGTAACGGCGATACCCTTCGTACGGCTTTCCCGGAAATTCAAACAGAAGGCATTCAGACCACGACGCTGCAAGTTGGAGATAATATCACTTATTCCATACAAAAGGTGGGAAGTTCGGTAAACACCCAATCTGATTTTAGGTTAAAAGTGCTTGGAAATGATTTTTACGAACTTTTTACGGAAGATATTGAAATGTCCGGAAACACTTTCGAAACAAAGGTGCCAACTGAGAGGCTGGTAAAAGGAATTAATTATCTGGTATTATCGGATGTAAGCGATAGCATACTGAAGATTAATTCAATCTTTATTCCAAATGTGGTTAGTGAGATCGAACTTTCAGGGATTATAAATACCTATTCGTGCCGGGATACCGTAAAGGCACAAATGAGGATTGATGACTACATCTTAGACCAAGAGCCGTTTGTAACCATTGCGGTTACGAAACACAAAACGAAAAGGCAGGATCATGATTCTGACTTGTCGTTGTACCTGAACTCTGGTTCTCTTCTTTCCGATTTTTTCCAATATAATACGAACTTAAGCCAGGTAGTGCGCAACCAGACAATGGTTTTGTTTGATAAACGAGTGAACAGAAAACAGGTGGCAGAAAAAATAAAATATGCCGATTTTGTTGGAATGAAGTACATTCCCGAGATATATGGCCTAAGTATGAGCGGAGTTATCCGTAGCAGCGAAAACAAGGCTCCGGTGGCAGGTCAAAATATTTTTGCTTCGGTATTGTTCAATAATCCTCAGTTGCATGTGAGTAAATCGAATGAAAACGGAGAGTTCATTTTTACCTTAAACAATGTTAAAGGAGTCACGAAGGTCTTTCTCTGTCCCGAAAACTCAGAAAAAGGACCATATGAAATACTGATAAGCAATCCTTTCTCCGGCGAATACCCCGCGTGGGGCGAGATCCCCGCTTTTGGAGCGATTTCAGATACTGTCCTTATCAATGAAATGTACAGAAATTTGCAGATCAATACGCACTTTTATCCAACTACTGATCCCGAGCCTAACGTTGAAGTGCAGCGTAACTCGTTCAATATCGATAGCAATAAGTCGACGATTAAATTGGCGGATTTTGTTGGTTTGAAAAACATGGAAGAACTTTTTACTGAGATTGTTCCAACAGTTAAATATGTAAAGCGTGATAATAGTTATGCATTTGCTGTGTTTGATGAAAATGGAAATGTCTTTTCTCATAACCCGTTGGTACTTATGGATCGGATTCCGGTTTTTGACCTCTCGAAAATTATGGAGCTCGATATCTCCCTGGTCAAAATGATTGAGGTGATTAATACTACCTATATTCTTGGAGAGAACACATTCCAGGGGGTTGTGATGCTAAGCTCCAATACGAGTGATTTTGCAGGGATTGAGTTTCCAGGGTCTTCAGTATTTGTTGATTTCAGGTCGGTAGAAAACATACCTAACCACGCCGGGTATCCAAGCCCGATAAACGGAGGCGATAAGCATTTCCCTGATTTTAGAACCACATTGTTCTGGAACCCCGGGATTAAACTCACCGGCAATTTGTATGATTTTTCTTTTTTAACTTCGGACGATACCGGGATTTATGATGTTGAAATAAAAGGATATACAAATACTGGAGAACGGATTTACGGAAGAACGCAAATTTCTGTTCGTTAAAATCAGGTTACGTTTTCCTTTTCTTTTTCTTTGCAGCCGGAAAAAGAATGTTGTTCAGGATCAATCGGTAGCCAGGCGAATTGGGGTGCAGGCTTAAATCGGTTGGCGGGTCTCCGATCAGATGTTGGTAATCTTCGGGGTCGTGGCCACCGTAAAAGGTCCAGAAACCGCGCCCTTTTTCACCATGAATATAACGTGCTTCGTTGGCAGGCTTGTTCTCGCCCATAATCAACACATTCGATTTGATCACTTCCTTGCGGTAAGCGGTGGTTTGCCCCATAAAGCCTTTGATGAGGTTGCGGTGGTTTTGGCACAACATGGTAGGTATTGGGTCCCACTTGGCAGAAAATTCGAAGAGCGTAAAAAAATCGTTTTCGCGTAGTACATGATAAACCTGGCTTCGCGATTGTGTGGCATCGATGTTTGAAAACTCATAGACATTGGGGTCTTTCTCAAGCTTAAAGCCTTCAAAAGCAAATGCGCGTTTAAAATCCAGTTTGCCATCAGCATCCGGATCCATCGGATCGCCATCAAACATCGGTTGACATATGTCGATTCCGGCGGCGGCAAGCGAAATATCGTAGGTGTCGGTGGCGGCGCACATCGCAAATAAAAAGCCACCGTTCTGCACATATTTTTCAATCTCGCGGCTTACAAACGATTTCATTTCCGAAACCTTTATAAACCCTAATTTTTGAGCCAGATCGTTATCGATTTTAACTTCCTGCTGGTACCAGGGCATATGTTGGTAGGTGCGCCAAAACTTACCGTGCTGGCCCGTAAAATCCTCGTGGTGCAAGTGCAGCCAGTCGTAATCTTTGAGTGTGCCGGCGAGTATTTCTTCGTCGTAAATAATATCGTAAGGAATTTCGGCATAGGTGAGTACGAGCGTCACCGCGTCGTCCCAGGGTTGTTTGTTGGGAGGCGAATAAACCGCAATTTTGGGCGCCTTGGTCATACTTACCGCATCCTGGTTAACATCGGGGCTTGATATTTCGTTAAGAATGGCGCTGGCTTGTGCGTCGGCCATGTTTTCGTAACTTACTCCACGAATAATACATTCATTTTCGATCTCGGGATAATGTGGAATTAAAAAACTGCCGCCACGATAATTCAACAGCCATTTTACTTCGACATCTTTTTGCAAAACCCAATAGGCAATTCCGTACGATTTCAGATGATCTTTTTGAACATCGTCCATCGGGATGAGCAGGTACATAGCGCTGCCTTTCAAAAATAGAATGAGAAAAAGAATCGAAAAAATTGCGCTGCGTTTCATGGCCAATATTTTCCGAAAGATACAATTTTCGCTATAAAAATGTTCGCTGGCTTTAAAAAGGAGCTTTCGAAGTTGAAGCAGACGATTCAGGATCAAGGTCTCTGTTTCGGGCAATTCCTTCGGTGTAACTGTCTTCATCCTGGTTCATCGACGAGCGGAAAGTCTTCACACTGTCGAAACCACCCTTGCTAAACTGCGGATCCATATCGGTAAATTTGGCGAGTTCTTTACGGAAACGCAGGTGAACATCGGCTGTGGCGCCGTTACGGTGTTTGGCAATAATAATTTCTGCAACTCCGAGTAGCGAGTTCCCCGATTCATCTTCGGTAAGTCCGAAATATTCAGGTCGGTGAATAAAAGTAACAATATCGGCATCCTGCTCGATCGCACCCGATTCACGAAGGTCAGACAGTTGTGGCCGGCGGCCTTCGCGCGATTCAACCGAACGGTTAAGCTGCGACAGCGCAATTATCGGAACATTCAATTCCTTGGCAATGGCTTTTAACGAACGCGAAATGGAGCTTACTTCCTGCTCCCGGCTAAACCGGTTGTCGGAACCGGCTGTCATCAACTGCAAATAATCGACAATGATAATATTGATATCGTGTTGCATTTTTAAACGACGGCACTTGGCACGGAATTCAAAAACTGATAAGGCCGGGGTATCGTCAATAAAGATTGGCGATTCATCGAGCGCTTTTATTCGCTGATTGAGCTGAGCCCATTCGTAATCTTCAAGTTTCCCGGTTTTTATTTTTTCGGCGCCGAGTTCGGTTTCGGCAGCAATCAAACGATTTACCAACTGTATCGACGACATCTCGAGCGAGAAAATGGCAACTCCCTGTTTGTGGTCGACGGCCATGTTCCTGGCCATTGAAAGTACAAAGGCTGTTTTCCCCATTGCCGGCCGCGCAGCAATAATAATAAGGTCGGTTTTCTGCCACCCTGAAGTTATTCGGTCGAGAGCTGAGAACCCTGACGGCACGCCGCTTAACCCGTCGGGTTTGTTCCGTGCTTTCTCGATTTGGATGATTGCCTCATTTAATACAGGTTTAATCGGAAGTGTTTCTTTTTTGATATTCCCTTCCGAAACCTTGAAAAGTTCCGACTCCGAGAAATCGATCAGGTCGTCCACATCCATGGCATCGTCGTAAGCTTTTGTTTGAATCTCGGACGAAACGCGGATCAGTTCGCGCTGGATATATTTTTGGGCGATTATACGAGAGTGGAATTCGATGTGAGCAGCAGAAGCCACGCGTCGGGTGAGTTGCGTAATGTAACCCGGCCCCCCCACTTCATCTAATTGGTTCCGGTCTTTTAATTCCTGGGTCACCATCAAAAGGTCGACAGGTTTTTCCTTGCCCGAAAGCGACTGGATGGCTTCAAAAATTTTCCGGTGTTCTTCTTTGTAAAAACTGTTGGCCTGGATAATATCGGCCACAGTAACGTAGGCATCACGTTCCAGCATCAGGGCGCCAAGAACAGCTTCTTCCACCTCGATAGCTTGTGGCGGAAGTTTTCCGTACTGTGCATTTATTTCGTCGATGGTGGAATTCTGATTGCTTCTTTTTCGTTCTGCCATTTTTTTGATATTGATAGTTGGTTAAGCTTCAAAACTGAGCCTCAAAAATAGAAAGTTCTAACGCCTGCAACAAGTCATTTACCTTTCTCTTATGAAAGAATATTAACCTGTTATTCACAGCAACTGTTATTAATTCGGTTTACCCGATTTTATCTTCGATAATCCGCGTGATAAATTCCTGTAGAGTAGCGCCCATTGCGTTGATTTGCTGAGGGATAAAACTGGTCTCTGTCATTCCGGGTGTAGTGTTTACTTCGAGGAAGTAGAAAGTTTCATTTTTTAAAATGAAGTCGACACGAACAATGCCCGAACATTCGCAAAGCTCGTAAATTTCAGAAGTTAGCTGCTGGCAGGTTTCAAAAAGATGCCTGGGTAAGCGGGCTGGTGTAATTTCCTCGGCAGCACCCGGTGTATATTTGGCTTCGTAATCGAAAAATTCATTTTTAGGAAGGACTTCGGTAACCGGGAATACGGTAAGCTCGCCATTCAGTTTTACCGCACCGCAGGTAAATTCCTTGCCATCGACGAACGATTCGATCAGCGCTTCATCACTTTCCATCCACGATTTGAGGATGGCATCCTCCAACTGGTCGATACTTTTTACTTTCGAAACGCCAAAGCTCGAACCTCCTGCATTGGGTTTTACAAATACAGGTAAGCCAAGTTTTTGAACGATAGCTCCTGCATCGATTGTGGCGCCTTTGTTTAATTTTACCGATCCTGCCATTTTTACTCCAAAACTTCGCAGGTAGTTGTTGCAGAACCATTTGTTAAAAGTGAGCGACGATGAGTGTACACTACAGGTAGAGTAGGGTAGCCCAATCAGATCGAAATAGGCTTGTAAAATGCCATCTTCACCGGGTGTGCCGTGGATGGTAATGTAAGCAAAATCGAAATGGATTTTCTCACCGTTGAGTTCGAAACTGAAATCCGACTTGTCGATGTCGGCCAATTTTTCCCCATCTCGAAAAACTTCCCAGCGCTGGTTTTGCATTTCCACCAGCCACGGGGTGAACTTCGTCGTATCGACAGCTTTAAAAACGTTGGCGCCGCTTTTTTGCGAAACAATAAATTCTGAAGAGTCGCCGCCTGCTACCACGGCAATATTTGGTTTGTTTGGCATTTTAGTCATTTCTGTTGGCAATATAATTTTCCCATTTTTCGATTGCTTCACTCATGTCGGCCGGAAGTTCGGAGTTGAACTGCATTTTTTTGCCGGTTGCCGGGTGTATAAAGCCCAGTGTTTTGGCATGCAGCGCCTGGCGAGGTAATATTTTAAAACAATTATGAACAAACTGCTTGTACTTGGTAAAAGTGGTTCCGCGAAGGATATGGTCGCCCCCGTAATTCGAGTCGTTAAAAAGAGGATGGTTGATGTATTTCATGTGCACCCTGATCTGGTGTGTACGACCGGTTTCGAGCTTGCATTCCACCAGCGAAACATAGCCAATGTGTTTCAAAACCTTGTAATGGGTCACGGCATGTTTCCCGAAATCGCCTTCGGGAAATACGGTGAAAACCTGGCGGTTGTGGATGCTTCTGCCAATGTTTCCGGTGATGGTGCCTTCATCTTCTTTTGGAATCCCCCAAACCAGCGCCTGGTATAAACGTTCCGAAGTTTTTTCGAAAAACTGGAGCGCCAGTTTATTTTTTGCCTGTTCGGTTTTGGCCACTACCAGCAAACCCGAGGTATCTTTGTCGATACGGTGAACGAGCCCGGGGCGGGGATCCTCGCTGTTAAAAAGCGGAAGATCTTTAAAATAATAAGCCAGTGCGTTTACCAGTGTCCCCGAATAATTTCCGTGTCCGGGATGCACCACCAAACCCGGAGGTTTGTTGATCACCACCAGGTGGTCGTCTTCGTAAACAATGTCGAGCGGAATGTCTTCGGGAATGATCCTGAGTTCGCGGCGGGGATAATCCATCACAAACTGAATATCGTCGTTGGGTTTTACCTTGTAATTCGATTTTACGGGGGAACCGTTCACTAAAATACTTCCTGCATCGGCTGCTGTCTGAATACGGCTTCGCGAGGCGTTTTCCATCCGGTTCGAAAGAAACTTGTCGATCCGCATCGGTGTTTGTCCGGCATCGACACTTACCCGGTAATGTTCGTACAAAGCTCCATCTTCCTGGTCTTCGTTCTCTTCTATGTCTTCTAAATAATCAGTCATTGCTATTGTTCAGGTATTCCTGGTGTGTTGAATCGTTCTGGATCGACGCTTAACCACAGGTCCACAGAAGAACCCAGGTAGACTTTGCTTGTCATTTTGCTGTCGGGCATTTGTTTCCAAACGCGTGCATTCAGTGTATCGTCTTTTGTAATAATCGATCGGTCGTAAATAATCACGCCCACGTTCAGGCGCGATTCAGTAAGTGCCTGTCGGGCATCTTCCATAAATAATCCGTGTAAATCAGGAAGCGAATTTTCCATGTTGCCTTTGCTTTGCCCAACTACCAATGCCACCGAACTGCCTTTGATCACGAAATCGCCTTCCCGAACATCTGTTTCATCCTGTTTTACGCTTAATACCAGGTCGTTGTATTCCGATGGCTCGTAGCTGATGCTATCGATCGTTAATCCACAATTATCCAATAACACCTGGGCTTGCCGAAAAGAGATATCGGTAAGTTTTGGAAGTTGAACTTTTTCGGGTTCCAGTGCGTTTAAAGTCAGATAAATCAGTCGACCTTCTTTTACTTTTTTGCCTGGTTTGGGCTCCTGATCGACAATGGTTCCCGGTTCAGAAAATTTGTTATAAACCGAATCCAGGATCTGTAATTTCAGATTTTCTGATTTTGCCGTTTCGTTGGCTTGTTCCATGGTCATTCCCGAGAATGCAGGAACCGAATAGGAAATACCGTGGTGGGTATAACTTTTCAGGCCGCTCAACGTGACTACCAGCAACAGAATGATCAATATAATGGCTATAGCCAGATTGATGAAGAATACACGACTTGTCAGGAATTTTTTTAAACTCATTACCTTGGATATCGATCTTATAGTAGGAAACAAAAATAAGCCAAAAAAAGTATGTTGAAAGCGAATGAAGATGAAACCTCTACCAAATTTGCAGAATATTGTACAAGGTGTCGCGTTCGGCTGGTACCAGGTTCAGTTCCTTAATCAAGGCCACCAGTTCTTCTCTCGATGCGGTAGGTTTATCGTCGCCGCCTGCCATCGAATATATTTTGGTAGTGTCGTCGATGGTCCCATCCAAATCGTCGACCCCAAAATTGAGCGAAAGTTGGGCAGCCTGCTTCCCAATCATCGGCCAGTAAGCTTTCAGGTGAGGTATATTGTCAAGAAAGATTCTCGACACCGCATAGTTTTTCAGGTCTTCGATCAAGGTCGATTCCTTCACCTTTGAATATTCATTGTTTTCTCTTCTGAATTTTAAAGGGATAAAGGCGTTAAATCCCCCGGTTTGATCTTGCAGTTCACGAAGCCGGTTTAAATGATCAACACGCTGTTCGTAGTTTTCGAGAAGGCCATATAACATGGTTGAATTGGTTGGAATGCCCATTTTGTGTGCTACGGCATGGATACGGAGCCATTCGTTTGACCCGGTTTTGTCGGGGCAGATTTTAGCCCGCAGTTCTTCGTCAAAAATTTCGGCGCCACCGCCCGGCATCGATTCCAGTCCTGCGTCTTTCAACCGCTTTAATCCTTCTTCAATACTGATGTTTCCCTTTTCGCACATTTGGTCGATCTCGACTGCTGTAAAGGCTTTGATGTTTAATTTTGGTCCTGCTTTTCGTATTGAAGTAATCAGATCGGTGTAAAAATTAATGTCGCGGTCGGGGTGAACGCCACCCACAATATGAACTTCGGTTGCTCCTTTGGCTGTAAACTTTTTTACGTCCTCCACCATTTCTTCGATGCTGCATTCCCATGCCCCGTTCTGTCCTTTACGGCGACGATACGAGCAGAATTTACAGTGGTTGATGCAAATGTTGGTAGGCTCGATATGAAAGTTTCGGTTAAAGTACACGTAGTTTCCACTCAAATGTTGTTTCGCGTGCGTTGCCAACACACCCAACAATGCCAGGTTGTTCGACTGATAAAGATGGAGCGCATCCCCGGAACTTATACGTTGGCGGCTTAAAACTTTGGATGAGATTGCTTTCAATTCATCCGAAATATGCAGCGGGTTGATCAATAAAAGCTCTGAATTCATATCGATTGCAAATATCTTTAAACACGAAAAGGTAAAGAAATAGATTTCTTTACCTTCCCGCAGACTATTTATAAGATAAAATTATCTTTTATGTATAGGTTCGTCCGAAACAGTCAGTTTTTTCCGGCCTTTTGCCCTGCGGGCTTTTAATACTTTACGACCGTTTGCAGTCGACATTCTTTCTCTGAACCCGTGCTTGTTTTTTCTTTTTCTGTTAGATGGCTGAAATGTACGTTTCATTTCTCTATGATTTTACTTATTACTTTTCAAAATTTCGGACTGCAAAAATAGTCTTTTTTTTATTTCTTCCAAAACTTGTTTGCTTTTTTCGTTGAAAATTGCAGCACGGCTTTAATTTCTGTTTTTCAAATATTTACCTATTTCGAAAAGATCATTTTAATAGCCATCAATATCATTAGTACTCCAAATAAGCGACGTAGGGTGCGATCGGAAATATTTATGGAGAAATGCGAGCCCAGGTAAGCCCCCACCACAAAGGTGAGCGAGAGTACCAGTGCAATTTTCCAGTTTACAAAGCCTTCCTTGTAATAGTTCCAGGCAGCCAGGATTCCCACAGGGGGCAACATAAAAGCAAGGCTGGTCCCCTGGGCTTCGTGTTGCGACAAACCGATAATAAATACCAGGGCCGGAATAACAATAATGGCTCCCCCAATTCCAAAAACACCCGAAAGCAACCCCGAGATCAGTCCGATCAGGATAAGTATGATTAGTTGTGTTGCCGTCATCTTCATTCGTTTAATATTTATTTTCCTTCTGATCTTACTGAAAACCGAAATCCAACACCATGTAGGTTTGTAATCTTTATTCCGCTGTCGTCTTTTAAGTATTTTCGCAGGCGCGAAATAAAAACATCAAGGCTGCGCCCAAGAAAATAATCGTTGGAGCCCCAAACTTTTTCAAGGATTTCATTGCGACTAAGCACACGATTCGGATGTTCAGCAAAAAAACGCAACAGTTCTGCTTCTTTCAAAGTCAGACTTCGCTGGTTTCCATCGAAACTAAGTGATAATTCTTCAGGATGAAAAATGAATCGTCCAATATGCATGCTCCCTCGTTCAACTTGTTCGGCAGGTTGCGCCTGGCTTCGTCGGAGAAAAATTTTAATCTTTAGCAGGAGTTCTTCCATACTGAACGGTTTCGGTATGTAATCGTCGCCGCCAATGGTTAATCCTTTTATTTTATCTTCAGTCATGCTGCGGGCTGTCAGAAAAATGATCGGCACCTGGTTGTTTGATCTTCTGATCTTTTCAGCCACATGGAATCCGTCAATTTTAGGGAGCATTACGTCTAAAATTATCAGATCGAAACTCGATTTGCTAAAAAGACGGAGCGCTACTTCGCCATCTTCGGCGGCAGCCACTTCATAATTATTTTCTTCGAGGTTGTCTTTCACAATAAAACGGAGTGCATCGTCGTCTTCAACCAACAGAATTTTATGCGTAAAATCTTTCATTATTCAGGTATGTAAAGTGTAAAAATACTTCCTCCCGGGGGATTATCCATCACCTTTATTTTCCAGTTGTGTGCTTTTACAATTTTGTAAACGTAATCGAGGCCGAGTCCAAACCCTTTTACATTGTGGACATTTCCGGTAGGTACACGGTAGAATTTCTTGAATATTTTTTTACGGTACTCGCGCGGGATCCCAATTCCGTTATCGTTAAGGCTCAGGTGCAGGGTATTTTTATGTTTCGTTAATTTGATTTGGATATGAGGTTTTTGCTCGCAATATTTTACGGCATTTTCCAGAATATTGATGAGCAGGTTCGAAAAATGAAATTTGTCAGCGTCGATTTGTGGGGTCAGGTTCTGAAAGTCGATTTCAAGAGTCGCTTTTTGCCCGTTGCCGCTATGTTTAAAACTGTTACAGGTTTCGGTAAGGAACTCATACAGGTCGATCTTTTCTTTCTTCAGGAAAATCCTGTTTTTTTCGAGTGATGCAAGGTTCAGCACTTTCTCCACATTTTTTGATAGCCGTGAATTCTGATCCTGGATAATTTGAGCGTATTCAAATAATCGTTTTGGATTCTTCAGGATTTTTTCGTCGTTGATTATTTTTGCTGACAGCGCAATAGAAGAGATCGGGGTTTTTAATTCGTGGGTCAGGTTATTGATGAAGTTTTTCTGAACTTCGGAAAGCTGCCGCTGGCGAATAATTACCGAAAGTGTGTAGCCAAAAAAGAAAAGCACCAAAACCAACAAACCGGTAAGGAAATACCACATCGAAAGTTTGGAATTAAAATAGGCCGACTGATCGGGAAAATGAACGGCAAAATAATTGGCATACGCTTCGTTGACAGGAAAATTAAAGGCGGACGGTTTTTCTTCATCGCTGGAAGTAATAAGTGTTCCCTGTTCCATTTGTTCTTCTTGCGGATTAAAGATCGCGTATTCGAAACTGTAATAAATATCGTGTTTTTTTAGCTGTTCAATGAGGTTGTTTCTCAGTAAGTCTTCATCAATAGCAACGCCAACGTTAACCAGGTAACTGTTCTCCGCAATAATCTCGACAGGGGTAATGTTATCAAAATTTGCCGTAGTCCCGGTGGCCAGCATAATTTGCCAGGCTACTTCTTTTAAAGCCACACTGGCGCTTTCAGTAAACTGGTTCTCAGATAACCGGTACGAATAGCGGATAAAGGCAAACTGAATCAGGAAAACTCCGATAATCGAGATCGTTGCCAACAGAATGATATATTTCAGCGCTTTACTTTTCATGATTAACGACACAGCGGACAATACGAAACTACCTATTTTTCACCCAGGTTCAACCCCTTAACAACTCATTAACAAAATATTGAGGTTGATTAACACGTATTCTCGCCTTGCATGTATACATTTGTTTCGTTTAAATAGATAATGCCTACAAATTTAAAATATTTATTATGAAACGAATTCTACAATTATTCATGGTTCTTGCCCTCGTTTTAGCAGTTAACGCTACAATGGGACAGGGTCAAGCCAAAATTGTTTTTGACGAAATGGTTCACGATTTCGGAGCTTTTAAAGAAGCCGACGGGGTTCAGACAACCACATTCACATTTACAAACTCAGGCACTGAGCCACTTGTTCTTTCTAATGTTCGTGCTTCTTGCGGATGCACAACTCCGAAATGGACCCGCGAACCCGTTGCTCCCGGCGCCAAAGGTTCAATCGAAGTAAGTTACAATCCCAAAAATCGTCCGGGTTCTTTCAACAAATCAGTTACCATTACGTCGAATGCCGAAAATCCAACTGTGGTTTTGCGGATTACCGGTCAGGTTGACCAACGCGAAAAAACGCTTGCCGAACAATATCCTAGGACCATTGGTCCACTACGTGCCAAATCGAACTACATTTCGTTTGCCAAACTTACCATGGGACAGGTTGATACAAAAGAGCTGGAACTGATTAACGATACCGACAAACCGGTTGAAGTTGGTTTCCGCACCGTTCCAAAACATCTTACTGCCAAAGTTGAGCCTTCAACCATTCCTGCACATGGAAGTGGGAAACTGATTGTTACTTACACTACCAAAGAAGCCGAGAGCTATGGTTTTGCATCACACCGTATTTATCTTTCGCTTGACGGGAGCAACGACTATAAAAACTCGATTGGGGTTAGCGCTACTGTCGAAGAAGATTTCTCGAACCTGACTCCTGAACAATTGGCAGCTGCGCCGGTTGCTTCTTTTGAACCCACTACTTTCGATTTTGGGGATATGAAACAAGGCGAGAAAAAATCGCATACTTTCCAGCTTACCAACGCTGGTAAAACTGATTTGGTAATTCGCCGGGTTCGTTCTTCTTGCGGATGTACTGCTGTTGCCCCATCGAAAAACGTAATTGCTCCGGGCGAAACTGCGCCGATCAACGTTACTTTCGATTCAAGGGGTAAAAGAGGCCGTCAGAGTAAATCAATCACTGTGATCACAAACGATCCAAAGAATCCAACTGCTACCCTGCGTATTTCAAGCAACGTGGTGACTCCCGAAAGTTAAGAGGATTTAATGTCAAAATAATACAGGAAGGTGTTACCGGGTAACCGGTGGCGCCTTCTTTTTTTGTGCATAACCAAAGTGTATTTTTTATTTGTCGTATTTTTGGGTTCATAAAATATCCTGATGAACAAAAAAGAAACAAAGCATCATATCGAGAATGATCCTGAATTTAAAAGCTTAAACGTAAATGCCGGTGTGGAGCAACCGGAAGTTGTGAACGACGAGTCGGTGAAGCGCTTTTTAATGAAGCGCCGAGAAGTGCTCGCCCCCGAAATTTATGTTGAAGGAATTTTACGGGGCGACATTCCTCTTCTGAGTAAAGCGGTAACCCTTGTTGAAAGTTCGAAAAAGGAACACCAGCAAGTGGCACAGGAAATTATAAAACTTTGTTTGCCACACAGCGGAAAATCTATTCGGGTGGGTATTACCGGGGTGCCGGGTGTAGGAAAAAGTACCTTTATCGAGGCGATGGGAAGTTACATCACAACAAAAGGTGGAAAACTCGCGGTGCTTGCAATTGATCCGAGTAGCGAACGATCGAAGGGGAGTATTCTTGGGGATAAAACCCGTATGGAAGAATTGGCCGGAGATAAAAATGCTTACATCCGCCCAAGTCCTTCGGCAGGTTCGCTGGGAGGCGTGGCACGTAAAACACGCGAAACAATTATTCTTTGCGAAGCTGCAGGGTTCGATCATGTTTTTATCGAAACAGTGGGAGTAGGGCAAAGCGAGACCGCTGTTCATTCGATGACCGATTTCTTTCTTTTGCTAATGCTGGCAGGCGCCGGCGACGAACTCCAGGGAATAAAACGCGGAATCATGGAAATGGCCGATTTGATCGCCATTAACAAGGCTGACGGAAACAACATCGACAGGGCAGAGATGGCACGTGTTCAATATAAAAATGCCATTCATTTATTTCCGAAAAAAGACTCAGGCTGGGATCCAGGTGTGCTTACCTGTTCAGCATATAATAAAACCGGAATAGAACCTATTTGGCTACAAATAGAAAAATATTGTGCAGAAACAAGTAATAATGGTTACTTTAATTCGAACCGAAAAAGACAGGCCATTTACTGGATGCACGAAACCATTGAGGAACAGCTGAGAAAGAGCTTTTACGATAACATGGAAATAAAGGGAAAACTTCAGCAAATGGAAGAACTGGTGAAGCAAGACTCCATCAGTTCGTTTGTGGCAGCCGGCGAACTGTTTAACTTGTATTCAAGGATCAGGTAAGTACCTGATTGTACAGGACAATGATTTCTTGTAAAAGCTTTAACTTTGCAAAACCTTTCGTGAAGAGAGCTGTTATTATTAACCAAAAAAGTGATCAAAAAATCAAAATAATAAAGATGAATTACGATGTTATAGTTATTGGTAGTGGCCCCGGTGGTTATGTAACAGCCATCCGTGCCGCCCAACTGGGATTAAAAGTTGCAGTAGTTGAAAAAGAAAACCTTGGAGGAATCTGTCTCAACTGGGGTTGTATTCCAACAAAATCGCTGTTGAAAAGTGCCCAGGCATTCGAATATGCAGTCCACGCTGCCGATTATGGAGTGTCTGTTTCAGGCGAAGTAAAACCCGATTTCGCTGCCATGGTAAAACGCAGCCGTGATGTTGCTGATGGCATGAGCAAGGGAATCCAATTCCTGTTTAAAAAGAATAAAGTGGAATCGATTTTTGGTTTTGGTAAACTCTCGGGCACAAATACAGTGGAAGTAACTGATGAAGCCGGTAAGAAAACCTCTTATTCAGCAAAACACATCATTCTGGCAACCGGGGCCCGTTCACGCGAACTGCCAAACCTGCCACAGGATGGCCAGAAAATTATTGGATACCGTAAGGCATTATCGCTTGACAAACAGCCCGAAAGTATGGTGGTTGTTGGTTCGGGAGCGATAGGCAGCGAGTTTGCTTATTTCTATCACACTATTGGCACAAAGGTTACTTTGGTAGAATTTATGCCAACGCTGGTACCCAACGAAGACGAAGAAGTGGCAAAACAACTCGAACGCAATTTCAAAAAATCGAAGATGACTGTGATGGTAGGTTCTTCAGTTGAAAGTGTAGATACTTCTGGCGATAAATGTAAAGTAACCATCAAAACCAAAAAAGGACAGGAAGTTGTGGAAGCCGACATTGTTCTTTCAGCAGTTGGTATTGCCCCGAATACAGAAGGAATTGGTTTGGAAGTTATGGGTGTTGTAACCGAAAATGGACGTGTAAAAGTAGATGAGTTCTATAGAACCAATGTGGAAGGCGTTTATGCGATTGGCGACATTGTTGCCGGCCCGGCACTTGCGCATGTAGCGTCAGCCGAAGGTATTGTATGTATTGAAAAAATAGCAGGATTAAATCCGGCACCGGTTGATTACGGTAATATCCCGGGTTGTACTTATACCAGCCCTGAAGTTTCGTCGGTTGGACTTACCGAAGCAAAGGCGAAGGAAGCCGGCTACGAAATAAAAGTGGGTAAATTTCCATACTCGGCCAGTGGTAAAGCAAGTGCAGCCGGACAAAAGGACGGTTTTGTTAAACTGATTTTCGATGCTAAATACGGCGAGTTACTCGGTGCACATATGATTGGCGGAAACGTTACTGAAATGATCGCTGAACTGGTGGTCGCCAAAAAACTGGAGATTACCGGTCACGAATTGATGAAAACCATACACCCGCACCCAACCATGAGCGAGGCGGTGATGGAAGCTGCTGCTGCAGCCTACGACGAAGTTATACATATCTAAGATATACATATTCAAATATTTAAACCCGAGGTTCCCGCTTCGGGTTTTTTAGCGTTATTTTTGAATATTGTACGCATTTGTTCAAAAGGTTCGCAATTAACTGTTAATCAGGATGGAATGTTTTGTCATATTATAATTAGTTTTATATTTGCTCCTCATAATCAGCTACAGGAATCGAAAATTTCCCATTTTTTATAGTAAATACATGAGGGTAAATTTCAAAAAAAACTAAATCAATTGTAATGAAAAAAACTGTATTGTCAGTAGCATTTATTATGCTGCTTCAGCTTGCTTTTGCAGGTGGTATTTTAACCAACTACAACCAAAGCGCCCAGTATATCCGAATGATGTCCCGAAATGCATCATTAGATGTTGACGCTGTTTTTTATAATCCGGCAGGTTTGGTAAAATTGGAAAATGGCTGGCATTTTTCTTTCTCCACTCAAACTATTTTGCAAGACCGTAACATCGAATCAAGTTTTCCATTACTAAACTCTCAGGATTACGAGGGTACAACTTTTATCCCTGTTTTTCCTGATTTTTATGGCGTTTATAAAAAGGACAAATGGGCGTTCTCGATCGTAGTTGCACCTGTTGCCGGTGGTGGAACCTCTGAATTTAAAACGGGTTTGTCTGCTTTTGAAATTCCGATATCGCAAACAAAAACATTGCTGTCAGCGCTTGGCGTAATGGATTATGATGTCGATCTGTATTTTAAAGGAAATTCGGTTTACTGGGGCATCCAGTTAGGTGCTACTTATGCAATAAATGATAAGGTTTCAGTTTATGGTGGCGTAAGATGGATTCCTGCCAAAAACGTTTACGAAGGATATATCAAAAACATCCAATTACAGGTTGGCGGAAATATGGTTCCTGCAGTTGGATTCTTAACAGGGGTTTCAGCGGATATGCAAGCGCTTGCAGATATGCCAACAACCTTAAGTCCTTACCTGGCTACGGCAGGCAGTTATACTTTGGCACAATTGGAAGGAGCCGGACAGATCAACGCAGCTATGAAAACGGGTATTGAAACGGGCTTACAACTGATGGGGCTGCCACAGGGAACCATTGATGCAATGACCTTAAATCAGATAAATGGTGCTTACGTAGCGGCCCAGCCAGGGTTTCAAAGCCAGGCAGCTCAACTTGCCGGTTCAGCTGCTATGATGGGCGATAAAAGGGTGGATACCGAACAAACCGGAAATGGTTTTATTCCGATTGTCGGGATCAACTATTCTCCAAATGATGACTGGAATTTTGCCTTAAAATATGAAATGAAGACCTTCCTGACATTGGATAATAAACCAAATGCAGATAACAATTACGATCTTTGGGGAAGCAAAGTTAACAGCGATATTCCTGCCATATTTGCGGCTGGTATTGGCTATTCAGGGTTAGACTGGCTCGAAGCTCAGCTTTCTTACAATTTATATTTTGATAAAGGTGTTGATTATGGAAATAATGTAAACGATGTTGCTGTTTGGGGAAGTGTAGATCCTGAAAAAATACAACATCGTGATATTGATAATAATTATTATGAATTGGCGTTGGGACTTCAGTTTAATGTTTCGGATAATTTTGCATTCAGTGCAGGCGCCCTTCGCTCAAAAACCGGGGTTACAGCCAGCTATCAGAATGATTTAAGTTATAGTAACTCGTCCTATACTTTAGGCGGTGGAATTATGTGGAAGATTACCGATAAGCTTACCCTGGATTTAGGAGTCTCGAACACGAATTATGAGGATGATAAGATAACCTTTGAATATCCCGGATATCCTGACGAGAGTGGGGCTGCTATAACAAGTTATCAGAATAACTATGGTAAAACCACTCTGAATTTAGCTGCCGGGCTTACCTTTAGCATTTTTTAAACCAATAGCAATATACGTTCATAAGGGTGTGGAATTTTCTGCACCCTTTTTTATACCTTCCAGCGAAACGATTGGCTATCGATTGCCCTTTGCGTAGCCAGTATTCCATCCAGGTGATCGTATTCGTGTTGTATCAGTTCCGACATTTCGTTTTCGAGAAAGACCTCGTGCAATTGCCAGTTTAAATCGAAGTATGAAATCCTGATGTTTCGATGCCGACGGACTTTTACCAGTAAATTTGGGAAACTCATACAATCGTCCCACAATTCAAACATTTCAGCGCTCTTCTCCAATATCTTTGGATTTATCATTGCCTCGGGCTGCTTAATGAACAGCGCAATTATGCGTTTCCTGATACCAATCTGAGGAGCAGCAATAGCACGCCCAAAACCATATGTTTTTTGAATGTCGAGGATGCTGTCCCACATGCGTTCAATTTGAGGCATTAACGCTTCCAGTTCGCTTTCCTCAACAGGTATTGAAGTTTTATACAGTTCTGGGTTGCCCAGTAGTAATATATCCTTTATTGCCATTTGTAAGGCTTTCTGTAAAAATACAAAAGCTGCTCCCAAAATAATAGAAACAGCTTTTGTATTTAATACATTTCGTAAATTATAGCGGGCTGGCTGTGAAATGCGCGCCAATATTGGTTTTAACATTAAATGTCATAGGCGCCTCGTTGGTTGATCCGGAAACTGTTATCGTTATTTGTTTGGTTGAATACAATTTTGCAGCAACCTGGCTTAACAAAGCATCGCTGATTTCGGGACTGTGCACCAAATTCGAAGTGGTTACATTGGTAATGGCAGCAATGGTCCCAACTCCTTCAACCGAAATATCAATGGTTTCGATGGTCTGCGTATCCTGGAGTCCGCTAAAAACAATTTCAAGTTCGTTGATGTCGACTGATTTCAAAAGATTTAAATATTCGCTGACATCAGGATTATCTTGCAACGACCCGGTATGCGATTCAGAAAAAGAGTAATTCAATGTGGCCGATTTTTTTAACGAAGGAGTTGGCGCTTCCACATTTACCGGAATATAGACCGACATAGTGGTATCAAAATCAACTGTGGTGGCATCTTTAATCTTCTAATTATTATTAACATACACAATATAAGACAAAAAGGTACGTAATGAAAATTTATCTCTGAATAGCAACAATTAATTGCTCATTGTTATGCAAATAAAAAGGCTGTTTTAAAATAAACAGCCTTTTATAGAACTAACTGTGCAGTAAAATTAGGAATACCAATCCTAATTCAGATCAAATATTTTTGTAAACACTTCGTCGTTAACCAATTTGGCAGTCAACACAAATTGTTTGATGCCTTCTTCTTTTAAATCAGAAAGATCGTAGCGAAATTCGCGGGTAAACCAGGCTTTGCATAAATCGTCGTTGGCATTGTGTCTGATCTCGAAAGAAGCTATGGTTTCGTTTCCGGGTGTCCATGGGTTCATTCTGGCCAGGTCGATGGTATGTTCGCGGCATCCTCCACTATAGGATACTTTAAAATACAGACAATCGCCATCAAGATAAGCTTCGTGTAAATAAACCGGATCGCGGGCAAGACTGTCATAGTTTTCGAAGTACAGATCGACATACGAAGCGCACGATAATTCTTCGATGTACGAAATTTCGCAAGGCACTCCTTCGTCACAGCCATTGTTTACGCTTTTCAATTCGGTGAAATCTACCAACACGCGTTGGCCCTGGGCAAAAACAAAACTATCAGGGTAGTACATCGGCTGTATTCTTAACCCGTTATCGAGTTCAATCACAATGCGACAATCTCCGGTGCCGGCATAATCAAGTACAACGCCGGTATCGCTAAGTGTTGTACTGTTGATAGTTTCGTCGTTGCACGAAACGATAAACAAAAACAAGGATAATATAAGGATTACTTGTTTCATGGCTTTCTGACTTTCCCTTATAACGTGCAATTTCGGTTTTTAGTCTTCATATTCGGGATTTTGTACCTCGCCGATAAACAAAATGGCGTGGGTATCTTTTTCGGTAATCGCAAAAACAAACGGACGATCAACCGTAAAGTAGATTTTTTGAGGGCCTTCGGGGCCGACACTGGTTGTTGTGAATACAAGTGCCGTTACCGCAGCGGCCTCGGTTCCTGTTTCGTTTACATCGATATACGTCTTGTGAATCGCCGAACTGATAAAAAGATATTCATCTGAAATTTCTGAGAAATCGGCTTCACTATCGCTAAAAGCTTTTACCATTCCCATATCCTTCAATACTTTTTTTAACCCGGTTTCATAACCAAACTTAAAACGTGGCATGGTAACTACCACATGATCCTGTTCCTGAAAGCCTGGCGCCCAGTTTTCCCAGTTACCGGCATTTAGTTCGCCAATAATATCTTCTGAAGTTTGACCTTGGCCCGGGAGCATTACAGCCATGTTGTATTGTCCGTTCCCATAAGGAAGCTGGACGGCGCTGAACAATTTGTTACTGGCATACAGTAATTTGTCCTCCTTATTCATCATCGGAACTTCCATTTCTGTCCCGTCTTTTTTTGTAAAAGTCCTCATTTTTGTCCCGTCCTCGTCGAAACGCGTCGTCCAGGTTCCATAAAAATAAATCGCGTTGAGCAGCGCCATTCGGTCATTTGGTGTTAGTTCATTAAGGATCTTCGTTATTTTATTGTGTGTTTTATCGGCTACCCAGCCGTTTATTGTTTCCAGCGCAGCAGGGCCCGAAAAATCAAGATCGTCCACTTCGGCATCGTAATAAGTATTATTCAAATCGAGAAAATTTTGTTTTATAGTGAACCCGTTTTTATAGAAAATGGCGTTGGCAATTTCAAACACGACATCTTCGTCGAGCGATTGAAGTGCAGCCACCAGCATTTTATACGATATATTGACCTGCTCAGAAGTGAGGCCATTAAGTTTCATGGCTTCCTCCATTTCTGTTTTAGTATCGCCATCTGCTCCGTTATACGCCATCCCCAGCGCCAGTGAAACACTCAAGGGCGAAACCATGATGTTGTCTTCGGTGCTGTTTTGTCTTATTTTCTGAAATAATTCGAGACCAAAGGCATTATTGGCTTCAACCAGTTGAGCCGATTTGCTGTCGAGATCAATTTTCTTGTCCTCGTTGGGTTGGGTGCTAAGCTCATTGCACGAGGCAAAACCAATCAGTAATACGACACTCAGAATAAAGGATGTTAATTTCATTGTTTTCATTATTGTTTGTTTTTAAATTTTAGCGATTAATTTGTTTAATAGATGCTTTTGCCAGGTAAAAGGTTGCGTAACTACTTTTTAAAAGTTATTTGTAAGTTAGAAAGCTACGGTATAAAACCGAAAATCAGAATGTGTTAAAAATTATCTCCGCCACGCAACCTTTCTGTCAACACCTTCGTCTTATTCATGATTTTAGAAAATAACCGTGCAGCAATAAGGCAAATGGTGGAAGGTTCCGGTAAAGTAAACGGCATTATTCCTTACTTTTGTGGCACATTTGCTTTGAATTTTGGAAGACCTGAAACAAATAATAAACGAATGTGCCTCGGGAAATATCAAGGCGCAGGAAATACTCTACCGGACATTTGCACCCAGGATGTTTGGAGTGTGCCTGCGTTATGCCAAGGATCGTACCGAAGCAGAGGATAACTTACAGGAAGGATTTATTAAGATATTTTTGAATATCAAAAGTTTCAGGCACGAAGGTTCTTTTGAAGGTTGGATGAGGCGGATAATGGTAAATGTTTCGCTCGAGAAATTCAGAAAGGAGCAAATGATGTATCCGGTTGAAGATTTGGCACGACATCACGATTCGAAATTATCGGATGATATTTTAGCTGAAATATCGGCGCAGGAACTCTTGCTTGTAATCCAGGAACTGCCGCCGCGTTACAAAATGGTGTTTAACCTGTTTGTAATGGAGGGAATGAGTCATGACGAAATCAGCCGCGAGATGAACATTTCGGTTGGAACTTCGAAATCGAACCTCGCACGTTCGAGAGATATATTGAAAAATAAGGTGAAAAAGCTTTATGGTGAAGCAAAAAAGAATAACAACACAGCCTGATGAGCGATAAATTAAATAGCGACAAAGCGATCCGCGAGAAGTTCGAAAGCTATTCGGTGGAGCCTCCGGCATATCTGTGGAAAGCCATTAGCGAACAAATGGAAGCCAGGCGTAAGAAAAAGCGCATGGTTTACATTGGCTGGATTTCGGCTGCCGCTGTGGTGGTGATTGCATTTATGGCAGGCTGGTTACTTAATCAACCCCGCAAAACGCTTGTTCCACAAATGGTTGAACAACAAGAAACGACAGGCCAAACACAGGGCCTTGTTGATACGAATGCTGTATTTATGTCGGAGGAAATTGTAAATCAGCAACAAGTAGCAATTATCGCTAAGTCGGATGTTCAAAAGGAAATGGGGAAAGTTTCCGCTTCTTCGTTTCAACATAATACGGGTGTTGTAACAACACAAAACCCGGTATCCGAAGATCGCGTAGTAGTGAAGAGCCAGGCCTTTGCTCTAATCACTTCAAAAAATGCAGATGTGAGCCAGGACGAAACGACATCTTTGGAATTAACCGGAAAGTTAAAAAGGGCAACAATCTCGACGAAATTATCAAATAGCGATCGAATGTTGATTGCAGCCAACAGTAAAAATAAAGACGAAGAGCCTGCTAATGAAACCGGATGGATCCTGGGTGCACATATTTCTCCGGGATATTCTTCACATACTTCCTCTTATTCACCGGCTTATCAGCAAAATATGAATTCGAATATGTCGGGAGGAACTAAAAATACAGGGTGGGGAATGTCGGTTCAATACAAAACGGGCAAGAAGCTTCGTATCGAAAGTGGAGTATATTATGCGCAAAACACACAAAGTCCCACTCACTCGGGAAATATTTTTGCTTCATTTCCGTCATTCGATTATTTGTCGGGAAATGAAACAGTAAATACGGGTGATGCTGTATTTTCAAATACCGTTACCTTGCGTCAGGACGGAATGGTGATGAATAGCACTGCCGGAGTAGTAACTGTGAGCCAGACTCCGGCTGGCGCCGAATTAACGGCGAAAAATGATGCGCAAAGTGGGGCCGGGATGGTAACCCTTACGGCGAATGGTGAGTTTACGCAGGAATTCGATTTTGTTGAAATACCCTTTTTTCTTAGATATCGTTTAGTTGACAAAAAACTCGGAATCGATGTGGTTGGAGGATTGAACGCCGGAATTATTATCGGGAACAATGCTTATCTCAGCAATCAGAACGGAAAACAAAATATTGGCGCCACCGAGGATATTTCAACCCTTAATCTCTCAGGAACCGTTGGAATGGGACTGAATTATGCTTTAGGCCGCCATTTCTCACTGGCACTCGAACCGCGTTTCAATTATTATCTGAACTCGATCAATACCAATCCTGAAGTCGATTACAAACCGTATCGTTTTGGACTGTTTACCGGAGTTTACTACCAGTTTTAACTTAGGTGGATTGTGAAATTCCGGGAGAAAAGTGCCTTCTGCAAGTCAATCGTTTTACTTTTTAATAAACCTTTATCTCGGGATCAAATTAACAAGAATACTATTTCAGAAATTCTTCAACTGTGGTAACTTTTGCATGGCTTTTTAAAGTCGCCAGTGTAGAAAGATGAACATCTTTAGCCGCAATGGTTGTATCTCCAAACTTCAGATCACGGGTGGCGCAGGCATCTTCCAGAACTGTACACTGATAACCCAGGTCATGAGCAGCGCGGGTTCCTCCTTCGAGGCACATGTGTGTTTGCATGCCAACAAGTACAACATATTTAATAGGATGGTTTTGTAAATATTTCCGCCGGGCTCGTGGGCATGTTTTACGTGCACAACCAGGCCATGATTTTCGCGGAAATAATCCAGTACTTTTTTTGCTTGTCCTGCCGCTTGTTCAGGTTCCACCAAAGGTAAATCACCACCGGGGAAATAGAAATCCTGTATGTCTATGAGGATCAATGCAGTTGAGTCGAGTTTCTGAGCAAAAGTGTTCAACGAGAATAGTGCGAATATAAGAAGAAGTAGTTTTTTCATAATTATTTGTTTTAACGGTGGTGGTATGGTTAGTATGGGATCGCGGGCCTTTTGCCAGTCAAGTTACCACAACATTTGAAGTGGGTTACTACACCCCGAAAACCATTGAAGCCTTTATTAACTATACCGCGCGTGTTACAAGCTGGCCGTTTTCGTTATTCTATATTGATTTCCGCTTCAAATTGGATTCTCATTTTATATTTTGAACTAAAATATTCGCGCTGTTCTGCATTTGACTCATGAAAAGATGGAAATCTATTTTTCCGGTTTGCTACTATTGCTTTTCGTTTTTTAAAACCAAAATAATAATCAGGATTTTCATCAATCAATCTTTTTATTGTGCTTTCTATCTGAGAAAGTCCTTCTGCCTGCCATTTGTCTCTTTTATTTTTTAATTCAATAAAAAACAAATTTGATTCATAACACAACATCGCGTCACAACGATTGTCCATTTCACCATTTGGTCTATTAATAATTATACAATTGTCAATAGCAGTAAAAAGTATATCAACTTCTCTTTCATTAGTAACCCTGGCATTGCATAAGTCGGAATTGTATTCGATAATCTTTGCGGGAGTTTTATCTTCTGCGTCATAAATACCGAATTTCCTATCTTTTACCAAAATCTGACAAGATTTCTCTTGAAAATTTACGCTCATAATTCTTCTTCAATTTCTAAAAGTGAGTCGTAAAGTTGATTAACCTCTCCAAGAGAAATGTTAAGGTAATTCTTGTCAGATGGAATACCTTCAAATTTACCTAGCGCATTAATAGTTCCCTTTTTCTCATCCAATTCATAAATAGCTAAATCGCTTGCAACAACAGTTGATGACATTGGTACAATTTCATTCGTTTGAGAAAATTCAGTGTCCTTTAATTTAAAACCTTTTTCAGTCAATGATTTAAATAATTTTTCAGCTTTTACTGCTAAAGTGAGATAATTTATTAAATATGGACTATGTGTTGTCATAATTAATTTATTCCCTTTGCTCTGATTATTGAACTCCATCAGGCAGTTCAGCATTTGTTGTTGAGATGTTGGAAACAAATTCTGCTCCGGTTCTTCTACAATATTGATAAAGCATTTATTAAAATATCTTGCTTTAACCGATTTTGTTAGTTTATTTTTATCCTTGTCGGATAAAGAATTATCGTTCATAATTGCCATTATTTCATTTGAGAATCGTACTGCCTGAGTTACAGTCAATTCTTTTTTTATTGTTTCTTCTCCTTTTTTCATTAATAAAGAAAGATTTTTTGAGACGAGAAATAATGGGATGAATGACTGAAGTCCGCTGGAAGCTTCGAGCAACCTTATTCTGTAATCATCTCCAACAACATAAGATAAATCTTCATCTGCATCATATTCGTATGAATATCCTTTTAATGGTAAACTGACTTTCTTTGCACTTTCCTTTTGTGCCTTTCTTAATTCTTCAGCAAATGTGAATAAATTATCAGGTAGTCCTTTAACATTGAACGCATCGCTGATTGTACTCAAAAAATTCCTTTCTGAAGGAACATACATAATCTTAGGAACGATATATGAATTGCTCCGAATCTCGGTGACAACTGGATATTGCATCGACCTGTCACAAAGTATATGATACTTCTCTCCGGTATATTCTATGTAAGAATTATTTTTAAAATAATTATGAATTTTCTGGTATTGGAGGAAATTCTTAAACATGTGAAAAGAGAGTTTCCCTTTTTCAATATCTCCTCTATTCATGGCTTTTTCAATCCAACTTAATGTTGAAAAAACCTTCGCAACCGTACTTTTTCCGCTGCCTTGGTTGCCTATAAATATGGTGACTTTTTTAATATCTATCCAGCCGTCGTTATCCAGCATTCCTTCTTTGATGGGACCGAAATTTTTTATTCTTATTTTGCTCATATCCTATGTTTTCTATCTTTACAAAAGTAATTCATTTCTTTACATACCTATAAGATGAAAAAACTCTTTTCATTGTCATTGTGTCGTTGTCTTTTTTTTCGGCTTGTATGTCAGTGATATATTTGTTTTTAAGTTTTTGTAAACCTTTGTAAATACTTACAAGTGAATGCTAATTTATTAAAAATCAGTGCAATAAAAAATAAGGACAGATAAATAGAATTTCGTACGGAACCAAACTGAAGACAGGAAGAAAGACATAAAAAAGGCGCTTCCGAAAACGAAAGCACCTTTCCACTCTATTTATTTTGTTCCAATTAAGCTAACATCTCTTTTACTTGTTGGTAAACATTCTCGCCATTAAAACCAAGTTTATTATCGAGAACCGAATAGGGAGCAGAGAATCCAAATGAATCGAGTCCCCAGATTTTACCGTTTTCGCCAACCAATCCGGCAAGCGTTACCGGCAACCCGGCTGTCATTCCAAAACGCGGGATACCAACAGGTAAAACATCGTTTTGATATTCTTTTGGCTGGTTACGGAAAACGCCTTCCGAAGGAACCGAAACCACCTGTACTTTTAGCCCATCTTTTTCTGTCAATAAAGCGGCGCCATCTACAAGAGTGGTAACTTCCGAGCCGCTTGCCAGTAACACTACATCGGGTGTTCCTTCAGGTTTCAGTACAATGTAAGCTCCTTTTTCCGCTTGCAGGGCTGTTTGGTAAGCATCGCCTTCCACCGGCAAATTCTTAATGTTTTGTCTCGAAAGAATCAGTGCCGAAGGAGTGTGCGTATTTTCAAGCGCCATTTTCCATGCAACCGTAGTTTCATTTACATCGGCCGGACGAAGCACCAACGCGCTGTTGTGTCCTTTGTGGTTTTTCAGTTTTTCCATCAAACGGATCTGGGCTTCCTGTTCTACAGGTTGGTGAGTAGGTCCGTCCTCTCCCACACGGAATGCATCGTGTGTCCATATAAATTTCACGGGAAGTCCCATCAGCGCCGACAGACGGACGGCGGGTTTCATATAATCCGAAAAAACAAAGAAAGTTCCGCAAGCCGGAATCACACCACCGTGCAGGGCCATCCCATTCATAATCGCTGCCATGGTCAATTCGCTTACGCCAGCCTGGAAGAATGCACCGCTAAAGTCGCCTTTTGTAAAGGCTTTTGTTTTCTTCAGGAATCCATCAGTTTTATCCGAATTCGAAAGGTCGGCTGATGCCACCACCATGTTTTCGATCTCGCTGGCAAAAGCTGCCAGAACAGTTGATGAAGCAGCGCGGGTTGCCGAGTTGGCTTTCTGTTCTATCTTGGCAAAATCAAAGGCTGGCGCTTCTTTTGAGAAGAATTTAGCGAGTTTGACAGCCAACTCAGGATTGGCTGCTTCCCATTTCGCTTGTTCTGCTTTTTTTGCAGCGGCAACTGCAATCAGTTCTTCAGCACGTTTATTATAGAATTCCTTAACTTCTTCGAAGATTACGAATGGATTTTCTGGATCGCCCCCCAGGTTCTTGATCGTATTTTCGAAAGAAGCGCCTGCCTCACCCAATGGCATGCCATGGGTAGCACACTTGCGTTCGTAATTACTTCCGTCTGCTGTTAATGCGCCTTTACCCATAATAGTTTTCCCAATTATGAGCGTCGGTTTTTCCTTTTCCGAAATTGCTTCTTTCAGCGCCAGGCGAATTTGTTCGGTGTTGTTTCCTTCAATCGTAATTACTTTCCAGTTCCATGCTTCATATTTTTTTCCGGTATCTTCCAACGTCACTTCATTTGTTTCGGTAGAAAGCTGAATGTCATTCGAATCATAAAACATTACCAGGTTACTTAATCCTAAGAACCCTGCGATACGGCCTGCTCCCTGGGAAATCTCTTCCTGAACCCCACCATCCGAAATAAAAGCAAATGTTTTATGCGCCATCCACTCGCCAAAACGGGCAACCAGAAAACGTTCGGCAATTGCCGCGCCTACTGCCATCACATGTCCCTGTCCGAGAGGTCCTGATGTGTTTTCAATACCACGTTCAGCGTCTAATTCAGGGTGACCCGGAGTAATACTTTCCCATTGACGGAAATTTGCCAGGTCTTCCATGCTGTATTTCCCTGCCAATGCCAAAACGCTGTACAACATAGGCGACATGTGCCCGGGATCAAGGAAAAACCGGTCACGGTTGATCCATGTCATGTCAGATGGATCGTAGTTTAAAAATTCAGAATAAAGAATGTTGATAAAATCAGCTCCGCCCATGGCACCGCCCGGGTGACCCGATTTTGCTTTTTCAACCATTGTAGCTGCCAGAATACGGATGTTATCGGCGGCTTTTACTTGAATACTTTTACTCATGTTTGTTTTTTTATTTATTCGAATTAGGTAGGACAGGAATGCCAAAAATATAAAAAAAGAAGGACTTTAAAGTCCCCTATATTCAAGATAAATTCAAAATAAGCCAGAAGCCAGTGCTCTAACTCTAATTCTTTTTGGGATCAGTTTTTCAGAAAAGAAACAGGAGGGACTTCATTTGAAGTGTCTCCTGTTGTATCATCGTAAACGAGTTTTTACGCGGTGATGATGCGAACCATAAAAATTCCCTCGATGGCCATCAGTTCATCCTGAACAGAAGAGTCTACCTTGTCAGTGGCTACATCGATTATATTGTAGGCAATTTCATTGTGTTTGCGGTTCAACATGTGGTCGATATTCAACCCTTTTGCAGCCAGCACGCTCGATATCTGGCTAACCATGTTCGGAACATTCTTATTTGCGATCAGTATCCGGCAACCACCGTTTCTATCCATTTCGGCAGCCGGGAAATTCACCGAGTTGATGATATTCCCATTTTCAAGGTATTCACGAACTTGTTCAACCGCCATAATCGCACAGTTGGTTTCCGATTCTTTGGTTGACGCTCCAAGGTGCGGAATTGGGATAACGTTTTCGAGTTTAAGGATTTCTTCATCCGGGAAATCGGTGACATACGACGAAACTTTTCCCGATGCCAACGCTGATTTCAAATCTTGGGTATCTACCAGTCCGCCACGTGCAAAGTTCATGATCTTCACCCCGTCTTTCATCATGGCAAACTTATCTTTGTTGATGTACCCTTTTGTTTCGGGAGTCAATGGTACATTGATCGTTACATAGTCGGCTTGTTGAAGCAGTATCTGAATGCCTTCCACCCAGGTCACTTCACGACTAAGTTTCAAGGCATGCTTTACCGACATGTACGGATCGTACCCAACAACTTTCATACGGAGTGCCGAAGCGGCATTGGCAACTAAAACCCCAATTGCTCCCAGGCCTATTACAGCCAGTGTTTTTCCTTTTAATTCCTGACCTCCAAAATTGCTTTTCCCTTTCTCTACCAAAGCAGGTACATTATCTCCTTCTCCAATTAGAGTTTTTGCCCAGTTTACGGCTCCGATGTAATCTCTCGAAGCTATTAACATCCCTGCAATTACGGCTTCTTTTACTGCGTTCGCATTTGCACCGGGAGTGTTGAATACCACGATCCCTTTTTCGGTGCATTTTTCGATAGGGATATTGTTTACCCCGGCTCCGGCACGAGCTACCGCTTTTAAAGTCGAAGGGAGTTCCATATCGTGCATTTTATAGCTGCGCAATACAATGGCATCGGGTCCCGGAATTTCGCTGGCAATCTCGTACTTGTCTAATGGAAAGAGTTTTAACCCGTCAGGGTCTATCTGGTTCAAGGTTTGAATTTTGAACATGTGACTGAATTTTAAGTTGATATTTAAAGTAGCTGAATGATGACAAATATCCGCATTATCTTGGAAAAGACGGGCAATCCGATGGATAAGTTTTCAATGTGAAGTTAACATTAAACAGGCGGGCAAAAAAAAGCCAGACTCTACAGCCTGGCTAATCAACCTTCAACTACTAACCGATTTTATAACCCAAAAAATTTTGAAACAATAGTTACGAACAATGTATTCTCGTATTGTTACCTTGCAAAGAAAAGGAGTATGTGATTGCTGGTCTGTAATAAAAGTCACACAAGACCCGAAAAATCGATAAAATTTCTGGAAACCTCTATTTTACCGTCTTTCTCGAGCTTTTTTAGTAAACGGGAAATGACTTCGCGCGAGGAGTTGAGCTTGAGTGCCAGCATTTGGTGTGTACCTGAATAAGTAGCGCTTCCTGATTTCCTGTAACGATCGACAAAATATTTAACCAGGCGTTCATCGAGTTTCATAAAAGCGATTGCATGCAAGGTGTCGACCAACTCGCGAAACCGGAATTGAAAAGTTTGCATGACATACTGTTTCCATAAAGGGTATTTGCTGATCCAGGTATCGAGCATTTCAACCGGAATAAGAATAACCTCGGTTTCCTCTTCGGCTACAGCATTTACATCGCTTATTTGCCGGGCCATGCAACAAGTGAGCGACATGGCACAAACTTCGTTTTCCTTTAGATAATAAAGCAATAATTCGTTCCCGTTATCGCTGGTGCGCGAAACGCGTATCAATCCTTTTAAAACAAGCGGGAAACTTGAGATGAATTGTCCTTCGCGGATTAGCGATTCATTGGGTTGAAACGTTTTATTGACCCCGATACCGACAATTTCTTTTTGGAGTTCAGGCTCCAGGAAACCATATAGATTGACAAAATCTTTCACAGTAGTTGAAACAGTTGTAGCAAATTTAAACTTGTATTGGAGTTTTGCAAAATTATTGATCGAAAGGAAGGTAATTCAGAATGGATTTAAACTGATTTTTAAAAATCGTATCTTCATGTTTTCTGAAAACAAGAAGGTTTTATTGTCTCCATTTCTGATTTAATATTGTTTGTTAACCCATTGTGTAGGAATACGCATTCATTTTACGTAGAAATACGTATTAACCGGCAAGCAACCTTTTCGTATCTTTACATCTAAATATAGAAAACCATAAAAATCAAACCTAAGGAATACCTCGTACCATCTTTTTTTAGTAAAACCGGGCTACACTGCCCAGCCTGCCTGATAAAAGCTGCCATTACCAATCTTACTTGTTCTCCCGCCCGGTAACTACTGTTACTCTAAATACGAAAGTATGTAAAAGTTGCAAGCCCAAAGCTCAAGGCTCAAAGTTCACCGCTAAAAATTTAAAAAATGAAACCAAAACTTTTAAAACGATTAACAACTTCCCTGCTCCTGTTGCCGCTTTGCGTGGCTTTGCTGGGTGCGAAAAAGACGATAACTATAACAACATCGACCGCATTATAGGCAAATGGCAACTTCTTAAAGAGGGGACATGTGGATCCGCAACTGAAAAAGTTACAATTGAGTTTATCACGGATTCAGTATTCATATTATCTTTTTACTAAAATTAGCAGAAGGGATATACAGCACTATAGGTATCTTTTGGAAAGTGAAATGCTGCAAGTAAGCCCCTTCTGCGTTGTAACCATTTGAAGAACTGACAAGTATGTAGGATTATGTGTTTTATTATCTGACAGATGTTTTGTAAGGAAGTGTGCTCAGTTTTCCACTTTCCCGACTACTTCATACGCTTTCCCCTTTACTTTTACAGGTTTATAAAGAATTCCATTGTATTCGTAGTAGAATTTTCCATCAATTTCCACCTCGGCTGCATCTTTAGGAATTTTGGGAACAACTGCTCCAACCGGAGGTTCGCTAACCAGATATTCGCCTGATGAGATGTCCTGGGTATAAAAAATTCCGCTTGCGTAAAAGAAAACCGAAGGGCCGACAACTAAGCGAAAATATCCTGCGGGGAGTGCGGCAACTCTGATTCCAACAGGTGGAACTACGTGAACATAAACTCCGTTACGCGAGGCGTAAAATATTCCTCTATGATAATAATAAGGTAAATTACGGTGTCGGACCACAACGGCATTTGCCGGTACCCGGCGAACCATATGTGCCATTGGCGGAGCTTTCCTGTACACTGCTGTACCTCGCACACCATGTACAACGGTGCGTCGCGGAGTATTGATTACTGTTCGCTGCCCAAAAGAGTTATAATCGGCCAGTAACAGAAAAAGTGAAATGATGATAATAACAAATTGATTTGTTTTCATGGCTTTACTTTTTATTTACTTAAATCTGTTTCTTTGTTTAAAATATTTCCCCCGGGAAACATATACGATCCAATCGCAAACACTTTTCCCAAAGTCTATGGTCCCGGGGTCCGTTATTTTCTGAAGTTGTTACCTGCATTATGCCTTTGCTTATAAAATCGCATGAATAACTTATTATAAGAGGTCCTGTTATGTTGTAAGAACAATAGCCTCTTTCTGAAGTGTGTACATCTGCCGGTCCCGAGATTGAAAATACATCATCCGTAATATCTTCTGTATCTGGACCTTCTATCCAAGCCCGGTCTGACGGTTTCGTTTTTTTGAATAACAACCCCATTTGTGCCGGTCATTGCAAACAAACCCGACCGCGTAAAACAACCATTTTCACCCGTACAACCGTCTCCAGAATCAACCGTTATGGTTTTCGGGTAACCGCAAATTGGTTGGGGCTTAAAAACACGCCGGTAAAATTTTTCCCAGCGTGTTTTCCTGTTATTCCTATAATTCTTCTACTTCCCCTGTTTCTAAATTTGTAATGTAACTAGATCTGGAGCCGGTAATTTCGATAATCGCTTCGCCATTCCCGTTATATGTGATTGTACCTTCATATTTATACCCGGCGCTACTGCTTCCGGAAGCGCTTTCACCTTCTATTGAAAAAATAACCGTTCCGTTATCAATTTCTTTTGGCTCTTTCTCCACGGCCACATCAACAAGTTCGAAACGGACCGAAGCCTGCCGTGTGCCCTGGTTACGGATTTTGGATTCGAAGCCGCTGCTTCGTTGCCAGGTGCCATTTACCAGGTACATATCCGAAGTGTGTTCGATATTGGTAACCGTAAAATCGCCGCTCCCTGTATGTTGTGAAGCAATCCGCGGTGCATCGAACCCTCCTTCATAGGCAAAACTGAAATCCAGCATGAGCGGGTTATCCGATTCGTCGCACACAAGCTCATAATCGTACATCTTCGAAGACTCGAAGGTAATTAAACTGGTTGACTTAGAAGTAAATGTCGTATCGCGGGATTCGCCGCAGCTAAGGGTATTGCTGCCGGCAGACTTTAAGCCATTGTTATCAACAGATTGCCCGGAAAGTTCAGCAGTTGTTACAATATCCGCGGTTAGCCCGTCGCTACCGCTTGCTACCGAATAGGCTACAATTTCAACAGCTTCCGCTTCGGTAATTGCTTCATTGTCTTCAGTTACAGGATCATCGTCATCACTACATGATACAAAACCAATCATCCCTGCCACGGCTATTAAAGCCCAAATTAAATTTTTCATTGTTTTCATTTCTTCCTGCTTTAATTGTTTAACCTTAAATTATTTTTCACCGAATTGATTTTTATGCTTATTCCCCTTTTCGTATCTCATTCATCTTTTTCCGCAATTCCTTCCTTTTTTTCAGATAGGTCTCAAACTGGCCCTCATCCATAATTTGTTTGAGCTTCCCATCCTTTTCTTCCGATATCCCCCTGGCCTCTTTTAGCTGGCTTATCCTTCCCTGTACACTTTTTACTTTTTCCATCTTCAGCGCATATTCCAGGTTAAGCGAATCAACTTTCGAAACCTGCCCGTCATTTAACTCAAGGGTTTCTTTCATCCATTCCGTTTGCATTTGGGCGCGTTCTTCGGGTGTAAGTTGTATCCCGGGATTCTGCGCAAAAGCGCCCTGTGCAAGAAAGATTAAGAAAATACCACTAAAAATAATTCTTCTCATAATTATTGTTTTTTTACGGCTTAAAAATAATTCAAATCGGTTTATCGTAAGAATTTTCTTCATCAAACGACAGAATGAATTCAACAAACAACCGGACGGTTCAACCAATAACAATTGAATGAAACAGGTTGTTGGTTGAAATTTTAGTTGCTTTGGTTTAAAAAATTTAACCTCAATGTTTCTGTTTTCTTACTTTTGAAATGAATTTGTTGCCGGTTAGCAGCAAAAGGTAAAAGAACAGAGATCCCAAAAAATGAAACCGTTATTCAAATTCTTTCTGATACTGGGAGTTGGAACAATTCTTTTTTTCCGTTGCGGACGGGATCACCCTTCGTTACCCGACCCGGATGATCGGATACCGAAAAAAGTTGTGATAAAACCCAATGACTTTCTTTCAGGGGAAAATTACGACCAGTTAACGGTGGAAGTAGCCAGTGTACAGGGATACGAACCAACGGATGAGGCGCTCAACAATCTCAAGGCATTTCTGGAATCCCGGTTAAACAAGAACGGTGGGATCGGGTTGGTCCCCGCTTCAATTCCTTCGCCGGGCAAAGCCGCGTATTCGCTCGATGATATAAAAAAAATTGAACAGGAATACCGGACGCTCTTTTCTGATCCGGAAGAAAAAAAGCTGACGGCATGGTTTTTCTTTGCCGATGCGGATTACGCTGAAAACGAGGGCGACTCAAAAGCGCTTGGCATCGCGTATGGCCCTGCCTCCATGGTTATTTTCGAAAAAACGGTCAGGGAATTCAGCGGGGGACGCGGGCAACCGTCCACACCGGTACTGGAAACAACTGTCGCGGAACACGAATTCGGCCATATCCTCGGGCTGGTCAATAACGGTACAAACATGGTCGTAAACCACCAGGATGTAACTAACGGAAAACACTGCAATAATCAGGATTGCCTGATGTATTGGGCTGCCGAACACAGCGGCCCGGTTATTAACTTCTTAACCGGGGGAAAAATCCCGTCGCTGGATCAAAATTGCCTGAATGATTTAAAAAATAACGGGGGAAAATAAACCTATCCCCATTTTCACCAAGGCAAAGTACCCCTTTTTCAGAACAGAAATCCTGAATGATCCTGAAAAACATTCCAATTTTAAGTTTAATTTTCCTCCTTTCCGTCCTGTTGCATCCTTCCCGTGTTATCAACCGTGGACGGGCCGGTTTTAGCTGGGTGTTCGATAAATTTACAGGAAACTATCCGGCCTACCGGTTTCAGGCGGTTTCGTACGACATAAACAACGAATGCCAGTGGGTTTTGAAATTGTAAAAGCCACATTTAAATACTGATATAATATGAGGCTTTTGTTCCGGTTGGTCTGAATAAATATCTCCTGACACATCCCACCGGCAATCCTTTAAATGCACGGGCTGTTCACCAGGTAAATGATCCTCTCCCCACTTGCAATTAGGGTCTGGCAGGCTTGAGTCTCATGTATTTTTTACGTACTCTTTCTAAATCCTCTTGTTTACCGAAAAATAAAAAGGACAAAATGTCCCCCCTGCTTTTCTGGCTTACTACCGGAAACAAAAAGAGAAAAATACTCCCTCCGAAGAATTAAAACAAGTTATTCTCGACGGACTCCGTATTATTCCGGAAAAATACGCAATGCCCTCCAGGAAACAATTGACTATCCTGGTGGAGATGATAGTCATATCTAAATAACATACCGGAATAAATTCGTAATGCAAATCTATCTTTGTATTTTAACCCAAAAAGACCATTTTTAACCTTTCCTTTTGTCTGGAAATTACTACATTTAACCTTTCCTTTCATTCTGTTTTATTATGAAAAGAATTATTTATCAAACACTTAAAGAGTGGAAAGAATCAAATACACGAAGGCCACTTTTGCTCCGGGGCGCCAGGCAAACCGGAAAAACTTATATTGTTCAGGAGTTCGGGAAACAGGAATTTGAAAATATTATCTACATAAATTTTGAGAGAAACCCTGAATATAAAACTATATTCAAAAATTTCAGCTCATTCTCATCTTCGAAAAGTATTTAATTCCGTTCCGGGGATGACTGGCCGGAAGTTTGTTTATGCACATGTTGACAGGGCCAAAAGCAGTACAGCGGAAATTGATTACCTGATTGAAAAAAATGGACAAATTATACCCGTTGAGGTGAAATCAGGGCCAACAGGCAGGATGAAGAGCCTTCATCTTTTTATGGAAAAAAACAATACTCAAAGAGCGCTCAAAATATCGCAGGCAAAATTTCAGAAGGGAAACCCCATACTGTCCCTTCCTTTTTATGCTATCGAAAGTTTTTTGGGCTGGAAAGAGTAGTATCTATTTACCTTTTAAATTTTGGGTTCCCCCGGAATTATAAAATTTGTGTTTATGTTTTTATTGCAAGAGAGTCAGTCAGAGCGTTTTCAAAATCAGGGATTTTTGGAAAGAACACAGATTCTCATCGGACATGAATTAACACCCTGCCGGGATGAATTAACGAACGTTTTTTATGAACTAATTCTCATCCTGGCCCCGTTATCGGGGCCAAATCAAGAACCCGGTTCTCATTTTGGGTGCGATAGTTCTTGTTTGTACCCTGATTTCACACTCTTTTTAAAAGCTATTACTCATTTATACCCCGGCAACAGGGTGAAAATGAAAACCAGGTTCTTGCCGGGGGAGTGTTCATTCTCTTCCTGTATTTAAACTTTCATACAGCCCGAAATCCTTTTGGGCATTGCCCAGTAACGTGGTAGGGTACAGGATAGTTTGCTTAACGGGGGAAGCCTCTACCTTTGTTCTTGTATTTTGATACAGGGGACTAAGCAGAAACAAGTTGAGAGACAAGGGTTTGTTAATAGGGTGGAGGAGAAAACACGGACAGAGAAAGGAAGTCCGCAGGACGGGATAATCTCACCGTTGCTGACCAACATCTATCTGAATAAGGTTTAACAGGAGCCGTGTACGAGGCCCGTACGCACGGTTCTGCCTGTGAGGGGGATAAAGATGGGATAAACGAATATTATCTTATCTTTACCCTACTCGATTTACTTTTAAACTTCAATTAAAAACGTAAACCAAATGAATCTTTCAAGACGTAATTTTTTATTTAAATCAACAGCCGGAGCAGCTGCTTTGGCCAGTATTCCTGCCATCGTTTCAAGTTGTATGGGTAAAACAAAAAACGAAACTTCTGACTTTTTTAGTTCCGGCGATGTTGTGCTGTTTCAAGGCGATTCGATAACCGATGCAGGCCGCGAAAAAGAACGACAATTACCCAATTCAGCCTGGTCGTTTGGAAATGGTTATGCGATGATTGCCGCAGCCAATTTGCTTAACAGTATGCCAGAAAAGGAGTTGGTAATTTATAATCGTGGAATTAGCGGAAATAAAGTTTACCAGTTGGCAGAACGCTGGGATGCAGACTGCCTGAATCTGAAACCAAATGTTCTGAGCATTTTAATTGGAGTGAATGATTACTGGCACAAACGAAATGGCAATTACGATGGAACTGTTGAAATTTACGAGAACGATTACATGAAATTGCTGGAACGAACAAAGGCTGCTCTGCCCGATGTTAAACTGGTACTTTGTGAACCTTTTTATGTGCTTGATACTTCGGCGGTAGATGAAACCTGGGTAGCGCCAATGAAAGAATACCAGGTTGCAGCCAAACGCGTATCGGATGCCTTTAACACAATTTGGGTTCCGTTCCAAACCATTTTTGATGAAGCTGTAAAACACGCTCCGGGAACCTACTGGACCGGCGATGGTGTTCACCCATCGATGGCAGGCGCACAATTAATGGCCGAAGCCTGGCTGGCAGCAACTAAGTAATTATCGAAGAGGTTTTAAAATAGCCGATTTGTATAGAAAAGTTTGGATGGTACCACGGGCAAGTACAAACATCAGCATGCCCAGCCAAAGTGCATGATTTCCCCACAACGGGTTTAGGAAATAATATACCGGCGCAAATACAAGAAATGCAGAAGCGAGCAAAGTATTACGCATAGCTTTTGAAGCTGTTGCGCCAATATATACACCATCCCAGATAAAGGATGCAAAACTTGCAAGTGGTACCGCTATCACCCAGGGAATAAAGGAAGCTGCACCGTCGATTATATCTTGTTGTGTGGTTAAAAGTTGGAGCAATATGCGCACCCCGGGAATGTATAATAACGTGAACAGAACAGCGAGTCCGGTTCCCCAGTAAAATAGATGCCTAACTACCTGTTTTAATTTATCAAACGAACGGGAACCGATGTACTTTCCAACGAGTGCTTCTCCTGCATACGCAAAACCATCGATAAAAAACGAGAAGAACAACAGGAATTGTAATAACAGTGAATTTATCGCCAGAATGGTATCGTTCATGCCGGCTGATTTTGAAGTAAAGAAAGTATGGACCGCAATGATGCAGAAAGTACGGATAAAAATATCAGAATTCACTTTAAAGAAATGTACCAAAGGCTGTAGTTTAAGTATGCTTTTTTTCGAAAGATATTGTAACAGGTTTTTGTATCGTCTTGAAAAAAGGATCAAAGCTGTGATTAATCCGAGGTACTGTGAAAGAGCAGTCCCGAGCGCTACTCCGTCCGATTTCATATTTAGTATAAAAACAAAGAACAAACTCAAAATAATATTGACAACATTTACCAAAATAGCAATGATCATCGGGTAGCGGGCATTTTGCATCCCAAGAAACCATCCGTTGAAAACAAAAAGGCTGAGTGCTGCTGGCGCCGCCCAAATTCGGATACGAAAATACTGATTGGCGAGTTGTTCCACTTCGTAGCTGCCTCCAATTATCTTAAAACTGGCCCATGATATTGGAACTTGAAATAGTACCATTAAAATACCTGCAACCACTGCAACCAGCATGGCCCGAAACAGAATCGTTATTGTTTCGGTATTGTTTTTTTCTCCATAAGCCTGTGCGGTAAATCCCGAAGTGCTCATTCGCAAAAAGCTAAATCCCCAGTACAGTAAATTGAAGATAACTCCACCCAAAGCAATTGCTCCAATGTAAATTTCGGAGTTCATATGTCCCATTAATGCCAGATCGACCAAGCCCAGCAAAGGCACAGTTATGTTGCTAATTATATTGGGTATGGCAAGACGAAGTATCTTTTTGTTCATGGTCTGAAAATGAGTTGCAAATATAATTTATTGAATATCAAAATGGCTATAAGCTGACCTACAGTTGTTTCTTTCGTACAATTTGCGTTGTAAAAAACTTAAATTCCGGTAATGGCTGGGGAGAATAAAGCCAGTCATTTATTTCTTCTATGAACAATAAAAGATTTTTATGTGTTTTATAAAGCAGAATGTTTGGATTAATTCTAAATAGCCATTACATTTGTTTGCAGAATAAAATACATTTAAATCTTTAATAATATAAAATGGCATTTGAATTAGGAAAATTAGGATATAGTTTTAACGCGTTGGAACCTTATATCGACGCGAAAACAATGGAGATTCACCACGACAAACATCATGCAGGGTATACCAACAATCTTAACGCAGCCGTCGAAGGAACAGATCTTGCCGGGAAAAGTATTGAAAAAATACTTTCGGGAGTATCTGGTTTTTCGGCCGCAGTAAGAAATAACGGGGGAGGTTTTTACAACCATAATTTATATTGGGATGTTATTGCCCCAGGGGGTGCACCTGCTCCCGAAGGTGTTTTGCTCGATGCTGTCAAAGAATCTTTTCAGTCATTAGAAAACTTCCGGGAAGCCTTCAGCAAGGCAGCTTTGACTCGCTTTGGGTCGGGTTGGGCATGGTTGGTTCTTCAAAATAATAAACTGGTGATTTCGTCAACGCCCAACCAGGATAATCCGCTGATGGATGTAGCCGAAGTTCAGGGTACCCCGATTCTCGGGATTGATGTGTGGGAACATGCATATTACCTGAATTATCAAAACAGACGTCCGGATTATGTGAATGCATTCTGGAATCTCATCAACTGGGATGAAGTCGCCAGGCGGTTTAAAGGTTAGTTGATTTTTGGTTTTTTCCCCGGAGCAGAGGCTCCGGGGTTTTTGTTTCTATTAAGTTGTATTTTTTAAGGCTAAACATAAGAAGAATGTATTGCCTTATGAGTCCTGAAAATCTTTTGAAAATTCTGCTGAATACACTCTAACAATTGTACATCCAGTTTTTCTGCAAAAACACGTACAATTGTTGTTAATTTCCCATTTATAAAAACAATACCTTGTTCGGCATCGAATAATCGACAGGAACTATTGTTTTTGAGGCTCTCGAATATTTCATAAAACTGAGACGACGACAACTTTTGCGGAAAGGTGATATAACCTTTATTTTCTTCCAAAAGGTCTATGAAAATTCCTTCCTCTTCTTCTTCCATTTCAAACAATTTATGAATGTCTGTTCGATATTTTCCGTTAATCGATACGGGGGAAGCGAATTCAATACCTTGTTTCAAAATGCAATTCTGTAATTCCGCCAGTCGTCTGTAATCGGGAAAAAATTTCAATCTTATAGCCGGATGTTGCTTCTCATTTATATAAACAATAGCTGATGCAATGTTTAATTTATCAAGTGGGCAATTTTCGAGATGGTGGTTAAGGCTAAGAATTTCTTCCAAGAAATAGAATTTACGGGTAAACAGGAAAAGTGAATTGGGTTTAGCCTCATTGGGTCTTCCTCCATAATAATCAGCATAAGGCTGCGAAGCTTCAGCCACACAGGTATCCTGAAGAATATTAGTTTTTATCACACTCAGAACCTCATATTTAGTGATTAAGCCACATACCTGAATTTGTGTTTTCATGACATTGGTTTTTGATGAGTTTTATTTTGTATGGAAACGATTTTCGTGTGTTGAAAGTTACGCCGGAGCCACTAATTATTATTGGCTGAATGTTCATTTAACAGTTTTGTTTCGACAAGGAGAATTTAGCTAAAAAACATGATTTTTATCCGCTTATAATTTTAATGTTTATTATAGATTACATCGGTATTAAAAGGCGCTACATCAGAAGGTTTGGGTGGTTTCAGTTCATCAATAATAACTTCTATCTGGGTTTAAACGCCTTTGCCGACTTTGGGCGCGTGACGCAGAAAATCGACTTGTCAAACGCTCCGAATTCAATCGAAAGCAATGATTATTTCGATCCGGATACTGAAACGATGCACTATTCTTATGGCGCCGGGCTCAGGATTGCGATGAACGAAAACTTTATTATTAAATGTGATTATGGTTGTGCTGCCGATGAACGCGACGGAACTTCGGGTATTTACATTGGGCTAAACTACTTGTTTTAACGGATCCTAAAATTTAAGACAAAATAAAAAAGGGAGCATGATAAATTTCACACTCCTTTTTTATATCGTTTAAGTGCTTGTTCACAAGGTAATGCTTGTACTTACATTTTTAGCTTTTTGCGAAACATAAACGAAAGTTACTTTTCCTTTTCCTTCGATAATAAATTCATATTCGGCTGAACTGTGACCCGGCAACGCAAAGAATTGTATTTCAGGTTTTGTTTCTTTATAAGTTACCTTATCGAGTCGGTAATCGTCGATTTTGCCGCTGGCAATAACTTTCGCGCCACTTACTTTCAGGTGATCGATTGTGTACAGTTTGTCTTTTACCGCTTGTGCTGTCATGGTAGATAAGCCGTTTTTATTTTCCAAACGAATTCGAACGCGTTTTAAGTTGTTTCCTAAATCTTTGGTTTCGAATACCTTCATTTCCACTTCAGGCGTTTCGGTTGCTGCCAGTAAAACAACTGAAGCATTTCGATGTACAAGGTCGTTTAACATGAACGGGTGGGGAAGACGTGAACTCATTTTTACCCAGCCACCGATTTCGATATCGCCGTACACCGGATGATGGAAAGGTTTCCAGTCGTGGTATAATTCGCCCTGAACAACATTGTCGTTGAATTTAAGTTCTTCCCGGTCGCGTTCGATGCCACCACCCCGTTCTTCATCATTGTATGAAGCCGCTTTGGGCTTTTCTGAATAAGTTTCCTGGGTACGGATAAACAATTCGCCCACCAGCGAGTATGATCCGAAGACAAAGAAGAATTGTCCGTCGGAATCCCCGTATGTTGGGTACAAATCGTACGCCGGCATATAAACATATCCGGGAGTTATTTTAATGGCTTCTTTACCGATAACATCATAGGCTGCTACATCCGATTGTGGAATCTGCGTCGATTTTTCTGCCGGAACACGTAACCACATTCCCCCGTTATTGTGGAAGGCAAAGTTCATGATAATATTGGGGTGTTTTGCCACATAATCGTTGATGGCTTTTAACCCGATTCCTGAGAGTGGAAAATTGCCGGCGCCACGTTGCACATAATCAGGCATCCAGTTAAAACCCCAGTTCCGGTTCGGATCCAAATACCCTTCGGCATCTTCGTTAAAACGTCCGTCGCCGTCGTTATCCATTCCTTCGGAGCCTAAAATGGTGTACTCCCCCTTTTCGCCGGGTTTTACGCGTACCATAATTCTGGGATCTTCAGAGTCGGCCTTGTAAGCACCGTTCGGATCTTTGATGCGCATCTGACAGATACTTCCGTCGCCGTCCAAATCGTCGGGAGCATCTTCATCAAACAAACCGTCGCCGTCGTCGTCTTTCGGAACACGAATACTACGACTTGAATTTGGTGTGTTTGCATCGTCGAAGAAATGGGCACGGCCATCTACGTTTACCACCGGAACAATGTAATGCACGTTGCGATCGACTGCCTTGGTTATTTTTTCGTTTTCGCCATATTTGGTCAATAACATATTGGCATAATACAAACATACTTCTCCGGCCTGGATTTCGTTACCATGAATGTTTCCATCCACCCAAACTCCTGGTTTTTCGAGTTCGGAGCCTGTTTTTGAATTATTGATGGTAAGAACATAAATTTTACGGCCTTCTTCGCTAACTCCCATCGACTCAAGTTTCGTTAGGTCAGGATAAGCTGCGTGAAGAACTTCGAGAGCTTTTACCACGTCTTCGTAATTGTAATATCGGTCGAAACGAAGCGGGACTTCTATCTTTGAATCATCGGCAGCAAATACGGATAGCGCCAACGAAAAAATTGCAATAAATAAAAATATTTTGCGTGCCATAATTAACCTCCAATCTTAATTTGTTTAACAGCATCGGTAAATACTGCCGATTCGATGGTGGCAGTAACATCACCTTTTTTAGATTTTAACAGCCATATATATTTTTTAACCTGGTTGGCACCCAGAGAACCTACCGGTGTGCGCATTTTGCCTTCGAGTAATTCGAAATCGCCAGCGAGTGTTAAAATTACCGGCGCTGGTTGGCTGTTGCGTTCTCCCATGGCTGTTGGGTATGGAAATGCGCCGTTGTTGGCTACATAAATCTCTAATTTGTATATGCCGGCTCCCATGTCGGTTACTTTTTCGCTTTCGATAGCAAATTTTGGAAGTTGTGCAGAGAGTTTTAATAACCACGGAAGTTGAGTTTTAGCTAACGAATCAATCAATTCGGCTTTTGGCGTGGTCTCCAGATACGGAGCATACCCGCCAACTTCTACTTCGCCCAAGGTCGGATGATTTATTTTTTGCCAGGCTACGAAGCCTTTTCCATCTGGTTCTTTTTCAGAGTAAGCCAGCAGTGCTTTGTCTTTTTCACTCAATTCCCCTTCTTTTTCCGGTTTTGGCATTTTTTTCATCATGCCTACCATCATTTTGGGTGTTACCTGGCCACTTTCCATCATTTGTTTCACGTGTTCGGCAGAAAATTGTTCGGGTGCGTTGTTGGCTTTTAGAAATGCACCGATTTTTTCATCACCCAAAGCCACAAAATCTTCGGTACTCATTTTTTCAACATCATCCATCGAAACAACCTCGCCGTCTGCTTTCTTTTCTTCTTTCACTTTGGCAACAGAGAAAAGACACATACTAAAAGAAGGAACTCCGAGATGATAATACGCCCACAATTCGAATGAACCATCTTTAGCAGGAGTTGGGTCGAGTAAATCGGTATTGAATTTTTGAGCTTCGAGGAACTTCTTATAATCTTCAGCATATTTTTTGTAGAAAACCATGTCTTCATCCAGTGGATTCACGGTGGCGCCAAGACCAAGGAACCCGGCCACCATCGAAGGTGTAACTTCCATACCCGCAGGAACACGGGCTTTAAACATCTCAATTACTTCATCCATGGAATACGATTTTGAAATATCGATTCCGAGCATTCTTCCGTAGCGCTCTGGTATTTTAATGCTTTCGAGGTTGGCACCACCTTTTCGTCCTCCCTTTGGCGGAACCAAACAGAAGTTGGATGTTCCAAGTGTATAAACCATTGCAATGTTTGGTCGATCGTAAATAAAACGCATGATCCCGTATGTTTCAGGCGATTCTCCGGAGTAACGTCCGGCTTCCTGATTTGTGTAAGGAAATAAATGAGGGAAAGTAATTCCAATATTCACGCCGCCAACGCCGTCTTCGTTATACAGTTTATCCAGGTCGTTGTCGATCCCTTCCGAATAAACCTTGTATTCGCCGCGTTCGCCTTTGCTTTTATCCGCTTTGTCGAGAATACGCGCATCATTTTTAGAAACAATATATTCACCTTCCAGATCTTTTACGCGCATTTGTGTGATCATTCCGTCGCTGTTCAGATCGTCGGGGCCATCTTCGTCGGTGGCTTCGTCGGCGTCGTTGTTAATTACAAGCATGTTGGTAGCTGCTCCGGTTTTAACTGCTGCAAAATAATCTCTCGAAGCATCGGGGTTAGGGTGAGCCAGAATGTACCATTTCGTGTTTTGTGTGTAAATGGCCGAATCCAGTAACATTTGGGCAAAGTAGAGCGCACCTTCGGTTGCCAGCGGCACGTTTCCTTCGAAATTGGCCCCAACAAAAACAGCAGGAGCATCGTTCAGATTGGTGCCGATTTCAAGCACCGTTACCGGCGCTCCACCAGGGCTTACGGCTACCTGGTGTAATTTTGTGTTGCTCTTGTTGCCAAGCTGTTTCAACACTTGTTGCACTTCTTGCGGACTGTGATATTTGCCCGAAGATGCTGACTGGGCTGCCAATCGGTTGACCGGTATGATCAGACAGCCCGACAATAATAGAAAGAACAGTTTTTTTAGCATAGTGATTGTTTTTTCATGTAATAAATCCAGAAACTCTATATCATAATTATATTTTATCAGGGCTTTTGGGTTCAATTGGTTTGAAAATCGAGTTCGGAAATTACATTTTTTATGAATTAATGGGAAATTTCTTTCAATCTTTTTTATTAATCTTCGGCCGATTTTAATATTTGTCAATATTCTAACAGAATAGAGTCAACAAAATATTCCTTTATCATTAGGAATGATATTGAAATATCTTGGCGATATGCTGAAATAAGAATATATTTATCATTCAATTTTAAAGCTAAACCAATTTACCATTATGAACAACTATCTAAAGGTTTTCCGAAGCATACTTTTTTTGAGTATTCTGGGTTTATTTTCTCTGTCAACATACGCAAAAACACAGGTGGTTAAAACACTTTGCGAATACCATCAAAATCCAATTGGGATTGATATCCCAAAACCCCGAATGAGCTGGCAACTTTCTGCTGATCTCAACAATGTTAAACAAACGGCTTACGAAATTCGAACAGCCTACTCTGTAAGCGATCTCAGCAAAAAGAGTCGCCAGGTTTGGAATTCAGGGAAGGTAATGTCCGATCAGTCGGTGAACGTGGTGTACGGAGGTCCCGCGATTTCCTCGATGCAAAGGGTGTGGTGGCAGGTTCGTACCTGGGACCAGGACGGCAAAGCGAGCGGCTGGAGCGAACCGGCTTACTGGGAAACCGGTATTTTGAACACAAACGAATGGAAGGCAAACTGGATCAGTTTACCAGACGAACCCGAGAGTAAAGCATCCTTGCCGGTTCACTATTATCGTTTCAGTTTTGGTTCGACAAAAAAAGTCAAATCGGCCCGTTTGTATATTTCATCGCGTGGTTTATACGAAGCATACATTAATGGAGTAAAAGTGGGTGATCAGTTATTTACTCCGGGATGGACAAGCTATAAAAACCGGATTCAGTACCAAAGTTACGATGTAACTAAAATGCTGTCGGTTGATAATACCATTGCTGCAAAAGTGGGCGAGGGTTGGTACCGTGGTTACATAGGATTTAACGGACAACGAAATTATTACGGCGATAAGTTGGCCCTGCTGGCGCAGTTAAAAATTGATTATACCGATGGAACTTCGGAAATTATCAGTACCGGCGACGACTGGAAAGTCAGTACCGGGCCTATTCTGAAATCTGACATTTATAATGGTGAAGAATACGATGCCAGGCTTGAAATGAATGGATGGAAAGAAAACAGATTTGATGAAACAAATTGGAAACGGGTAGTTGAACTTGATCTGGCGAAAGATGTGCTGGTGGCGCCACAAGGTGAGCCAGTTCGTGCGGTGGAGGAGTTGAAAGCCATCAAACACATTACCACTCCAAAAGGAGAAATGGTTTTCGACATGGGGCAGAATATGGTCGGTTGGATTAAAGTTAAAATGCAGGGAAAAAAAGGTGACCGGGTACAGATCAAATTTGCAGAAGTTCTGGATAAGGAAGGGAATTTTTATACCGACAACCTGCGGGGGGCAGAATGTACCGATACCTATATTTTTGCACACGACGGGGTAACGGTTTATGAACCTTCTTTTACCTTTCACGGATTTAGGTTTGTACAATTTATTGGGCTCGAAAAAGCTCCGGCACTTGAAGACATTACTGGTGTAGTCATTCATTCAGACATGCCGTCGACCGGTAGCTTTGAGTGTGGTAACGAGTTGGTTAACCAACTTCAGCACAACATTCGTTGGGGGCAAAAAGGTAATTTTTTGGATGTGCCAACCGATTGTCCGCAACGCGATGAGCGACTGGGTTGGACCGGCGATGCACAGGCTTTCAGTATGACGGCAGGCTTTAATTTTGATGTAGCTCCGTTTTATACCAAGTGGATGAAAGACGTGGCTTTCGATCAGCTTGAAAATGGGAAAATACCACATGTAATCCCGGATGTTTTGAGCGGACAAGGAGGCGCTACCGGTTGGGCCGATGTCGTTGCCATTATTCCGTGGACTATGTATAAAATTTATGGCGATACCCGGATACTGGAAGAAAGCTATCCGGCCATCCAGAAATGGATCGGGTACATGAACGAACGTGCCGGTGATGATCATTTATGGACTGGTGATTATCATTTTGGCGATTGGCTTGCTTTTGCCACCACAAGTTCCGATTATCCCGGCGCTACTACTGAAAAAGATTTGATTGCAACTGCCTATTTTTATTATACCACTTCGTTGGCCGCAAAAATGGCCGCAGTACTTCACCGTCCTGTTGATCAGAAAAAATATGAAACACTGGCTTTTCAGGTTAAAAAGGCATTTGATGCCGAATTTGTGACCCCCAACGGAAGATTGGTGTCGCACACACAAACAGCATACGTTCTTGCCCTTTCGTTTGGTTTAATGCCAGATGGACTGGAACAGGCTGCCGCCGGTTACCTGGCTGGTGATGTGAAGAAGTTTGGTCACCTCACCACCGGTTTCCTGGGAACTCCGCTTTTATGCCACACATTGTCGACTATCGGAAGAGATGACCTTGCTTTTATGTTGCTGAACCGCAAAGAATATCCGTCGTGGTTATATCCGGTAACCCAGGGTGCAACCACTATTTGGGAACGCTGGGACGGACAAAAACCTGATGGTACTTTTCAGGATGTAGGAATGAACAGTTTCAACCATTATGCTTATGGCGCAATAGGTGAGTGGTTATATTCACACGTGGCCGGAATCAGGCTGGATGAGGACCATCCGGGGTACAAACACTTTTTCCTGGCTCCGCACCCCGGTGGAGAACTGTATTATACGAATGCAAGTTTCGAATCGATGTACGGTTTGATAGTATCCAACTGGCGCGAAGAAAAAGGCTTGCTGGTATATAAAGTTGAAATCCCTGCCAATTCAACAGCGACTGTTGTTCTGCCTTCGGCAAAATTAGATGAAGTGGATATGCAAAGCAGTTTGAAAGCACTGGCCAAACAAGTTGGAGACGAGGTACAAATCGGGTTGGGATCGGGCAAATACAGTTTCAGCTACCCCTATCTTCATAAATAGTTGAAGTAAACGAATTAAAATAAATCAATAAAACAAATATGAGCAACAGAAGAGATTTCATTAAAAAAGTATCGGCAGGCGCAGCAGGTGTGACCATTGGAGGAACCGCACTTGGCATGTCGGCAAAGAGTTATAACCGAATTATTGGCGCAAACGATAAACTGAACATCGCCATCATGGGGCTTGGCCGCCGGGTAGGAGCTTACCTCGAACCACTCGCACGTAAGGAAAGCAACGCAGAGTTGCTGTATTTATGCGATGTAATGGAACATCAACGGGTAAAAGCCGGTAAACATTTTTCTGAAGGATTGGGATATATGCCAAAACTCGAAAATGATTTCAGAAAAGTTCTTGAAGATCCGGATGTGGATGCCATTATGAATGCTACTCCCGATCACTGGCATACCCCGGGATCGATACTGGCAATGCAAGCCGGAAAACATGTATATGTTGAAAAACCCTGTAGCCACAACATGAAAGAAAATGAGATGATTGTTGAAGCTTCGCACCGGTATAAAAAAGTGGTGCAAATGGGTAACCAGCAACGCTCTTCCATTCATTCGCAAGATATTATCCGCGAAATCCATAACGGTGTGATAGGAGTTCCTTACCGGGCAGTGGCTTTTTATTTGAACTCGCGTGGGGAAGTTCCCGTGCAGAAAGCGACAGCCGTTCCAACGGGTCTCGATTGGGAACTGTGGCAGGGACCAGCCGTTCACCGCAATTATACTTCTGAAACATGGGATTACAACTGGCATTGGTACGGATGGAATTATGGTACCGGAGAAACCGGTAATAATGCCACTCACGAATTAGATGTGGCACGTTGGGCGCTTCAGGTCGATTTGCCAAACAGTGTGTATGTGGAAGCCGGTAAGCGACATTTCTTTGAAGATGGATGGGAAATGTACGACACCATGGAGGCCACCTTCAAATTCGATGACAACAAAGTTATCAATTGGGACGGACGGAGCCGTAGCGGACAGAATACCTACGGACTTGGCGATAGGGGAACCATTGTTTTTGGAAGCGAAGGAACTGTATTTGTCGATCGTGGCAAGTATATTTTATACGACCGTGCCGGGAAAATTATCCGCGACCACACTTCGGTGTCCAGCGAATCCGGAACAGCGTTGGGCGGTGGTGGCGATGCTTCTACGGCACACGTTGTTAACTGGTTCGAAGGAATCAGAGGGAATGAAAAACTCCGGTCGCAGATTGACGAAGGAGCAGTGAGCCAGGCCATGGTACATTATGCAAATACCGCGTACCGCATCGGTCACGGATTCGATATCGACAGCAAAACAGGTATAATGTACGATCGCGAAGCCATGAAATTATGGGGCCGCGATTATGAGCCCGGATGGGAGCCAAAGTTGTAAATTCGAGCGATAAATTTGGAAAGGATTTCATTTTGAAATCCTTTTTCAATTTTGAAATGCCAGTTGAATGTAACTGGGTAATCTCACGGAGTTTTATAAATTTACAGGCTGTAACAAACCAATAAAATTATCGGATGCCGGAAACTGAAATTTACAGCGACAGCTTTCCTTCTTTTGGTGCCACCTGTAACCTGGTTTTTACCGGGTTGACTGCGGACAGTGCAAAATCGGTACTTCAAAAAATCAAGATAGAACTCGAACAACTCGAAAATATTCTGAGTCCGCTAAGTTTGATCTCCGATGTTAACAAGTTGAATCAGGCTTCTGCCGGAACCTGGGTCGAAATCGATTCCGTTTTAACCGATGTACTGTTGCTTTGTACCGATTTCTATGCGATGAGCAGCGGAGCTTTTGATGTTTGTACCGGGCCTCTTTACAATCTTTGGGAGAAAGGTATGGATGCAGATTCAAAGGAGCTAAAAACGGTAAAAGAAAAATGTGGTTTTGATCAGCTTGAACTTGATCCTGAAAATAACCGGGTTCGCTTTTTGAGCAATGGAATGAAACTCGATCTCCGTTTTATTGATAAAGCTTATGCTGTTGATGTCCTGCGAAGTTTGTTGCAAGAGAATAAGGTAAGTAATTGCATTTTTAGTTTCGATGAAGAAGTGATACTGGCTTTGGGTAATCATCCTTCAGGTGATGCCTGGCCAATCGGTGTTCGAAATCTGACTGCACGGGAAGAGTTTCTGCATGTTTTTCAAAGCAGTAATCTTACCACGGTCAATACCGGAACGATTGTATTCGATCACGATTCAGGTCAATCAGTCAGAAAACTGGTAATCAGCCCCGAATCAGGGTTGCCGGTAGAAGAAAGGAAAACGGTTTCGGTGACTGCTTCGTCGGCCAGCTTTGCCGCGTTTCTGGCGCATATTTGGCTAATTCTGCCTGAACACGACCAGTCGATTGTTGCCGAACAACTTAGCGGTGTCGAAATTTTTGAGGCCGGGTACCTCGACGTTGATATTAAAACAAAACTGACCCTATTCAACAATGAAGAAAATAATTAATACGAAACGTTTATATGTGGCTCTTTTGCTGTCAATCGTGTTTTTTTCGGCAAGCGCCCAACTGAGCATGAAAAAGACCGGCGAGGGCATTTTGATCACCGAAAACAATAAGGCTGTTTTCGTGTACCACACTCAGCCCGAAAATTTAAACGGCGAATACGGACGATGTAATTACATTCATCCACTATACAGTCTGAAAGGTAAAATACTTACCGAAGATTCTCCTTCCGACCATCCGCACCAGCGGGGCATATTCTGGGCCTGGCACCAGGTTTGGATCGGCGATCAGCGTATTGGCGACCCTTGGGAAATCAAGCATTTCAAACAAAGTGTTGAGGAGGTGGAATTTATTAAACAAGGCAATGGTACCGCACTTTTAAATACCGAAGTCAACTGGCTTTCTGATCAATGGAAAAAGTACGGCAGCGAAGTTCCATACTTAAAGGAACGTACCAAAATAATTGTTTGGCCTGAAAGCGGTTTGGTTCGCCGTATCGATTTTGAGATTAGTTTGCTCGCGCTCGAAGAAGGACTTAAACTGGGTGGTTCGGAAGACGAAAAAGGATACGGGGGTTTCTCGGTCAGGATGGTGCTGCCCGATGATGTTGTTTTTACAGGGCCTGAAGGAGAAGTTCAACCGCAAGAAAATGCAGTGCAGTCTCCGGGGTTTATAAATATCTCGGGGAGCATCGAAGCAGGTGACAAACCCGGAGGTATTGTAATTGTTGATCATCCCGATAATCCTGCTTACCCGCAGTTGTGGGTGCTGCGCGATAAAAACAGCATGCAAAATGCAGCCTGGCCCGGTCGCGGGCCTGTGGCGTTATCAACCAGTAAGGCTTTGGTGCTCAAATATTCGTTGCTTGTTTATTCGGGTAAACTAAATACCCGGAAAATTGAAAAACTGATGAATAAGTAAGTTGTTGAAACCAGGCTTCTTCGTGAACTTTTGATTATGATTTATTTTCTGGATTAACAAGAAAAACCATTCTAAAATTTTTAACTATGAAATCGAACCGGAGAGAATTTATAAAAAATTCAGCCATCGCAACCGCTGCCGTGAGTGTAGCGCCAACACTTTTGAATGCCTGTGCATCGCCTGCCGAAAAGATAGGAGTGGCGCTGATTGGCTGTCGGTCGATGGGTTTTAACGACCTTCAAAGTTTTTTACGCGAAGAAAACAATACCGAATGTGTGGCCATTTGCGATGTGGACAGCAAGGTGTTGGAGCAGCGTGCAGCCGAGCTGGAGCAAACCACCGGGAAACGACCGCTTACCTTTAGCGATTTCAGGCAAGTACTCGACAACAAAGACGTTCAGGCGGTAATTATCGGAACACCCGACCACTGGCACGCCAATATGATGATCCTCGCCTTGCAGGCCGGAAAACATGTGTATGTCGAGAAACCGATGGGACACAGTATTGAGGAATGCCATGCAATGGTAGCCGCTCAAAAAGCGTATCCCAATTTAAAAGTACAGGTTGGCATGTGGCAGCGCAGTTCGAAGCACTGGTTCGAAGCTTCCGAAATAGTTCAATCAGGCTTGCTTGGAAGTGTTCATCTCGTTAAAGCATGGATTTACAAAGGCTACGACACGCCTTATCCTTCGCTTCCCGATTCGGAAGCGCCGGAATATATAGATTATAATATGTGGCTAGGGCCGGCGCCCAAACGTCGGTTTAATATGAATCGTTTTCACTATAATTTCCGCTGGTGGTGGGATTACGCCGGCGGCGCCATGACCGACTGGGGCGTGCACCTGCTCGATTTTGCCTTGCACGGGATGAATGCCGGAATGCCAACTTCGGTTACCCCGGGTGGCGGCATTTATTATCATCAGCCGGGTGCCATCGAAACCCCCGATATTCAACAGGCCATTTATGCGTATCCCACCCACACCATGATTTGGGAAGCCGGACTGAACCCGGGAATAGGCCCCTACCGGAAAGGACACGGTGTGGCTTTTGTGGGAGAGAAAGGCACACTGGTGGTGACACGCAATGGCTACGAGGTTTTACCCGACAACAGCAGCGAATTAAAAGGGCCGTTTTTTGAAGCCCGCTCACAAAAGGATTACGGCGACGGATTAGATGAACATGTCGAAAATTTTCTGGCAGCCATCCGAAAAGGGGAAAACTTGAATGCCCCGGTGGAAGTGGGAGCAAAAACAGCCATTATTTCTGAAATGGGAAATATTGCGTACCGTGTAGGCCAGCGCATCCATTGGAACGAGGAAAAACAGGCATTTGAAGAAGAGGCAGCGAATGACTTAATCCAACTAAATTATAACCCGGAGTGGCGCTTGCCCAAAGTATAGGCGGGTTGAATGGAGTGGGGGTTCAGGTTTGAGCCAGCCCCCATGGTAGTTCTGTTGATAAATTGTGATGTTAAACAGCCGGACTGATTGCTTTTCTTTTTATCTTCGGAAAACTTTAATAACCAGCAACTAGTGACAACACTCCCGTATTTTATCCATAGCAGCACGAAAATACGAGATGTACAAAAAGACATAGTAATATACCTCTTGTTTTTGAAACAAATAATTCAATAACAACTGAACGATCTATGAAAATAATATTCAAAATTGAACTTGCACAAAGGTTACCACCAATGGTGAATAAAAAAACTTACGATGTTTGAAAAAGGAGATAAATATATTGACGAAGTAATTAGACCTCTATTACCTCACTCAAAACAAGGCACGTTTTTATCAACGACAAATGATTTTACACTTGAATTATTTGCACCGGAGATATTTCTAAAAAGTATTTTTGATTTTCCATTTGAAAATGATTTGAATTTTATTCATTTCACATCAATTTCTAATCTTTTTAATATTTTTAGGTCTAAAGCTATCTGGATGAAAGACTTGAATAGTCTTAAAGATAAAAGTGAATTTATATTTGCCAATTCCTATCTTGATTATAAAAAATCTGAAAAACTAAAATCGAGAATCCTATCTTTATCACTATGCGAATTTTCTGAACAAACACTAACAAATAAATATATGTGGCAGAATTATGCCGACAATAAAAAAGGAATTTGTATAAAACTAAAACTCCATAAAAAAAGGGAAATACCTCCTTTCTTTTATCTTGGCAAGATCAATTATAGAAATGAAAATTTACCTATATCTGAATTGGTAGAATTGAAAAAAAGACACGACCAATTTAATGAGGATAACGATTTTACAATTTCAAACATTGATGAAATTTTATACTCTGTTTCAGCAATGTTTAAAAAAGATTGTTATCAGAACGAATATGAAGTCAGATTGATGAGATACATTCTTGATTCAAGCGAGCCACATAGAGGTGATACAATATGTCCAGTGGAATATTTATATGACGCTGACAAAAAAAAATATACATATTTCATGGAACTTCCCCTAAACAATCCAAATGAAAATTTTATAGCACCTCATATATCAATAGAAGAAATTTACATCGGAAGCAGTGTGGATAATATGGAATTTTACTACTTGAGAAATCTTATTTATGAAAAATATTCAACTCACTTTATTGGTTGTAAACCGATTAATATATATAAGATGTAACCCGCAGGCGGTAACAAAGCGCTTATTTCAGAGAGTGGCTTGGTGGTGCGCCATCAGCGGATTCCCGCATCGTGTCATTCAGTTCTGTCTGGCACTCAATAATACAATTAGTTACTAATCAAAGCAACAATTTGAAATTTTATTTTTTATATGCTTGTTCGAAAAGTTTCAGAAAACGACAAGGAAGTACTCTTTCGCTATTTTCAGGGTCTGTCGCCGGAAACCCTGAAAAGATTTGGGACACATCCATTCGACGAACATATCGCTTATTTGATCTCAGGCGGAAATTATCAAAATTGCAGCGCCATTTGTCTTGATGATGACACTGTTGTTGCTTATTCGGTTGTTAAATCAGGTTATGTTGGTGCAGACGTCGTAAGATACGCTAACTATCCAATTTCAATCGACTGTGAAAATGATTACACCTTAGCGCCTTCAGTAGCCGATGCGTATCAATCAAAGGGAGTGGAAGTTTAATGTTTGAACATATCGAACGGGATTTAAAAGCTTGCGGAGCGCGGAAAATTGTCCTTTGGGGAGGTGAGCAGTATACCAATGAAAAGGCTTTCAGGTTTTATTTAAAACACGGATTTCAAACACTTGGAGAATTTGAGCACAACGGCAGAAACCTGGATATGGTCAAGTATCTGAAAGAGGAAATATAAATTGGAAATTACAGAATAATTTGCTTTTTGAATTTTCCTAATTCAAGCGGAAGATATTACAGTTTCAACTCTTCCAGCATTTCAATATACTGTGCGATACCGGACAGAATTTCACTTTTGAAAATAAATTCGTCGGCAGTGTGTGAACGCGCCGAATCGCCCGGGCCCATTTTAACCGAAGGGAAGGGAATAATCGCCTGGTCGGAAGTGGTGGGCGAACCATAAATTCTCAGGCCCCGTTTTTTGGCAATTTGTGCAAAAGGATGTTCCCCGCTGATGCCTGAAGAGTTCAGACGCACCGACCGGGGTTTTACTTCCGATTCGAGGAGTTCTTCGATGATTCGGGCGGCTTCCTTATTTGGATAAAATTCGTTGGTACGCACATCGGCTACAAAATGGCAGATATCAGGAACCACATTGTGCTGGGTACCCGCTTCGATTTGAGTAACCGAAACCTTTACTTTGCCAAGCACCGGCGAAACCCGTTCGAAATTATAGGCCAGTAGTTTTTCAATATCCTGAATGGCTTTGTACAGCGCATTTTCGCCTTCCTCGCGGGCAGCGTGCCCCGAACGCCCGTGGGCGTAACAATCGAGCACCAAGAGGCCTTTTTCGGCAAGCGCAAGTTCCATCCGGGTGGGTTCGCCTACAATGGCAAATTGTACAGGTGCAATTTCAGGAAGTACGATTTCCAGCCCACGGCGGCCCGATATTTCTTCCTCAGCGGTGGCTGCAAATACGAGATTAAAGGGAAGATCATCGCGTTCGTAAAAATGTACAAAGGTTCCGAGCAAAGCAACAAGCGGGCCTCCTGCATCGTTGCTGCCCAGCCCAAATAATTTGTCGCCTTCTTCAATTGGCGAGAACGGATCTTTGGTATAAGCTTTTGCAGGTCGCACAGTATCGATATGAGAATTAAGCAATACGGTTGGCCGCTCAGCATTAAAAAACCTGTTGAATGCCCAGGTATTGTTTTCCCTGGTATGAAACGGAATTTCCTCTTTTTGCAGAAAATTTCGCATAACTTCGGCAGCCCCGGCTTCTTCCTTGCTGAACGAAGGCGTTGCAATCAAGGTCTTTAACAGATCGATGTACTTGCTCATAAACTTATTATTCAGGGTGCAAATGTGGGAAAAATTCACAATTTTCAAAACATACTTTTATGAACACTTTTTTGTCTTCTTCTCAACTTTTCGTTCCTGTCTGTTATATTTGCCACAGAAAATAAAGAAACACCATGTACGAAATACTCTTTTATGTCATTATTGGCATTTTGATTGCAGACTTTTTGTTCGAAAAATACCTCGACTACCTGAATACCACAAAATGGAGCGACAGGATTCCAGGGGAAGTAAAAGGAATTTACGACGAAGAAAAGTACGCCAAACAACAAGCCTATTCAAAAGAAAATCATCGTTTTGGAATGTGGACAAGCGCTTTTAGCATGTTACTCACATTGGCGATGTTCGTGTTTTTTGGTTTTGCTATACTCGATAGCTGGGTGTGGGGCATCACTTCGAATTCGATTCTGGCCGCCCTGCTTTTCTTTGGGATCCTGATGTTCGCCTCCGACCTGGTCCACCTGCCCTTTTCGGTGTACGACACCTTTGTAATCGAAGAAAAATACGGGTTCAACAAAACAACACCCAAAACTTTTGTGCTCGATAAAATTAAAGGCTGGCTTGTTGGCGGTTTGATCGGCGGCGGTATCCTGGCCCTTATCATTTTTATATACCAGCAAACCGGAAGCCGCTTTTGGGTGTACGCCTGGTTAGTGGTTTCGGCATTTTCAATATTTATGGCCATGTTTTATTCGAACCTGATTGTACCGCTGTTTAATAAACAAAGGCCGCTCGAAGAAGGTGAGTTGCGCGATGCAATCAGCGCTTTTTCAACTAAGGTTGGCTTTAAACTCGATAATATTTTTGTGATCGACGGATCGAAACGTTCCACCAAGGCAAATGCTTATTTTACCGGGCTGGGCGCTAAAAAGCGGATTGTGTTGTACGATACGCTGATTAAGGAAATGACGACCGAAGAAATTGTGGCAGTGCTGGCGCACGAAATCGGCCACAACAAAAAGAAACATGTGGTGCAGGGACTGCTGATTGGTTTGGCGCAAACCGGCTTTGTGTTGTTTATCTTTGGTTTGTTTATCGGTAATCCGGCGCTTAGTAAGGCGCTTGGAGTTGATGAGCCTAACTTTCATATCGGTCTTATTGCATTCGGTGTGTTGTATTCGCCCATATCGTTTTTTACCGGCATTTTTATGAACCTGCTTTCGCGGAAGAACGAATACCAGGCCGACCGTTTTGCCGCCGAAAACTACCACCCCGAAGCTTTGGCATCGGCGCTGAAAAAACTTTCGGTCAATAACCTGACTAATTTGACACCGCACAAATGGTACGTATTTTTTAATTATTCACATCCAACCTTGCTGCAGCGACTGGATTACCTGAAGACTTTTGAGAAATAAATCAATTTCATCTATTTGGCATGAACATTTCAATGTTTTATTTGCTTCATTAAGAGTTCAATACTAATTAAATGCGCTCTTGGTAAGTGGCAGTATTTAATTTACTGCTTGCTGAAATACTTAATTCTTTGTTTCAATTTAAATGATTAAAATATGAAAGCACTTCTTGTCGTTTTAATCGCCATTTCTCTATTCTCCTGTTCGCCAGGTTCCAGCAACGAAGCACTTTTAAAAAACCAAATCGACAGTTTGCAAACAAAATTATCGGAGTCTTATAAACCCGAATTGGGAGAATTAATGACTAATATTCAAGCACATCATGCTAAACTGTGGTATGCCGGTCAGTATCAAAACTGGAAACTGGCTGATTACGAAATCAAGGAACTTCAGGAAATAGTTGAAAACATAAAAAAATACAATTCGGATAGGAATGAAGTAAAGCTAATTGGTATGGTTCAAGGCCCGCTCACACAGGTTTCAAACTCTATTCAAAATCGAAATTCAAAACAGTTTGAAGATAATTTTACCACGCTTACAAAAACGTGTAATGCCTGTCACCTGGCAACCAAATACGAATTTAATGTGGTGAAAATCCCTGAAGGACAAATGTTTAGTAACCAGGACTTTAAACCTTCAAACTAAATGTTTGACCGATTTCTAAATACCGATACAAGGAAGACAACTATTCTCATCCGTGTTATGGTAGGAGTTGTATTTCTCTCCGAGGGCTTGCAGAAATTTATTTTTCCTGTGCTGCGTGGTGCAGGCCGCTTCGAAGCAATCGGACTTCCGGCACCTCAATTTCTGGGCTATTTTGTCGGCACCTTTGAAGCGGTTTGTGGATTGCTGTTGTTAATTGGCTTTTTAACGCGGTTTGTTTCTGTTCCCTTAATTGTTATTATGGTAGTTGCAATTTCAACTACCAAGTTGGAAATATTGGCTGATAAAGGATTTTGGGAAATGATGCATGCCGCCCGAACCGATTTTTCTATGTTGCTCGGAAGTATTTTTCTTCTCTTTCGGGGTGGTGGAAACTGGTCGCTTGACTTGCTGCTTTGGAAATTGCGAAATAGTAGAGAATAAATTCTCATTTCGTTTCTTAACTTTCAGGAGTGAATACTCTTGTAAAAGACAGGCAATACTACAAATTCAGTTTGTACGGCTTTTTGAAGAACCTGCGTTTCTTCGATGCCTTTTTTATTCTTTTCCTGGTAGAGAAGGGGTTACCGTATACTCAAATTGGGATTTTGTACGCGGTTCGCGAAATTGTGATCAATGTGCTGGAAGTGCCATCGGGATTTGTTGCCGATGCTTATGGCCGTAAAAATGCCTTGCTCGGGTCGTTTCTGGCCTACATTGTTTCCTTTGCCCTCTTTTATTTCTCGGGTAATTTTAACCTTTTTCTGATGGCGTTTGTATTTTACGGAATCGGCGATGCTTTTCGCACCGGCACACACAAAGCCATGATTATGGATTACCTGAAAATCAAGCGCTGGGAAGACCAAAAGTTTGATTATTACGGGCACACACGCTCGTGGTCGCAAATGGGTTCGGCAGTTTCTTCTTTACTTGCAGGAGTGTTGGTTTTTTATACCGGAAATTATACCAACGTCTTTTTGTATTCCATCGTTCCCTACCTTGTCAATTTCGGACTGATTCTATCCTATCCCCGGCAACTAAATTATTCGAGCGGCCACAAAAGCAAAATCAGTCATTTCAATTTTACGGATACCATAAAATCCTTTTTCAGGGTAATCCGGTATAAAAGCGTGATTCGGATTATCAATACAACTTCGGTGCATTCGGCTTATCTGAAAGCTGTAAAAGATTATATCCAGGTTTTGATGGTTCATGTTGTGGCCTTGGTTCCGCTTTTTGCCACCTCGGAACCCGGGAAGAAAAACGGACTTTTTATCGGAATTATATACTTTATGATTTACCTGCTTACGTCAAAGGCTTCGGCAGTTTCGTCGCGCTTTTCGCGAAGGGACAAAAGCAATATTGCGTTCGTAACTTTACTAATCGGTTTTGGTTTGGGGACATTCAGCGGCGTGTTTTACCTGGCCGATATCAGGGTGCTGGCGCTTATTGCCTTTGTGGGGGTCTTCATCATCGAAAATATCAGAAAACCAATTCTTACCGGTTACATTGCCGACGAAGTCCCGAATAACATTCTGGCATCGGTTATTTCGGCACAATCGCTTGTGCAAACGATTATGACTGCTGTTTTTGCGGTTGTCTTTGGTTTCCTGGCCGATCAGTTCAGCATTGGCGTTGCGCTGGTGACTGTTTCCCTGGCTCTCGCAGCGGTTTCTGTTTTGTTAAAGTTGACAGCCTTGCCAAAAGTTAATTCCCTTTTCTGAAACAGTCCTTATTTGTGATAGTTGTATTCAGTTTTTGGTTGCAATAGATAGTGTGCCGGGAGTGGATGAATTACTGCGATTTTGGACTCGGTTGCTTTTAAAGGGCGCCCATTTGGAAGCCTTTTTTTGATTTAAGCCTAATTCCGTATCTTGAAAGCAAATAATACGAATATGAAAACTGAAGCTTCATCGCCCGACGAATATGTTTCGCTTTTGCCCGAAGAGCGGAAAGCCCCGGTGCAGAAACTCCGTGAAATAATGCAGCATAATTTGCCCGATGGATATGAAGAAACCAAACACTCGAAGACGAAACTGGACATGGGAAAGAGTTGTATCCGGTTTAAAAAAACCGGCCAGATTCCTTATGAACTGATTGGCGAACTGGTGCAAAAAATTTCGCCGCAGAAATGGATCAAAATGTACGGGGAGAATTTGAGACATTAATTACTCATTTGTTTTTTCAGTCATCAAAGCTTTGAAAAACTCCCTATTTCCAATCCAGATTATTATTTTTGGGCTTCGAAAAAATACTTCCGACTTCAACTTCGGACTTTATACTTTTTAAAATGCAAGCAGAAATAATTACCATAGGCGACGAAATTCTTATCGGACAAATTGTGGATACCAATTCGGCCTGGATTGGCGAACAGTTTAACCTGAACGGGATCGAGATTATGCAGATTACCTCGGTACGCGATAACAGCGATCAAATTAAAGACGCTTTGAAAAGCGCCGAAGGAAGAGCCGACCTGGTTGTGATTACCGGTGGATTGGGCCCTACAAAAGACGATATTACCAAAAAAGTACTCTGCGAATATTTTGAAACTGAACTTGAATTTCATCAGGCTACTTTAGACCATATCATCGAACGGTTTAATCTTCGCGGCATCGATATGAACAAACTAAACCGCGACCAGGCAATGCTTCCCGCCAACTGTTCGGTTCTTCCGAATAAACTGGGGACAGCCCCCGGAATGTGGTTCGAACGCAACAATACCATTTTTGTTTCGATGCCCGGTGTTCCTTTCGAGATGCAATACCTGGTTGAATTTGAATTGCTTCCGCGATTGCGCAAAACCGGGAAAACCAAAGCGATTTATCACAAAACCGTGCTCACCCAAGGGGTTCCCGAGTCGATGCTGGCCGAACGGATAGCCGATTGGGAAGATGCGCTGCCTCAGCACATAAAACTGGCCTATCTTCCGAACCCAATGGCAGTGCGTTTGCGTTTGACAGCCCGTGGAGAAGATGTCGAAACATTAAAGCAAGATGTGGAGCACGAGATCGAAAAACTAAAGCCCATTATTTCGGAAAGTATTTATGGTTACAACAACGAAACACTGGCCGAAGTTATTGGCCGGATGTTGGTGGAAAGAGGAAAAACACTGGGCGTGGCCGAAAGTTGCACCGGTGGCTATATTTCGCACCTGGTTACCTCTGTTCCGGGATGCTCGGATTATTACCTTGGCTCGGTGGTCTCGTATTCAAACAACATAAAAGAGAAAGTGCTGGGAGTTAAAGCTGAAACGCTGGAAAAAAACGGTGCAGTGAGCGAAGAAGTAGCTTTGCAAATGGTGGAAGGTGTGAAAAAAGTATTGGGAGTTGATTATGCAGTTTCAACCACCGGAATTGCCGGGCCAACAGGAGGGACACCCGATAAACCGGTGGGTACGGTGTGGATCGCGATTTCAGGGCCAAACAACACCTTTGCAAAGAAATACGTGTTTGTGGGCGATCACCGCGAACACAATATTACACGCTCGGCACAAACAGCCTTGCAAATGCTGCGCCGAATGGTTCTGGAAGACCTGGGAAAATAACAATGAGCAGTATCCAGGGACTGAGGGACTGAAGGATTGAAGGGCTGAAGTATTTCCAACTTCACTCTTCAAGCTTTTATCTTCCATCTTCCACTTTTCATTTTTCATTTACCATCTTCGAGCTGCATACTTTTTAACAACAATCCATATTTATTTGCGTTTCTATTAGGTACTTTTGGAGCAAATACCGGTTCATGAAACGACTCGTCATTATTATTCTGCTTGTCCTCGCTTTTGTTGTGGCTGTAGTTTTGGCAACGCCCCTCATACTTAAGCCCAAACTTCGGAGTGTAGCGACTAATTCACTAAAGAAATATTTCAACGGGCAGGTTGAGGTTGCCGATGTCAAGGTGTCGGTGTGGAAAGATTTTCCGAACATGGATATAGAATGGACAGGTATTTTGGTGAAGGGAGCAGGACCGCATCAGAATGATACCTTGTTGTGGATTGGCGCGGTGAGAACAAATACTTCGATTCGGGCGGTATTTCTTCCTTCGGACATTGAAATCGCAAAGTTGGAAGTGGATGGCGCCAGGCTGAACCTGAATGAAAAATCGTTTGCAAAACGACAGCGACAAAACACACGACAAATATCGGCTGCCAGTCTAATGGCAGGAGGAAATAAAGCTGCCCGTTTAAAATTAGAGCAAATGCTGCTTAGTAATGCGACTCTGAAGTACACGAACGAAAGCAGCGGGGTGATATTTGATTTGAATGGAATAAGCGCTGAACTGGCAGGCGAAATGTTCGGTAAACAATCGAATCTCGATCTCCGGTTTCAGGTGGAAAAACTCAATATCACCCAGCAGGAAAGACAATTTTTATCGACCGGTAATTTGAGCTTTCAAACGCAACTTGAGACTGATTTCGGGGAAAAAACGTATCACCTGAAAAACGGGCAAATCGATTGGAATGAAATTCCCATCCAGGTAAACGGTACGATTGCGGCACCTGCCGATTCGGTTTATTTTGATCTTGACCTGGACGGAAAAGAAACCGGTTTTGGCAACTTTTTAGCATTGTTTCCAAACATAAAAGAGAAATTGCTAAAAGACTTTACCACACAGGGAAAAACAGAAATGAAAGGAACTGTGAGCGGCTATTATTTTGAGAATGAGTACCCATCTGTAGAATTTACGACAACCATTTCGGATGCTTCGCTGCAATATCCCGGAATGCCGGGTTCGATTGACAAACTACACGCCGATCTCGTACTGAGCAAACCGCAAGGATCTTTTGACACAAGCATAATTCGAATAGCAGACGCACATGCTGAGTTGGGCAAAAATCCGATCGATTTTGGTTTGGAAATTACGCATCCGGTTAGCGATCCGGCTTTCGGTGGAATTTTTATCGGCAAAATCAACCTCACCGATCTGCAAAATATCTTTCCGCTTGAAAATGCGCTTCTTTATGGCGATGTGGATGCGAATTTGCGGGTAAAGGGAAAATATTCTGATCTCCTGGCAGAAGATTATTCAAAAATACAATCGGATGGGGAAGTGTGGCTGCATAACGTTCAATACAGCTCGCCAAAGCTTACACAGCGTATTTCGGTTTCCGAAGCCAAACTCGATTTTTCGCCTCAGCAAGTCGGTCTGCAACGCATGGTACTACAAATCGGGCAAAGCGATTTTCTGTTAAAAGGCAAGGTTAAAAATTACCTGGATTATTTGTTAAAAGAGGGAACGCTGGAAGCTGATTTGCAACTCGATTCGCGGTTTGTAAATCTGAACCAATTATTTCAGTTAATGAACCACGAAGCCAATTTGAGCGCTTCAATTCAAAACGGACCATCAGGAACTGACGAAAATATAACGGCTTTTGATGTGCCGTCGCGGGTAAAGTTACGTTTTCGTTCGAACATCGAACATGCTTTATTGGTGCAAATCCCGATGGAGAAAATTCGTGGCAATATTCTCGTAGAAAATCAAAAACTAACTTTACAGGGGCTGGGTATGAACCTCCTGGAAGGTAGTGCCAAAATGAATGGATCGTATGCAAACACCGAACAAAACCAACCTCGTTTTGATTTTGAAATCGATCTGGAAGACTTTGATATCCCAACCATGGCGCGCACTTCAGGAGCTTTCCGTAAATTAGTCCCCGGCTCCGAAAACAGCACAGGCCGTTTAAGCGCCGAGCTTCAGATTAAAGGGAGTTTCGATGAAAAGTTAAACCTGGTTTCGGGATCTGCCAGTGGGGCCGGTACATTTGGAACAAAAAATCTGGTCGTCGTAAATTCTCCTTTATTCAGCCAGTTGGGAGGCATTATTCAGAAAGAAAAACTGCAAAGGGTAAATGTTGATGATTTTACCGCACAGCTTCAGATCGAAAAAGGAAATGTGCATTTGCTGCCATTCGAAACCAGGGTGATCGGACAGCCTACTAAAGTAGTAGGAAATCTGAGTAGCAAAAATATACTGGATATGCGCCTCGATTTTGTAGTCGACCGTGCAATTATTGGGAGTGATATTCAAAAAATTCTGGCGGTAATTCCGGGGAACGAAAAAATAAAACAATTGCCAGCTACGGTAACAGTTGACGGACCGACAGCGAGTCCAAAAGTACATCCTGATCTTTCGGTAACCGCCAGGGCGGTGGCCGATGCTACCAAGGACGATCTTAAAAATTCGCTCGATAAGCTCGGAAAGGGTATTTTCAAACTTTTAAAATAAACCGGGTGTCCTGGTAATCTTTTTAATATGTTTTGTAAAATGTGGCTGCAAGACGAAAAATGCGTATTTTCGGTTATTAATTAATATTAACGCCGTTGTTCAGAATATAATCCATGCAAAATAAAGTAGTGGTAATCACCGGGGCTTCTTCCGGAATTGGTAAAGCTTTAGCAGAAAAATTTGCAGCAGAGGGATCGAACCTCGCCCTGGCTGCCCGACGAATCGACCGCTTGTTCGAACTCAAACAAAAACTTTCGAATGTAGAAGTACTTCCCGTTGAGACTGACGTGACTTCGGAAGAAGATTGCAAAAAGCTGATCGATCAAACCATTGCAAAATTTGGTAGAATAGATATTCTGATCAACAATGCGGGCATCTCGATGCGGGCTGCTTTCGAAGATGTGGAACTGGGTGTACTGCGCGAACTGATGGATGTAAACTATTGGGGAACCGTGTATTGTACTAAATATGCATTGCCACACATTCTGAAACAAAATGGTTCGATAGTGGGAGTTATTTCAACAGGCGGCTACATTGGCTTGCCGGGACGGACGGGATACTCGGCTTCAAAATTTGCAGTTCGAGGTTTTTTGGATACGGTTCGGATCGAATACTTACGATCGGGATTGCATGTATTGGTGGCAGCTCCGGGATTTACGGCTTCGGAGATTCGTAAAACCGCACTCACAAAAAATGGAAAACAACAAGGCGAAACCCCACGGAATGAAAATAAAATGATGTCGGCTGAAAAATGTGCCAGCATCATGTACCGGGCTATAAAACACCGGCGCAGAAGAATGATCATTTCGTTTTGGGATGGTAAAGTAGTTGTTTTGTTAGCCAAACTGTGGGCCTGGCTTATCGACCAGGTTCTTTACCAGGTATTTAAACGCGAACCCGATTCGCCGCTTCGTTAGCTTTTACTGCTAAAAAGTTACAGTACTTGTCAAGAGTGTGTGGATCAGAAAAGCGATCACGAAGACAATGATCCCGGCGCCTGCTATCCGGTTAAACCATAAAATAATTTTTACATTAAACCACCTGCGTGAGTGATCGATAAGCCAGGTGAGCACAAACCACCAAAGTATATCGCCTATCAAAAAACCAATCAGAATAAGAACCGCCTGTGAAAGTTCACGGACACTGAGAACGATACCAAATCCTGAAAACACTGCCAGATACCAGAAAATGATGTAGGGATTGGAAAAGGCAACCGCAAAAGTGCCTGCAATGTATTTAAGCGGCGATCTTGGTTTCTTTAGTTTTCGGGGTGAATATCGTTCGGGATGCGATAAAAAAATAAAAACCCCAACAATTAGCAAGATCACTGACCCGATCAATCGGAACCAAAGTCCGTGATCGCGGATGATTCCCATAATCAAAGCCATTCCAAAACCCGCTAAAGTTGCGTAAATGATATCGGAAAATGCTGCTCCGGTTCCCGAATAAAAACCGGTTAAGCGGTTGTGCCGAAGGGTACGCTGAACCACCAATATTCCTATTGGCCCCATGGGCGCCGTGGCTAAAAAACCAACCAGTATTCCTTTTAGCAAGTATGTGATCAACATGTGGCAAAGATAGGTGTTAAGAATATTCTGCGAAACAACTTTTTGTTTATATATCGCCCAGGACCTCAGGCCTCAGGTATCCAGGTTCGATGCAATAAATGGCAACATTGTCAGCTTTAATGTGGTAAAGTCTGCCAAAACCAGGGACTTCTTTTTTTGGATTGCTTTTTGAGTTTTTAAAGGTATTGCCCTAAATTTGAATAATATGACCGAAAAGGAACTCAACATACAATTTGCACTGGTTTGTGATCACATTTCGAAACGACGGTTAAAACCGGCTTTCGATCAACTCGAAATAATGATCAGGGAAACCGCACAGCCTCAGTTACTCGACGAGAAGCGCAGCCTCGACCAAACTTACCATTACATGTTGCAGTATACAGTGGAAGGTATTAACGATCCGGAACGTCAGAAAATTTACCGAAAGCTGATTGTTTCGGCTTTTGAACTTCTGGATAAAATATACGATGCGGCAAGGTTACGGTTTTCGTCGTCGCTTCAGTACGAACGTAAACGGAGTTTTACAGGTTCTTTTGACTGGACAACTTTGCTGGGCGATTTGGAAGCCTACGAATTGCAGAGCGATCTCGAATCGTTGCTCGACGATGTCCAGGTTAACCGCGAAAAACAACACAACGATGCATCAGATCTTCAGGATCAGATGGTGAAATTGTTTTATCATGTTTGGTTTGTCAATAAATTGGAGAAGGAAGAGATCGATTTTCTAAGGTCATTCTATCAGAGCGAATTAATTGCCGTCCCTTACAAGGCTTTTATTACGGCTTCTTTAATGTTAAGCGTGCTGCGTTATTTCGATGAAAAGAAGTTTGCGTTGTTGTTCGAACTCTCTGAAAACGACAATGCAGAAATCAACCAGCGTGCATTAATTGCATTGGTAGTGGCGCTTTTCGAGTACGACGACCGCCTGGAATATTATCCTTCCATTCGCGGAAGGTTGCAGTTACTGAACGAAAATCCTGATTTTAAACGTAATCTGGAAAACATATTTATTCAATTTATCCGAAGTAAAGAAACCGAGAAGATTCAGAAAAAGATCACCGACGAGATCATCCCTGAGATGATCAAAATCAGCCCGAATCTCAAAGATAAAATCAACCTCGATAGTTTAATGAACGACAGTTTGGACGAGGATAAAAACCCGGAGTGGGAAAAGATTTTCGAAGATGCTCCCGGACTGATGAATAAAATGGAAGAATTTTCGGAGATGCAAATGGAAGGAGCCGACGTGTTTATGAGCTCTTTTTCGATGCTCAAAATGTTTCCGTTCTTTAGCGAAGTATCAAACTGGTTTATGCCTTTTTTTGCTTCCAACCCGGCTATTGAAGATACCATCGATTTGAAAGATGAAGTGAATACACGTTTTATCAATGTGATAGATATGGCGCCGGTGTTGTGTAACTCCGATAAATATTCGTTTTGTTTTAGTTTGCGGAATTTGCCCGCCGAAAATCGCGAATTTATGGCCGAAGGAATGAAAGCTGAAATGGATCAGTTTACCGAATTGCAGAACGACGAAGAGTTGACCGATCCCGGTAAAAAAGCGGGATTTATTTCGAACCAGTTTATCCAGGACCTTTATCGTTTTTATAAACTCCATCCGCGGAAAAAAGATTTTGAAGATATCTTTTCGTGGCGTTTTGATTTTCACAACAAACGCATTTTAGGCGAAATTTTAAAAGAAGATGTTTCGATTTTGAGGAACATCGCAGAGTTTTATTTTACCAAAGGCTATTACAACGAAGCCGCAGAAGTATTTCGTTATCTCGTAAGTGTGGAGCAAAGTGGAGAAATATACCAGAAACTGGGGTATTGTTATCAGAAACTCAACGATTTTGAAAAAGCGCTTGAAACGTATAAAAAAGCCGAGCTTTTTGATTTGAACAGGAAGTGGAACCTGAATAAAATTGCCTTGTGTTACCGTAACCTGAAAAAGCCTGGAAAAGCTCTGGAGTACTATCGTGAGGTCGAGAAACTTGATGAAAAGAATTTGAATACGCAATTAAACATTGGCCACTGCTTGCTTGAACTGGGCGAATTTGACGAGGCTTTGAAATCGTATTTTAAGGTTGAATACCTGGAACCTGGAAATAATCGGGTGTGGCGTCCGATTGGCTGGTGCTCGTTTGTAGTGGGTAAAAAAGAGCAAGCCGGAAAGTATTTTGGGAAGCTGCTGGAAGAAGCGCCTGGCAAACACGATTTCATGAATATGGGGCATCTGCAATGGAGTTTGGGTAAGCGAAAAGAAGCCCTCGGATTTTACAAAAAATCGATTACCAGAACTGATTTTACAGAACGTGAATTTTTCGAGGTTTTCGAAGAAGATTTGCCGTATCTTATTAAACAAGGTGTCGATCCGGAAGATGTGCCAATCATGCTCGATCAGTTGCGGTATTTTATAGAAGAATAAATTAAATACAGTTTATTATTTCTGCTGCGAACTGCGCAACTTGATAAATAAAAGCACCTTACTTGCAAGTGGGGTGCTGTTATCCTGAAGAGTGTGGAATTACCCAAGTGTAGCTACCATCACAGCTTTTATGGTGTGCATCCTGTTTTCGGCCTGGTCGAATACAACAGAAGCTTTACTTTCAAAAACTTCATCGGTAACTTCCATGGCATCTATTCCAAATTTCTGGTAAATTTCTTCACCAACCTTGGTGTCGCGGTTATGGAAAGCCGGCAAACAGTGTAAAAATTTTACCTGTGGATTGCCAGTGAGTTCCATAACATGCTGATTTACCTGGTAAGGCATTAACTGACTGATGCGCTCGGCCCAAACTTCGTCGGGTTCTCCCATCGAAACCCACACGTCGGTGTATAAGAAATCACAGTCTTTTACGGCTTCCGCTACCTTATCGGTAATTGTAATTTTTGCCCCGGTTTGTTTGGCAATTTCGCGGCATTCTTTCTGCAACTCATAAGATGGCTGGCACTCGGCAGGTGCGGCAGCTCTGAAATCCATCCCCAGTTTAGCAGCGCCCACCATTAGCGAATTTCCCATATTATTGCGTGCATCGCCCAGGTAGCAAAATTTTATTTCTGATAAAGGTTTATTACTGTGTTCCATCATGGTCAGGAAATCAGCCAGAATTTGTGTAGGGTGAAATTCGTTGGTAAGTCCGTTCCAAACAGGAACGCCTGCAAATTCTCCCAGTTCTTCAACAATGCCCTGACCGTAGCCACGGTATTCGATACCGTCGTACATCCGCCCGAGTACGCGGGCCGTGTCCTTCATCGTTTCCTTTGTGCCTATTTGTGAACCAGAAGGCCCGAGATAAGTGGTGGTAGCTCCCTGGTCGTGGGCGGCCACTTCAAAAGCACAACGCGTACGTGTCGATGATTTTTCGAAGATCAACGCAATGTTTTTGCCTTTTAATTTCTGCTCTTCAATTAAATGCTTTTTGTCTCGTTTCAATATTACCGACAGGTTCAGCAGGTAGCGAATTTCATCGGGAGTAAAATCCAGTAATTTTAAAAAGTTTCTATTTTTTAAGTTCATCTCATTTTATTTAAGTGGTTGTATTTTCTGCCTAATAATTATCGTAATTCATCGTAATTTTTGATCCATAGGAACGATCCTCAAGTTTGGTGGCTTCTGTTATAACGCTTTTCTTTCCGCCTTTTTCGATAAAATTCAAACAGGCTCGTATTTTGGGCTCCATGGTCCCTTCAGCAAAAGTACCATTTTCGAGGTGTTTCACGGTGTCAGCATAATTTAAAAATTCGAGTTTTTCCTGTGTCGGCAACCCGTAATCTTTAAAAATAAACGGAACATCGGTTAAAATATACAATTCATCGGCTTCAATATTTACAGCAAGCAGACTCGAAGCCATGTCTTTGTCGATTACTGCATCAAGTGTTCGTAGGTTCCCGGTTTCGTCGTAATAAACCGGAATGCCTCCACCGCCAGCGGCAATGACAATATTACCGGCGCGCACCAGGGTTTCGATCATATCTTTGTTAATAATCTTGAGCGGAGTAGGCGATGGTACTACCCGTCGGAAACCTCCGTTCACTTTCCCGGTAGGTTTAAATATCCAGCTTTTTTCGTGTGCCAGTTTGTCGGCTTCTTCTTTCATATAAATCTTCCCGATCCGCTTCGACGGGTTTTGAAATGCAGGATCGTTCTGATCAATTTCGACCAGCGTAACCAGGGTGATGACATTTTTCTGAATTCCGTGTTTATTCAGAATGTTCCGCATCATCCGTTCGAGCATGTAGCCAATCCCACCCTGCGAATCGGCCACACAAATATCAAGCGGCATCGGGGCAATTTTATACAGTTGTTGCCCGGCATCGTTGCGCATCAGTATATTTCCAACCTGCGGGCCATTACCGTGCGTAATCACCAGGTTGTAGCCGTCTTTTATCAGGTATACCAGGTTTTCGAGTGTGTCTGTGGAGTTTTGTTCCTGTTGTTCAATGGTTCCTTCTTCAGAACCCCGCAGAATGGCATTGCCACCCAGTGCGACTACCGCCAGTTTTTCCATCATTTCAACATTAAATGTGTTTTAAAAATCCCTTTTTATGAAACTGAATTCAATGAGGTAAACTTAAAAATTCGAATGAGAAAAAGAAGTGTCGAAAGTCTTGTTTTTGGTATGCCTCAAATATTATACAACACCCCTTTGAGAAATGTATTTTTAATTTGAATTACAGGAATATAAAACACTTTCAGTTTAAAATTGAAGCCATTGATTTTGTTAACACTTTGTTTGTGATACGATTTGTTTTTATGACTGAAAGCAACCGGATAAGCTGATAATTTTTAACTAAATTTGCTGCGATTAAAAACGACCCAATGGCATTTAGACGAAAAAAGCCGGTAAAAGCAAAGGCAAAAACACCAAAAAAGAGATTCTCAATTTTAAGAAACGAGAAATTCTGGTTTATCATCGGGATTTTACTAATGAGTGTGGCTGCTTTCTTGCTGATCTCCTTTGTTTCATTTCTGTTTTATGGTGCTGAAGATCAAAGTATCATGGATTCGGGGTGGAAGGATTTCCTGTTGAATTCCGGCATCGATGTGAAAAACAATGGTATGAAAGTGGGAGCGATGCTTTCGGAAATTATCATTAATCGTGGTTTTGGATTGGCATCGTTTATTTTTATTTACATGCTGGCCATTATTTCGCTAAGAATTTTGGGCCGTAAAATTGCCCGGTTTAGTCAAACCATGGTATACAGCCTGGCGCTTATTGTTTGGTTATCGCTGGCATTGGGACTGATTTTTAATAAAACCACGGGAGAGTCATTTATTTATCTGGGCGGACATTACGGATTTATGCTAAGTAACTGGTTGCGTTCGCTGATTGGCGTATTCGGATTGACACTTATCCTGGTAATTACTGGCGTTATGATCGTGATTATACGGTTCGACAAAGCTTTTGATTATTTGAAAACACTGGTTCGTCCGCGCGAGAAAGCAGAAAAATTACAGGGTGAAGATGACGATGATCTCGAACCGTTTAAAGAAGAACTTGAGGACTCGATACAGGGAGAAGACGATATAATAAAGGTAATAGACGAAGACGATGTGGTCCGTGCCATTTTCGAGCCTGAAGGCGATGATGATTTCGAAATTCAGCCAGAAGAAGAGTCAAAGATTGTTGCAAAGAAGGATGAACCCGATGCAGAAGTAAAACTTGATATAGAACCCGGGGTAGAAGAGGAAAAAAACGATGAATTTCAAACGGAAGGATTAGAAGACTACGACCCAACGCTCGATCTTCCGGATTATAAATTTCCATCGCTCGATTTGCTTGAAGACCATAAATTTGGGAATGCCGAAGTAAAACAGGAAGAGCTGGTGGCCAATAAAAATAAAATCGTTGAAACGCTGCGACACTATAAAATCGAGATTACAAAAATCAGGGCCACTATTGGTCCAACCATCACATTGTATGAGATTGTTCCCGCGCCAGGTGTTCGTATTTCAAAAATCAAAAACCTCGAAGACGATATTGCGTTAAGCTTATCTGCACTTGGAATCAGGATTATCGCACCCATTCCGGGACGTGGTACTATTGGAATTGAAGTTCCAAATCAAAATCCCGAAGTAGTTTCGATGCATTCAATCGTACGTTCAAAGAAATTTCAGGAAAGTACGGCAGAACTTCCCGTAGCTCTTGGGAAAACCATTTCGAACGAAACCTACATGTTCGATCTTACCAAAATGCCACACATCCTGGTAGCAGGCGCAACAGGCCAGGGAAAATCAGTAGGCGTGAACGTGATCATCAGTTCACTCTTGTACAAAAAGCATCCTGCTCAGCTTAAGTTTGTTTTTATCGATCCGAAAAAAGTTGAATTGAATATCTATTCAGTTATCGAGAAACATTTTCTGGCCAAATTGCCCGATGCCGAAGAGCCGGTAATTACCGATATACAGAAAGTGAAGAATACGCTGAATTCGGTAAATATTGAAATGGATGATCGTTATAATCTTTTAAAAGCAGCGCACGCCAGAAATATAAAAGAATACAACAAGAAATTCATCAGCCGCAAGCTAAATCCGTTAAAGGGACACCGATACATGCCTTACATTGTGGTAATTATCGATGAGTTTGCCGATTTGATTATGACTGCTGGCAAGGAAATCGAATTGCCGATCGCACGAATTGCCCAGTTGGCCCGTGCCGTGGGAATTCACATGGTAATTGCTACGCAACGCCCTTCCACCAATATTATTACGGGCGTGATCAAGGCCAACTTCCCGGCAAGGATTGCGTTTAAAGTGGCTTCAATGATCGACTCGCGCACGATCCTGGATACACCTGGCGCCAACCAGTTGATTGGAAAAGGAGACATGCTCATCGCATCAGGTAGTGAAATTACACGGGTCCAGTGTGCTTTTATCGATACGCCTGAGGTTGAAAAGATATGTGCTTTTATTAGCGGTCAACGAGGTTATCCTACTGCTTTACTGTTGCCTGAAGTAATGGGAGACGATGAACCGGGACCCGGCGATGTGGATTTGAACAACCGCGATGAACTGTTTGATGATGCTGCCCGGATTGTAGTGGCTAACCAAATGGGGTCGACTTCGATGATCCAGCGCCGTTTCTCAATCGGGTACAACCGTGCAGGGCGTTTAATGGATCAATTGGAAGCTGCCGGAATTGTTGGCCCCAGCGAAGGGAGCAAAGCCCGCCAGGTATTTATTTCGGATGAATATTCTTTGGAACAATTGTTGAATAATCTGTAGACAAAATATAAAAGATGAAGAAAGCGTTGATGATTGTTGCTTTGTTACTGACCGTTGGAATGGTGAATGCACAAAGCGATGCAAAAGCAAAGGAGATACTCGACGAAGTAAGTGCAAAAACCAAGACCTTTAAAAGTATGTCGGCCGATTTTATTTTTTCGATGGTGAACAAGGAAATGGATATCAACGAACAAAATGAAGGAACCATCAAACTAAAAGGTCAGAAGTATAAAGTAGCCCTTCCTGGCACGGGCTATGAGATTTATTCTGACGGAAATACAATATGGACTTACATGCGTGATGGAAACCAGGTAACAATTACCCATGTTGAAGAAGACGGAGGTGAATCAATTGACAATCCCGCTTCGATATTTAGTATTTATGAACGCGGTTTTCGTTCAAAATTTGTTGCAGAAACACAGGAAGGCGGAAAAACACTTTATCAGATTGAACTATTTCCCGATTCGGATGAATACCAGGTAACCAAAATCGAGGTGTCGATAAATAAATCTACTTTGATGCTTGATGAAGCCACTTTGCACTCAACCGATGGAAACTTGTACGGAATTGTGGTAAAGAAAATGGAAACCAACATCGATTTACAGGATTCTGATTTTGTTTTCGATGCATCGAAACATCCGGATGTAGAAATGATTGATCTTCGTTAGTAACTGGAATCGGTTAAATACAACCACACACAAAACCATCGGCTAAACTGTCGAGAACAGCTTTCTCTTCGGCCTTTTCGTTTTCGGTCCCTTTGCAATCGAAACAAACAGGCAGGTTAACCATACAATTTATTTCTGAAGTTTCATCTGTAACTGTTTTTTTGCAAACAAAGCAAGTAGTGTTTATCGATCCCATAATTACAAGTTGGTCAATGCAAAAGTATTAAATTCAGTTATTCTTTCGGAAGATTTAAAATGCTGACCCGTTAATGACAATAATTCGGTAATCTTGTCGCATACCATCAACATATTTCATTTGGCATGGTTATTATGATTTAACAAATCATTAGTTTTTTTAGCCTGTACAATTGATTAACTTTGCGGAGCTAAAATTTTTACAGTTCAATTAAGAATAAAATGGCATTTGTAAATAAAATTCTGGGTAGAATTCTCGGGAACAAATCAGAACGTGATATCAAGGATATTAGTCCAGTCATCGATAAAATTCATGAAGAATATAAACGGATCATTCAACTTTCAAACGACGGGTTACGGGCCGAATCGGATAAGTTAAGGCAAATTATCGCCGATCGGATCAAACCCGAGGAAGACGAGATAGCTGCATTGAAAGTGGAAGTGGAAGAAGTGGATATTCAGGAAACTGAAAATATCTACGAACGCATCGACAAGCTCGAAGAAAAGATCGATGAAAAGTTGGAAGCAGTTTTAAATGAAATACTTCCCATAGCATTTGCGGTGGTAAAAGACACGGCACGACGATTTACCGAAAATAAAAATGTTGTGGTTACCGCCAACGATTTCGACCGCAACCTGGCTGCCAAACGCGACAGTATTGTGATTAAAGGTGAGAAAGCTGAATGGAGCAATACCTGGCTGGCCGGAGGAAACCCAACCACCTGGAACATGATCCACTACGATGTTCAGTTAATTGGAGGCGTGGTTCTTCATCGCGGAAATATTGCAGAGATGGCAACTGGTGAAGGAAAGACACTGGTAGCAACCCTTCCCGTGTTTTTGAATGCACTCACAGGGAAAGGGGTTCACCTGGTAACGGTAAACGATTACCTTGCAAAGCGTGATGCCGAATGGATGGGGCCTATTTTTGAATTCCACGGCCTTCGCGTTGACTGTATCGATAAACATCAACCCAATTCTGAAGCCCGCAGAAACGCATACAACGCCGATATTACGTATGGTACCAACAACGAATTTGGGTTCGACTACCTGCGTGATAATATGGCGATCAATCCCGAAGACCTGGTTCAGCGAAAACATCAGTATGCGATTGTCGACGAGGTTGACTCGGTTTTGATTGATGACGCACGAACTCCATTAATTATTTCGGGCCCGGTTCCAAAAGGCGAGAATCAACAGTTCGAGGAATTAAAAGGGTATGTAGAAAAGTTATACAGCAAGCAACGCGATTTGGTAAATAAGATTTTTATTGAGGCCAAACGTCTGCTTTCCAAACCCGATGCCACATCGGAAGAAAAGAAAGAAGGTGGTTTGCTTTTACTGCGTGCACACAAAGGTTTGCCAAAAAATAAATCCATCATCAAGTTTCTGAGCGAAGAAGGCATGAAAGCGCTCCTGCAAAAAACCGAAAATTTCTATATGCAGGAGAACAACAAAAATATGCACATCGTTACCGATCCGCTGTATTTTGTAATCGAAGAAAAACAAAATTCGGTAGAACTTACCGACAAAGGTATCGACCTGCTTTCGGAAGGACTGGAAGATCCCAATTTCTTTGTACTGCCCGACATGGGAAGTAAAATAGCAGAATTGGATAATTCGGGAATGGACGCCGATAAATTGCAGGAAGCCAAAGATAAGTTATTGCAGGATTACGCAATTAAGTCGGAACGGGTTCATACCATCAACCAGTTGTTTAAAGCCTACACCATGTTCGAAAAAGACGTGGAATATGTAGTGATAGACAATAAAGTGAAGATCGTTGACGAACAAACCGGCCGTATTATGGAAGGCCGTCGTTATTCCGACGGTTTGCACCAGGCTATCGAAGCAAAAGAAAGTGTGAAAGTGGAAGCAGCCACTCAGACTTTTGCGACCATTACCTTACAGAATTATTTCAGGATGTACCACAAACTTTCGGGTATGACTGGTACTGCCGAAACTGAAGCCGGGGAATTCTGGGATATTTACAAACTGGAAGTGGTTGTTATTCCCACCAACCGCCCGATTGTTCGCGATGACCGTCAGGATCTGGTTTATAAAACAAAACGTGAAAAATACAATGCGGTAATCGACGAGATTGTAAAGCTTCATCATGCCGGTCGCCCGGTTTTGGTGGGTACTACTTCGGTTGAAATCTCGGAGTTACTAAGCCGCATGTTAAAAATAAAAGGAATCAAACACAATGTGCTGAACGCCAAATTACACGCGCGTGAAGCCGACATTGTGGCCGAAGCAGGTCAGTCGGGGACAGTTACCATTGCCACCAACATGGCAGGTCGTGGTACCGACATCAAACTAACCGAACAGGTGAAGGCTGCCGGCGGTTTGGCAATTATTGGTACCGAACGACACGACTCCCGACGCGTTGACCGACAGTTACGGGGACGTGCCGGTCGTCAGGGAGACCCGGGGTCATCACAGTTTTATGTTTCGCTTGAAGACGATTTGATGCGTTTGTTTGGCTCCGATCGTATTTCAGGAATCATGGACCGTTTGGGACTCGAAGAGGGTGAAGTTATCCAGCATTCGATGATTTCGAAATCGATAGAACGGGCTCAGAAGAAGGTAGAAGAGAACAACTTTGGAATTCGTAAACGACTACTCGAATACGACGATGTGATGAACTCGCAACGCGAAGTGGTTTACAAACGCCGCCGTCATGCCTTATTTGGCGAACGCCTCGAAGTGGATGTTTTAAATATGATGTACGATGCAGTTGAAGATTTGGTAGACGAATATTATGGATCTGATCAGTTCGAGGATTTCAACATGGAATTGATGCGCTTACTTTCTCTTGAATCTCCTGTAAGTCAGGAAGAATTTAAAGCATTGAATGCCGGTGATATCACCCAAAAAATATATGATAAAATGATTAGTGGGTACAACCGCAAAGTCGAGAACATCTCGAAACAGGCTTACCCGGTGATCAAAAATGTGTATGAGACTAAAAAAGAGGTGTACACCAATATTGTAGTTCCTATTTCTGATGGAAAACGCACGTACCAGATTATTTGTAACCTCGAAAAGGCGTACCTCAATAAAGGGAAAGAGCTGGTAAAATCGTACCAGAAACAGATTGTGCTGAATACCATTGACGAAGGCTGGAAAGAACAACTCCGCGAAATGGACGATTTGAAACAATCGGTACAGAATGCAACTTACGAACAGAAAGATCCTTTGCTGATCTATAAATTCGAATCATTCAACCTGTTTAAAGAATTAATAAACAAGGTGAATAAGCAAGTGGTATCGACACTGATGAAGGGACAGATCCCAATTCAGGATCCTGACCAGGTTCGTCAAGCCGAGGCACGCAAACGAATGGATATGAGCCGTTACCGGACACAAAAATCTGAATCTCCCGAAGCCGGAAATGCAATGTCGGGGGCAAATACGCAGACCCAGGAACGTTCGAAACCACAACCTGTAACGGTTGAAAAAAGGGTTGGCCGAAACGATCCCTGTCCTTGCGGTAGCGGGAAAAAATATAAGCAATGCCACGGCAGAGGCGAACTTTAATTATTGGAAAATAGAATATTATGATGCCAATTTTAGGTTTTATTCACTGGAACGTTGATCCTGAAATATTTCACATCGGTAACTTATCCATTCGGTGGTATGGGCTTTTGTTTGCCGGGGGTTTTTTACTGGGTTACAGTATCGGTGAAAGGATGTTGAAATCGGAAAAGGTGAGTCAGAAATGGATCGACAGCCTTTTCTTTTACATGATTATTGCCACAGTAGTTGGTGCGCGTCTTGGGCACGTCCTGTTTTATGGATGGGATTATTATTCGCAACATCCGGGCGAGATCATTAAAGTTTGGCACGGAGGCCTGGCAAGCCACGGCGGAGCGCTTGGCATTTTGGTGGCTTTGTATATTTATTCAAAACGGGTTAGTAAACGCACCATGCTTTGGGCGCTCGACAGGGTAGTGGTTCCAACCGCGTTGGTTGCTGCGTTTATACGCACCGGAAACCTGATGAATTCGGAAATATACGGAATTCAAACTTCGTTGCCATGGGGGTTTATTTTCGAGCGGAACGGGGAATTGGTACCCAAACATCCCACACAGATATACGAAGCATTGGCTTATTTAATCACGTTTGGAGTATTAACTTATATGTATCGTAAAACTTCGGCCAAAGACCGTCCCGGACTTTTAATGGGCGCTTTCTTTATTTTTGTCTTTGCAGCCCGGTTCTTTATCGAGTTTATAAAAGAAGACCAGGAAGCGTTTGAAGCCGGAATGGTACTAAATATGGGACAATGGCTAAGTATTCCATTTGTTTTAACTGGAATATTCCTTGTGGTAAGAGCGATTAAAAAACCTGAAGTGATTTTTAACAATTCGCACTAAATATTTGTTAATTGTCAATAAAATACTTATTTGTATTTTGTCGAAAGCGAGAAAAAAGATTTAATTTGTACGCAACTCAGAAAATTAAGGATTATGGTAGAGATAGGAAAATATAAAATGGTGACGTTGACATACGATTTACGTATTGACGACGAAAATGGAGAAATGATCGAGCAGGCAACAGTCGAAAGTCCGCTACAGTTTTTATACGGCGCTGGTTTAATGCTGCCTGAGTTTGAAACACATTTGGCAGGATTGAAGCAGGATGATCCGTTTGACATCAAATTGAATTCAACAGATGCCTATGGCGATGTGAATGAAGATGCGATTGTTGAATTACCGACCTCAGTATTTCTGGTAAACGGTGAATTCGACAGCGAATTGATCAAAATTGGGAATACCGTTCCGATGATGAGCAGCAATGGTCAGCGTTTGAACGGAATTGTTTTGGAAGTAACTGACGACACTGTAAAAATGGATTTCAACCATCCCTTAGCCGGAGAAGACTTATTCTTTTCTGGGAAAGTGATTGAAGTGCGTGAAGCTTCAGATGCCGAAGTAGCTGAGATCCTTTCAGGTGGCAGTGGCGGATGTGGTTGCGGAAGCCACGATCACGATCATGGGTGCAGCAGTGGTTCGTGCGGGACCGACGGCGGCGGCGGATGTGGATGCGGCTGCTAATTTGTTTTAATAATACGATCAAATTAATATCTTTAAGCCCTGTTTTCTTAAAATAGAGAAAACAGGGTTTTATTTTTTTATGAATACATTCGGTCACATATTTCGTCTCACCTCGTTTGGAGAATCGCATGGCAGAGGCATCGGTGGAATAATCGATGGTTGCCCGGCAGGGTTGCAGGTTGACGTGGATTTGATTCAACAAGATCTTGCACGAAGAAAACCGGGACAATCGAAAATTACCACCCAGCGGAAAGAACCAGACCAGGTAGAATTTCTATCCGGTATTTTTGAAGGAAAAACCCAGGGAACTCCAATCGCTTTTGTGGTTTGGAACCAAGACCAGCATTCGAACGATTATAATGATCTGAAAGATATTTACCGTCCGTCTCATGCCGATTATACTTACATTCAGAAATACGGAACCCGCGATCATCGTGGAGGAGGACGTTCTTCTGCCCGTGAAACCATTGCCCGCGTGGTAGCCGGCGCCATCGCCAAGCAGGTACTCGCCCAGGTTGGGGTAAAAATCCAGGCTTTTGTTTCGCAGGTTGGTGAAATCAAACTTGAAAAGTCGTACAAGGAACTCGACCTTTCAAAAACTGAAGACACTATTGTGCGCTGCCCTGATTCGGAAACAGCCGAAGCGATGATCGACCGAATTGTAAAAGCAGGAAAAGATCACGATACAGTAGGTGGCGTAATTACGGGGGTGGCCACTGGTATTCCGGCTGGCTGGGGCGAACCTGTTTTTAATAAGTTGCATGCCGATCTTGGATTTGCCATGTTAGGAATCAACGCTGTAAAAGGATTTGAATACGGTTCAGGATTTCGCGGTACTGCATTAAGTGGATCACAACACAACGACATTTTCATAAATACCGAAAGTGGCATCCGGACAAAGACCAATCATTCAGGAGGAATTCAAGGTGGGATTTCCAATGGCGAAGATGTATATTTCAATGTAGCATTTAAACCCATTGCAACGCTTTTAAAACAACAGCAAACACTCGATAAAGATAAAAACGAAACAACGATTAACCCTAAAGGCAGGCACGATCCATGTGTATTACCACGTGCGGTACCCATTGTTGAAGCAATGGCTGCATTGGTTTTAGTTGATCATTATTTGCTAAATAAAATTAACTCGCTATAATTATGCCAAGAAGAAAAAGAAACAGAAGGATACAGGTTCCGCCCGTAATTAAGGGAATGTCGGTGTACGGTATCAGGGGAAGAAAATCGAATGAAGTGATTTTGCGACTGGAAGAGTACGAGGCGATCCGGTTGTTGGATTACCAGAATCTCACACAGGAAGAAGCAGCTGTTTATATGGATGTTTCGCGCCCTACACTTACACGAATTTATGAAGAGGCCAGGAATAAGGTAGCTACTGCATTTGTAGAAGGACGCGATTTGATTTTTAGAGGAGGAGATGTATATTTTGACAAAAACTGGTACCACTGTAACTCGTGCAAGGCCAGCTTTAGCGATTATTCAGAGATTGTAAACCAGTGCCCGGTTTGTAGCTCCGGGGAAATTACTTCTTTAAACGAATACTTTGCCGACTAAAAAGAAAAAACCTCCGGTTCAGTAACCGGAGGTACCCAATTAAGTTGTGATAAAACCAGAGCCCTAGTACACTAGGATGATGCAATTTACAATTATTGAAGTATTGTTGTCAAGTATTCTTTCAATACAAATATCCAAATCAGTAATACTGTTATTTTATCAATCTCCGAAAACCGCGCTATATCTGCACTCTGAAGATTACATAACAGACAAAAATGTCTGATTTATTTTTTGTCACTTATCGCTTTTTAAATATCAACTTATCATATAAATTTGTGCGTTAAATTTGAACAATGAAAATCCGCAAGCTTTTACGAATATTTCACCGCGATCTTGGCTATTTTATCGTAGGTATGACAATTGTTTATGTTGTCTCGGGTATTTTTCTGAATCACCGTCACGATTTTAATCCCGATTATAGTATCTATTCCGAGGAGTTTTCTTTTGATCCAAATGCAAAGGATGCCACAAACAAGGCTACTTTAATTGCGATAATTAACGATTTGCCGCACGATTTGAAATACAAAAAGCATTATATCGATAGCGAAGGCATGGTAAAAGTATTTATCGAAAGTGGGGAAGTAGTTATAAATCCTGACAGTGGAAAAGGTGTTTTTCGTTACCTCGAGCGCCGTCCCGTAATTTTTGGCATGAATAAATTACACCGGGCTGCTATTGGTACAGTATGGAAGTGGGTGAGCGATATTATGGCATTTATCCTGCTTTTTGTAGCTGTTACGGGCCTATTTCTTCTGAAAGGAAAACGTGGATTTATTCGTTGGGGCCTGTGGTGGATGATTGCAGGATTTGTAGTACCTTTGGTTTTTATATTGATATTTGTTTAACCTTAAATAATTAAAAGTCACAAAAATGAAAAATCTCGTATTACTGAGCATTGTTGCCGCCTTCTTGTTTTCGTGCGGACAAGCTCCTAAAAATCAGGAGGCAAAGAACGAAGAGCCTCTAAAGGAAGCTGTTGTTTTAAGCATCGATGATCTTTTGGCCCAGGCATCTGATCTGGCCGACAAAGAAGTTGTTGTTAAAGGAACTGTTATGCATGTTTGTAAAGAAGGTGGAGCGCGTTGTTTCTTAATGGGAAGCGGCGAAGAAATAACCATTCGTGTTGAAGCCGGAGAAAAGATTGGCGCATTTACCCAGGAGCAAATGGGTAGCGAGGTGCAGATCGTTGGAATTCTGAAAGAAGTAAAATCCGAAGCTGAAGCTCATAATCCAGGGGCAGAACACGGAGAAGCAACCGAAGATGCTGAAACTCAAGATGCTCATAAAATACTTGCCGAAAATCAGGCTGCTGCCGAACGCGAGTTTTTTATCGAAGGAATTGCGGTAAAGGAATTATAGTTATTTAACGATGATATAAAAAAGGAGAACTTTACTGTTCTTCTTTTTTTATGTCTTCTGCCGGAATAAATTCGAGCGATACAGAATTTACACAATGACGGGTGTCTTTATTGGTAAAACCTTCGCCGTAAAATACATGACCTAAGTGGGCTCCGCAATTGGTACAGGTAATTTCAGTTCGGCGGCCGTCTGCATCGGGCAATTTATGAACTGCTCCTTCAATTTCATCATCAAAACTTGGCCACCCGCAATGCGAATCAAATTTGTCGGATGAACGGTATAAAGGAGCTCTGCAACGTTTACACACATACAAACCGGTTCCTTTAAAATCATAATATTCTCCTGTATACGGGCGTTCTGTCCCTTTATCTTCAATTACATACCGTTCGAATTCGGTGAGTTGTTTGTACTTCATTTCTTTCTTTTTTTGTTCGTTTTCTTTGGTGTTATTTTGTGAATTTGCCGAATATGCAGCAAAAAACAACACCAGTATTACTATTGTTTTCATAGTTTAGAAACATTTGAGAATCGCTACTTGTTTAACGGAAACATTAAATTGTCGGGGATTGTGTGATGGCTTTCGTACATTTGCCTTTAAATCATCGAAATGGAAATACCCGTAATTTACCAGGATGAACATCTGATTGTGGTGAACAAACCGGTTGATCTGCCGGTTCACAAAAACGATTTTATGCCACACGACGCCGGCTATCTTACCAAGTTAATTGGGGACATTGCCGGGAAGTGGATTTACAACGTGCATCGCCTCGATTCGAAAACTTCCGGTTTAATCGTTTTGGCTTTTTCTTCAGAAGTAGCGCACGAAATGGCGCTTTTGTTTGAACGCAGGGAAGTTCAAAAAAAATATATGGCAATCGTTCAGGGTAATCCGGGAGAAGGAAGTTTTAATTCAAAGGTTGTAGTTAAGAAGAAGTCAAATTTTAAAAAATCGGCGCTCACAAATTTTCGCACTTTACAAACGGTCGAAACCGGAATTTCATTTAATGAAAAACAGAATATTCAGCTTAGTTTGGTCGGGATTTCGACTGAAACCGGGCGCTGGCACCAAATCAGGCAACATTTTGCACAGCATCGTTTCGATATTCTTGGAGACTCACACCATGGCGATTTCACTTTGAACAAAATCATCACCGAAAAAACAGGAATAAAACGTTTGTTTTTACACGCCAGTGAATTGGGTTTTAGACATCCCGTTTCAAACGAACAATTACACTTTAGCGCAGAACTTCCTGATGAGTATCTTGATATTATGAAGTATTATAAAACGGATCAGTGAAAAAGGGAAATACGAAGAATTGATGGTCGTACGCAACGAGAATGAAAGTGTGACTGTATTTGGGGTTATGGAAGATAACATAATTACCGAAATGTTGATTTTAGTTGGAGGCGACGACAATGCCATGGTTTATGTGAAAGGAGAGATTAGCCCTGATTTGCTAAATGATAAAGTTAATCTGGCCAATCCCGATAAATTGTTCAGTTTAAATTTTTAAACCATTTTTACTACATATTACAAGCCCGGTTCTCAAACTTTATTGGAAGCCGGGCTTTTTATTACTCCTGCATTGTTTCTGAGAAAAATCTTTGGCGGTGGCCCTTTGCAAATTGCAGCAGTTTTTTAGCAACTTCAGGGTTCTGGCCGATCACGTTAACGGTTTCAGAAGGGTCATTCACCATATCAAACAACGACAAATCGATGTGGTCCTGTTTATATTTTCCGGGCATACCATCTTTCCCAACAGTATCGGTCATCGTACGATAATCATGTGGCAGATGCAATTTCCATTTTCCATCTCCACTCATAACCGCTTCAAAATTACTGTTGTTGGTAAAAGCATAATATTCATGTGGATTTTGAACCCCTTCCTTTCCGCTGATTAAATCCCAAACGTTGGCTCCATCTATTTCATTTTCCGGTAAAGGGACATTGGCTAATTGACAGAGTGTAGGCAGAATATCGATGGTCATCATTGCCTTCTCTGATTGTTGATTTCCGCTGAGTTGGGCTGGATATTTAATAATGGTTGCCGAGCGTGTCCCTCCATCAAAAGTAGTTCCCTTGGCTTCTCTAAAAGGCGTTGTTCCGGCATGGTTGCCATACGAAATCCACGGTCCGTTATCAGAAGTGAAAATAAAAATGGTATTGTCATCAACTCCGTTTTCTTTTAATGCCTGGTTGATTTGTCCCACCGACCAATCGAGTTCCAGAATAACATCGCCGTATAGTCCAACCCCCGATTTTCCTTCAAAATCGGAACTGCAAAACAACGGCACATGTGGCATGTTATGAGGAATATACAAGAGAAATGGCTCGTTTTTGTGGCGTTTAATAAAATCAACTGCGTGTTGGGTGTACCATTTCGTCAGCATTTTCTGATCGGCTGAGTCCAGGTCTTCAATTTTAACTTGTCCATTTTCCCAAAACTGAAGAGGATATTTTCCCCAATACTCAGGATTCTCCGGGTGGTGTTTCCACATATCGTTTGAATACATCAGTCCGCAGCTTTCGTCGAAGCCCCGGTTTTGAGGTTGGGTTTCGGGCTGATCGCCACAGTGCCATTTCCCGAAGATGGCGGTTTTATATCCGGCCAACTGAAATACTTCGCCAAGCGTAGCAAAAGTTGTTTCCAGTCCTCGCGCTTTTGGGGCATGGGCGCCAAAAACTTTGGTCCTTCCTGGATAACATCCGGTAAGCAAAGCCGCCCTCGACGCTGAACAAACAGCCTGAGGCACATAGAAATTCCGAAACATGATTCCTTCTTCTGCCAGTGTTTTAACATTGGGCGTCTGAATTTTTAGTTGGCCGAAAGGTGTGAAATCAGCATAACCCGAATCGTCGAGAAATACAATAACAATGTTGGGATGTTTATGAATTTCTTCTTCAGGTTTTGAATTACAGGAAGTAAGAACGAATGCAAATGAAATAACTATGAAGATGCAGCGAAACAATATTTTCATTTTCGTATGGTTTAAGTAATCTCAAAAATAACCTTTTGGTCTGAATTGAAAGAATGTATTTAAACAATTATCAGCCGAGAGAATCGCTTTCTCAATTTTGTACTTGTCGGATACTTATTTTACTTTTAAGCAATAACAAATCATTCAATATCAACGATGAACTGGTGGGCACTCATAATTTTGCTGTTGGGCGGACTTGCAATCTTTCTTTATGGAATGAACATAATGACAGATGGGCTAAAAGCTGCTGCCGGCAACCGCATGAAAGTTTTTCTTCAGGCCATGACACGCAACCGCTGGACATCGCTGGCTGCCGGAACGGCTATCACTGCTGTTATCCAGTCTTCGTCGGTTACAACAGTTTTGGCGGTTGGTTTTGTTTCAGCCGGATTATTGTCTTTTCAAAGTACCCTGGGAGTAATTTTGGGAGCAAATCTTGGAACCACGATTACTGCTCAGATCATCGCGTTTAAAATTACTGGAGCCGCCTGGCTGATGGTTGCCTTTGGTTATCTTTTTGGAGTGGTGTTCGCTAAAAAATCGTTTAAAGATATTGGGAGCATCATTTTGGGTTTGGGACTGGTCTTTCTGGGAATGAATGTAATGAGTGAAGCAACCACTCCTCTAAAAGGCTATGAACCCTTTATTGAACTGATGAAAGGATTGGATAACCATTTTACAGGGGTTTTAATCGGAATCCTTTTTACTGCCGCAGTGCAAAGCTCGTCGGCAACAACCGGTGTGGTGATTATTCTTGCCTCACAAGGACTGATAACTGTAGAGGGTGGGATTGCCATTATACTGGGGGCCAATATCGGGACCTGCGTAACAGCTGTGCTTTCTGCTTTGGGAAAGCCCAGGGCTGCAATGCGGGTAGCTGTATCGCATATTCTTTTTAATGTTGCCGGTGTTCTAATTTGGTTTGCTTTAATTCCACAACTCGAAGCTGCTTCATCCTGGATCTCCCCCGGCAGTCACGCCCGGCAGATTGCCAATGCACACACTTTGTTTAATGCTGCCAATACCTTTATTTTTATTTGGCTGGTTCATCCGGTTTCAAAAATGGTTCTATGGCTGGTTCCGGAAAGGCGAGGGGAAGAAAAGGTCATGTTTCCGGAATTGCATTCTTATTATCTCGAAAACACATCGATGGCGCTTGAACTTTCGAAACATGCTATTGCTAAACTGGGATTGAAAAGTTTACGAATCATCGATAAAGGTTTAAATACTACCCTAAAAGGTACTGCCGGAGAATTATCCGGATTACGTAAAAAAGATAAAGATATTGACCGTGGACATGCCGAGATTTTGGGTTTTCTGCAACAGGTTCAAAAAAATGAACTTGCTCAAAAAGAAGTAATTGAACTCGAGAAACAAATTGAAGCTGTGAATGTATTGGAAACTGCAGCCGATTTAATTACTACCCATTTGGTGGAAGCTGCCGAACATCGTATTGAAAAGGATTTGCAAGCCAGTCCTGTAACTAACGAAAAACTCACTCAACTTTACCGTCTTGCCGAAAAGGCATTTGTCGATGCACTCGAGGATTTTCGGAATAATGTGCCTGCCAAAGATCAGAATGTAGCCAAGGAACAGTTTAAAAAGCAATTACAGGAAGTGCGGACTTATTTGGCACAGCGACTGGCGATAAACGATGAAAACCGAATTGCGATCTATCGTTTTGAGTCAGAAGTCCTGGAAGCTATTCGCCGTTTGCACTCACTGGCCAGGAGGCTGGATAGAAAGGCCTGATCTACTTTCCGATACAGAAATTCTTAAAGATGTGGCCCAGTACCTCCTCGGTACCGACTTCCCCGGTAATTTCGGCCATGTAATAAAGGCATTCGCGGATGTCCTGTGCCAGAAAGTCGCCGGTAATTCCGTCTTCAAGCCCTGTCAGAACACGCAGAATCGCAGTATGTGCGTTTTTTAGTATTTCGTAATGGCGGGCATTGGTCACAATAACATCTTGTTGAGTGGCTGCCTCAATATTGATTGCGTGAATCATATAATCGATCAGTTCATCGAGGTTTTTTTTCTGTTTGGCTGCAATAAACACAAGCTTTTCGTGATCGGTTAAATCCAGAACTTCAAGCTGTTGGATAGTCGTTGGCAAACCTGTATCAATTTTATTGGCTACAATAATGAGTTGCTGCTTTGTGTCCATACGTCCTCTTATTTTATCGATCCGGCTTTTTACCAAATCAAAAGAATTGTGTGTGTCTACTACCAGGAGAACAATAGCGGCTTGTTCCAGCTTGCTGTAACTTCGTTCGATACCCAGGTTCTCGATGTGGTCTTTAGTTTCACGGATTCCTGCCGTATCAAAAAAGCGAAAAGCAGTTCCATGTATATTTACCACATCTTCAATAACATCGCGTGTGGTACCATGAATATCGGAAACTATCGCTTTGTCTTCGTTTAAAAGGGCATTTAAAAGGGTTGATTTTCCAACATTTGTTTCACCAATGATAGCGACAGGGATTCCATTTTTTATGGCATTTCCCAATTGAAATGAATCTTTCAGATTACGAAGCAAGACTTCGATTTTTTCTGTAAGTTTTTGCAATTCGGTACGATTGGCAAACTCCACCTCTTCTTCGCTGAAATCGAGTTCGAGTTCCACCATAGCCGTAAAATGCAACAGTTGTTCGCGCAGTGCACCTATCTCTTTCGAAAATCCACCTCTCATTTGGTTGATGGCCAGTTTGTGAGCTGCGGCGTTAGACGAGGCAATTACATCGGCTACCGCTTCGGCCTGCGATAGATCCATTTTTCCATTCAGAAAGGCACGCTGAGTGAATTCACCCGGCAAAGCCATCTGGGCGCCTTCGGAGATAAGAACTTCCAAAATTTTTTGCTGAATGTAAACTGATCCGTGACACGAAATTTCTACAATATCTTCACCTGTATACGAATGTGGCGCTTTAAACAAACCCACTACAACTTCATCTATTACTTCATCATGGTAAAACAATTGTCCGAAATGTAACGAATTAGCAGCCTGGCCGATTAAAAATTTACCCGTTTTCGGGCTCCGAAAAACCTTGTCAGTAATTTCTATGGATTCATTTCCTGATAAACGGATAACTGCAATGGCACCAACTCCGGGTGATGTTGATATCGCACAAATGGTAGACTGATCGAGCATTCTAATACTTATTTTCGCAAAGATAACTCATTAATTTAAATCCTTCGAAATAGCTGTTCCGGTATATTTTCGGATAAATAAATACATTGTGTTCCGGAAAATAAGCGGATTAATGATTTGAATATTTCACCCAAACGTTTGAACATTATTGCCCGCAGTTTCAATTTTACCGAAAAATGAGCGGATATAATTTGAGCTTTTTTATTAAATCTACAGAAACTCTATATTTGCGCAGTGATTGAAATAAATTTCAAAACATATAATCTTCGGTCTTCGGTCTCATGACTTCCGACCAAATTAAAATTAGGAATATGAAATTATTAGAAGGAAAAACTGCGATCGTTACAGGTGCATCGCGAGGTATTGGTAAAGCCATAGCATTAAAATTTGCTGAAGAAGGCTGTAATATTGCGTTTACCGATCTTTTTGCTGATGAAAATATGAAGGCCACCGAGTCTGAGATTGCTGCATTGGGCGTTACAGTTAAAGGTTATGCTTCAAATGCTGCTGATTTTGCTGATACAGACAGGGTAGTAGAAGAAATCGTGAAAGATTTTGGCAGAATTGATGTCTTGGTAAATAATGCAGGTATTACCAAAGATACTTTGCTAATGCGCATGACCGAAGAACAATGGGATGCTGTAATTAATGTAAACCTGAAATCTGTTTTTAATTTTACCAAGGCTGCACAACGTACTATGTTGAAACAACGCAGTGGTTCGATCATCAACTTAAGTTCGGTGGTAGGAGTCAGCGGTAATGCTGGCCAGGCAAATTATTCAGCTTCAAAAGCCGGTATTATTGGTTTTACCAAATCGATTGCCCGCGAACTCGGATCACGTGGAATTCGCTCTAACGCGATTGCGCCAGGTTTTATTATTACCGAAATGACTGCCAAAATCCCGGAAGAAGCCCGTAAAGCCTGGGAAGAATCGATCCCGATGAAACGCGGCGGTACTCCTGAAGAAGTTGCGGGCGTGGCTACTTTCCTGGCATCCGAACTTTCGTCGTATGTAAGTGGACAGGTAATCACTGTTTGTGGCGCCATGAATACCTAAGAAAGTCAGAAAAATAGTTAAGCTGTCTCAAAAGGACAGCTTTTTTTATTTGTACAAACTACGGGAGGAGAACCCCTAAATACTTCGCCTGAACTTTATTGAACATTCAATGCTTAAAATGAAAAGAGTGGGTCATAATTATTTCAATAAATTGCTTAAATTGTAATTGGAAGATGTAATCGGGTAAAAATGTTAAACAAATCGATAGCCTACCGCTTGAGTATTTATATTTCGTTGGCTGTAATTGCAGTATTTATTGCATTTATAGCGATCTATTTTTTGTTTAATGTCAGTATAATTAAGGAAAATATTGAAAACAAGGCTGTTAATATTAGTGGCGAGATCAAAGGAAAGGTTAACCAATACGTCAACGTTACTGTCGAAGTAACTGAAAATATTGCCGACCAGATTATTTTTTACGATCAGCATCATTCGGTTCAACCATTTATTGAACAGTTGGTTCGTAAGTATCCCTTTATTAATGCTATTCACATAAATCTCGATTCTACGATACCTCTGGATTATCATAATTTCTTTTGTTTTAACGCGGTTGACAGTATTTTGTTCTTTAATGAAAATAAACCACTTAAGACCTGCGTAACAGAGCAACCGCATTTTAAAAAATTGTTGGAAAGTGATACCCCGGCATGGTCCGAGCCATTATTCTGCGAGCGTAATAATCATATTGTTGTTTCGTATTATGCTCCGGTTCAGGTGAATGATATAAACGGAACTCCGCAAAATGTAGGGGAGATTATCTGCGAGCTTTCTCTGTTTCAATTGAGTAAAACCATTAATCAAATTCAGATAGGAGAGAAAGGCTTTGCATTTTTATTATCGAAAGAAGGTACTTTTATCACCCACCCGCTGGACGATTGGATTCTTACAAAAAGCATTTTCGATATTCCCAGGAAAGTTTTAGATGAAGATGAACTGGCGCTAAAAGCGTTCCTGGAACAACCTTCATCGGGTAGCATAATAGCACGCCCTGAAATTTTGAACTACGAAAAAAGCTGGGTGTATTATTCGCAGTTGGAGAATGACTGGATACTGATAATTGCCATTCCTTACGAAGAGATGTTTGAACCACTTTATCTTCCAATATTGAAAATGTTGTTTTTCTCGGTACTTGGAATACTGGTAATATACATTTTGATTACCTACATTACCAACCGGCAAATTCAACCTTTAAGCAATTTAACGAACCAATTAAAACGCTTTAGCAGTTTATCGGGCGAATCATTTGCCGGCGACGACTCTATGAACGAAATCAAACATGTTTCGGAGAGTCTTAACCTTTTACGGACCTGGTATGAGAAGAATAAGATCAGGGTGTCGCGCGAAGAGAAACTCAATAAACTAAAGGATGATGATATTTACCAGGCTGCTGAAATTCAGCAAAGTTTGATTAAGATTGATTACCCAGCTTTTCCGGGTAATCCGGAGATAGATTTGTGTACTTCATACAAACCAGCCCGCATCGTCAGCGGCGATCTTTTCGATTATTTTTTCCGCGACGAAGATGAACTGGTTTTGTCGGTTGGAGATGTATCGGGGAAAGGAGTTCCGGCAGCGTTTTTCATGAGCGTGGCGCAAACTGTTATCAAAAGTGTTGCCGTTGATACCCTGGAACATAAAAGCTCTTCCATCGTTCATCGTATAAACAACGAATTATATTCGAACAATGTTCACCAGTTTTTTCTGACCTTGTTTCTCGGTATTCTTAACATAAAAACCGGTAAACTTTCGTATTGTAATGCTGCCCACACAACCAGTTATGTTCTGAAAGCTGATGGCAGGCTCGAAACGCTTTCCGACTCACATGGACTGCCACTGGGTTTATATCGCGATAAAGGATATCGCGAAAGCCGGTATAAGATGGAAAAGGGAGATTCTCTGATTTTATATACCGACGGTGTTACTGAATTGCTTGACGAAAATAACATTCAATATGGCCACGACCGGTTAAAAGAAAACCTTCAAAGCTTAAAGGGGCTGGATTCGAAATCGATGGTTTTGAAAATCGAAAAAAGTCTTCAGCAGTTTATGGGCGAAGGGAGCCAGAACGATGACATTTGCATCTTAATCCTGAAATACAATGCATAAAAAAGCCGGGACAAATCATCCTGGCTTCTTGTTTATTCTTTTAACACTTTATTTTTTGATAATATTCGCATTTGTAATTTCTCATTTTTCTTGTCAAATCCAACCGAAATTGTATCTCCTTCCGATACCGAAGCTTTTATAATTATTTCCGCCATCTCGTCTTCGAGGTATTTTTGAATAGCCCGTTTAAGTGGCCGTGCCCCAAATTGAGGATCGTAACCTTTTTCAGCGATGAAATCTTTGGCTGCAGGCGAAATTTTTAATTTGTAATTCAAGCCTTCCACTCGTTTATACAAACCTTCGATTTCGATATCAATGATTTCGTGAATGTGTTTCTTCTCCAATTGGTTGAACATTACCACATCATCAATCCTATTGAGAAATTCAGGAGCGAATGCCTTTTTCAGCGCTTTCTCGATAATGTATTTGGCATGATCGTTTTCCTGCTCGGCCGTTTTACCACTGGAGAATCCAACGCCACGGCCAAAGTCTTTTAACTGCCGCGAACCAATGTTCGAGGTCATGATCACGATTGTATTTTTGAAATCGATATTTCTGCCCAAACTGTCCGTCAGTCTTCCTTCGTCGAGCAATTGGAGTAAAAGATGGAAAACGTCGGGATGTGCTTTCTCTATTTCATCGAGCAATACTACCGAATAAGGTTTGCGGCGAACTTTTTCGGTCAGCTGGCCGCCTTCTTCATAACCAACATATCCGGGAGGGGCACCAACTAAACGCGATACGGCAAATTTTTCCATGTACTCGCTCATATCCACACGGATCAAAGAATCAAGGTTGTCGAACAAATAAGTAGTCAGTACTTTGGCAAGCTGAGTTTTCCCAACACCCGTAGGACCCATGAAAATAAAGGATCCAATCGGCCGGTTAGGATCTTTTAACCCTGCACGGTTTCGTTGGATGGCTTTTACAACTTTGGCTATCGCTTCGTCTTGTCCGATCACCTTTCCTTTCAGGTCTTTCGCCATGTTCATCAGGCGTTTGCCTTCGGCTTGTGCAATGCGTTGTACGGGAATTCCCGACATCATGGCAACAACTTCGGCAACTTTTTGCTCATCCACAATTTCGCGGTGATTAAGTAATTCTTTTTCCCAGCGCTCTTTTTCCTCTTCAAGCTGAGTGAGCAGATTTTTTTCTTTATCGCGGTAATTGGCCGCCAGTTCAAAATTCTGACTTTTTACTGCACCAATTTTATCCTCTTTGGTTTTTTCAATCTTCTCCTCGAGTTTAACGATTTTATCAGGCACATTGATATTTGAGATATGAACGCGCGCACCTGCTTCATCCAGTGCGTCGATGGCTTTGTCCGGTAAATAGCGGTCGGTAATATACCTGGCTGTAAGTTTTACACATCCTTCAATTGCTTCGGGAGTATAAATCACGTTGTGATGATCTTCATAACGTTCTTTAATATTATTCAATATCTCGATGGTTTCGTCAACCGAAGTAGGATCGACCATCACTTTCTGGAAACGTCTTTCGAGTGCTCCGTCTTTTTCGATGTGCTGCCGGTACTCATCAAGGGTAGTGGCCCCAATACATTGAATATCGCCTCTGGCCAAAGCCGGTTTAAGCATATTCGCAGCATCAAGAGAGCCCGTTGCTCCTCCAGCTCCAACTATAGTATGTATTTCGTCGATAAAGAGGATGACATTATTCACCTTTGCCAGTTCGTTCAAAATTGCTTTCATTCTTTCTTCAAACTGCCCACGGTATTTTGTCCCGGCAACAATCGATGCAATGTCAAGACTCACCACGCGTTTGTCGAACAACAGCCGTGAAACTTTCTTGCCTATAATTCGCAACGCCAAGCCTTCGGCAATCGCCGATTTACCAACACCTGGTTCCCCAATTAAGATCGGGTTATTTTTCTTCCGTCGGCTTAAGATTTGAGCAAGGCGTTCAATTTCTTTCTCACGTCCAACAATTGGATCAAGACTGTTTTCTTCGGCCAATTTGGTGATGTCGATTCCGAAATTATCGAGAACAGGTGTATCTGATTTTGCTCCGGCCCCTTTTTTACCACTTTGCGGCCCAACAGGATTTTTAGAAAAAGGTTCTTCTGATCCTTCATCTTCACCTTCCGGAAAGTCTGATTTGGCTTCCGGTTGCTGCTGATAATCCTGAAGTTGGGATTTGACCATGTAATAGTTTATTCCCATTTCAATGAGCATTTGTGTGACAATACAATTACTGTCTTTTAAAATAGCAAGTAAAAGGTGGGCGCTGTTAGCGGTAACACTTTTAAACGAACGGGCTTCCAGGTATATGAGTTTCAATGTTTTTTCGGTAGATTTAAGCATCACCAGTTCCGATTTTCCACTGATTTGTTTTTCAGTCCGTATTTTCTTTTCAACAAGTTGTTTTATCTGTGCCAGATCGATGCCCAGGTTTTCAAGTATATCGGTTGCTATTCCTTCGCCATCGCGCAAGATTCCCAAAAACAAGTGTTCTTGTCCGATATAATCATTTCCAAGACGAATTGCTTCTTCCCTGCTATATCCTATTATATCCTTTATTCGTGGAGAAAATTGTGAATCCATATATTTAATTGTTTACCTCTTTTTAACAAATTTTATTCCCAAATGGTTAAACGACTAAAATACTTAAAAATTTAAAGGACTGTCTATCGAAATGTCAGAAGTTATTAAAATTGGGTGGGATTGCCTGCATATCTGACAGTTTAATTGTTAATATCTTCTGTTTTTTATTGAATCAAAACACAATGGGAATACTCCCTAAAACCGATGATTTTACTATTTTTGTGGGTCTTTTAAATATGTAATAATAATTCGAAAGGAGATAGAATGTCAGAAGGAGAAAAGATTATTCGAATAAACATTGAAGAGCAGATGAAATCTGCTTATATTGATTATTCAATGTCTGTTATTGTATCGCGCGCACTGCCCGATGTAAGGGATGGTTTTAAGCCGGTGCACCGTCGTGTTTTATTTGGAATGCACGAACTAGGAATTGTTTCAAACAAAGCCCATAAAAAGTCTGCCAGAATTGTTGGGGAAGTACTCGGTAAGTACCACCCGCATGGAGACTCATCTGTATATTTTACAATGGTTCGAATGGCACAGGAATGGTCGCTTCGGTACCCTCTGGTCGATGGCCAGGGTAACTTTGGTTCGGTTGATGGCGATAGCCCTGCTGCAATGCGTTACACTGAAGCCCGAATGTCAAGGATAGCGGAAGAAACGTTGGCTGATCTCGATAAAAATACGGTTGATTTTCAACCCAACTTTGATGAATCGTTGAGTGAACCCACCGTACTACCTACTAAAATTCCGCAGTTGCTAATTAACGGAGCTTCGGGTATTGCGGTTGGTATGGCTACAAATATGCCACCTCATAACTTAAGCGACACCATCGATGCTACCATTGCCTATATCGATAATAACGATATTACGATAGACGAACTGGTTGATATTATTATAGCGCCTGATTTTCCAACAGGCGGTATAATTTATGGGTATCAAGGTGTAAAAGATTCATATGAAACAGGTCGAGGTCGAATAGTTATTCGAGGGAAGGCACATATTGAGAATGAAGGGGGCCGCGAAAAAATCGTTGTGACCGAAATACCGTATATGGTTAACCGTGCTGAGATGATTCAGAAAACTGCCGAATTGGTTAACGACAAAAAGATCGAAGGTATTTCGAATGTTAACGATGAGTCGGACCGCGAAGGGATGCGTATTGTTTACGATTTAAAACGTGACGCAATGAGCAACGTGGTGTTAAATAAATTATATAAGTACACCCAGCTACAAACTTCATTTAGTGTCAACAATATTGCACTGGTTCACGGTCGTCCAAAACTTCTGAACCTTAAAGAGCTGATCAAATATTTTGTGGAACATCGGCATGAAGTGGTGATTCGCCGCACACAATACGAACTTGACCAAGCCGAGAAACGTGCACACATCCTGGAAGGTTTAATCATTGCAAGCGACAATATCGACGAAGTAATCAGCATCATTCGTGGCTCTTCAACACCCGATGAGGCACGTACCCGCTTGATGGAACGTTTTGAATTGAGCGATGTTCAGTCGAGAGCGATTGTTGAAATGCGTTTGCGTCAACTTACAGGCCTCGAACAAGATAAGCTGCGAAATGAGTACAAAGAGATCATGTCATTAATCGAATACCTGAGAAAGGTACTCAAGGACGTGGAATTGCGTATGCAAATTATCAAGGACGAATTATTGGAGATGAAACAAAGGTACGGCGATGCACGTCGTACCGAGCTTGAACCTAATGCGGAAGAATTCAACCCGGAAGATTTTTATGCCGATGAGGACATGGTAATCACGATTTCGCATCTGGGTTATATCAAACGCACTCCGCTTACCGAATTCAGGACACAAGGAAGGGGAGGAATAGGTTCGAAAGGAAGTACCACACGTGACGAGGATTTCCTCGAACACCTGTTTATCGCATCGATGCACAATACTTTGTTGCTGTTCACCGAAAAAGGACGATGTTTCTGGCTAAAAGTGTACCAGATTCCGGAAGGAACCCGTGCTTCAAAAGGCCGTGCCATCCAAAATATCCTGAATATTGAGCCTGACGATAAAGTACTAACTTTCATCAACGTGAAAACGCTGGCCGATAAGGAGTTCATCAATAATAATTATATTATTCTGGCAACCAAAAAAGGAATTATTAAGAAAACTACTTTGGAAGCCTATTCTCGTCCGCGCCAGAATGGAGTGAACGCCATTACCATTAAAGAAGGCGACCAGTTACTTGAGGCCAGGCTCACAAACGGAAATAGCGAAGTTATGATCGCGGTGCGTTCGGGCAAGGCAATTCGTTTCAACGAAAGCATTGTTCGTCCAATTGGTAGAACAGCCTCAGGTGTGCGTGGAGTTACATTGGGAGGAAAGGACGACGAGGTGATTGGTATGATTTGTGTACAAGACGAACACGAAGATATCCTGGTTGTTTCGGAAAACGGCTACGGAAAACGTTCTAAAATTGATGATTACCGGATAACCAACCGTGGTGGAAAAGGTGTTAAAACAATCAATGTTACGGAGAAGACCGGTCAACTAATTGCGATTAAAAATGTGTCGGATGACGACGACCTGATGATCATCACCCAAAACGGGCTTACTATTCGTTTGGCGGTCAGTTCTATTTCTTTGTTACGCCGCGCCACACAAGGAGTTCGGGTGATAAACCTGAAGGATGATGACCGCATCGCGTCGGTAGCTCGTGTTGATGTGGAAGAGGCACCTGAGAGTGGCGAAGAAACAATTGAGAATGAAGAAAATAACTTAGAACAGGAATAAATAAGTGATTATTTTTCTTCGGGCTTGAATTAAAATTGAAAACATCTATTTTTGCAAAAAAAAATTAGTAATAAAACTTTTAGGAAATGAAAAAAGCAATTATTCTACTAGCCTTGGTATTTGCAGTTTCAGGAGCCTTTGCCCAGAAAGGTAAAGTTACCAGTGCGCAGACTTTTAAAGATACTGGAAAACTTGATAAGGCTCTTGAAGCTATTCAGGAAGCCATTGATCCGGCTAACCCTAAGGCTGAAAAGACGATCCCTTGGCCAAAGACATGGGAAGTACGCGGTGATATTTACCAGGGTATTTTCCAATCAACAGATGCCAACATTAAAGCACTGTGTAAAGATCCGTTAACTGTTGCATTGGATTCGTATAAAAAAGCATTGGAACTTGATGAAAAAGGCAATTCCAGCAATGGTGTTAAAATTAAATTAACCTTGCTTACCAACGATTTAACCAACCAGGCGGTGGAAGGATTTAACAACCAGGACTACGAATTGGCACTGAAATCATTCGAACAAATATTGGATATACAAAATCTTCCAATTATTAAAGCTGATAATCCGGATGCCATTGACACGGTTATTATTTTCAATACAGGTTTGGCAGCATATAACGCCAAGGACTACAATAAAGCAGTTAAGTATTATAGCGAAGCTGCAAAATACGGATATAACGGTGGCCGTACTTTTAGTCTTATTTCGGATGCCTATCTGCAGATGCAGGATACTACCGCTGCTTTGAAATCAGCTCAGGAAGGATTCGAAAAATACCCTGAAGATAACGGAGTTTTGACTAGCATGATCGATCTTTATCTTAAGATGGATAAAACAGAAGAAGCCATGAAATACCTTAATGTGGCTATCGAACAAGATCCTACAAATGTAACTTATCATTTTGCACAAGGAACCTTGTTCGAAAGATTTGGCGAAGAAGACAATGCAATTAAATCATACAAAAAAGCGCTTGAAATCGATCCAAATTACTTTAACGCTTTATTTAACCTTGGTGCATTGTATTACAATAAAGGGGTTAAGCAAATAGAAGTAGCTAACGCTGTTCCGGCAAACGATAATGCCAAATACGAAGCTGAACTAAAAAAATCCGATCAGTGGTTCGAGAAAGCTATTCCATTCATGGAGAAATGTGATGAAATACAGCCAAACGATCCTAATACTCTTGAATCGTTAAAAAACCTATACTACCGTTTGAAAAACATGGATAAGTATAATGCCATTCTCGAAAAGTTGGGACAGTAAGACGTATTCAAAATAATATTAAAAGCCGTCCTATGTCAATGATGTAGGACGGTTTTTTTTTGTCCAAACTGAAACTTAAAAACTTCATGGCACAAACAAAATACTGGAAGAATTCGTTGATAGAAACAGATTTTCTGTTAATGAATTTTAATAGATCGAATGAGGAACAACGAAAAGAATGAATTGTCGCCAAAACAATGTGAAGAATTGATAAACACATAAGGTTGCGCTTTAACAAAAATATGGACCTCCAGGCAATTGAATCGAGAAAAGAACATCGCCCCCAAAAACTGTGGAACAGATTTAGCTACAGCGATTGGGATTGAACTTCTGAATGAAAGATGAATACCGGGAATTACAAAAACTGGGAGCTTTTGGTCAGAGAACGTCGAGTTGGGTGAAAACACCCGGGGAAATCAGAAAATGTGGAGGGGCAATTTTTGCGACCGACGCTACAATACTGTTTTTACCTATCACAAAGGGGCCGGGTCATATTATGCAGCCAGAGGATTTCGGGGTTTTCTGAGGATTTAAGTCAGAACATTTATCGGGCTAAATAATTTCAAATTTCTTTTAAAGCCGATTTCATTCGTGCAACATAGTTGTCGATTTGAGCTTTCTCTTCAAAACCAACGATCATCATATCCACACTTCCGAGGCCCAGAACAAAACGAAGGGCATGATCTATTTTCTCGCTGTCGTTGCGTAATTTTCCATCACCGATCAGTTTCATACCAATCACCCCTTTTCCCGAGCGATGCAAAGCGTTGATTACTTCAACTACCTCAGCCGGACCGGGTTTATCCATGGCAATACCATAAGGATTAATTCGTACATGAATGACATCAACCCACTCACTTTGCAAAGCGTTTTTCATGGCATCGAGCGAATGAACTGACACGCCGTGAGCACGGATTATTCCTTTAGCTTTCAGATTTGCGAGGATGTCCATTTGCGGTTTTAATGTTTCTGTCCAATCTTCGTCAACCATACAATGTACCTGCACAATATCGATATAATCGGTTTTCAACTCTTTTCTGAACCGGTCGACAACTACATCGGCGTTCGGGCGCGCTTTCTCCGGAATTCCTCCTTCCCGGGTCCATATTTTTGTGGTGAGTGTTAAGTCTTTCCTCTCCATTTTAGGAAGAACATCGGCCAGCAACTGATGCGTTCCATAAGTGTCGGCCATATCGAAATAACGGATACCTGTGTTGTAGGCATGGTACAATAAATCGATACTTTCACTTTTGGCCTGTTTAGTGAGGAAACTGGTTCTGTTACTGGCATGCACGCCGGTTCCCATCCCAAGAAGAGTTGTTTCTATGCCAGAATTCCCCAAACGAACTTTCTGAAACGGATCGTTATTTAATACCCTGGAATTGCTTGCAGAAAGCGGACCCGCAAACATTAGATGAGCGGTGCCCATTCCGAGAGCGGCAATAAATTCGCGGCGTTTGATTGTTATTTTCGACATAATCAGTGTTTTCGTTTCAGTATTTCATATAGAACAGCTCAGAGCGTTTTTGGTTGATAATGGCGTTTTAACCAGCTTGCCAAACCATCCAATCCCGGGAAAAGAACTCGTTCCGTAATATTAGCCTGATCGAGTTTATCCCTGACCTCCCATTTTAATTCAGCCGGAATAATCAGCCGGCGATATACTTCAGGATGTTTTACAAGCCAATGGTCTAAAATGCCGGTGGCGTTGGTCATTACCGAAAGTAAGGCAAACTGGTTTACAATGCGGTCGTCGAGCGATGGCGGTTCAAAAAACAACACGTTTCCGCCACCAACGGTTTCATCCAGCATTTGTACTGTTGGAAATTTGGATTCGAGCATTTCGACCGTAAAAGCATTGCATTTTTCCTCGTCGAGCAGAAGCTTAAGTTCTTTTGGTACCAAGGAATTCACCTTTACAAAATCAAGTTGCCAGATGACCCCGTCTATATCAAATTTCTCGGTATTCGATGTGGCAAAATGCATGGCCACAAAAGGGGAGTAGGTCCAGTCGAGCAAACGTGTTGACAACCCATGATGTTGGGCCAGCACTAATGCGCGAAGTTGTGTGCTCGTTTGGTTGGTGTCGCGTGTTCGGGCATATTTTCTAAAGTTTCTCAGGATGTGGTATTCCAGATCGGGGCGGTTTCCGCAGTTTCGCAAAAAACTGTTTTCGAGCCGGTAGCGGGCATCCGATAAACCGCGAAAAGCATAATCGCTTCGGAAGCGTTCGAGCGAAGGTTTCCACGATTCGTGATAAACTTCATCCACCAACTGGTTCCAGCTCTCTATTTTGATGTCGTTCGATGTAATCGCACAGTTCATAATTGATCGTTGAAATTCGGATCACGAAAGTTAAAAAAATAAAAAAGGAAACCATCGATGATGATTTCCTTTTTGAGGATATTCACTTGTTTTGCCCAGGTTAAAATCTCTATTTGCTTTCCAGAATTTTATCAGTGGTGCCGCTTGCTTCCACCGAGTCTTTTAAGGGCTTCAATTCTTCGGCATTTTTAAAACCGATCGATTTTTCGCTCTTCAAAGTGGCGCTTTTTTGAATAATTATTTTTTCGACGCTGCTGTGATGTCTGATCACATCGATTTTGTTGCTGATTTTCAGGCCCAAAATGTAAAAGATGCACGAGATCAAAATAAATGCTTTCATGGTGTGAGTTTCTGTGTTTTCAAATTACCTCCAAATTATGTAAATCAATAGAACTGGGGAAACAATATCTGTGAACAAGTGGATATTTTCTGCAAACAGTCAAAAATTATCTGCGAAATGATTTTTAATTTTCTTGCGGAATACGAAGAAGTACTCAGATGTGAAGTTTGGCCAGGTAATCGGAATGGTCGCCCCTGATCGCCAATTCACAACTAAGTCCGGCTTCACGAGCTGTTTTTTGCAGGTTTTCGAAATCGGTGAACAGCCAGTCGAAAGTAGATCGATGGCGTTTGTATTTCACCTCGTATTCCATTTCGCCGTAATATTGATTCGATGAAAGATCGACCCAATACGAACCGTCCTCTTCTTCAAAAAGATATTTGATATCGGATGAATCGATCAGGAGCTGACCTCCCGGCTTAAGTAGTTTTTTGAGATGTAGAAACAGTTTTTTTAATCCACTCAATGTGCCACCTATGCCGGTTCCGTTCATCAAAAGCAAAATGGTGTCGTATCGCTTTTCCTTGTATTCGAATATATCTGCCAGTATTACATTCCTGATTCCGCGTATTTTCATAACCTCAACAGCCAGTTCTGATTTTTCGAGTGCGGTAACGTTTTTACCTTGTTCCTGCAACACCAGCGCATGACAACCGGCTGCTGCTCCAACATCCAGAATTTCGCCGTTACAAAGATCAATGGCTTTTTTTTCGATCCGTGGCATTTCCTTTAGAGTTCTGAAAAACCAGGCGACCGGAATACTTTCGTCTTCGGTGTAATTCGAATCGACACGGATATCGGGAGCTTTCCCGTTTTTTAAATAATCGTGGATGGCAGCGCCAAAAGGATCGTTCATTTACAAGAATTTATATCGAAATTTCACCGATCATGTATGTTACCGCGGTACCGCCAATTTCAACACGGTCTCCGAGGTATTTACAGTAAAGAATGCCGCCACGTGCAGAAACCTGCTTGGCCGTCATTTCTGTTTTTTTAAGCTGATCGGCCCAATAAGGAATTAGCATGGTATGTGCCGAACCAGTTACAGGGTCCTCGTTAATCCCGACCGACGGAGCAAAAAAGCGTGAAACAAAGTCATATTTATCGGATTTTGCCGTGCAAATAACTCCGCGACTGGTAGAGTCTGCAATGCTCATAAAGTCGGGGCGCAATTGATAAATGTCGTCTTCGTTGTTAAATACCAACATTAAATCTTCGCGTCCTGCAAAGCAATTTACCGGGTGCACGTTAAATGCCGTTTTTAGTTGTGGGGGAATAAACTTGGCTTCCACTTTCGAAGATGGAAAATTCATTACTATCAGATTTTTGTTCTTATTTACTTTGAGCATTCCACTGCGCGATTCAAACAGTATCTCGTTTTTATCGTAGTTTAAATGCTGAAATAAAACGTGTGATGTAGCCAGCGTGGCGTGTCCGCAAAGGTCAACCTCGGCAAGCGGGGTAAACCAGCGAATTTTATAGCCTTCGTTGGTTTTGCAAAAAAAGGCGGTTTCCGAGAGGTAGTTTTCGAGGGCTATTTTCTGCATGATTTCATCGGGCAGCCACTCCTGCAAAGGAATTACAGCCGCTGGATTTCCCTGGAAAACTTCTTCAGCAAAGGCATCTACCTGGTAAATGGTTAACTTCATATGTACGTTTTTAAGAATCAAGATATTTTGATACTTCAAAGGTAGTATAATCGGGAAATGATGTTTAATGCACGTTTATTCTGAAAACAAAATTAATTCAATCTTCTCATTCAGATTGAATTAGCCGGCCTAATGCAAATGGAGATTTAGAATTTAACAGTTAAACGCAGGTTGAATTTCCGGCCGGTGAGGTAGTTCGGAACCGCAAACTGATCGCCGTAAATGCTCGAAACCCAGAAATACGAAATAGTGTTGTTAATATCGAGCATGTTAAATACTTCGAGGCTCAGCCACAGATCGGTGATATTGCGCAGAACTTTTCCTTGAACTGGATTGGCGGCGCTTATAAATACCTTTGAAAATCCTACATCGATCCTGCGGTAGGCCGGCATACGGTAGACATCCTGATAACGTTCGCCGTTGGGTGGCCCGGTAGGAAGGCGCGAACCATAAAATGCTGAAAGCTGCATCCGGTAAGTCGGGTTTCCCGGCAAATAATCCTGGAAGAAAAGACTGAAATTCAGGGTTTGATCGGTCGGTCGGGGAATATAGCCGTGGCCATCGCCTTTAATGTCTTCTTCGGTTTGCAAAAACGAGAGACTGGCCCACGACTGAAGCCCACTCACAAATTCGCCGTTTATTTTCATATCAAGTCCGGTTGCGTACCCAACAGCTTCCTGTTCTCCCAAATAACGGATCCGCACATTGTCGATCTGGTAGGGAACAAGGTGTGTCATGTTTTTGTAATATGCTTCGGTAGTAAATCGGAAAGGACGGTCCCAGGCGGTAAAAATCAAATCGGTACCTGCTACTAACTGAAACGATTTCTGAGCTTTTGAATTGTAATTGATGCTCCCGTTGCTGTTTTTTAATTCTTTGAAAAAAGGCGATTGGTTGTAGGCGCCTGCCGATAAGCGGAACGACATTTTCTTTTCCCATTCGGGGAAATAGCTCAGAGTGGCTCGCGGGCTAACCAGGAATTCGTTGTTAAAATCCCAGTAATTTACACGCAGCCCGCCATTGATGTATAAATCGCCTGAACTTAGCGGAATACTCCATGTATCCTGGAGAAAAGCGGTGATTCGGTTCGATCTGATTTTATTTTTTGCATTCAGCGAGTGATAAAGCAATACCTGAGAATCGGAATAAGGAATAGAATAACCAGCGGAATCGCGGTAAATCCATTCATTTAACTGATCCTCAATTTCTTCGTGTTGATATTTAACTCCCCAGTTGACCAGGTGATTTTCTGAATTATACGCGCCACGGTGCGAAAAACTGTAAACTGTTGCGTTCAGGTAATTTCGGGCGTGGTTTAAAAAAGCGCCCACACCCAGGTTCAGCACACTGTCGCCGTATTCTCCCGATGACATATTGCGCTCCAACTCATTAAGGTAATATTCACCCAAAATATCATACGTTTCCTTTTCTTTTGCGTGGTAAGCCGAAGCAATAAACTTCAGGTTTAAATTCAGGTTAGGATGATAATTAACAGTAAATGCTCCGAGATAAGTCTGGAAATCGTCCACTTCCTGCCCTTCGAAATAGATCTTGGTATTGAGCGGTGTTTGCCAGGTCCCGAATGCAGTTTCGCGGGTTTGCGGAATAAAATTGTACTGGTTTTGCGCAACATTACCAAGGAATGAAATATCTAGTTTTTCCGACAATTGATAAGAAATATACGTCTGAATATCGAGAAAGCGGGGGTCGTATTCACCGGTTTCGTCGAGGCTACCCAAAAGATATTTGTTGGTTTTGTACCTGATCCCGGTGATGTGTGTAAGTTTTCCTTTTAAGGCTACATCCTCGAAATGTGCACTGGCGCCCAACAAACTCACCGAGGCCGATCCACGGAAATCACTTGGTTTACGGTATTTTATATCAAGTACCGACGACATTTTATCGCCGTATTTGGCATTGAACCCACCAGCCGAGAAGTCGATGGTGGAAACCATGTCGCTGTTTATAAAGCTTAATCCTTCCTGTTGCCCGGCCCGGATCAGAAAAGGGCGATAGATTTCCACGTCGTTAACATATACCAGGTTTTCGTCGAAATTTCCTCCACGCACGGTATATTGCGAGCTCAACTCGTTGTTGGAAGATACGCCCGGCAAGGTCTTCAGCATGGTTTCGAGCGCTCCGGAAGCGTTTGGGATTGCGTTTATTACTTTGGGATCGATGCTGGTTAGATTTCTTCCGTTTCGCCGTTGTTCTTTTACTATGATTTCTGCCAGTTCAACATTTTGCTCCGGCATTTCGATATTTTTAATAATGGTTTCTTCGGGTTGGGCGAAAACTGAGTCCTGAAAAGTTTTATATCCCAGCGCAGAAAATACCACAGTCAGTTTCTTTTTGGCTGGAATACGCAGCAAAAACTCGCCGCGGGCATTGGTAGTTGTTCCCAAAGTTGGATATTCTTTCAATACCACATTCACCATATCCAGCGGAACCCCCTTGTTATCATTGAGGGTGCCCTTTAATGTAGCATTGTTGCTTTGTGCAAAGCCTGGCGTGGCAATAAGCAGTAAAAGTATTAAAGTATAAAATTGCTTCATCGGCACAAAACTAATCAACAGGTTTCATAAAAAACTTTATATTGATCAATAAATTGTGTGACAGAAACAATTTTATTTGCGGCTTTACTTCGCAATTCCCGGCCAATCATCGCTGCGAAATGGCACTGCGGGCAAACCTTCTGCATTGTACAAATTCAGATCTTCGGGATTATCGGCCCAGCCAAAACGTACGGCCACCGGGTTAGACACTGCATCGCAACCAACTTCAATAGTATTATTATCTGTGATTTTGGCTTTTGCCCAATAAAATTTATGATCCGGGCCGGCTAAAGTAAAGGCTTTTACATAACCGTATTTGTCTTTTGTTATTAATTCTGACCCGGTTGATTTAAAAGTTACAACTGCTTTACCATTTCTAAACTCAACTTTATCGAACATTGGCCCTGAGTTAACAACTTCCTGTTTATATGCAATTTTAAATGCATTTAATGCAAGACGTTTACCAACATCTTCCTTGTTTTTCGGATGAATATCGTTGGCTTCACCTATATCAATTGCTGATGCCATTCCGGTATTTGGTAAATCCAAAGTCATGGTTTGAGCCTCACGCAATTCGGCCCATGTACTTTCGGTTGGCAATTCAGCAGGCTTCATATAATTAGCCAATTGCACAAACAGGAAAGTGAAGTCACCCTGATTCCAATGATTTCGCCAATCGCTTATCATGTTTGGAAAAATGCGTTGGTATTGTTTGGCACGGTCGGCATTCGATTCCCCCTGGTACCAGATCGCACCTTTTATCGCGTAGGGAACCAAGGGATTAATCATTCCGTTATAAAGCAGGGTAGGATAACTATTCGGGCCTAATGTTTCGTTGCCAATCACAGCTTTCGAAATTTTAAATTTCCATGCACCGGCTACATCAATTTTCTGTTTGTTGGCTACAAGGTATAAATCGTCGGGAGCGCCATAGATACCGCCACCTCCGCCAGTGTCTTCCACACGGACAGTAAGCACATTTTTCCCAACTTTCAATATGTTTTTTTCTACGGTGTAAATTCTATTAGCATCGTATTGGTTTATAGCGCCAATTTTTACACCATTCCAAAAAGTAATGTCGTTATCATCAATTTTTCCTAAATGAAGCGTTGCATCTGCCTGGATTTGCTCCTCTGTCAGGTTAATTTCTTTTCGGTACCAGGCAATCCCGTCAATGTCGGGGAAACCTTCTCCTTCCCAAAGTGCAGGGGTTGAAATACTTTTCCAGCTACTGTCATCAAAATCAGAAACAGCCCAAATGGCCTGACCGTTTTGTATACCAAGATCATTTGAAGGGATTGTTCCTCCAAGTATCTTTTCCAGTTTTTCGGTCTTTAGCTGCCGGTAATTGTCCAAATCGATATGTTGCAGCTCGCTGAGCGCTTCTTTAAAGTCAGGGTCATTTTTAATGGTTTCCTGGCTGGTCCATGTTTCGGCAACCGTTCCTCCCCACGATGTGTGGATCAGGCCAATTGGCACATCGAGTTTATTTACAAGCGATTTGCCAAAGAAATAAGCAACCGCCGAAAATTGCGACGCTGTTTCAGGTGAGCATTCAACCCATTCTCCCGATGTTAAATCATCTTCAGGAAATTGCGCTGTTCGCCTCGAAACGGTAAATAAACGCATCTTTGGATAGTTGGCTTTTTCAATTTCCTCAGCTCCGTTACTGGCATTTGCCAACTGAAATTCCATATTCGATTGCCCCGAGCAAACCCACACTTCTCCAACCATCACATTTTTAAATTCAATGGTATTTTTGCCTTTTACAGTCAAAGTGTAAGGCCCTCCATATTCTTGTGCAGGTAGTTTTATACTCCACTTCCCGTTTTTGTCTGCTTTTGTGTGAAGAGAAGTATTATTAAAGGTTACAATTACCTGTTCTCCTTTATTGCCCCAGCCCCAAACAGGAATTTCGATGCCTTGTTGCAGTACCATGTTCGAGCTAAAAATTTTGGGTAATTTAACTTCGGCATGAACCTGAATTGCAACAAGAGCAAGCAGAAGAATTAAAAATTTCTTTGTTGTCATAACGAGTGGGTTTAAGTTTTGTCAAAGCTAATTAATTGACAGGATAATTCCACGCCTGAGTGAATGAATGATTAGAGAATTGTGAATACAATAATAAGCCCGGATGTTTATTGTTTCCCTGGTTTTGTGAAATATTCGGTAATGGATTCCATGTAAAGCTCGTAAGCATCAATGCCTTTATCCGTAATTTTTAATGTTGAAAGCGGTGTGAAGTGTTTTTAGTAATTCTTTTTCGCTGAATTCAGGCTCATGGCTAATACGTTCCATTGTTAAAGTTTTGTCTGTAACAATTAAACAAGTTTGCGATACAAACCAAATTTATTTTGTACTACAGGTTCTATTGATTTTTGCAATTATCGCTTACTGTTTAAAAATAGTGGTTTTACAACTGTTGTAATTTGTATTGATGTATAAGAAATACAGGTCTTTAGGAAGTTCAGGCAATTGTAAACGAAAAGCCGGTTTTTGTTTTTGTTCCTGTATCAGTAAGCGGGTCGCAATCGCTATCGTGTTTGATGGTAATAAACACACCCGCATCTGAAAACAACTTTTTATTTTCCTTATTCTGAACACGATACCTGAATTCAACAATTTCATTGAATCGTTCCTCAACAATGTAACCAAAGTTATCGGCTGCTCCACAAGGAAACAAGCCTATTTTAGGCGCAACAACAAAAGCAACTTCCATTTGGCAGATTTATCGCACAGATCATTATCCAATAAGTTTCCGGCAATAACATCATTGTTGCAAACAATCAGCGTAGAATATCTATCGTTTAAAGCAATTGGTTTCTCTTGTGCCCATAGAAAATTAAACTCGGGATGGAAGAAATTGGTAAAAGGTTAACGCCAGGTTTTATTACACGCAAATGTGCAAATACCAAACAGCTCATTCGTTCATTTTATCTTTTTCTGCCTATATAGTTAATGTGATACTGTTAAATGATTGGTTTTGTCTCCTATTCTCATTAACCGTTTGCGGTTGAATATGAACACAATAGGGGTTGTGGATGACCGGCATAGGTTCACTAACAGTTTTTTAAGAAACACGAGGGTAGTTATAAGTTTTTCTATGTTCATTTCAAAAAAGGATTTTAAAACAATCAATAGTTTTATCTTTGAGGTTTAATTAATAAACCGTTATAAAATGGCAGATTTTAAATACCAAAAACCATTTCCAATTTTAAAAGACGATACAGAATACCGCTTAATTACCAAGGATTTTGTAAAAACAGTAGAAGTCGATGGACGCAAACTGTTAAAAGTTGATCCGAAAGGACTTGAAGTTTTGGCAAAGGAAGCTTTTTCCGATGTTTCGTTTTACCTGCGGGCAGCGCACCTCGAAAAACTGGCCAAAATTCTGGAAGATCCCGAGGCGACTGACAATGATCGTTTTGTGGCGCACACCATGCTGATGAACCAGGCTGTTTCGGCAGAAGGTGAATTGCCGACTTGCCAGGATACCGGGACTGCTATTGTAATTGGTAAGAAAGGAGAGAATGTATTTACCGGAGCCAACGATGCAGAATTTCTATCCAAAGGGATTTTTGAGACCTATAATGAAAAAAACCTACGTTATTCTCAGGTAGTTCCGTTTACCATGTTTGAAGAGAAAAATACGGGGACCAACCTTCCTGCCCAGATTGATATTTACGCTGAACAAGGGAATAAATACGAATTTCTTTTTCTGACTAAAGGTGGTGGATCAGGTAATAAAACCTATTTATACCAGCAGACAAAATCTCTTCTGACAGAAGAAAATCTGACCAAATTTGTAAAAGAAAAGATCATGGACCTTGGCACTTCAGCCTGCCCGCCATACCATTTGGCATTGGTAATTGGGGGAACTTCGGCAGAAGCCACACTGTCAGCTGTTAAAAAAGCATCAGCAGGTTATTTCGATCATTTGCCAACCGAAGGAAATGAAGGTGGACAGGCTTTCCGCGATTTGGAATGGGAAGAAAAAGTGACCAAAATTTGCCAGGAGAGCGGGGTAGGAGCACAGTTTGGCGGTAAGTACTTTGTTCACGATGTAAAAGTGATCCGTTTACCACGCCACGCTGCTTCATGTCCGGTTGGTTTGGGGGTTAGTTGTAGCGCTGACAGAAATATCAAGGCCAAAATCACCAAAGATGGAATTTACCTGGAACAACTGGAGAAAAATCCGGCACGCTTCCTCCCTTCAAAAGCACCGGCTATGCAACCTGCGGTGGATATCGACCTCGATCGTCCGATGGAAGAAGTGCTAAAAGAACTGACCAAATACCCGATTAAAACCCGTTTAAACCTGAACGGGACTTTGATTGTAGCCCGTGATATTGCACATGCGCAAATCAAGAAAATGCTGGATGAAGGCCAGCCAATGCCCGACTATTTTAAAAAGCATCCGGTGTATTATGCAGGGCCCGCCAAAACACCCAAAGGAATGGCATCCGGAAGTTTCGGCCCGACTACAGCAGGCAGGATGGATCCTTACGTAGATGAATTCCAGGACCATGGCGGATCGTTAATTATGCTGGCCAAAGGAAACCGCTCGCAGGCGGTAACTGATGCGTGTAAAAAACATGGCGGATTTTATTTGGGATCGATAGGCGGACCGGCGGCAATTTTAGCCAAAAACAGTATTAAGTCGGTTGAAATAGTTGATTTCCCGGAACTGGGAATGGAAGCTGTCCGAAAAATCAAAGTAGAGAATTTCCCTGCCTTCATCATTGTTGATGACAAGGGCAATGACTTTTTCAAAGCGCTGTAACAGAGAAATTTATTTATATAGAGGACCGTTCTTTTTAAAAAGGACGGTTCTTTCTTTTGAGTTTTGTTCTTTAACCTTTTCCAAAGTTCCAAATTTTGGAAAAGTTGCCCAAACTAATCAAAAGTTTAAAAATCATTGTGTTTGAGGTAACCTTTTTCTAACTTGAACCATCTTAAATGCAGAACTAATTCTAAAAACCCAAAAATATGAAACTCGGCCCGTAACAACCCAATCTAAAATTTAATTCAGTTAAACTGATGTAAAGCACTAAGCGCATGAATTCTCTTAATTGCGCTCACGCCCGGTAACTACCGTTACCCTGAATACAAATAAATAATTTAAGTAAACCAGTTTGAAGCTCGTGGCTTGGAGCTAATAACTAAAAAAGATGAAAACAAAAATTTTAAAATTAAGCACAATCTTCCTGCTCTTTGCCTTATTAAGTGCAGGCTGCCAAAAAGACGAAGACCTACCTCCGAATCATGCAAAAGGTAAAATTATTGAAGTTACCAGTGGATGTTATGGAGAAATTGTTCTGATTGAGGTAGAAAACCCAAAAGGAATTGGGTTATCAGGAAGCTTTTCTTATCCTGGAGATGAAAATGAATTAATAACTTACAAAAATGCTATTGGAGTTCCATACTTTTCAAAAATTGGAATTCCGGACTCTGTTCCGCAAAATACCAATACCTGGTTGTATTTTGAGTACAGGGAACTAACAAATGAAGAAAAGGAAATTTTATTTAATTCATCTAATCCTCCTCTATTTTGTCCTGCAAACATTATATCTCCATCAAATGTGCCATATTTTATTACAAAAATCATTAGTTACAAATAAAAATTACAAACCATGAAAAAAATAAATCTAACCTTCATCATCATTTTATTAGCATCGTTTGTGTTTGCTCAAAATGACTATTATTGGTCCTGGTAAGAAGCACTATCTAAAGTCGTATGCTAATGCTTTTGTTGTAAAAATGCAAAAAGAGCTGTCTTTGGAGAATGCACGGATAATTAAAGGTGAGCAGAATTTAAAAGAAGTAACAAAAATGAAAAGAAATTTGGGGATCGTTGTTGGCAATGATTCCCTCCTTAATACAAAAAAGTTAAAAGAATACAAGGAATTTTTGAATGCAATGCCGGTTTATCAATTAGGCGATTTGCCTTTCTTTCTTACAGGAGAAATTCTTGTTCAACCCAAAACAAATATTTCAATAGATGATATTATTAAGGTGGTTAATAATAAAGTATCTGTTAAAAACCGGACAAAGTATAATACCTATGTTTTGGAAACAGAAGATTGGGAAAAGATACTTCAATATTCGAACTTCATTTATGAAAGTGGACTGGTGGAGTATTGCCATCCAAATTTTATCGCCCCAAGGGAAAAATCACAGATTAACGACCCAAAGTATAGCGAACAATATTATTTGAATAATACAGGGCAATTTGGCGGGACCTACGGTATTGATATAAATGCGCCAGAGGCATGGGGTATTACTATGGAGGTTGCCCGGTTACTGTTGCGGTAATTGATGATGGTGTTGAAGATCATGAAGATTTGGGGAATAGGGTATTGCAGGGATTTACCCCTCAATTCTCATTGGCAAATCCTGACACACAAGGAGCTCCGAATCAAAATGATCCTCCCGGCAGTCATGTTGGGCATGGTCAGTGTTGTGCAGGAATTATTGGAGCAACCCACAATTCATTAGGAGTAAGAGGAGTAGCTCCCGAAGTAGATATTGTTCCGATAAACATTTTTAATGACTGGTTTACTGTTTTAGGAGAGGTTTATTATTCAGAAGATGCTCAAGATATTGTAAATGCGATAGATTTTGCCTGGGATGATGCAGAAGCAGATATTATTAGTAATTCTTGGAATTATATTGATCCGTCGGCTAATAATGATGCAGTCTCGCTCGCTATTGGGCGAGCAAGGACACAGGGGAGAATTCAAGGAACAAATCACTTAGGCTGTGTTGTCGTTTTTTCATCTGGAAATGATTTAAGCCCCTATAACCATCTTACTGTCCGTTTCCCAGCAAATGTTGATGGCGTGATTACGGTTGGTGCAATAGATAAAAATGGTAATATATGGGACTACAGTTGTAGAGGAAATTCAATGGATTTAGTTGCTCCAACAGGCGGAAGTCCTGGTGATGTTCGAACAATAGACAGAGAGGGTAGTGATGGATATGTTAGCGGCAATTATTACGACAATTTTAATGGCACTTCTGCTGCTTGTCCACAAGTTTCGGGTATTGCAGCGTTGATGTTATCTGTAAATCCTTCGTTAACGGAAAGTGAGGTGAGGTCAATTTTACAACAAACAGCTACTGATATGGGAACTTCAGGATTTGATAACACTTACGGGTATGGACGTGTCAACGCTTATGCCGCGGTTTTGGAAGCTGTAGGTGGAGGCATTTTTGGCTCTTCCACAGTTTGTCCTAACGGAACAACTTTTACTATTGAAAACCTTCCCTCTTATGATTCAATTATCTGGAGTTGTGGATCATATTTATATATATCTTCCGGTCAAAATGACTCCATATGTACCGTTTCGTGTACCGGCGAAGGTTCCACCTGGGTTGGTGCCCGTTTGGTAACAGAATGTGGGGATATTGATTTACCCCATAAAACAGTGCATGCGTCGGGTTGGCCATATGGCTCGTGGACACAAAATGGAACAAGCCACACCCTTAATACGGTTAATTTTGTTCTGTCGGGCAGCCAGGTTAACACCACGGTTTTCTATACCCCGGCATCGTCGTTTAGCTGGTCGTTGCAAAGTGGTTCAGGTATACATCATGGAGCCAGTATTGCTCTTCGGTGGCAGCTAATTTGTATTTAACCTTAAATTCATCGGGTAATGCAACCTTTGTTTTAAATACCAATACATCGTCTTGCGGAACCATAAATACAACTTACACTTTTGCTGTGGGTTACATGTTTTCATTTGTTATAGCTCCTAACCCTGCCAGCACAGAAATAGCAGTTATGAGGTTAGATGAGCAACAGGCAAAAGGTAAGGCCGTACTTAAACCCAGGAAAGAGAAGTTTAAGGAAAAAGGGTTTAGCCCGGTTGATTTGTCGCAGGAGGAATATACGGTTAGCCTTTACAGCGAGAAAAAGGGACTGCTAAAAACCGTTAAGACTTCGGATGAAAATTGCAAACTCGATTTGCGCGACCTGCCACCCGGAAACTATTTCCTCCATATCGAAAATGAATATGTGTTGTACCAGGAACAGATTATTGTGGAGAAATAGAGTTATTATCTGTTACAATTTTAAAACTTATTTTTATTGAAGAAAGAACCGATCCCTTCCAAAAGATCGGTTCTCTTTTTTTGATTCCAGGTATCTAAGCTTTTCCAAAGTTCTAAAACTTTGAAAAGATAGCTCAAAATCTAAAAGCGTATATCGTTTTATTATCTCTACCTTATTACTTGTTTCGTTAAAGGAAAGTACTCCGTAAATTTGTTACAAAAATCTCCTCCTTTTGAAGGAGGAGTACTCTCAGGATATACGGGATGAGAGGTGGTTCATGCCAGCTCAACAACAGTAATCTCGGGAGGCATGCCAATTCTGCCCGGGAACCCAATGTAGCCAAATCCCCGGTTTACATAAAGGTATTGTTTACTTTCCCTGTACAATCCGCCCCAGCGCGGGTATTTGTATTGCACCGGGCTCCATTTGATGCCTGCACGCTCGATGCCAAACTGCATACCGTGCGTATGTCCCGAAAAAGTAAGATCGATATCCGTAGCATCCAGCACCTGGGCATCCCAGTGTGAGGGATCGTGGCTCATCAGAAGTTTAAACGAACCGGGATTTATTCCTTCCATTGCTTTTATCAGATCGCCGTGTTGCGGAAAGGGCGGCTTGCCCCAGTTTTCCACTCCTATCAGCGCAATTTCTTCGTCGTTGATACGGATGGTTTCATTTTCATTCAGCATCAGCCTGAAGCCCATTTTTTTATGAAAAGCTTTGATGGCAGCCAGGTTTTTTGCTTTTGCCCCGGGTGATCCCCATTCTGAATAATCGCCGTAATCGTGATTGCCCAGGATGGAATATTTGCCGATTCCGGCTTTCATTCTACTCAGTATTGGCGCCCAGTCATCGGTTTCTTCAGCAAAATTATTGACCAGGTCGCCGGTAAACAAAATCAAATCGGGTTCCTGCTCATTGAGTAGTTCAATGGCCTTTTCAATCTGTTCAAACTTCCGGTTAAAGCTGCCCAGGTGCATGTCTGAAATCTGAACAATTTTTAACCCTTTAAATGATTCCGGGAGATTTCCGAAGCGGATATTTTCCCGTATTACCCTGTAATTGAATTTTCCTTTGGTTACGCCATATAAAACCGATGCAAACGGGATGGCCGCCAGCACAATTCCCATCTGGTATAAAAACTCCGATCTGTCCATTCTTCTCCCTTTATCTTCTCTTCTTTCTGTTATAAATAAATTCTTTCTACTCCACTTAATCACGCCCAGTATGGCCAGTTGAATGTCCCTGATCAGCACAAAAACGATAAAAACGAATTTAGGCAGATAGAACACGGCAAACGCGGCTACCAAATAGCCCGCAAATATATAAGCTTCAGCTTGTTTTACATGTCTGATCCCGATCATAAACAGGATAAATCCCAAAAAAATAACACCGGAAATTCCCCAGAACAGGATACGCAAAGCCTTTCTGGCCCATAAAAATCTAACGCTGGCAATCAGCGATTTAATCCCGCGCCAGGTGTAAATGTCGGTGAGCAACATAAACACAAGCAGGGGAATCAGAAAAATGGCGCTTGCTCTCATTCTACTTGAAATTCGCTGTGAATCTAACTAAAACGGCTCAGCCTGCAAAAAGTTATTTTAGTTTGAAATGCAGGAGTCTTCTGATAGTCGGATACTACCGGAATATTTCGAATGTACCTTATGCTCCACCTGCCCCTTCTGCGACGAGGGGTTAGCGATTTTTGAGTTTATAACTCACTCTTGTTTTAAAATTGGTAATTCTATTTTAACCGATGTTGTGATGAAAAGGTAAGCACAATAAATGTCAAACAGTCCACCTCTCGTTACAAACGAGGGTAGCAAAGGTTTTAAAAAAAGGATGTCATCCGCCAGGTAGCAGACAACATCCTTTTCCAATTCTTGTATTACCTCTTATGCGTTGTAAGTCGATGAAGAAGTGTCGCCACCCCGGCCAGTCCAGTTGGTGTGGTAAAATTCGCCGCGTGGTTTGTCGGTACGTTCGTAGGTATGAGCGCCAAAATAGTCGCGCTGAGCCTGTAACAGGTTAGCCGGTAATCGTTCGCTTCTGAAACCGTCAAAATAGCACAATGCTGATGTAAGCGCCGGAACCGGAATTCCGTTTTCGATGGCGGTTGAACAAACCCTGCGCCAGCCAGCCTGGGCTGCTTCCACCTTTTCTTTAAAGAACGGATCGAGCAACAGGTTAGGTAATTCGGGATTATTGTCGAAAGCCTTTTTAATATCACCCAGGAAAGCTGAACGGATGATGCACCCACCGCGCCACATTAATGCGATTCCACCGTAATTCAGGTTCCAGCCATATTCATGGGCAGCTTCCATCATCAGGTTATAACCTTGGGCATAAGAAATAATTTTGGCCCCGTAAAGCGCCATTTTCAGATCGTTGATCAATTGAGCTTTATCTCCCTTAAATTCAACTTTTGGGCCTGAAATTATTTTTGAAGCCTGTACACGCAAATCTTTTTGTGCCGATAAACAACGCGAGAATACCGATTCTCCAATTAAAGTAAGTGGGATTCCCAGGTCGAGTGCGGCAACCCCGGTCCATTTACCAGTACCTTTTTGTCCGGCTGTATCGAGGATGAAATCAACGGTTTCTTCACCGTTTTCATCTTTATAACCCAAAATATTGCGGGTAATTTCGATGAGGTAACTGTCGAGTTCTTCGGTATTCCATTTTTTGAAAACCTCGTGCATTTCATTGTTGCTCATTCCCAGCAATTCTTTCAGGATATGGTACGCCTCGTTAATGATCTGTATGTCGCCATATTCGATACCGTTGTGAACCATTTTTACAAAGTGTCCCGCGCCACCTTCACCAACCCAGTCGCAACAGGGTTCGCCATTTTCTGCTTTGGCTGAAATCGTCTGGAAAATTTCTTTTATGTGTGGCCATGCAGCAGGTGATCCACCAGGCATGATCGACGGGCCGAGGAGAGCGCCTTCTTCACCACCTGAAACACCAGTTCCGATGTACAAAAGTCCTTTGCTCTCAACATATCTGGCACGACGAATGGTGTCCGGAAAATGCGAGTTTCCACCATCAATAATAATGTCGCCAGGTTCGAGGTGCGGAACCAGCATATCGATAAAATCATCAACCGGAGAACCGGCTTTTACCAGCATCATTACTTTCCTTGGACGTTCCAATGATGCACACAAATCTTCGATAGAATGTGTTCCAATAAAATTCTTACCTGCCCCGCGGCCATTAATAAAATGATCTACTTTTTCTACGGTACGGTTAAAAACAGCAACGGTATAACCTTTGCTTTCCATGTTGAGCACCAGGTTTTCGCCCATTACGGCCAACCCGATTAACCCAATGTCTGCCAACTTTTTCATATTGTTTTGTGTTATTTTAATTTGTTGTTATTTATTGAGATTGATTGTAACTTATTGTTATTTGCTTCATTTTATTTTGTTCTCTGTTTGATAATAAATCACGATCAATCTCCATTAATCTCTATCAATCATTATTTTGAATCCCAGTAATTCCAGTTTTCTTATCGTCTCTTCCGGCACATTCTTTACCTTAATCGTATACGAGTCGAACTCCCTTCGAACGGGATAATCGCCACGAAGCTTTTCAAACAGATGAGGAGTGTTTCTGAGCGCTTCATCATCATTTTCAATATCGTATGTTGAAAGAACGGCTTCTGCCAGAATAGAGTATTCGCGCCGTTGGTTGCCGTCAATTTCTATCACGGGATTTTTCGGCGGTTCTACTCCTACCGGCTCCCAGTTATCAATACCCAGGTTGAAAAAACGGCTGATTGCCTGAACGCACATTTTTGTGCCGTTAGCTTTTCCGTCTTTCGAATAGCCTGCAATGTGTGGTGTCCCGTATTCGCAATGGTTGAGCAAATCGAGGTTGATGTCAGGTTCGTCTTCCCAGCAATCAGCAATAAACCCGGAGATATCGTTTGCTTCCAGTGCATCGTATATCGCTTCACTATCAATTACTTCGCCCCGGCATGAATTGATGATCAGAGGCTTTTTCCCCAGGTTCTGAAAGAAGTCTTCGTTTCCGAGATGATAAGTTTTATCCTGCCCGGTTATATTAAGAGGAACATGAAAAGTAATGATGTCCGCTTCTTTTTGAATGGTTTCCAGGGAAACAAACTTTTTCGTTCCTTCTATACGTTCACGCGGAGGGTCATTTAGCAACACGCTCATCCCCAGTATTTCACAGGTCCGGGCTATTTTCGAGCCCACATTCCCGACGCCTGCAATTCCAATTGTAAGACCGGCCAGATCGGTTCGTTTTCGCATCGACCACGAGAAAAGTGCGGAAGTAATATACTGGTTCACGCTCTCTGCGTTACAGCCCGGCGCATTGGTCCATTCGATTCCCGCTTTTTTACAGTACTCAGTATCAATGTGATCGAAGCCGATGGTTGCGGTGGCAATAAATTTTACTTTTGAGCCTTCCAGTAAATCCTTGTCGCAAATTGTCCTGGTTCGTGTGATCAGCGCATCGGCATCTTTCACTACCTCCGATGTAGTTCGATTACCTGGCAGATAAAGCACTTCGGCGTGGGGTTCGAGAGCCCCTTTAATGTATGGTATTTTGTTGTCGATTATTATTTTCATTCTGGATTAGTAATTCATTGTGACTTCTTGTAATTTATTGTGATTTATCGTGTTTGGTTATCCAGAACTTTTATGTAGTTATTCATTTTCACGCCAAGTTTTTCGAGCTTCCCTATTTCTGTTGTATAAAACTCATCTGTTAGTTGATAAATTTCAAGGTCTTCGAGTTTCATTTTATTTCGTTTTTCGGGTTAATATTTGTTGAAATTTGTAATAGCTCATTGTGATTTGTCGATTTATTTTTCAATCCTATTAATCCTAACAAACAATCTCAACCAGTCTCAATCAATCACTTTTCTTATAATACCCCTTCACCATTTCATCAAGCACCCAACTTGTCCGGGAAGCAGATTCACCGGTGCTGACACAGACTCCTTCGCCCCGCAATTCTTTTACTACCTGTTGAACAAGATTTTGCGAAATATGTTCGGGATTTTTGAATTCCAGTTTCTGTGTGCCGGCTTTTGTTATTACCGTCATTTTTCCATGCGAGAAACAAGGCAGATTAATTTCACCTTCCTCACCAATAATTTGGATATTGTCTTGCGTAGAATTTTTATCCACAACAAAACACCAGCTTCCGGTACCGATCACTCCCGATTCGTGTTTCCATGTTCCTGAGACGGTATCTTCAGCGGGGTAAAGTCCGGCAAGATTTTCAGCATTTCCCTTTACTTCGTTTACTTTTCCAAAAAGAAAATCGAGGTAATCAAACTGGTGCGAAGCCAGGTCGAAAAAATAACCGCCGCCTGAAATCCCGGGGAAAACGTGCCAGTGCATTTCTTCCGTTTTCAGGGTTCTTTCAATAGCTTCTTTGTAAAGTTTGATATTGACCATCAATGGCTTGCCAATTGCACCGGATTCAACAAGTTCTTTTGCTTTTAAAAAAGCAGGAAGCGTCCTTCTGTAATAGGCTACGCGAATGGGCATTCCGGTTTCTTTTGATACAGCCAACATTTCCTGGCATTCGGCATAATTTCGGGCCATTGGTTTTTCAACATAAACCGGTTTTCCGGCACGCATCGCTTCAATGGCATACGATGCGTGCGAATCGGGTGGGGTAGCAATGTACACCGCATCCACTTCCGGATCGTTGATCAGATCAGAAGCATCGGTGTACCATTTGGGAACATGATGGCGCTGTGCGTAGTCTGCTGCCTTTTCTGCATTCCGGCGCATAACGGCAACCAACTTCGAATTCGGAACTTTATAAAAAGCCGACCCGCTTTTTACTTCTGTTACATTTCCAACGCCGATAATTCCCCAGCGAATTACAGCCCCTTCTGACTTCCCCAAGGGGGAGAACCTTGTTTCTCTTTCTGGATGTAATGCATTCATCTGCAATGAGTTATTTTTTTGAGCTGATGGTCATATTTATTTATCCTTTTTTATTCCTCTTTGCGGGGTTGGGAGGGGCTTTTAGTATTCAAACCGGTCTCTGTATGCCCACAAACCAATAGCCGGATTTGAAATATAAAACACCTCTTCGCCATCGGGCATTGTATTGTATCCGTCTTTTAGTTTCTCAGGATTGTATCTGTCCACCATTTCATCGTAGTCGGCATACTTAAAACCGACACTTTCAATTTCTTCCCGGGTGAGGTTTTCCTTTCCTTTTCCCGGACAATAAGTGATGCTGAACCGGCCTTCCGAAGAGCCATGGATCAAATGAGCAGCAGCACCCAGGTTGTTCTGAAGGTCTTCATTCTCTTTTACAAGTTGCAAAGTATGCGGAGTTCCAAAATATCCGTATTTACGGATCAGTTTGTCAATCTGTTTGTCCTCTCCAAATTCTCTTAACGCAGGCGCCAGTACAATCAATTCGCCTCCGTCGGCCAGCGCCATTCTTGTTCTGTAAATACTTTTATTTCCCAACCAGGTACTTTTAAATTCCAAAGGATCGAGCCAGACTACTGCCTTTTTAATTGGCTTGTCTAACATTTCAAAATTCACCTCAAGCGAAAGTTTGGCGGCTTTGTCGAACACTTCAAAATCGTCGCCAATAAACAAACCATACGTTTGCAGTTTGCCTTGTTTGTTCAGGCCAACCACTGTTTGCACATAAACAATGGGTAAGTGATTTGAGAAATTCTCGGAAGCGTAGTTGAACACCTTGCGCACGGGGGTATCGGCACGACCCATCATTTTTTCCATTCCGTATGCGGCGCCGATAAAATGGCTTTTGTTTATGCCCTCCGTACCACCAGTTCCCACAAATATGTTCTTGTTGTAGTTGGCCATCCCCACCACTTCGTGGGGTACTACCTGCCCGATGGAAAGGATCAGGTCATAGTTACCTTCTACCAGCAAACGGTTTACCTGTGCAGGCCAGTTGTAATCCACTGCTCCTTCCGATACTTCTTTTACAAATTCGGCGGGAACGTATCCTAATGTAATTACATCGTTACGCCAATCGTGCTCACGAATAAGTTCAGTTGGCATTTTCCCAAACATATGGCTGATCTGCTCCATGGTCATTGGGGTGTGGGTGCCCAAAGCAGGCAACACATCGGTCAGGCTCCCGCCAAAATATTCCCATGCAAACTCTGTCAGTTCACCTGCTCTTGAAGGGAGACGTGTATAATCGGGTGGCACTGCCAGTACTTTTTGTTTTCTCCCTATTTTGTCCAGTGCGGTAAAGAGACCGTTTTTCAGGTCTTTTGCATTGAGAGATGTTTCTGTTGAGCCTTTTTCGAAGTAGATCATATTGCTGAAATTAAGGGCTAAAGCCTGTTTCAATTTTATATCATGTCCCCCTGGTTAAAACCCGGGGCTAATCAAATTAGTTTTCAAAGCTCCTCCCCAACGGGGAGGCCGGGAGGGGCTTTTATCTTTTCACCCTCGCGTTTCCGCCCCAGATGCTCCAAACTTGTTCTTCGTCGGCAGGTTGCGCATAGTCGGTGAGGAATGTGGTTGCCATGGCTCCCGTAGCCCAGCCAAACTGTGGCCATTTTTCAGGATCCCAGCCTTTGAGTATTCCGTAAAGCATGCCACCTACAAACCCGTCTCCGCCGCCAATACGGTCGAGAACAGAAATCTTACGGGGTTCAACCACGTGCCAGGTGTCACCTTCGAGCATGATTGCCCCCCAAAGGTGTTCGTGAACACTGATCACTTCGCGAAGGGTAGTGGCAAATACTGATGCGTTCGGGAAAGTTTCCTTTACCCGTTTGATCAGACCTTTAAACCCATCGATTTTGACAGCCAATCCTTCACCACCTGCGGCAGGACCTTCAATGCCAAAACACAACTGAAAGTCTTCTTCGTTCCCGATAAGTATATCCGCAACAGAGGCGATTTCTGTAAAATCCTTACGCAACTGTTCTTCACGTCCTTTCCAGAAGGAAGCACGGTGATTAAGGTCGAAGGAAATCCGGGTTCCGAACTTTTTTGCAGCACGCGCCAGTTCCAGGCAAAACTGGGTGGTATCGGGCGAAAGCGCTGCTATCAAACCCGACATGTGGACGATTTGTACACCATCTTCTCCAAAAATCCGTTCAAGATCGAAATCTTTTACATTCAATGTTCGGCCCACTTCACCGGCACGGTCATTGAAAACGCGGGGCCCGCGTAAGCCGTAACCGCTATCTGCAATATTAATCTGGTGACGGTATCCCCATGGATCGCCTTGTTCCACCTCGGGGCCTTCGTAATCCATGTGTCGGGAAAGCAGGTTACTTTTAATAAATTGTGCGATCGGGCTTCCTTTTACAAAAGTGGTAAGCACTTTCACCGGCAATCCCAAATAGGAAGCTATACTTGCTACATTCGATTCAGCGCTGGTAGCCTGCATCGTGAAACGGTCGCTTGCATGAACCGGTTGCCCGTTTTCGGGTGTAATACGAATCCCCATGCTGGTAGGAACCAACATAGCGTATTTGCAATTTTGTTTTAATTCAAGGCTCATTTTTATTCTTTTAACTTGCTATTCCAACATTAAACACCACCAAAAGCGCTGAATCCACCGTCAACCGGGATTACAATCCCTGTAATGAAGTTGGATATATCTGAGATCAGGAAAAGCGTTGCTCCCTGCAAATCTTTCGGTTCTCCGAATTTTCCCATCGGTGTGTTGTTCACGATCTTTTGTCCGCGCGGCGAATAATTTCCTGTTTTTTCATCCGTAACCAGGAAACGGTTCTGGTTAGTAATAAAGAACCCCGGGGCGATTGCATTTACACGGATCCCCACTTTGGCAAGGTGTACCGAAAGCCACTCTGTAAAATTATTGACCGAGGCTTTTGCCGCTGAATAGGCAGGAATTTTCGTTAGTGGTTTGTACGAGTTCATCGAAGAAACGTTTAAAACCACGCCTTTTTTCTTTTTCAGCATATCCTTGGTAAAAACCATGGTTGGCAGCAAAGTTCCCTTAAAGTTAAGCGCAAAAACCTTGTCGAAACCTTCGATTTCCAATCCGTAAAAGGTATCTTCCAGGTTATCCAGGTTCTCTTCCAGCATTTGCTCCACTTTGGTAGTTGCCTGTGGGCTGTTTCCCCCGGCGCCATTAATCAGGATATCTATTTCACCGAGTTTGGAATTGATAGTTACCTTTGCACTTTCGAGCGATGCCTTGTCAAGTACATCGGCTTGCACGCCAATTACAGTGGCGCCCGATTCGTTGGCAATTTCTGCTGCAATTCTTTCAGCCTTTTCCTTGTTTGTACCAATAATGGCAACCTTTGATCCGGCCATTGCAATTGCCTTGCTCATGGCGCTTCCCAGCACACCGGATCCACCGGTGATCACGCACACTTTTCCTTTTAGATCGTTAAATGATAGTGGACTCATTAGTTTTATTTAAATTCTTTATAATAATCTGCATTTTCTTTGGTAATAATATCGATCGATGTGTAGTTCTCCTCTTCAATCTTTCGTTTTTGAACCACACTTCTGAATAGTTTATTGATCGCGTTGTAACCCTGTTCTTCGGGACGCTGACAAATCAGAAACTGTACAAAATCCTTTTTCAGGTATTCGAGGTTTTCCTTAATCAGGTCGTGGCCGATGACCATCATATCCTTGATGTTGCGGGTTTCGAGCAATCTTCCGATATTGAAAACTCTGGAGTTGGTAACAAAGATACCTTTGATGTTATCTTCTTCTATCTTTTTACTGATCTGGTCCATCCACTTTGGATCTTCGGTATCCGGAATTTCGATGGTGAACAGGGTGTGAGGATTATTTTCCCGTTTTGCAAACCAGTGGTAAAAGCCTTTTTCACGCTGAATAAGATGGTTCTGGTTATCCATCTCCTTGGCAAAATGAATAACAAGGATATTCCCGGCAGGAAGGATCATATCAAGCAACTTCCCCGAAACAAGTCCGCTCTGGAAAGAATCCTGCCCGATATAACTGAGCTGCCCGGCATCTTTGATCTCCGAATCGATAAAAACGAAAGGAATATTCAGTTCCCCGAGTTCTTCGATAAACTGCATGGCCTCTTTTTTAAAAAATGGCGCCATCACCACGCCATCGGGTTGAAGTTCAAGAATACGTTTGCTTTCTGTCGCAAAACTTTTCGAATCGGCCTGATTAAAGGAAAAAGTTTGAATCTGAACCCCATATTGAGAAAGTTCTGCAATCCTTTTTTGAATACCGATAAATGGCTTATTCCAGTAACCTTCTGCCGAAGGCGGTTCGGGAAGCAAGGTGGCAAACAAAACTGATTTTTTCGAGGCAAGCGTACTTGCCAGAATATTAGGCTGATAATTGAGTTCCCCGATGATCTCCATGATCTTTTTCCGGGTGGACTCTGACACTTCGCCACGGTTGTGTAACACACGGTCAACCGTTCCGATCGACACCCTGGCACGCGCAGCAATGTCTTTAATTCGTATCTGTTTATTTGATTCGATAGTTGCCTGTTTTTTAGGTTTTTAGTCTGTTTTTTTATACTTAATACTTGCAAAACTAAAGAAAATATTTGTTTCTCGTGTTCGTACACGGAAAATTTTATTTAAAATTGTATAAGTATTAATTCCGGGTAGAATCTTTGTAAATACAGTAGTATAAAAACTAAGTCAAACAATAACTAAATCAAATTAACATGCAAAAC